>FLOH01000180.1_pt1 | contig 175111 bp, 150 predicted proteins | sample 756751 | NCBI WGS metagenome assembly FLOH01 (sample SAMEA4026879, study PRJEB14308) | marine metagenome | biome: coastal water; material: water | depth 74 m | reverse complement strand
CTGCGTTATGATTATTTCGATCCCCAAGCCTATCGACCTGCGTTAGAAGAAAGACAGCTAAGTGATAGTACTATTTATCAAACTACATGGATTATTGACTATAATGATATCCAGCGGGCTAGTATAAAACATCAAATATCACCACGGGTTGGTATTGCATTGCCTATCTCTGATGACAGCGAATTTCGTATTAATTACGGATATTTTTTTCAATTGCCTCAGTTTGACTACTTATATACTAATGCAGATTACACAGTCGTGCAAGGATTTACACCTATTGGAGATCCCGACTTAGAACCCGCAAAAACAATTGCAATTGAAGTTGGTTTTAAAAAAAGTTTTAATGAAAAATATTTGTTGGATGTCACAATTTTTCAAAAAGATGTAAGTAATCTCATTGACGTAAATACTTATATTCACCAAGGCCACTATTTAGAAGAAATATCAGGCATTTCAGGACTTACACAGTATTTAAATGTTGCTAAATCATATTCTATGGGAATGGAGCTACTATTCAAGTTTATTCCTACAGAAAAATTAAATGGATATCTGAGCTATACCTATATGCATGCCGAAGGCACTGCGAGCAGTGATGTACAACAATTTGAAACATTGCAGCAACAATATAATTTGCCAAATAAAGCCATATCTTATGATCTCAGTTGGGATCAACGTCATACCATTATCGGTAATATTGAGTATACGATGCCATACAGCAGCCGAATTAATCTTATTTATCGGTATAATAGTCCCCTGCCTTACACTAAGGATAGAGGTATTATAACTGTACCTAATAATGCACGTTTAAATGCCACATCTTCGACGGATATTGTGCTTGATAAAGTATTTTCTGTTAGATCGACGGAAATTAAACTATACGTTCAAACGATGAATCTATTTAATACAAGAAATATACTTTGGAAAGATCGTCACAGTATTATTGGTGGTTCGTTGTCAGATCCATCCGCGTATGATCAGCAGCGGAGGGTAACGCTGGGTGTAAATATTGCATACTAACAATAAAACACTTTTTGCTTATCATAGGTTATTATTTGTTCCATTAGCAATCAGTATTATTGTTATTATATCTGGTTGTGATTGGTTTGAGCATCAGGAACACGAATTGACACATCCACTTATTCCCGTTTTTACGTTATCGGGACATGTTTTCAATTTTGCCAACGGAGAAAAGTTGGACAGTTTGGAATTGCTTCTGCATCAATTTGAGAGTTTTGATGGTGCTTTGATTGATCAAACGCTGATAATCACCCAAGATGGTGGATATTATGAGTTTCGAGATGTACCAAGGGGTGTATATATTATTTTTGTCTATAAAGAGAATGAACAAATAGAAGTTTACCAAAACCATAAAACTGGGAATCAAGCTTCTATTGGTATTATTGAGTATCGGGATTATGAATTTGATATTTATGTCATATTAAACTGATATTTATTATTCAAATAAGATAGAGTTTTGGTATCCAAATAGCGACCTAATGATCCCTATTGACACGCAAGCTCTAATATTTCCCAATAAACGAAAAACTCCATTTCATTGAGGGAAACAGTGTTTGTCGAGGATCGGAGAGAGGGATTCGAACCCCATTTATCCGAAAGTAAACCGCATTTCGAGTGCAGTGTAACTAAAATTTTCACTATGGACTTCGTACCGGTTTTTCGATAGCTAAATTTGAGATAATCTTCCGTGCTGGTTTGCAAAAAACGGAATCATTTAATGATTTGTTAATTTCTGTATTTGGAACTGGGGGTGTTAACTACCGATTTTAATGCATAACTACAGTTCCCTCCAAAACTGAATCGTAATGGACTAATTATTTGAATGGACAATTAATAGCTATGAATTAGAAGGGACGGGATTAAAAAAAGTATTTATGGTCTAACCACAGGAAAAACCAAAACAGAGAATCCTATAACACAAATTCTTAATAGTTGAAATTTTCTATGTAAACACAAAATTGAATCCGAAAAGAATAGGCATGTGGAATTATCGTAAATATATGTTACACAAAAATTTGCCCTTGTCAACGGAATGACAACCCGTTACATTTCAACAAAATTAGAAAGAAAATCATGCGTAAAATGAACCAGATTATGCTCATCGTGGCACTAATGGTGATTCATATATCCTTTGCTGGAGAAACTCCAGTACCGATTAATCCAACACCAGATCGTGACTACGATGTCCATCATATCCGAATTGATATAGCGGTTAATATGGAGAAAAAAAGTGTTTCTGGTAAGGTGACTCACAGTTTAAGTCCTCTAAAAGGAAACTTGGAGGAAATTCTACTAGATGCAGAAGATTTAGAGATTCAGTCCGTGCGAATTGGAGATGAGACTAATCTGGATTTCGAAATTCAGGAGAAATATCTTTCCATTCATCTTGATCGTTCTTACGGCTGGGAGGATACAATGGAAATCACAATCGACTATTCCGCAATCCCTAGACGGGGACTATACTTTATTCTTCCAGACTCCACATATCCTGAAAAACACACACAAGCCTGGACTCAAGGTGAAGATACGGACAATCATTATTGGGTTCCACTATATGACTATCCCAACGATAAGGCCACCACTGAAACTATTTTGACTGTTGAGAAACCCTATACTGCTATATCCAACGGAGAATTAGTGAGCATCTCTGAAAACAGTGACGGAACCCGCACTTACCATTGGCGCGAGGGCTTTTCCCATTCCAGCTACCTCATATCTTTTGCTATCGGCGACTATGTCAAAGTTGAAGATGACTATCAGGGACTGCCGGTTAATTATTGGGTTTATCCAGAAGTTGAAATCAATGCTTTACGGTCCTTTGGTAAAACACCAGATATGATTCGATTCTTCAACGAAAAAACAGGCTTTCCGTATCCCTATGAAAAATATGATCAGGTTATTGTGGAAGATTTCATGTTCGGAGGTATGGAGAATATCACACTGACCCATAATACTGACAGGACCATACATGATTCCCGTGCCACCCCAGATCACAGCAGTGATGGTCTAGTAGCTCATGAGCTTGCCCATCAATGGTATGGGGATCTTTTAACTACTCGAAATTGGGCAAATATCTGGTTGAATGAAGGATTCGCAACCTATTTCGCTATGCTATACCGTGCCGAGGATCTTGGGTCTGACGAAGGCGAATACATCCGACTAGGTCAAATAAACGGCTACCTGGCGACAGACAGCTACAAACGGCGTCCAACTGTAGAATTTCAATATGTAGAATCCATGGATCTTTTCAATTCTAATGTCTATGCTAAAGGTAGTCTAATCCTGAACATGCTGAAACAGATTCTAGGTGAAGATGCCTTTTGGAGATCAATCCAGTCATATACCAGGGATAATGCCTTCAAGAATGTGGAAACTACTGACCTTATTAAATCCATTGAAGAAGTGACCGGACAGAATTTAGACTGGTTCTTTGAACAGTGGGTATACAGAGGAGGTGTTCCCGAATATAATGTCGATTGGAACTATATCCGCAGAACTGGGACAGTTGTAGTCAATGTACAGCAGATACAGGATTTGGAAACGACATCCATGTTCAAGATGCCTGTCGTGATTGTCCTTGATAACGGAAAGATATCTCGTCATTCATTCTGGATCGATGGCCCACAGGCGACCATCTCTATACCAAGTAGCACAAAACCTAAAATGGTCCTGTTTGATGAAGGCAATCAGATTCCTAAAAAATTAACGTTCAAAAAATCCATTTCTGAACTGAAGTACCAACTTGAAAATGCACCCCACATTCTGGATCGAATTTCAGCCGCCAAGGACTTAGGGAAAGGACCTCTCCGCCGTAAAGCTCAAAAAGCCTTGGAATCTGCGATTATTTCCGATCCTTTTTGGGGAGTCAGGTTGGCAGCTGTGGATGCTTATGTCGATTTAAAACCAAAAAATGGTGCTGAAACACTGATCACTATGTCCACAGGACAGGATAATCGTGTTCGACGGGCATGTATTCGAGGACTGCGTATCTACGAAGATGATCAAGACGCAGGATTATTTCTTGAGGGTATAATTAAAAATGATAGCAGTTATTATGCTGTAGCTGATGCCATAGGGGCTTTGGTCAAGGTGGACTCAACGGCCGCGAATGATCTGCTTGAACTGGCATTGAATATGAATTCTCACCAAGATGTGATCCGAAAAGCTGCTTTAAGAGCAATGGGAAAAATCCACACTGAGGAAAATTTCAATCGTTTATTTTCTGCTGCAGAATATGGAGGGACCACCTGGGAAGCCCGTTCTACTGCCGTGTCTAGCCTGCGTTCTTACGCAGATTCCCACTCAGAGGTTTTGGAACAAGCAATTGTTTTTCTTGAGGATCCCAATTATGGTGTCCGCAGAAGTGCCGTTGACCTGGTAGGCCAATTTGGTAATAAATCACACTTTACTGCTCTGGATGACCTTGTCCAATTAGATCCCATGCAGAGTCGAAATGTCCAACGGGCAAAAGAACGGATTCTTAAAAAGGATAAAGATGGGGATAAAGAAGCACTGATAAAGGAAAACCGACAATTGAAAGAATTGTTGGATGATATTCGAAAAATATTAGAACAGAATTAAACAAAGTTTTAATTGAAGTAGGGATAGCGAATGAATTTTGCTTATCTAGGTGAACTTGCCGCTCTGGGTACAGCCCTTTGCTGGACATTTGGATCACAAATGTTCGAAGCAGCAGGGAAAATGGTGGGAGCAACTGTCGTCAACTGGCTACGACTGATTCTAGCCTTAGTGTTCTTCTGTATTGTTTCGCTGATCATTCGAGGGACTCTGGTTCCACTGGATTTCCCCCTCCATTCCTGGATCTGGTTGGGATTATCCGGGTTCATCGGTTTTTCACTGGGAGACTTATTTCTGTTTAGGGCTTTTGTTATAATTGGTCCCCGTTTATCGATGTTGGTAATGACATTAACGGCTCCGATTTCCGCAATCCTTGGAATGGTTTTTCTTGGTGAAGAATACACAACATTACATTGGCTGGGGATGGTTATCACTCTGGTTGGAGTAGCCTGGGTGATCCTTGAAAGATCCGGTCAGCAGGTTTCGGGTAAACGGCAGGTCAGAGTAATTGCATTCAGCGGTGTGCTGTTTGCTTTCCTTGGGACTATTGGTCAAGCCATCGGCTATATATTAAGCAAATACGGAATGATGATTGGGGATAATTTCCTTGAGCCTTTTGGCGCCACTCAAATTCGAATTCTGGCTGGAATTATTGGCTTCACACCATTCCTATTTTATCGAAAATCCTGGGGTAAAGTTAAGGCCGCTCTGGGAAACAGACCGGCAATGAGCATTATGACGGCAGCGTCTTTAGTAGGGCCATTTTTAGGGGTTTCCCTGTCATTGCTAGCACTCCATTATACCACTGTCGGCATTGCTTCCACAATAATAGCATTGGTCCCCATTTTTTTAATTCCTTCAGTGATTTTGTTTAGCCATGAACATGTATCCCTGCGGGCCATTGCTGGTGCATTCGTTGCAGTCGGCGGTGTAATTCTGCTCTTGATAAAATAACTATACCAGCGATTCGAATGCAAACCGCTTACATTAAATGAAAGTAAGTCTATGAGAGCAGCCATTTACGAAAAATTTAAAACCCCTCCCCTCTAAAGTTTATCTGCCGAAGATGAGCGAAGGCAGACAACATGACGATTCCCTGCCCGTTGTAACGATGTGCAGACGGGGAGTCCGTTTCCAGATACGACCATTTTTCTCTGACGCAAAGCCTTGTTTCATGATGTGGATTTTGAATTATAGAATCACTACTAATTCCACTCAACTTAGTCTATCTTATTCAAATCATTTATATTTTTACTGAAATGTGGACACACATTTCAGTAAATAATATTAGGGGTTTGTAAGAATCATTCAAGATAATGACATGATCTAGATATTCTATTTTTTTAAACAAATATATTATTCAATAAATCCATTTTTAGATACCTGATCGATGATTAATTTTTCTCATGAAAAACATTAATATCAATTCTATATCATTCCGTACTATTACAATTGCGATGGCTCTTATTACTACTATTGCGAATGCCCAAAACTGGTATCAGAATGATGGTGTTTACAATACTAGCGGAGTACCTTCGCTAACATTTTCAGCACCGAGGTTTGCTGATCTTGATAATGATAACGATTTTGACCTCGTTCTGAGTGGAAGTGATTCACCACCTGTTATGTTAGAGAATATTGGTTCAGCGAGTAATCCATCTTTTTCTGAAACAGGCTTCATCTCCCACAATATCACAGCTCTGGAAGCTGATTTATGCACGCTAGCCGATTTGGATAATGATGGTGATTTCGACTTGATTGCAAGCGGTTATGGTGGACTGACTTATTTTAATAATACTGGGAGTATTATAACGCCATCATTTACCAGAGATACACTGGTATTTGCTGGATTGAATGTCGGTAATAACCCAGCTCCGACTATCGCAGATATCAATGGTGATGGTGCTCCGGATTTAATAATCGGATTAAGTGAAAGTGGTGCCCTCAAATATTATATAAACAGTGGAAGTAGTACAACAGCCGAATTTTTGGAAAGCAACGCCATGCTACTTGGGATTGATGTAGGTTTATATGCCTATCCTGAATTAGTCGATCCTGATGGAGATGGTGACTGGGATCTGCTGGTGGGGCGCGATGATTTGAATCTATATTATTATCGCAATGATGGTACAGCACAGGAGCCCAATTGGTCTAGCAATAATTCCTACTGCTCAGGGTTGGCTGGGAATCATTACTTTACAACTCCCACTATGGTTGATTTAAATGGAAACGGACTCCTGGATATTGTTTATGGACATTACGGCGGCCTATTAAATTATTTTAATAATACGGGTACCGCTAACAATCCTGTCTGGACTGAAAATTTATCACCTTTTGGTGGCAATCTTGATGTTGGTGGTGCAAGTAATCCCTGCATGTTTGACTGGGATGCTGATGGTGATCTTGACCTCATCAGTGGTTTTAATATGGGTGGACTAAAGTACTTTCACAATATTGGTACCGTCGCTGGATCAGCCTGGGAAGCTGCTCATTCCGTTTTCAGTGCTATTGAGGGAGAATCAATCTACTCATCGGTCGCAGTTGGAGACTTGGATAACAATGGTTATCCTGATCTAGTAATGGGATTTCTAACAAATGTTTTGGTGTTCTATGAAAATACCGGCTCACAATATGTTGCGAATACTAACCACTTTAATAATCTGGATATTGGTTGGTGGCTGATTCCGCGTCTGATGGATATGGATAATGATTATGACCTAGATGTCGTGGTTGCAAATGATGACGGTGATTTACATTACTTTGAAAATCAGGGGACCATTACCAACCCAAGTTTTGTTCTAATCGGTGGATATTTCAGTGGGATTAATGGACCAAGCAATTCATCTCCAGCTCTAGCTGATTATGATAGTGATGGTGACATTGATATACTTTTAGGTGGAATTTCAGGGGATCTTGAGTATTATGAGAATACTGGTACAACAGCAACACCAGTCTGGACTGAAAATTCGACTCTGTTTAGCAATGTTTCTGTACACCAGAATGCTGCCCCGGCCTTTGGAGATTTGGATGGAGATGGCGATCTCGATCTGACAATCGGAGCATACAATGGTACGTTTAGTTATTTTGAGAACCGTAATCCAATTGTTTCAATTGAAAATGATCAACCAACTTTACCCAACCAGATCAGTGTTAATTCAGTATTTCCCAATCCATTCAATAGATCTGCAACATTCTCAATTGCAGGGGAAAAGTCTGGAAAGATTATAATTGACATTTATGATCTGGCTGGTCGCCATCATCGCCGACATTCAGCTTATATTAACGCAGGTGAAAGTTCGCTAGTTACTATTACTATGCCACTTAACGCAGGTAGCGGTGTGTACATGTATCAAGTATCAGATTTATATCAAAAGACCATTAAATCAGCGACTGGGAAAATCATCTATCTTAAATAACACTGGTATTAAATTGTGTTATGTTTCATAACAAACTCATATAAAACTTATCATACATAAATTTTCCAGGATTTGATTAATGGAAAGGACAACCATTATCCTGATTAGTATAGTTAAACCATTTATCTGGAAATTATTGTAAACTTATCCTGTTGTTAAGTTCAAGAACCTCTAATTCATTACGTGGGTATTTATCATGAGAAAATTCCTAATCCTTTATTTATTAGTATCGACCCTATCAGCACAATGGTCCAATAATCCAGCTGAACCTGTCCAAATTGGAACGGGTATTATGCCACAAATTGCTCCCACTCCAGACGGTGGACTTTATATTGCTTGGTTAACAGATGGGAATTATCACGTCTACTTGCAACGACTAGATTCGGATGGAAATCCCCAATGGACACCGGGTGGGATTCTCGTGAGTAATCAACCCAATAGCAGTTGGATTGCTGTATTTCATCTAAATCTAATCGCTGACTCCGAAGGTAATGCTATCATCAGTACTGTCGATACTCGCACCGGGGTTTGGGAAGTTTATGCCTATAAAATAAATTCTTCAGGAACGCACGAGTGGGGAACGAATGGTGTACAGCTATCTTCAACAGGACTCACAAACACTTCACCGCAGTTAGTCAACAAACCTGATGATAATAGCGCGATTATAACATGGACGGATAATTACAGTACAATTCGCTTGCAACGTATCAGTGCAGAAGGAAATATTCTCTGGACTGCAGGGGGCATTGAGGTTTCTGATATTTCAGCAAATTTAATGAGTCCTCAACCAAAAATTGATGATAATGGACAGATTTTAGTACAGTGGATTCGTCAGACTGGAAGTTTTCCTGCAACAAATAGCCAAGTTCAAGTAAGTCAATTTGGATTGGATGGTACTGCAACCTGGCCAGCTGTCGCTATGGGACCGTCAGTGGGTTTTCCAATGGGAAATTGGTCCCAGGATATTATTACCGATGTGCAAGGTGGCAGTTTTTCATCGTGGACAGAATTAGCTGGGAATAACCAGACCGGATTTGTGCGCCATATTGATGGTGATGGAAATTTGACTTGGACTAATCCAGTTGAAGCTTCTCTTGAATCAACTCATTTTCGTGTCAGTCCACAATTAGCAGTCGCCGGGGATAGTCATTCTGCCTATGTTGTTTGGAATGAATCAGATGCAAGTCAGGCTAACCGTGGAATTTATGGTCAACTTATCAATCCAACTGGCGGTAGACAATGGGGCGACACAGGGATAGCAATCGAATCTCTAAGCACAAATGTTTATTTCGATGTGCAAACATCTAGTACGGGTGAGGATCTGGTTGTTGCATATATTCAACAATCAAGTATTGAGGACATTTATGCCAGCAGAATAAATGAATCAGGGAATTTTGTTTGGACAGGTAATCGTGTACAGCTAACAATAAACGGCACGGAAAAAACAGATCTGAATATGACACCCGGGAATGAATGTAATTTCTTCTCATGGTCAGAAGGTGGGTCTGTTAAGGCTCATTGTTTACGAAATGATGGTACGCTGGGACCTCCACCTGTCCATGTACCTGGGATTATAAGTGTCCCAAGTGATTATGCTACGATTCAAGCTGCTATTGATGCAGCAATCAACGGTGATACAGTATTGGTCTCACCGGGGATATATACTGAAAATTTAAATATTTCTGGCAAGGAGATTCTTTTAACATCCTATACATTATTGAACAATAATCCGGCATATATGTATAGCACAATTATAGATGCTAATCAGAATGGAAGTGCACTTGTACTAATTGGTGAGGATAGTTCACCTACTAAAGTGATGGGATTTACTCTGCAAAATGGAATAGGAACGATTGCCGATCCAGATGGTGATGGTAATAGCTCCGATTATGGTGGTGGGATATATTGTGAAAATTCTTCCCCACATTTTTCTCATTTACGCATTAAGGATAACAGTATAATTAATGGTGGTGGTGGTGGCTTTTTCGGTTATGCATCCAATGCTATCTTCGAAAATGTGCTATTTGAAAACAATAGTTCTGAAGATGTAGGTGGTGGGATTTATGCGAGAGCTAACTCAGATATGATTATTAAGGATTGCAAATTTATTAACAATGCCTGTGCCGATGTGGGTGGTGCGATGTACGCACGTGACAATTCGGATATTTCCATGATTAGAACGGAGATAATTGGCAATACAACCGAACATGCAGGTGCAGGTATCGGTTTCAAAAACGATTGTCATCCTACATTGGTTTCCGTGACAATCACCGACAATGAAGCCGCTCATTTTGGTGGTTCTATTTACTCAAATTCATCCTTTCCAACCGTAGTGAATTCCATTCTGTGGAATAATCAGGGCGGGGAAGTCTATTTTGCAAATTTTGATGATTCCAGTGAAATTGTCCTCGCTTATACGGATATCATGGCAGGAGAGGCTGGGATAACCACGAATGACAATGGCTCAATTGTTTGGTTAGACGGTAATCTGGATCAAAATCCAATTTTTGCTGACACATTAAATGAAGATTATTCACTCTTACTAAATTCACCTTGCAGAGATGCGGGAACGACATATTTTGTTTATGAAAGTGACACATTGGTTAATATGCAACCTGATGATTATTTAGATGATGCTCCAGATATGGGTGCTGTCGAATCCATGGCTGAGACAGTATATTATTTTCCGCTCATCAATCAGCAACAATGGAACTATGCCTCTGAGCATGATACATTTGCGATTTCTATCACCGATTCTATCACGATTGGTGATGCACATTATTTTGAAATTGATCATTGGTATCAGGATAGTGATCCTGCATATTTCAACACAATAGAAAATCAGATCATGGTATTAACAGATACCAGCGAATTTCTATTCTATGATTTTGGTGCCTCCTTTAGTGAAAGTTGGGAAATTCCCCCACTATTATGGTCGTCAGGTACCATGACTTTAGTAAGCCTAGGAGATACAGTCGATACGCCATTGGGTAGTTACTGGCCGTGCTACAAGTTTTATCATTATATCGGAGAAGATGCCGAATTTTATGATTGGTTTGCACCTGATGTTGGATTGGTACAACGAGATCAAATTACTATTGCCGGATTAACGCGTTATCAATTGATCAATATTGGACCTGTGGTATCTGTTGTAGATGGAGATAAAACATTCACAAATGGCTATCATCTTAGTGAGAATTACCCTAATCCATTTAATCCAACAACCACATTGCACTATGAATTACCAAGCGACAGTGACGTTAAAATAGTCGTATATGATGTTATCGGTAGAGAAGTATCAATATTGGTAAACACAGCGCTATTCGCTGGTTCACATCAGGTAATATGGAATGGAAAAAATTCATTTGGTAAAGATATGCCAACGGGAACGTACTATGCAAAAATGAGTACAACTGAATTTTCTAAAACTATTAAAATGATATTGATAAAGTAAGCAAGATTTACCTGCCTAAGACTGGTATATCCATTGCAGTCCTATTAAGAGAAAGTATTAAGTAAAAATTGGTAAAAAAAAGGACAGCAAAGCTGTCCTTTTTTGTATTACTTGATCAAAATTTTTAAATTCTCGAAAAAGTAACTGTCTATTAAGTAAAATTAATCGAGAATGGTAACTTTTCCAGCGGCTTGACCTTTTTCGGTCGTGACGACTTCAAATTCCACTTTTTGATTTTCCTTCAATGAACGAAAGCCTTTTGATTCAATTGAATTATGGTGAACGAACAAATCGTCGCCATCTTCACGTTGAATAAAACCAAAGCCTTTTTTGTCATTGAACCATTTTACTGTTCCAGTTTCACGATCAGACATCTTAATGAACTCCAATATAGTTGTAGATATTGTCTTTAGTATACCATGATAAAGGATAAATCTGATTACAATAGTGTATTGTTACAGTCACCAAGACCCATAGATATACATTTAACACCTTGATATTATAACAAAAAATCACTTTATTCATGTTTTTTCTTTAAACAGTATTATATCTGACTTTCTCTTAATTGGATTACAAATACAGTACAGTTGTTCAACTAACATATTTCGATTTAGAAAGACGAAAATATACAAAAACACTGGTGATTTATTGGGATTACTATTGAATCAACAGACTTGATGACCAATAAAAAATGTCACAAAATGTGATCATTGGGTTTGTTCAAGATGAAATGATTAATCCTAGAAACCTTAATCGCAATTATCCATCAACATTTCCCTTTGTATTATTGCAACCAAAGAGACTAACTTATTTCATGAAGGACAGACTATGAAATATCCAAAATTGACAAATTTTATCGAGGGAAAAACCATTAAGACGAACGGTCGGTACCTTGATATTTACGCTCCACAGACCGGCCAAATTATATCTCAAGTACCACTTTCCAGTTCAAAAGAACTTGATCAGGCGGTTACAGCAGCCCGCAATGCATTACCTGAATGGGCAGCTTTGCCTATCAAGGAGCGAGTGCAGATTTTTTACCGATACCGATCTTTATTGGAAAAATACAAAGTTGAATTATCTGAACTTGTTGTAGAAGAAAATGGCAAGACTATGGATGAAGCAATTGCAGAAGTGGATAAATCAATTGAAGTGACAGAGTTTGCGTGTTCACTTCCTCAGTTAATTCCTGGTGAGGTGGAAGAAGTCAGTAAGGGTGTAGAATGTAGAGTTGATCGGAGACCGGTCGGTGTTGTTGCCGGTATTGCGCCTTTCAATTTTCCTAATATGGTTCCTCATTGGACCATGCCCAATGCCATTGCATTAGGGAATACGATGATCTTGAAACCTTCTGAACAGACACCAATAAGCGCCAATCGGATTGGAGAATTACTCCAGGAAGCCGGACTCCCAGATGGTGTTTTTAACGTTGTACATGGCGCTCAGGAGGTGGTTGAAGGGATATGTGACCACCCTGGGATCGACGCCATTTCATTTGTAGGATCCACTCATGTGGCTAAAATCGTTTATCGTCGCGGGACATCCAATCATAAGCGTGTACTCGCTTTAGGAGGAGCAAAGAATCATCTAATTGTTTTACCTGATGCTCATAAAATTATGACTGCCACCAATGTTGCCGCCTCAATGTCCGGCTGTTGTGGGCAGCGTTGTATGGCTGCAGCAACTATGCTAGCAGTTGGGGAGATGGATTCCATCATTGATATGTTATGTGAAGAAGCGCGTAAAATTATTCCAGGTCAAAATCTTGGAGCAGTAATTACTCAAGCTGCCAAGGAGCGTATTGAAGGCTACATCACTGAAGCAGAGCAGCAAGGCGCCAAAATCCTCGTGGATGGCCGTGGAGCAACAGTTACAGGAAAAGAAAACGGATTTTATGTTGGTCCAACAGTTATTGATTTTGTGACTACTGAAATGCGCATTGCTCAGGAGGAAGTATTCGGGCCGGTACTTTCAATCATCCGTGTAAAAACTATCGATGAAGCATTAAAAATCGAAAATGATTCTGAATATGGTAACGCTGCGGCAGTTTTCACACAATCAGGAGCAGTGGCAAAATATGTTATGGATCGCGCCAGCGCCGGTATGATTGGTGTCAATATAGGAGTTCCGGTTCCTCGTGAACCATTCTCATTTGGCGGCTGGAATGAATCAAAATTTGGAGTGGGGGATATCACCGGGAAGAGCTCTATAGAATTTTGGACCCGGTTGAAAAAAACAACAATAAAATGGAATCCAGATGCTCGAACAAACTGGATGAGTTGACAGATATTGTAATTCCCTTAACTGAGAGCGCTAAATGACAAATCCAAAACCACATTCCCTTCTATATGGTATTGATGATATTCCACCACCGCTAGAAACCGTTGTTCTTGGTTTTCAGCATTATTTAACTATGTTTGGTTCCACCGTTGCCATTCCATTGCTATTGGCACCGGCGTTTGGGATTACGAATCCAGTGGAAAAGGGCTGGCTCATAGCCACCATGTTTTTTGTAAGTGGGATCACTACCTTATTGCAGACCATTTTTGGTAACCGTCTCCCAATCGTGCAGGGAGGAACTTTTTCATTCCTTGCTCCGACATTTGCCATTTGTGGAATGGCCGCTTTGGCAAATTCCGGCTGGGAAGTACGCATGCAGCATGTGCAGGGAGCTATCATCGCCGGATCATTTTTTGAAATTGCGATTGGTGCCAGCGGTCTGGCAGGCAGAATGCTGCGTTTTGTGGGTCCAATAACCATAGCACCGACCATCGCACTGATTGGTTTATCTCTATTTAAATTTGGTGCACCGGAAGCTGGAAAACATTGGCCCATTGGAGGTTTAACCATCGTATTAATCATCCTGTTCAGTCAGTATTTACGGCACAAAAAACGCTTGTTCGAGATGTACCCCATCTTATTGGCTATTTGTACGGCCTGGGGATTGGCAGCAATATTATCAGCTATGGGAATATTTGCGGTAGGGCATCCTGCCTATACTAGTTTAGAAAATGTAAATAATGCGCCATGGTTTCGGATTCCTTATCCTTTTCAATGGGGTTTCCCTCAGTTTGGTACAGCCGCCCTCATTGGTATGTTGGCTGGTTATATTGCATCTATGGTGGAATCTATTGGTGATTATTATGCCTGCGCCCGTTTAAGTGGTGCTCCAATCCCAGATAATAAAGTGATAAATCGTGGGATAACCTTTGAAGGGATTGGCTGTTTTATCGCTGGAATATTTGGAACGGGCAATGGAACTACATCTTATAGTGAAAATATCGGAGCCATCGGTCTGACCCGTGTGGGGTCACGGAGAGTCGTTCAAGTCGGTGGCGTGATTATGATACTCCTTGGAACTGTTTCGAAATTTGGAGCTTTGTTTACAACAATTCCATCTCCAATAGTAGGGGGCATGTACTGCGCTATGTTTGGGATGATCGCCTCTGTCGGGCTCTCCAATCTGCAATTCATCAACCTGAATTCTGCCCGCAATCTATTTATTCTTGGATTTGCATTTTTCATGGGATTAAGCGTTCCTGAATATTTCGTTAACCAACCCCTGGATCTAGGTGCCGGGCTGAAATGGTTAACCAATATCGTCAATACTCTGGGCAGTACCGGGATGGCTGTAGGAGCGTTTGTTGCTCTAATCTTGGATAATACTATTCCTGGAACTGATGAAGAACGGGGACTCACCGCCTGGAAACAGGGATCAGAATAATAAAATTTGATAAAAGGACACTACTATGTCAGTATTAATTAAAAACGGTCGCATAATAACTGCCAGTGATGACTATCAGGCCGATATTTTTATCGACAAAGATAAAATCTCAATTATCGGCGAAAATCTATCAATCCCTGCTGACAAGATCATCGATGCCAGTGGAAAATATGTTATTCCAGGAGGTATCGATCCACACACACATTTAGACATGCCATTCATGGGAACTGTTTCGTCTGACGATTTTGTCACCGGTACACGCGCAGCCGCAATTGGTGGAACAACAACGATCATTGATTTTGCGATTCAAACCATCGGTCATTCGGCATTAGAAGGATTGGAAATCTGGCATGCAAAAGCTGAAGGGAAAACAGCTATAGATTATGGTTTCCACATGATCTTGACAGATACTGAGGGTGACAAAATTTCTGAATTAAAAACGCTCATCAATGAAGGGGTAACGTCCTATAAATTATTTATGGCATATCCTGGTGCGTTATACATGGATGATGGGAATATTTACAGAACGATGCGTAAAGCAGGGGAGCATGGTGCGATTGTATGCATGCATGCTGAAAATGGAATTGTAATAGATGAGATTGTACGAAATGCTGTAGCTGACGGAAAAACAGAACCCAAATGGCATGCTTTGACGCGCCCTGACAGAATGGAAGCGGAAGCCGTACATCGTACAATTGCTATTGGTGATGTCGCAGAAGTTCCGGTATATATTGTACATTTGACTTCAGCAGCGGCCTTGGAACAAGTTGCCATGGCCCGGAATGATGGACAAGCGGTTTTCGCAGAAACATGTCCGCAATATTTATTTCTGGATCACTCTTATTATGAAAAAGAAAATTTTGAAGGTGCCAAATATGTCATGTCACCTCCATTGAGGGAAAAATGGAACCAAGCTGAATTGTGGAATGGATTAGGAACGGGAAACCTACAGGTTGTCTCTACAGACCATTGTACCTTCAGGTTTAATGACCAGAAGCAGATGGGTAAGGATCTGTTTACTCAAATTCCCAATGGTGCACCGGGGATAGAAAACCGGATGAGTCTCATTTATCAAGGTGGCGTTTTGGATGGACATATATCATTAAATAAATTTGTTGAAGTCACATCAACTGCAGCGGCAAAAATCTTTGGATTATATCCGAGGAAGGGTACAATTGCAGTGGGTAGTGATGCCGATGTGGTGATATTCAATCCCAATCGAAAAGAAACAATCAGTGTGGAGAATCCCATCACCCACAATATGAATGTGGATTATAATGCCTACGAAGGTTTTGAAGTAAATGGTGTTTCTGAAACGGTATTGTCCCGTGGGAAAATTGTCGTTGAGGATAATAAATATATTGGAAATGAAGGTGACGGACAATTTCTTAAACGAGGATTATTCTCAGACTAAATATTATTAAGAAGGAATAGAGTAATGTCAAAAATTGTAAAATCAGGATTAATACAGATGAGTGTTCCCAAATCAGAAGGTGATGGAACCATCCCTGAGATTATGGAAGCAATGATCAATAAACATATTCCATATATTGAGAGTGCTGGCGAACAAGGTGTCCAGATTTTATGTTTTCAGGAAGTGTTTACGACGCCATATTTTTGTCCGGGACAGGATAGTAAATGGTATAAATCCGCTGAAACCGTACCGGGACCAACCGTGGAAATGATGCAGGAATATGCCCGCAAATATCAGATGGTGATGATCGTACCAATATTTGAAAGGGAATCAGCAGGGATATTCTACAATACAGCTGCTGTCATCGATGCGGACGGAACGTATCTTGGTAAATATCGCAAACACCATATCCCGCAGGTTGCCGGATTTTGGGAGAAATATTTTTTCAGACCAGGAAACCTGGGTTATCCTGTGTTTGATACTCAGTATGCAAAAGTTGGTGTTTATATTTGTTATGATCGTCATTTCCCCGAAGGTGCTCGAGCCCTTGGATTGAATGGAGCAGAAATTGTATACAATCCATCAGCAACTGTAGCCGGTTTGTCTCAATATCTATGGAAACTGGAACAACCTGCTCATGCAGCAGCAAATGGATATTATATGGGTTGTATTAATCGTGTGGGAGTAGAGGCGCCTTGGAATATTGGTAAGTTTTATGGCAGTTCCTATTTTGTTGATCCACGTGGTTCCATTTTTAAAATTGCTTCTGAAGACGAAGATGAACTGCTTGTTGCAGAATTCGACCTAGAGATGATTGATGAAGTGCGTGAAACGTGGCAATTTTACCGTGATCGCAGACCTGATTCTTATTCAGATTTAACGGCACAATAAAAGGAAACACTATGGGTAGTCAGGAAATACGGCAACAACATAAAGAATTCCTTTTTCCAGCGGTCAAGAATTTCTACAAGGAGCCTATGGTTGTTTCAAAAGGGCAGGGAGTTCATGTCACTGATATGGACGGTAAAACCTACCTTGATTTTTTTGGAGGAATTCTTACTGTCTCTTTGGGACATGCTAATGAAGAGGTTAATGACGCAGTAATCGATCAATTAAAACGCTTGAGTCATATCTCAACGCTTTACCAGACAGAATCCATGGTGAGCCTGTCAGTAAATCTTGCCCGGATAACACCGGGGAATTTGAAAAAATCATTTTTCACAGCTTCTGGAACCGAAGCTGACGAAACGTCGGTTATGATGGCACAGATTTATACAGGAAATCAGGAGTTTATTGTATTGCGCCACTCTTACTCCGGGCGTTCTTTGCTTGCGCAATCCATGACAGCCCATTCGAATTGGCGCGCGATGCCAACTCAGGTAGCTTCGATTAAACATGCCCTTTCACCGTATTGTTATCGTTGTCCGTTGAAATCTACTTACCCATCATGTGGTGTTGCTTGCGCCGAAGATGTAGAGGAATTGATTAAAACTACCACAACTGGCGCTATTGCTGGAATGATGGTTGAGCCCGTCCTTGGCGTGGGGGGATTTATTACACCACCGAAGGGGTATTTTAAAATCGTGGCAGAGATTGTAAGGCGTTACGGAGGCGTATTTATTTCCGATGAAGTGCAAACCGGGTTCGGACGCACGGGACGGATGTTTGGAATTGAACACTCCGATGTGGAACCGGATATGATGACTATGGCTAAAGGCATTGCCAATGGATTGCCCCTCGGGGCTGTCATTGCTACAGCAGAAATTGCCGATTCCCTGGTAAAAAACAGTATTTCCACTTTTGGTGGTAATCCGGTGTCGTGTGCAGCTGCCAATAAAGTCATTGAGATTGTAGAAAGAGATAATCTAGCAGAAAATTGCGAACGATTAGGGAAAATCCTTCATACCGGATTGAAAAAGATTCAAGATAAATATCCACGGGAAGTCGGTGATGTACGCGGATTGGGCCTGATGCAAGCCATTGAATTTGTTGTCGATGAAACCAAGCAGGACCGAACTCCGAATACTGAGATTGCAGATAAATTGATGGAAGAAACCAAAAAACGTGGTCTTTTAATTGGTCGCGGAGGGTTGTATGGGAATGTTATCCGTATTTCGCCTGCGATGAATGTCAACGGCAGTGTGATTGATGAAGCCATCCAAATTCTGGATGACTCTATGGCCGCCATATGTTTATGATAACTTTAGTATACGGCGGAGATATTTAAGTTTTAATACGATTATCATAAACATTTTTGTCTCAATAAAAATAAGCGATGATCGATCTAATTCAATAAACCAGAGTTGCCAATGAAACGAAATATGAAATTACATGATAACCGTTTGGAGAATAAGTTTAGTGAAAGTAAACCACTTTACACTGAATCGGAAGCCAGAATTGAAGCTAATCGCTGTTTGTTTTGTTATGATGCTCCCTGTACAGTTGCTTGCCCTGCCGGAATAGACATTTCCAAATTTATACAGAAAATTTCCTCTGGAAATACTCGTGGAGCCGCTAAAACAATTTTCGAAGCAAATCTTCTGGGTGTGTCCACTGCTCAAGTGTGTCCGGTAGAAGAATTGTGTGTTGGAGCTTGTGTCTACAATAAATACAATTCTAATCCTATAAATATTGGCAGGTTACAACGATATGCAACTGAGACCGCCCTCCAATGGGAGCAAGAACAAGACAAAAAATTATTTAATCCCAAAGTTTCTTCAGATCGAAAAGTTGCTCTAATAGGAGCCGGTCCAGCTTCGTTATCCTGTGCCGCACATTTAGCACTTGAAGGTGTCAAATCTATCATTTATGAAAAAGAAAATTTGCCCGGTGGATTGAATGTGACGGGAATCGCTCCCTATAAATTATTCAGTGATGCTGCCATGGTTGAAATTAATTGGCTCATGCAAAGTGGTTTTGAAATTGAGACTGGTGTGGAAATTGGTCGGGATTTTTCGATTGACCATCTTCTTGAGAATTTCGATGCAATATTTCTAGGAGCAGGTTTGGGTAAGGATAAGCTGCCTAGAATTCCAGGTGAAAATGCTTCCGGTGTATGGGGTGCAACGGATTTGATCCGTAAAATAAAAAATGATCATACATTTACGTTGCCGGATAATTTGAAAACAGTCAATGTTGTTGGAGGCGGAAATTCTGCAATTGATATTGCCAGGGAGTTAGCCATGCTTGGAGTACCTGTAGTCAATATTATTTATCGACGATCCAAAGCAGAGATGCCTGGTTATCGACATGAATTAGATGCAGCCCAAAAAGACGGTGTCAGAATGATTGAGCATGCAGTTCCGGTTGAGATTATACAGAATAATCGTTTGGTACTATATACGAAACATAAAATTACCGGTGAGCCTCAACAATTTGAAAGCGACTGGATCGTGATCGCCATTGGTAATGAACGGGATGCGGGGCAATTAATCCCTGGTTTGGAAATTGACGAAAAGGGTTGTGTCATTGTTGATTCTCAAACAATGAGGACATCCGTTGCAAAAATCTATGCCGGTGGTGATTGTATCAATGGAGGTAAAGAAGTAGTAAATGCCGTTGCGGATGGTCGCGATGCCGCTTTTGCCATGCTTCATGAATGGGGAATGTTGGATTTGCAGCATGAAAGGAAAAACCATGGCTGATCTATCGATTAATATGTGCGGAATCAAGAGCCCAAATCCTTTCTGGTTAGCATCTGGACCACCCTCCAATTGCGGGGAACAGGTTATGCGAGCCTTTGATGCAGGATGGGGAGGCGCCGTCTGGAAAACTCTGGGTAAACCTATTGTAAATGTGTCATCGCGGTTAGGGGCAGTTGACCATAAAGGAAACCGAATGTCCGGGTTAAATAATATCGAGCTTATTACGGACCGTCCGCTGGATACCAATTTCAAAGAAATTTATGAAGTAAAAAAACGCTATCCAAATCATGCAGTAGTTGTATCTCTCATGGTGGAAACCAAACAGGAATGGGAAGATATAATCCGGCGAGCAGAAGATGCCGGCGCTGATGGACTGGAATTGAATTTTGGTTGTCCCCATGGGATGTGCGAACGGGGCATGGGCAGTGCCGTAGGACAAGAACCGGAAATTTTACAGGAACTTACTTCCTGGGTTGTGGACTATGCCAATACACCTGTTTTAGTTAAACTAACACCGAATGTTACCGATATCCTTGATCCTGGATTTGCCGCAGCACAAGGTGGTGCCCATGGTCTATCTCTTATCAATACGATAAAATCAATTATTGGTGTCAATCTGGACACACTGGTCCCTCTGCCTTCTGTTAGAGACAAAAGTACGAATGGTGGTTATTGTGGACCAGCCGTTAAACCCATTGCACTGCATATGGTAGCAGCCTTGGCCAGGGATACTCGTATTAATATACCCATCTCAGGGATTGGCGGAATTGGTGATTGGCGCGATGCTGCGGAGTTTATCGCTCTGGGAGCAACCAGTGTGCAGGTTTGTACGGCAGTGATGCATTATGGGTATCGAATCGTTGAAGATATGATTGATGGACTTTCCAATTACCTCGACGATATGAAAATGACATCTGTGACGGAGTTGATTGGTAAAGCAATCCCACATTTCACTGAATGGGGAAATCTGGATTTAAATTATCGTGTTCGTGCAACTATTGATGCTGAAAAGTGTATTGGATGCCAGTTATGCTATATTGCCTGCTTGGATGGCGCCCACCAATGTATTCATACACGACAAAATGATTGTTCTGCTTATCATGGTGAATCAGATCATGGATCGCATCCAAGATCAGAAATAAAGCCGTCAGTAATCCATCAAGCTGACAGTCAAATTCCAGATTACGTTCCATTTGTTGATGAAGATGAATGTGTTGGATGCAACCTATGCCAGTTAATTTGCCCGGTGCCCGGTTGTGTGTCGATGGAAGAGCGGGAATCAAATGTTTTAGCCAAAACCTGAAAGGAATTAGATACTAAAACCAGTTAATTTGAGTTTAATTGACGTTTTAAGATTTCTATGGTAGGAAGTATCGTCCGCTAAAACATTTTTTCAATATACTTTTTGATATATTTAGCGTCAGGTCTATCATTTGTATATTGGCTAAGATATTTGAACTTCACATAACCTTTTTCGTCAATAATAAATATTGTTGGAATATTTTGGTCTACTTTTGTCCCGCCCCATTCTTCCTTAAATAACATTAATCCTTTAGATACTTTCCGATCTTCGTCAAATAAAATTGGCAGAGTTATTTCAAAATCATCTGCTAAAAAATCGAACGAATAAGGGAAGAACTCTCTTGCATATTCCATCCATTCTATTTGTCCTTTGGATAGGCTATCAGCGTTTTCAGGATTCTTCCATTTTTCTATGGACTCAAGGCTTTTTGGGAATGCGCTAATCCAATGGTCTAAAGTGTCTGAACTATAAGGTAAGACGAAAAATATCTCCATATTGGCACGTTCTTTTAGATTTTCTTTTTCATTGAGGCTTACCATTTCCAAATATTGATATTGACAAATAGGACACCACACAGTCGGTGTTACTCTTCCTCTTAAAAAAATAAGCATCACTTTCTTACCGCGTAAATCAGAAAGGGAAACTTTATCCCCATCCTGAGTTGATAAAGTAATATCTGGAAATTTTTCATTTATTGTAATTGGATATATTTCTTCATTCTGACTAAATACAACACAAAATAATAACATAAACAGAACTATTGTTTTTTTCATGATGATCGCTCCCTTTAGTAAAGCCTCAATTATTTGCTCTAATTGTAAGTTCTGAGATATAATAAGAGTAGAAGTTGTCATGATTTTTGCTGTCATCTATTTTAATCAAACTCTCATAATATATTACTACAATAGGAATAGAAGCACATGGCAAAACCTCCATAACTTTTAATAGAAATTTTAACCAAAAAAAATACTTTTAAAAATTAGGGGATTAACTAATGCCACACCAAAAATCCTGGGCCGAACCATGGAAAATCAAAATGGTTGAACATCTTAGGATGACAACACAAGAAGAACGAGAAGCGGCTATTAAAGAAGCCGGATATAATACATTCCTGTTGAAGTCAGACGACGTGTATATTGACCTCTTAACCGACAGTGGAACAAATGCCATGAGTGATCGTCAATGGGCAGGTCTTATGATGGGTGATGAATCCTATGCCGGCAGTCGCAATTTCTATCATCTTGAAAAAACCGTTCAGGATTATTATTCCTATAAATACTTTATTCCTACGCATCAAGGCCGAGGTGCGGAGCATATGTTGTCACAGATTCTAATCAAGGATGGCGATTACATTCCGGGGAATATGTATTTCACAACTACGCGCCTTCATCAAGAGCTTGCTGGTGGTACGTTTGTGGATGTCATCATCGATGAGGCTCACGATACAGAAAGTGAACATCCATTTAAAGGGAATGTTGATCTGAAAAAACTTGAAAATCTCATTAACAAAGTTGGTGCAGATAATATTCCTTATGTATGTATTGCTACGGCCGTAAATATGGCAGGTGGGCAACCCATTTCATTAGGAAACCTAAAAGCATTGCGCGAACTGACTCAAAAACATGGCATTCCCATTGTACATGATATGACGCGAGTAGCAGAAAATGCATGGTTCATTAAAATGCGCGAAGAAGGATATTTACATAAATCAGTTAAAGACATTGTTTATGAAATATGCAGTTTGACAGATCACGCAACCATGAGTGCAAAAAAAGATCCGTTAGTGAATATTGGCGGGTTCATGGCTACCAACGATGAAGACGTTTATCGTAATGCACAAAACATGGTGGTTGTGTACGAGGGGCTACATACGTATGGTGGAATGGCAGGCCGGGATATGGAAGCTTTGGCGATAGGTATTACGGAATCCGTGCAAGATGATCACATGCGATCCCGAATCGGACAAACATTATATTTAGGGAATAAACTGGCTGACGCTGGAATTCCAATCGTTAAACCCATTGGAAGTCATGGGGTTTTCATTGATGCGAAAAAGTTCTTACCTCATTTAGCACAGGATGTATTTCCTGCTCAAACATTGGCTGCTGAGATATATGTGCAAAATGGAATTCGTACAATGGAACGTGGAATCATTTCCGCTGGAAGAAACAAAGAAACGGGAGATCATAATCGACCCAATCTGGAATTAGTACGAGTGACTTTACCACGCCGTGTTTATACCCAAGCTCATATGGATGTTGTAGTAGAATCCATTATCGATGTGTATGGGCGACGTGAATCAATTAAAGGTTTAAAGTTCACGTATGAACCTGAATATCTCAGATTCTTCCAGGCGCGATTTGAACCTTTTGCCTAAATATTAATGATTCGAGGAAAAAGCCCTAATAATCTTGGGGCTTTTTCATTTTCTATATGGGCAAATATTATTTTTAGTAAACAATTATAATCAAGAATACGATCATCTCTAATATTTATACTTTATAATTTGCAGTATTATTTAGGCGAAATATTCTGTAACAAGTCAGGAAAATCAGTTGCCGATACAGCGCGACTGTAATAAAATCCCTGCACTTCATTGCAATAATTACGTTTTAAGTAATCTAGTTGATCGAGTGTTTCCACACCTTCGGCTATTACATTCAATTTAAGACTATGCCCAAGTGTAATTATTGAGCGTACAATAGCTCCTTCAGTATCATTTTTACTGATATTTGGGCCAATAAACGATTGATCAATCTTCAAAGTACGGATTGGGAATTTTTTCAAATAGCTCAACGAAGAGTATCCAGTACCAAAATCATCCACAGACAGTCCCAAGCCTAAATCTCGCATTTCCTTTAATTGTTCTACCGCTTCATCCACATCTGCCATGATACACCCTTCGGTAATCTCCATTTCAAGATTTTCAGGATTACAATTGTACGTGGACAGCATATTTTTAATATAGGGTAGAAGGTTTGAACTATGGAAATGTTGTGGAGAAAGATTGACGCCAATCCGAATTGCATTTAATCCCTGTTTTTCCCAGAGAATGGACTGCTTAACTGCCTGTTCAATTACCCATTCGCTTAAATCAAGTATTAATCCGCTTTCCTCAGCGACTGGAATGAATTCACCAGGAAATATTAGTCCATCTTTTGGATGTTCCCAGCGAATCAATGCTTCGACACCTACAAGACGTTCATCCTGTGTGCTCATCTGTGGTTGGTAATACAGGACAAACTGATCATTATCAATGGCCTGTTTTATCTTGTACTCCATGTCAAATCGAGCAGTCTCAGTTTTGTGAATGACTTTGGAATGAAATGTAAATGAATTCTGAGTACGACTCTTGGTAACGTACATTGCAGCATCGGCGAACCGTAGCACATCTTCCATGGAACGGTTTTCATAAGGGTAAAAAGCTATTCCTGCACTGGCAGTCATATTAAATTCGTATTGTTGAATGGAAATTGGCTCTACAATTAAATTCAGCAATTTTCTGGCGAATTCCTCCATAATCCTTGTGGAAAGTATTGATATTGGAAGGTCTGGTTTCAGGATGGCAAAAGTGTCAGTGTGCAGGTGGATGAATAGATCATTTTCTTCAATCAGGGTTTTTATTTTTTTTGTGATTTCCTGTAAAAAAACATCACCGATACGATACCCAAGGGCATTATTTATAGACTTAAAGTTATCGATATTGATGATTATTACTCCAATGGATGATCCTTGTTGGCGAGACCGGTTAATCAAAGTTTGCAGATGTGAATATAGAAACTCACGGTTTGGTAGTCCTGTAAGGGAATCATGCTGGGATTGGGTAATGACTAATTTTTCATTGGCACGTGCCAAGTCATTAATTTGTTTTAGTGAAATCAGGTTTTTAACTCGTGCTAAAAGTTCAATATGATTAATGGGTTTTGTGACATAATCATTAGCCCCGGATTCTAATCCCGATGCAATATCTTTTGAATCGGATAATGCAGATGAAATGATGATAGGCATTTCGAAAAGATTATATTTTTTCCGCACTTCTCGACACACTTCTAATCCGGTGATAATCGGCATCATGACATCCAACACGATTAGATCATATTCTTGTTTCTCTCTTATCAGATCAATGGCAATCTGCCCATTGTTAGCAGTATGAATATCAAATTCATTATTTCTAAGAATTAAGGAGATTTGTTTTAGGATGAGGGGATCATCATCAACGATGAGGATGCGTACCTTCTGTTCTGGTTGCAGAGGATTCATTATTTCAAAGTTTGGTTCGTGAAAGACGGCTCAAATACAATAGAAACTAGGGTCTAGTAAAACTACATCAAAAGACAAATCTGTTGATGCTCTCATTTGAACGGATGAAGTATCAGAATGTTTTCATTGATACTAAAAAATTTATAAAATATTTAGCACAAAATATAATTCCGACATAAATGTTGATTTGGGATGAGGAAAAAAGCCCCAATAGTCTTGGGGCTTTTTTATTGTCTAACGGTCTTGCTCTCAGGATCAATTACATTTCGTCATCGTCATCGTCATCGTCATCGTCATCGTCATCGTCATCGTCATCGTCATCATGGTCATTATGAGAGTCATTTTCTTTTTCAACTTTTAGGCAACATCCAGGTGAACCTTTTGCTTTTCCACAATGATCACAGATTTCTGCGCCTTCAGCACAACATTTATCACTGCCTTTTACTTGTCCGCAATGATCGCAGAGTGTGAGATCTTTTCCGTCTTCTGCAATTTTGCAACAACCAGGTGAACCTTTTATCGCACCACAATCATGTCGTTCTGCATCAGCATTACAACAGTTATCGGATCCTTTTACTTCTCCACATTTTCCACATAATACAGTGGGAGAATCGGTGTCACTGGCAATCGCCGGGATCGCGATTACGAAAAAGAGTAAAAGCAAAACTAATATTGATATCGATTTTCTATTCATGGTCAATTCCTTATTTGGAGGTTGTGTAAACATACAACAATTTGATAAATGAATAAAGTATCTTATTTATTTGTGTCTTATAGAAGACATTGATATTCATTGTGATATGAACTGATTTACGATTCTTATGAATTCGTCTTTCTCACATCCAGGTGCTAAATGTCCACAATCGTTATCGAATATATGAGTCAGGATATTATATTCTCCGGCGAACTTCAAGGCAGGTCCAGGAGTAACTAAATGATCTTGTTTTGACACCATGAGTAGGATATCAGTTGAATTAAGAATTGAAGCGATTTCATCACTCTTTGAAATATATCGCTGTATATCATGATAATTCATCGCATTCAGCTGACAAATCCAATTATATGAATTGAAGTTTTGCGAGAAACGTTCAATATAATCATTTTGGAATTTCGGTAAATCAAGGGGATCTGTTTTTCTATTCCGATATGAAGGTGTATAGGCAGTAAGTAATTGAACCATAGCCACTTGCTCTGCGATAAGTGAATCGGGTTGGTGGTTTTTTAATCCGCTTTCAATGATCAAAAGTTCAGTTTCCCAAATCAGTTTACTAAAGGTAGATGGCCAAGGGGATCCTACATAGGATATTGCCTTTGTGGAAAAGTTGGGATAAGAAACTATCCATTGAAAGGTCTGCATCCCGCCCATGGATCCACCTACGATAGCATGAACATCATGAATCTCCATTTTATCATGGAGTAAAATGTATTGGCTACGAACCATATCATAAATTGTAATCGACGGGAATTCCCCATTTTTTTGCACCACACTATTTGAAGGAGAAGTGGACACCCCATTGCCTAAGGCATCTATAATGATGATGTGATACCGCGTACTGTCATATAGATTATTTTCGCCAACCAAGTTGGCCACATGATCGCTTTTCCCACTAAACCATGTGGGAACGACGACTATATTTGATGAATCATGATTTGTTCTTCCAAATCGTTGAAAACCAATTATACAATTCTCAATCGATTTGCCATTTTCAAGTTTGAAGTCACCGATGGAAAGATATTCTTGATTACCAGATCCCAATAGGATGGTACAAAGCAGAAATATATTGATCTTGAGGATTCGCATGGATGAATTTACTAAATCTGAAAAATAATATTGATTAGGGAAGTTCAAAAACGTCCAAAAGCGCAGAATATGCTTTATCGTAATCCTGATCAGATATGAGACAACAAATAGAAGAAATGGAAGTGGACATCCCAAGGATATTTATATTATTTAGACCAAGTGTAGAGCACATCTTTCCACATATAGCAGGTTTTTCTCTAAAATGAGGACCATACACTGTTAACGCTGAAATATGTTCTTCATTGGATAATGTGATTTGTTTCCAATCCTGACTATGTTCACGTAATAGGACCAGTGCTTTTGTTTCTTGATCATCCGAAACACATATTGTAATATTTCCCCGATTTCTGATATCTTCACTTTCAGCAATAAAATGTAAGTTGATATTTTCTTCTCCAAGAACAGTTAATATTCTTCCAGCGTATCCAGGTTGATTTGGGATTCCCAGGAGCTTTAACATCACTAATCCCTTTTGGGATAGGATTCCACCAATTTTCAGTTTATTCATGGACAGGGACTTTGATTATAACTGTTGTGCCTTGGTTTAATTCACTTTGGATTTCAATTGACCCATTAATTTCTGCCACAAATTTTTGCACGATATTCAATCCAAGTCCAGTACCAATAGATACATGATCCTTGGCATTTTTTGCTCTGAAAAATTCATCAAAAATTAGTTTCTGATCTTCTGATGCTATCCCAATTCCTGAATCGGTTATATTTAGAATCCAATTTGAATTTATTATGTCTGTTGTAACCGTAACCGTTCCACCTTCAGGTGTATATCGAATGGCATTTCCAAAAACATTGCTAAAGATTTTCTCTAATTTAAATTTATCAAGTAATAGGTCACCTTTTTTTGAGCAAATATCAATTTTCATAGTGATATTTTTAGATTCTGCTGTGGAACGTTCAGCTTCAATTAATAAGTTTAAAAACTCACAGGGATTTACAAGCTTCTCAATAATATTATTTGTCTGATCATAGGATATATCCAGTAAATCCTTGATCATGGATAACATTTGCTGAGTTCGTGATTGAATTCTGCTTAATAAATCTTTGACTTTTTCATCTACTTTGTCGTGCAAAACATCGGTGATGACATTAGCTGTACTTTCAATTGCAACAATGGGCGACTTTAGTTCATGAGAAACAAAGCGGAAAAATTTTATTTTTTCATCTGACGATTCTTCGAGCCTTTTATTTTGTTCAAGAATAAGTTTTTTTACTTTTCGATGTCGGGCAATCAAGGATATTGAAATATAGGCGCTGACAAAAATCGTAATATAAAAAATGAGGAGTGCAAAAATAATTATGGTGATTTCATGGGATATCAATACCAGATGATAATGGTTTAACCATCCAAAATGTTCACCAATGGCCATGAGGGTAAATAGTGTACAGTCAATCCCAGCTACAATGAAAGGTAATGATGGTCGGTCTGTTACTATACTGGTAATAATAATATAAAAAATGAAGAAGAAATAGAGAGGATTTTCAACACCTCCAGAAAAATGAAGAATGGCTGTCAGCAAACTCATATCTGCGAAGATTTGGACAAACAACAATTTTTCTTCGTGATCAATGGAAGTTGGAATATTTCTACGGGTAAAAACAACGTATAAAACATTAAATAATAATAGTAAACCGGAACATATTAACAGGGAAGTGAGTCGTGTTGTTTCAGGGAAAAAATATGCTAGCAGAAACCCATAAACAATGACTCCTCCAGATGCAAACCATCGAAGTTTAATAAACCAAAGTAGTTTCCTGCGAAGTGAGTTTGGAGTGAAAAAAGAAAACTCGGATAACCGATTTAGGACATTATCAGACAATCGGTAAATTCCTATTTACAGCATCGACAAGTTTTTGTGGGTTTACAGGCTTTTCAATGAATTCATCAACGGGTAGGAAATTCTCATCTTTGCTTGGATCAAAATGATAACCTGTTTGCGTACCAACTGCAGTGACCATAATAATAGGCAAATCTTTTGTATCTGGATGACTTCGCAACGTATAGGCTAATTGAAATCCTTCGTCTTGTGTTCCCATCATTACATCTAAAATAAGTAAATCTGGGTATTTTTCCCGAATTATCTCCAATCCTTTAATGCCTTCTTGTGCATCAATTACATCAAATCCGGCAGATTCTAACGTAATGCGCATAGCTTCTACCAGATCAATATCATCATCGATTATCATGATTGTTTTGGACATAGCTTACCTCGATATTATAAAAATTGGTTGTTATAAAGGGTGAGAATATTTGATATCACAATTGGGACAGCCTTTTGAACATATTTAGATAATCCTGTATTAATAATTAGTTGCTCTGGTTCAACACCAATGATAGTAATCTTTTTCGGCAAAGAATCAATTTTTCGTGCCAGTTCAATTGTATCTGCGATACTGATACCATGCAAGGAAATATGATCTTGCTGAATGGCCAATCTGGCTTTTGCTTCGTTCATCACTTTTACTGTCCCAGGATTAGCTCCCATTTGCGCAGCGTCGATTAGAATCACATGATCAGTATTTGTGAAATGGTCGATAAGTCCAATGGCATCCGTGGCAGCATCAATTAGTGGAATATCTTTCATTTCAGGGATGTCTCTTAGAGCATGCAATACGGCCTCACCGATACCATCGTCCCCAAAAAAGCTATTACCCACTGCAATGATTTTTAATGGAGTATTTGACATCATTCTTCTTCGATAAACTCCACGTTGAGCATATGTACGGAACATGAAATACATGGGTCATAAGCACGCACAAGCATTTCTAAATGCTTAGTGATATCTTCTTTGGATTTATCGATGATTTCAGGAACCAGTTTCTTCATATCGAAATCAATATTGCCAAGATTTTGTCCGGTAGGAATAATACAATTGGCTGCAACAATATTTCCCTTCCGATCATAATCGTATTCATGATACAAGATTCCCCGTGGTACTTCTGTGGCACCAACTCCGCGTCCGAATTTGGTTGGAGTCTGATTAGGTTTCTCATTTTGAAGTCCATTATCAAGTAATTGATCAATGAGTGCAATGGAATCTTCGATACAATGTGCAACTTCTACAACTTGTGCAATAGTATTCATGTATGGATTAAAACAATCGGGTGCAAGACCAAGTTCTTCAGCTGCTTTTTTCGATATATCAGTTAATTGATCATGATTGTTGTTCCAGCGCGCCAGGGCACCAACCATATAACTTTCACGATTATTTTTACAATGTTTACCTGTGGAATGAGGGACAATAAACTCGTTGGTCATATCCAAATAATTATGGTAGTCCGTTAAGCCTGTGTCGGAAGAATAGATATTGCCCTCATAGAGAGCATATTCGTCATCATTCTTGAGTGAGATGTATTCTGTCTTACGGCTAAAGTTTGGGATCAGTTCTGCTACAGACTTTACCGTCTTGACGGTTTCCATTACATCAGGAATTCCTTCGTCAACAAGTTTTTGTCTAATCCCTTTTAATTCGTCAATGGTAGGTATTCGAGTAAACCCACCCGGTACTGGTGTAATTGGGTGAACTGCACGTCCTGAAACAATATCACCAATATCATTTGCCATGCGCTTCATGCGTAATGCACGAAGTATGACATCAGTGTGAGTTGAGATGAGAGGGAAGACACTTGGTGCTCCGAATAGGTCTGGAGCTACAAGGAAATATACATGAAGAATGTTGGACTGAATAGTCGCTCCGTTGGTTAATAATCTCCGAAGGAGTTTAGTTTGCTCAGATATCTCCAAACCTAGTGCATCTTCGGTTGCTTGTAATGAGGCCATTTGGTGGCCCAGAGAACAAATCCCGCAAATCCGGCTTGTGATAATTGCAGCTTCATGAAAACTGCGACCTTTAAGCATGGCTTCAAAAAACCTGGGGGCTTCGACAATTTCCAATTCGGCACGTTCTAATCGTCCTTCTATCATATTGACAACAATATTACCATGTCCCTCAACGCGTGTAAGATGTTTTACATTGATATCAAATGTTCTACTCATAATTGCACCTGTTCATTACATGGTTTTTCCATAATTGTAACTATTAAATAATTGCATGCGTTTTTTTGCTTCTTCTACGGTAAGTCCATTGGAAGTAAAAACATCGATCATTCCATTTGAATTGGCATTGGAAATCAATCCGCGACATCCAGTGCAAAACTGCCCAAATGCGGGACAAATCGCTTCACACCCACCACGAGTGATAGGTCCGAGACAAACCATTCCTTTATCAAAAACACATTCAGTTTCATTGAGCTTACATTCAACGCAAACGGCTGAATCTGGTTTTATTGGTTCTTTGCCCATGATAAGAGCTTTAAATACTTTAACAAACTCTTCGATAGTCATGGGGCATCCATGGATTTCATAATCAACTTTTACTACAGCGGAAATCGGCATGGCAGGCAGGGTGGGGAAGCGGTATTTTTCTTCTTTATAGACCGTTTCGCGAACCTCTTCAATGGGAAAATTATTTTTCATGGCATTGACGCCACCATTTGATGCACAAGAACCGATGGCCACAAGTATTTTCGACCGACGGCGAATATCATGAATGCGTTCAATGCAGGTTGGAGTAGAGAGAGACCCTTCGATAAAGGCAATATCATATTTATCTGCTTTGTCATCCATGGCTTCACGGAATTCTACAATATCCACATGTGCAAGAATGTCTAGAATATGATTTTCTAAGTTTAACTTATTTAGCTGGCAACCTTCGCAGCTTGTAAAATCAAAAAATGCTATTTTGGGTTTACCGTTAGGTTGATTACTCATCAGATTGCCTCCGGTAAATCTTTGATTTCAGGATAATGATACACGGGTCCATCCTGACACACATAGGAATGATTAATTTGGCAATGCCCGCATTTGCCGACTCCACACTTCATCCTGCGCTCCAAAGACACATAAATATTCTCTTCAGGAATATGTTTAGATTTTAAAGCCATCAGTACAAACTTGTACATGATCGGTGGACCGACAACAGCAGTGATCGTATTTTGAAGATCCAGTTTAAGTTCAGGGATTAGAGTAGTTATTACTCCTGTGTGTCCATTCCAGTCCGGAGATGGTTGATCCACGGTTATATGGCATTCAATTTTCGGTGATTGTACCCAGATTTTTAGTTCATCCGTGAATAATAATTCATCAGGATGTTTTGCTCCATAGAGTATAATCAATCGACCATAATCTGATTGATTGTCAATAACATAGTTTATTAAAGATCGAAGAGGGACAATACCAATTCCACCACCAACGATTAGAATATCTTTTCCTTTAAAATGATTGACATCAAATCCATTCCCAAAAGGACCACGGATACCGAGTTTAGAACCAGCTTCATAACCATGAAGAACTTTGGTTAACATGCCGACATTTCGAACACACAATTCAAAAGTGCCTTTTTTTGTTGGTGATGATGTAACCGAGATAGGTGCTTCTCCAATTCCAAATAAGGAGACCTGGACAAATTGGCCTGGTTCATGACCCAGATCGTTTCCTCCGGGGAGTTCAATTTCGAACCATCTTTCAAGTGTTGTGAGTTGTTTGGCTTGTTTTATTTCTGCTATTTGAGGGATGTACAATTCCCGATATTGTGTTTGCTGTTTCAATGACTCAGCCATTAGTTGTATCCTTTACTCAAATTCGTGCAAAATGTGAGGAGATTGTTTTTGGAGATGATTTTGTTCATACTCTTCGCTCAATCTGTTTACAATGTCTACGATGCTGATATCTGCGGTGCAGTAGGCAGTGCATCGACCGCATCCAACACACCACGGTTCACCAGTGACATCGGTGATATACTTAAATTTTCGATATATGCGATGACGTTGTCGCTCTGCAAGAGACTTGCGAAAATTTTCACCTCCGGCAACAGCAGCGAAATTATTAAGCATGCAACCATCCCAAGTTCGCTGACGTGATCCGTTTTTCAAATCCAGATCAACTTCATCGTCCACATTGAAGCAGTAACAGGTTGGACAGACAAGATTGCATGTTCCACATCCGACGCATTTTGCAGCGACTTGATCCCACACAGGTGAATTCCAGGCTTGATCAAAAACTTCTGGGAGTCGATTATAATTATATTTGATTTTATTATGAAATTGCCGATTTGGAATTTCGCAAGTTGCATTTTCCATAAAATATGATTGATTATTGACTAGGTGAGCTCCACGATCTGTTAAGACAGTTACGTTATAGCCATCGTTGGTACGATCCAGGAATAAATCAAATCCGTCCATTTCTTCGACCGTAATTCCAACGGATCGACTAAAATGATATTCATCAGGCGTGAATGATATACCAATAAAAGTTGAGTTTTCTCGCCGCGATAAATAATTCCTTTCAGGATTGCCTTGAGAAAAATTATAATCCAGCTTCATGACTGCCTGCATATCATAACTGTGCACACCAAAAAAGAATTTATCTGATTTGTACAATTCATTTTGGGTTATTGAATAATCCTCCATAGAAAACGACATTAGCTGTTCTTTAGGAGGGAGGAAGTATTTTTTTATGGAGTTTAATGTCCGAGGATAGTCTAGAATAACATCATTTATAGATTTTACGGTATCAAACGTAAATGATGCATCGCCTTTTTTATGTGGAGCATAAACGATTCCCATATTAGTCAAATGTGATAGAAATGCTTCAATTTTAATTTGGGGTAAATAAAGTGTTTTCATGTTGAGTACTCACTTTGATGGATTTGGGTTTGGGATAAATAGGAAAATTCTCTTACAAATAAGTTTTGGTTGTTCAGAGTCGTCATGATCGTCTTCAGTATTTCTCTTAATCCACAATTGAAATTACATTAAAGAGGATAAGTGTATCCAGTTATATTGTAATAAACAATAATTGCAAATGGAATTAATATACATTCCATAGTAGGTAATATACAAAATTTCACAGAATAAAAAGGGGACAGGAGAGGTTGATTATAATTGGAAATGAACCAAGGAGGGTATCCTGTCCCCAAGTGCTTAATTATACCGGAGAAACAAGAATTACATTGTGATTTCGCTCACAAAGAAAAAATATATACAAAAAAGTTGATTAATAGCTGGATTTATTTGTTCAGAAAAGCATTTATTGTATGTGCTTATTTTTGAGAATTCTTGTAGTTCAAAGTAGTATTTAATTATCCATTTAAGGATTCTATTTCTTCCCATTGGCTGTAAAGAATATCAAGTTTTTCCACTGAAGCATGCAACTCAGTATATAGTTCTTCAAGTTTTGTTGGATTGCTCAAATTGGAGGGGAGTGCCATTTGATCTTTGAGAGATTGAACCTGATTTTCGCATTTCTCAATTTGACCTTCAATTCGATTTAAATCTTTTTTAAGCTGACGTTTAACTTGCTGTAGTTTTTTCTGATCAACTTTTTCATTTTTCACATCACCTTGTAATGCTAATGGGGATTGCTGATATTGATAAAGTTGATGGTAGTCAGCAAAATATTTTATTTCTCCATCGTCAAGATATAGCAATAAATCGCATAAACGGTCAATGAAATATCGATCATGGGAGATGAGTACAATTGCTCCCTGGAAATCTTTTAGACTTTCCTCAAGTATTTCTAAAGTAGGAATGTCCAAATCATTGGTCGGTTCATCCAGAAGTAAAATATCTGCAGGGGTTCGCATGAGATTCGCGATCAGGACGCGCGCTTTTTCTCCACCTGAAAGTTGGGATACTGACACTTCTAATTGTTCTGGTTTAAACAAAAATCGTTTTGCCCAGGAAGTTATGTGTATGGGTTTACCGCGAAAGGTAACTATGTCGCCAGATTCTACTAGAGCTTGTTTCAGGGATTGGTTTTCATCCGCAATCTCTCTTTGCTGATCAAAGGTTATAATTTTCAATCCATCAGCATAATTAATATAGCCGGAGTCAGGGGAAAGAGAATTATTCAATACATGTAGCAAGGAACTTTTTCCGCTGCCATTTTTACCCATTATTCCCATGCACATCTTTGGTGAAAGGATTATATCCAATTTGCTAAACAAAAGTTTTTCTGATCTTGAAAAATTCAGATTTTTGGCTTCAAGGAGTTTCTTTGTTTTTCGCTCAGTAGCTTCAAAATCGATTTGGATGGATTTTTTCTGAGCATTTCTGTGTGATAATTCAGCCAGATCCCCCATGAGCTGATGTGCTTTATCAATGCGAAATCGTGCTTTTGTGGTTCGGGCTTTTGGTCCTTTTTTAAGCCATTCAACCTCGCGTCTGATTTTATTGGATAAGGTCAGTTCATGTTTCGCCTGTTCGTGTAGCCGTTTTTCTCTGATTTCGATAAATGTACTATAATTGCCTTCTACTTTGATATACCCATCAACATATCTGGGATTTAATTCAACAATTCGATTGGTCGCATTTTCAAGAAAATAGCGATCATGACTCACCAGGATGAAAGCAAAAGGGGCAGTTTTTAAGAGATTTTCAAGCCACACAATCCCTTCGAGATCAAGATGGTTTGTAGGTTCATCCATGAGAATGATTTTTGGCTGTTGGATTAATGCACGTCCTATGGCCAATCGTTTGCGCCAGCCACCTGATAAAGTATTTATTTTCTGTTCAATATTATCAAATTCTATAAGGGATTTCATATCCTGGATTCGTTTATCCAGTTCCCATTGTTCTAAATCCTGTGGAAGCAAATCAAATAACGTATCTTCAATTGTTTTATCTTCGTCAAATGAATCTTTTTGAGGTAAATAAATAAGATCAATATGACGTTTATATGATATCTCTCCTGTATCAGGAGTTTCAATGCTAGCTAGTATTTTTAGTAAGGTTGATTTGCCAGATCCATTGGGACCAATGAGTCCCATGCGTTCACTTTCGAAGAAATTCAGGGAAATATCCTCAAATAGGGGATGAGCCCCGTAGGATTTACTGATTCCGTGTGTACTTATAAGTGCTGTTCGTGACATTTGAGTTAAAAATTGGGGGAGAAAATAAAAAGATTACCAGATGATGACTGTTTTTCTTTTAAAAATTATGCACAAGAATCATTCTACCAAAATTCATCATTTATCTTTAACTTATTTAAGTTTTCACACACAACGAGTAATAATCTATGACACCACATGATACAATACCACTTTTCGGAACCACTTGGTTTCTAACAAATACGCTAACATTTTCAGTAATTTGGCTAATAATCTATATAACAAAAAAAATTCCAAAGAAATACGTCAAAAATGTTACACTGAGCATTGGTGTGTTCATTATTCTGCGTGTTATAACACAACATACGTATCAAATTGTCCATGGGACGTGGAATTATCAATCAAGCCTCAATCTTCATCTATGTGGAATAGCTGCGGTGATCGCGGGAATAGTCATGTTTTATCGACCTCAATGGTTATTTGAAGTGCTCTATTTTTGGGGCGTTCCAGGTGCGTTTCATTCCTTTATGACACCGGAATATACATTGGGATCAGAAGGATGGATGTTTATTGACTATTACCTTGAACATGGTGGAATATGGCTTGGGGCATTTTATTTGATCTTTGTATTAGGGATGAAACCTCGCAGAGGATCATGGTGGAAAATATTTGTATATACTCAATTATTGGTAATAGTGATAGGTGTTTTCAACTATTTATTTGACGCTAATTACATGTACCTGTGTGTCAAGCCTGTGGTAGAAAATCCATTTATTATCGGTGAATGGCCCTGGTATATCCTCGGGATTGAATTGGCGGGTATTCTTCATTTTCTCATCGTATATCTCCCTTTTGGCATAAAGTATCGTAAGGAAAATGTGCTCGCGACAGCATAAACTCTCCTCAATAACCATTATCCAATACCACAGGAATGCTGTAAATTTTGTCATATGAATATTTTACTCACCTATTTCTTTCTTGCATTAGGAATATCATTTTTATGCAGCCTGTTGGAATCAGTCTTACTATCCGTTTCTCATACCTTTGTTGGTATCAAAGAAAAAGAAGGTAAACCTGGAGCAGTGTATTTAGGCCGGCTTAAGGAGAATATTAACAAACCCCTTGCTGCAATTTTAACACTTAATACGGTAGCCAATACAGTAGGAGCGGCCGGTGTGGGCGCACAGGCCCTAATACTTTACGGAAATCATTATGTTGCATTGGCGTCAGGTATATTGACCATTTCAATCCTGGTATTTTCTGAAATTATTCCAAAGACGCTCGGGACGGTCTACTGGAAATCATTGGCAATCCCGGCAACGTATGTAATCAGGTGGTTGATCGTTCTAACTTATCCATTTGTTTATCTTTCAATGTTTATGTCACGTATCATTAAATCCAAAAACGCAGAAGGAAAATTTTCCCGTGAAGAAATGTTATTTATGGCAGAAATGGGTGAGGATGAAGGCACTCTTCAGGAACAGGAAAGCGATATTATCGAAAACATCCTAAAGCTTAAAGATGTAAAAGCCAAGGATGTATTGACTCCCAGGACAGTCGTTTTTGCTTTGGACAAAAATGAAACTGTTGGGGATGTTATTAAAGAACATTCTCCCATAGATTTTTCACGTATACCGATTTATGAAAATAATTTAGATCATGTTATCGGATTTATACATCGATATACACTTGTTGAAAAGCAAGGTGAAGATAAGTTTGACATTAGAATGGAGGAACTTGTGGTTCCTCTCCATTCCGTTCAGGAAACGGAAAATGTTGCAAAAATTTTAGATGAATTTGTTAAACGTCGTGAACATATTTTCTTGGTAGTGGATGAGTTTGGAAGCACATCAGGTATCATTACGATGGAAGATGCCATTGAAACATTATTGGGTGTAGAAATTGTCGATGAGCACGATTCTGTTGTGGATATGCGTAAACTGGCAAAAGAGCAATGGCACACTCAAAAACGTGATAAATTAAAAAAATAAAACAATTCGTTATCAATATCTCATAAAAACTTCATCATTTTTGACTGATAAAATGCGGTTATTTCTGTATATATTTTTCTTTTTAAACATTCTATCTGGTCAAACCAATCGACTTGAATACTACTTCTCTGAAGTTGATTTTCTCAGCAATAACGCTGTTCCACTCTCAGAAGTGATAGGCAAAAACTACCTTGTTGTAGAATATGGAAGCGATGACATTCTTACTTCCAAAACCTGGTTAGGATTATCTGGTAAACCTGACAAAAAGGAAGAATTCTTTTATGATGATCAACAAAATCTGCTTTCCATCGAGAAAAAGGATAAAGATGACAATTTATTTGAAAAAGTGCTTTTTGGGATGGAGTCTCATTCGATTCAATTCCTTCAATATTTAATGGCTTTTGATTCTGTTTTTGCAGGAGATGATCGATTTACGATAATCCAATATGATGAAGATCGCATTAGTAATTATCAATTTTATGATGTGAACCATCTTATCTATGGTGAAATGGGTTTTTTCTACGATTCCACAGAGACAATTAATGAACACATTTGGATAAAACATCCTGGAAAACAAATTGTTAGACGGTGGACATATAGATATATCCCGGATGAAGAAAGAACACAGGTTACTGAGTGGGATACAACAGGATCTATTGTTTATGATACCTATTTAGCCGACGATGGATCGGAATCAGTCTTCACTATTTTGGTTAATACGGATACACTATTCACAAATCGTCCTTTAATTCCTTATGATCTTGACGCTTCTTTGCTTTGGGGAACGATTCAATGGGAATGGATAGGTGGTAATCGTGACAGTATTGAAACTCACACATATAATTTGTCAGGACATGAACTAAATAATCTCGGGCAACATGAATTACGTCCAGAACTTTCTACCCAGTTAGAGAATGGCGCATTATATAGGTTAACATTTCATGGAGAAACCACACGAAGGTATTCAGCAACGGTTACATCTTTTGAACCCATCGTATTTGATCGTGATAGTCCTAAAATAGTAGGTTCTCTTAACGATATCACAAGCACTCTTGTTTTAGAAATAAATGCCTCAGAGCCATTACAATCTATTGATATTGAAATTCGCCAGGATGATATTCAATTTGGGTATCCAATAATTTATTCTTTTCCAGATTCTATTTTGCCTGTAAAAAACGGCCAGTTTCCTATTCCAGTAATGGCCGAATTGATTGAACAAATACCTTACAGAGTTTTTATGACGGGAAAAGACAGAGCAGGTAATTATGGTTTGACTGCTGATATTGGTATTTTTGTATATGATAACACTCCTCCACAAATATCTATCAGTCATCCTGAAAATCACGATTATTTCAATTATCCCGATATTTCATTTACACTATCTGAACCATTATCTTCTGCTTCAATAGCAATTGCTACGTTATCAGGTGAAGATTTAATAACAGTAAAAATTATAAAGTTAGACGAAGAAATCCTTGAGCCTGGTGAACAAACACTAAGTTTGGAGTATTCGTATAAATTCAATGATAAGTCCTATTATTCTTTCAGTTTGTATGGCTCAGATTTCGCTGGAAATATGTCAGACACTGTTTTTGTGGATTCCCTTTATTACGATATTACTCCACCAGAAGTATCAGTGATTTTTCCATACGACAGTGCCGTCATTAATGAACCATCCATGTCATACATCAGCAATGAACAATTATCCAGAGCGGTGATGGAATGGATCCATATCGTTGGAACAGCAGATACAATCGCACCATATTTCGTTGAATTAACTGGCAATGAATTGATCCCAAATGAAAAAATACGGAAATCACTACCAGTAACTACAGGATTACGAGATGGTGCAATTTATACGATTTATTTATCTGCCTGGGATATAGCTGGAAATGAAATAGATAAAATCCAAATTGATAACGTTCTATTTGATGCCAGTCCACCTGTATTATCCTTGTCTATGCCAAAATCAAATACGATTACAAATTCATTGGCACTATCATATTCATCAACAGAATATTTAAAAGAAGGAATTCTTACTATTGAACGATTTGGTGGGGAACCGGATACAAAATCACCATACATAGTTGAATTATACGGGTTTGAGTTAAATGATGGCAACCATGATGATGTACAACTTGATGCAATGCCGTCATTGAATTCTGGTACAGAATATTCATATACTTTAACAGGTTTCGATTTAGGGGAAAACAAAGCAGATCCGGTTTCGGTAACGCAAATTTTATATGACAATATTGCACCGGATTTTCAAGTATCATTTCCTTCACCAAATTCAATTAACACACGGAAAGCATTTGAGTTTACACTATCTGAAGATTTGATAGATGGGTATTGTCTGTTATTACAATCTGGAGGAGCGCAGGATTCTTTATCACCGCATATTATTCCGTTGTTTGAAGATGATTTATTGAGTGGAGAGCATAAGATCAATATTGATAATCTAGCTATTATGGAAACTAGTCAATATGAATTACAAGTGATTGGTATTGATTATGCTGGCAATTCAACGGACACAATTTATATTCATGAAATAATTTATGATGTTACTCCTCCTAAAATGACTATATCGTTTCCCAAAAGCAAAAGCCTAAATACACAATTGGAGATAGAGTATACGCTAAGCGAAAGACTAGATTCTGCACATGCAATATGGACACGAATTGGTGGGGAAAATGACCCTAATTCGCCTCATCGAATACCACTCAATGAGGACGAGTCAATTGCCGGACACCATTCATATTTATCATTAAAGAATCAGTCGGAGTTGATGAGTGGAACAATCTATAGCCTTACATTTGAAGGGCAGGATGTTGCAAACCATCCGTTGGTAGTTAAATCAATTGAAAATATTACATATGATTTTATTGCACCAGTAGCTGATTTGATTTTGCCTATATCAAACACAATAAGCAATGAATCAATAATAGGGTATAACTTATTAGAATCAACGATCTACGGCAGAATTGAAATCCACCAAGTTGGTGGTGATCTTGATCCTAAATCTCCACTAAAGATTAATTTAGAAGGTGAAAATCTCAGTGCAGGTCCTCATCAGATTCAGTTACAACAAATTGATGATATTCACTTGACTAACAATTCGATATATAACATTTGGATGGTCGGTGAGGATCAGGCTGGTAATAGTCTCATTTCAGATACCATACGGCACTTTACTTATGACAATTCTGCTCCTGTATTGACTATGAGGCATCCTGCAAAGAATGATTTTATTAACACCGTGCTTATTGCCTATGAGAATAACGAACGATTAGAGACTGCACAGATGACTTGGGAGGATGAAACAACTGGTGAAATCCAGAACGTAGGATTATCTGGAAATGAATTGCTTGAAGGATTAAAAACGAACCAATTGCTGCAGCAGACTCCCAATTTAATAGACGGGCATAGGTATACTTTAACTATTTCAGGCAGAGATATCGCAGGCAACATTTCATTGCCCATTGTACAAAACCACATCACCTACGATATTACAAAACCGTCTCTTGTGGTTGATAACCTCAATTCCAATGATTTCATTAAATCCTCAAATGTTAGTTATCGTATTTCTGAAAAATTAGCAGAAGCGAAATTTGAATGGATAACATATGATGAAAGTGGAAAAGAAAATGTCATCACATATTTATTATCTAATGAGTTATTACTTGCTGGGCAATTCGAATTAATTGAACATTATAATCCCGGTTTGTCTGACGGTCAGATATATGATTTAAATATAACTTATTCCGATTCAGCAGGGAATAAGGGAGAGGATATAAAACTATCCCGGCTTAATTATGATTCGGGTCCACCAACTCTAGTTGTGCTTTTTCCCGCTGAGAATTCCTTTATGAAGGAAAATAGGCTAGAAGTCTTACTATCAGAATCTATCCAAAATTTAACGATCGAACATAGTGGAAGTGATTATAATCTAAACGTAATGAACATTGATACATTGATTCGGTCAAAAAAGATTGATTGGGATGGATTCTTTAATCAATTCTCTGTTCGCGATGGAATTCCATTCGACATAAGATTAAAAGCAACTGATATGGCAGGTAATGAATCTGATTTTATTGAAGTACGAAATATTACAATTGACGATACACCACCAGAAATCACTTTTTCTTTACCAAAAAGTCGAACAGTATTAAATCGATTACAACCAACAATAATTACCAGTGAAGAATTAGGTGAAGCTGAGTTAACAATAACCCCCAATAAAGGAAGTCCTGAGTCATTTCAGCTATCAGAAAATCAGCTAGAAGCTGGGACTCAAAAACTTGAAGAATATTCACTTAGTTTTGATGATAATATCGCATTTACAATGCAAATTAAGGGTCGTGATTTGGCTGGAAATGAAAGCGAGTCAAATAAGCTAGAATACCTTCGGTTTGACAGGAGGAAACCGGAACTATTATTAACTAATCCTGCGGAAAATTCATTGATCAATAATTTATCAATAGAATTTGAGAATACAGAAAATTTATCCAAAGCAGCATTGGTATTGATCGCAGAAGTATCTCAAGATTCAATCGAAATTGGACTTATTGATGATTATTTAACAAAGGGTTCTAAAAATCTTAAGGATCGACTTGAGTTTAAAGGATTGGAAGAGGACTCTGAATATGAAATAGCCATCTGGGGAATGGATCACGCTGGAAATGCCTCTGACACGAGTCGAATCCATGGGCTACGGTTTGACTATTCTTCACCTGACTTATCGATTGATTATCCTGAATCTAATACATTTATAAAAGACAAAACTTTGACCTATTCATTGTCAGAAAACTTGAAGGGTGGATCGATAAATATTACATGGGTTGGCGGTATCCCTGATTCGGTACGTAATTACACGATCGATTTGACTGAAAACCAATTATTGTTTGGTACAAATAAAAAACTGTTATTGGATAGTGATTATCCAATTGTGAGCGGCGGAATATATAAATTTGCTTTGCAGGGCTCTGATATAGCCGGAAATGTTTCCCTGCCTGCAACTATAGAGAATATTCATTTTGATAATAAATCGCCACTTATTGATATAATAGATCCTGTTTCTGAAACAACACTATCAGATTTATCAATATCATATAAAATTTCAGAGGAATTAGCTGAAGGTGAATTGATTGTAGAAAAAATAAGAGAAAGACAAACTCAACCCAAGATTGAGATCGAATTAATAAAGGATGATTTAAAACCGGGTGATCACAATAAAACGTCATTACCTAGTGCTTTAAAGCTTGAAGAGGGCGATATAATTTCTATCTCTATTAAGGGCGTTGATAGAGCCGGGAATAAAGGGAGTTCAAATAGTATCAAAAATATTCGATTTGACAATAAGTCACCCGTCATTATTCTATCCGAACCCCAATCAAATTCATTAAGCAATAAACTAGCATTCTCTATGATTTATAGCGAACAGTTATCTGTTTGTTCATTTGAAATAACTAGAATCGATGGTCCCGTAGATACCAATGCTCCATATTCTTTCTTTGCTGCTCAAAATGAGTTGGATCAAACTGTATTCGATTCATTTCAATTTCAAGAATCACCTATCTTAGTGGATGATGTACGCTACCAAATAACCGTGAAAGGGATTGATTTTGCAGGAAATGAGTCGGCAGCAGTTATTATTGAAGGATTCAAATTAGATACGGAAGCACCAACGTATTCCATATCTCAACCTATAGACGGGGAAAAAATTGCTTCAGAAAAAATCAGTTATATGTTGTCAGATAATTTGGGCATGGGTGAAGTAATATTTACTTATCAATCAGGATCGCCTGACCCTCATAAAAGACATGTTGCGGTGTTAAAAAAAGAAAACAAGACGCAAGGTCCACATTTTGATATTCCGTTAGAATTTGATGCTCCATTGACCGATGGGGTTAAGTACATCATTTCACTAGAGGGTGCTGATAAAGCAGGCAATCCATTGGAAGGGCAACCCGCCAGTCAGGTTTTATTTGATGCCGTTCCTCCCGTAATAACGTGGTTATCACCTGAATCGAATATTAGACTAAATCAGTTGCTTTTATCTTATACTCTCAGTGAAGATTTATCCTTAGCGAAACTTGAAGCGACAGATGAAAATGGTACTACCCAAACGATTGAATTATCTGCCAATGAGCGAACAGCCGGTGAACAGCGTATTTCAATAGGAGATCGTTTAACCATCGATGAAGAATTGCCTTTGAGTTATCGGTTAATCGGAATTGATTTAGCAGGGAATCAATCTGAATCACAGGATATTTCAAATATTATATTAGACACAACTATTCCAAGTTTTACAGTTTCTGCACCAGAAGATGCCGAGCGCATCAGAAGATTTTTGGTCAGTTATGAGTTAAGTGAACTTTTAGATACATTTGATATTGAGATAATTCGCACAGCTGGTGAACCGGATGCTAAAAGTCCTTATAAAATTGATCTTCCATCCTATTTATATCGAAAAGGTCGCTTTGAATCGATTGATTTAGAACAGTATGCATCTTTGGTGGATGGAGCAGAATATAAAATAGGGTTTACTGGGCGTGACAAGGCAGGTAATGCATTTTCTAAAGTAATGATTAATAATCTTGTTTTAGATAGAATCGCTCCTCAAGTGACAGTAGTTCAGCCAAAACCAGAATCATTTACAAAAAAGAAATTACTTCAGTTTGAAACATTCGAACCATTGATCGAAGGCAAAATTGAATGGATATGGCAATCCGGGAATTCTGATACAGAAAATCATGTTATCAATTTGTCGGAAGATTTGTTAGGTATTGGTGAAAAGAGTGTAACGGAAATTGAAAATATCAAATTCGTAAGCGGGGCGAATTATCACGTGAAATTTACTCTTACTGATCGTGCAAAAAATGTAACTGAGCATCTTATTACTAATGTTACATATGACTATGAAGCACCTATCGTGACGCCGATTCAGCCTCTGACAAATCAACGAATTAATATAGAAACATTAAAGTTCAGCACAGATGAACCATTACGAATCTGTCGTATTACCTGGGTTGATCAAACTACAAACGAAGCACATTTATATTTAATTCCCAGGGATAAGGTTTCTGCAACAGAATTTGTTGTAGAAAAAGCTGAATCCAAATTATTAATGATAGATAGCCATACATATCAAATACGAATATTTGCTCGAGACCAGGCAGGGAATCAAAAGGAAGTTGTTTTTGCTGATTCAGTTATTTTTGATACAAAACCTCCCGTGTTTACACAAATTATACCCAACGCAAATGGAGCTACCAATAGCAGTGCAGTATCATATAATTTAAACGAACCCTGTCAGTCTGGACGATTAGTGTGGATGAGAATATCTGGACCAAATGATCCTGCATCGCCACATATTATTGATTTACAAGCTTATTTATTAAAGCAAAACATTAATAGTACGATTTCTCTGCCTGTAAAACCACTTGTCGAAGGAGCCACTTATGCCATGGTACTTTCGGCTACAGATTTATTGGGGAATAAAAGTCGACAATTCAATACGCCAAATATCATTATTGACAGAGAAAATCCCATTGTCCAAATCAAAAATCTCGAGTCCGGCAGTGCAATAAAGAGTATTGAAATCTTGATTTCAACGAATGAACCTCTGAAATCAGCCATTTTAGAATTTATACAAACAGGCGGTGATAAAGATAGTGAATCTCCACAGAGAATCGAAATTGATCCATCCTATTTTGAAAACCCAAATACTCAAGGAATTCAAATATCAAATTTGGCTGCGCTGAATAGCGGGAGTATTTACTCCATCACTTTTGAGGGAATGGATATTGCTGGTAATTCGACAATCAGTGCTATGATATCAAATATCTTATTCGATAATATCATTCCTGAATTGACGATTTTATCTCCCACAGCACAAACGGTGTTAAATACTGGTAAAGTGGATATATCTTTATCTGAAGAATTAAATTCGGCAATGTTGATATGGGAAAATGAAACAAACACTAGTCAAAAGCCAATTACGATGGAGATTCCGGTAAAATTTTTGAAAGCAGGGGAGCATTACCAAATTCCCATCGAAACAAACTTGCAGTTTGATGATTCAGTAACATATTCATTATTTATCGAAGGAAATGACCGTGCTGGTAATATTGGAAAATCAGCGGCTATCCCTGGAATCATCATGAGCGCGTCATCGGAATAATAATAAAACTAATATTTTAGTGGTTTGACGTTGGAGGATATGGGATATAAGCCTAAATTCGCCGGCTTAATTATTAGGAGAATTATTAGTTATGGCAAAGAAGACAGTTGGGTTTGCCGGAAAAGTCAAAGGAAAAGACCACGTAGAGGTAAAACTCGTTAAATACGTCAAAAGCGTAAGGTCTGAAAAAACCGGTTATTGGAGATTTAATGAATCTATGATCCGCTTAGTCGGTGGTGAATCACTGGATGCTACATTGAAGCGTCTAGGAGAAGAATCAATGGCATTGGATATTGAAATGCCGACATTTGACGAACCTGTTGCTGAAAGTGGAGTTGAAGAAGTTTCTCCTCCAGATGAAGCAGAGCCGGAAAAGGTAGCAGAGGAAAAAGCCGAAGCTGCTGAATAAGGTTTTATGCCGGGTTTTCCCGGCATTTGTTTATACATATTTTTGGAGGGGTGGCAGAGCGGCTTAATGCGGCGGTCTTGAAAACCGTTGTCCCTAACAGGACCGGGGGTTCAAATCCCTCCCCCTCCGCAGATTGTTTTTTGAGCGGTAGTCTAGACGAATCGGGGCTGGATTTCCACATTGCGCTATTATTTATAATTTGGAGAGGTGGCCGAGTGGCTTAAGGCGCACGCTTGGAAAGCGTGTGTGCGTTTACGCGTACCGTGGGTTCAAATCCCACCCTCTCCGCTTAACTGCGCAAATTATCTCCACTGGACACAATTTGACTTCGTTTAGCAGGCTAAAGTATATATTTTCTATTTATACTCTTTTCATCCAAAATGAACCCGCACCACGACTTTCATCAATATTTTTTGGAAAGTCTAATTTTTTATCCATAACAGTATAATTATTCGCATTCAAACATTCCCAATCTCTGTTTCCCAACAGAAACATCAATAAGCATTGCTGTTCGGTTAAGACGCAACGCCAGTCTTTCACCCATTCTTTGGGATAGCTATAAGGATAAAATATATCATGTATCTGAACCAATACGCCTGGATTCAAACTCGGGAGAATATGCAGGTATTCATATTCCACATCAGAAAAGGGTCTCAAAACATGAGATGAATCAATGAAGAGCATATCATTTTCTCCTAAATCGGTAAAAACGGACAGATTTACATGCTCCACGCCATCTTTAATAATAGTCAGATTTGAGTAAGACCTTTTTAGTTCATAGAGACTATCATTGAATGGTTCGATACACGTCAGTTTTGAATTTTGATTATTTGCGTTTAATGCTTTAATCATCACTTTTGTCGATTGTCCAGAACCAATTTCTACAATATTTTGAGGTTTGTGCTCTCTTATCATTGCATACAGTAAAAAGGCATCTAATTCAGGGAAGGAAAAGTTTATGGTTGGATCAGTAGTGTATTCGTTCGGCGAAGAGCTATCAAGAATCCATTCATCTGCATACTTATCCATTAATATTTGAATAAATGGTAAATTTTTATCAATACCGATTTTCAATTTACTATCGTCACCAAAGTTAAATTTATTATACAAGTTGTCGTCTAGCTTATCAAAGTCAGTAAACGGTGTTTCGTACTCATAGCTTTGTTTCGCAGATTCGATAGTGATATTTTTTAAATGTCTATTATCCCAGGGCATAGTATCTCATTTGTTTAGGTTAATATTTCTGAAAATTTACTTCGAAATTCAGACTATTATTGGTAATCCAAATCAAGATAGCTTACTATAAACATTTAGAATTTCAAACCCTTTAATCTTCTAGATTACCGTCAATTTTTGCTATAGGATTCTAAACATAACTACTTAAAGTAGAGATGATTGGTGATGTCGGTATTTATTAATCTATTTATATGTTCGTTGTTCATAATTTCAACATGACTGATATGATTATTGAGAATAAAGTGTTCGATGGATTTGATTATTCTGAAAAAGAGTTAGCAAAAGGCAGCTATGATGATTGTACTTTTATCAATTGCAACTTTTCGCATTCAGATTTATCAAATATTGATTTTATGGAAAGCAAATTTGTTAATTGCGATTTTAGTTTGGTTAAAATCAGTAATACTTCACTGAGAAATGTAAAATTCGAAAATTGTAAACTTCTGGGATTGAATTTTAGTGATTGTAATGATTTTTTATTATCAGTTGAATTCGAAGAATGTAATTTGAATTTCACTTCCTTTTCAAAACTAAAACTAAAGGGGATTGAGTTTAGGGATTGCAGCATGCAGGAGATCGATTTTGCTGAAGCGGATCTTAGCAAATCATTATTTGATAATTGCAATTTGGATAGAGCAATATTTAGTAGAACTAATCTTGAAAAATCTGATTTTAGAACTTCTTATAATTATTCGTTTGATCCTGAAACAAATCGAATAAAAAATGCTAAATTTTCAATGTCAGGAGTCATAGGATTATTGGATAAATATGATATCAAAGTTGAATAATAATAGAATAATCCCACATAAACACATTAGCCAAATAATTGGCTAAAATAAAAAAAAGAAAAACATGATAGAAAAAAATGATTTAAAACTAGCCGTCCTCATTGACGCAGATAATATACCCTACAAAAATATTAAAGGAATGCTTGATGAGATTGCAAAATTTGGTAGTCCAACCATTAAAAGGATATACGGTGATTGGACAAAAAGAACGGTTGCAGGTTGGAAGCCGGCTTTGCTTGAGCATGCCATAACACCCATTCAACAGTACAGTTATACAACAGGGAAGAACGCCACTGATTCCGCCATGATTATTGATGCCATGGACATTCTACACAGTCAAAAAGTTGACGGCTTTTGCCTTGTCTCCAGTGATAGTGATTTTACTCGACTGGCAACCCGAATCAGAGAATCAGGTATGTTGGTCATTGGTATCGGCGAGAAGAAAACTCCCAATCCGTTTATTGTTGCATGCGATAAGTTTATTTACATTGAGATTATCAGTGCTATTGAGATGCCGAAAAAGACGACTAAAACAACAAAGTCGCAACATCCAGTCAAAAAAGCAGAAATCGATTCAATAAATAGTGAGTTCATTCAGCTATTAAAATCATCTATTGCAGATATAGCTGAAGATGATGGGTGGGCATCTCTTGCTGCTGTTGGTGCACTGATTAATAAAAAGAAACCAGATTTTGATCCACGGAATTATGGGTTTCAAAAGCTGACTCCTTTGATAAAATCATTGAAACAGTACTTTGATGTGGATGAACGAGAAACAGAAAGAACACATTTAAAACATATTTACGTGAAAATCAAAAAATAACAACACAGATGCAAAAAATTTATGGCGTCGAAAACTTTCTCAATCAAGTCCGGTTTGAACCATTATCAAAGGACAATTGGGATAAATTTGTCAAACTGTTTGGTTCAAAAGGTGCTTGTGGAAATTGTTGGTGCATGAGTTTTCGTTTAAAAAATAGTGATTTTGTGGCTGGAAAATCAAACGACGGAAATAAGAAGGCAATGAAAGACTTGGTTTGGAAGGGTAAACCGACTGGAATTCTAGCTATATATCAAAACAATGCCGTCGCATGGAGTGCTTTTTCTCCAAGGGAAGATTTTATTAAACTCGAAAATTCCAGAATCCACAAAAGAATTGACGACAAACCGGTTTGGTCAATCCCTTGTACTTTTATTTCTAAAGAATACAGACGAAAAGGATTATCGGTTGCCTTATTGAATGGCGTTGTCAATTATGCGAAAGAAAACCAGATATGCACGCTGGAAGCGTATCCTACAATCCCAACAAAAGGAAAACTACCTGATGCATTTGCCTGGATTGGATTATTCAAGTCATTTGACCGTGCAGGATTTAAAATCGTAGACAGAACTTCCAAGAATAGACCCATGGTACGATACAAAATAGATGAGGTTTAGGTAAATAGTGTAATAAAACACTGTTTATCCAATCCAGTGGAAATAATTAAAGGAAATACATGCAAACAATTTTAGGCTCTGGTGGAGCCATTGGAATCGAACTGGCAAAAGCTTTAAAAGAGTTCACAAGTGAAATCAGGCTGGTAAGCAGGAATCCTGAAAAAATTAACCAGACAGATGAATTGCTTTCAGCGGATTTATTAAATAGAGATGATGTTTTTGAAGCAGTAAAAGGTTCATCAGTCGTTTATGTTACAGTAGGGTTTCAATATAGCATCAAATCGTGGAAAAAGAATTGGCCAGCTTTTATTAGTTATGTGATCGATGCGTGCAAAAAGCATAACTGCAAGCTAGTTTTTTTCGACAATATCTATATGTACGATTCAAATTATTTGGATGGCATGACAGAAGAGACCCCAGTCAATCCAGTGAGTGAAAAAGGTAAAATAAGAACGAAAATAGTTCAGATGATCATGGATGAGGTAGAGGCAGGTCAACTAACCGCTCTCATAGCACGTTCAGCTGACTTTTATGGATCAACTATTATAAATAACAGCATGCTCACAGAAACCGTCTTTAATCGCCTGAGCAATGGCAAAAAAGCAAATTGGATGGGCTCAGCCAATTTTAAGCATTCGTTCACCTACACACCTGATGCTGGCAAGGCTACCGCAATTTTGGGGAATACAGAAGCTGCCTTCAATCAGATATGGCATATGCCTACCGCATCAAATCCTTTTACTGGGAAAGAATGGATAGAAACGATTGCAAAAGAAATGGGTGTGGAGCCAAAATATCAGGTAGCCCCAAAATTCCTTGTCCGAATTATTGGATTGTTTGTGCCAATAATGAAAGAGATGGTAGAGATGATCTATCAATATGATCGTGATTACATTTTTGACAGCAGCAAATTTGAAAAACGATTTAATTTTGTACCTACTTCATACATTGATGGAATTAAAGAAATAATTAAAACGGATTACAATAAATCATAGTGAAAATGTGCTTAATTCTTATTAATAACAGGAAGAGAAATATGAAAAATATTCTGCCAGTATTATTACTTATTTCTCTAATGTTTTATTCGTCATGCAGTAAAACACCAAATAAAGAATCCATTGAAAAATGGAAAATCGAAATTGTGAATACTGAAAAAGAATTTGCGAATATGGCTCAGAAAGAAGGTATACCAAAAGCTTTTTTGATGTATGCCGCTGATGATGCAGTATTGTTAAGAGGTGAAAAATTAATTATAGGTAAAGAATCTATTAGAGCCAGTTATAAAAGTTTAGAAAAATCGGAAAATACCAGCCTCACATGGAGTCCGGATTTTGTTAATGTGTCTTCATCGGGTGATCTTGGATATACTTATGGTAGATATGTGTATTCTGTAACCGATTCTCTGGGAAATACAAAATCCAGCGAAGGTGTTTTTCATTCTGTATGGAAGAGACAACCAGACGGTAACTGGCGATTTGTTTGGGATTAATTAATATAAAAAACTGAAAAAGTGTCACCTAAATGAGCAAAGCCGTAAAAAACATACTGGCAATTTGTATTGCGATTTTACCAATCAATCTGATTATGATATGGTACAGGTTAACCCAGACTGAAAATTTCTCCACAGCGGACATGTTGGTTTATCCATTACTTTTTGGTGGTGGATCAATCATTCTCATTCTAATCCTGAACAAATATTTAATAAAAGATTCTTTCACTTCAACATTCAATTCAGGAGAAGGTACGTGGATTAAGGATAGTTTGGTCGGGCTTGGATTAACCGGGCTTTATTTTGCACTGTTCTTTTTAGAACGCACAACATTAATGCAATGGATTCCACGAAACTCGCCACCCAATACTGAGCTAATTGACGTGATGATTGATCTGGCACATAATCCACTATTAATGGTCATTTGGTTCGGTCCTGTTTTATGGATTGGAATTGCCCTTTTCGAAGAATTGTCCAGAATCTTTTTACTGAAATCTTTGTGGAATATAAACGAAGATAAAAACTGGCACATTGTGGCAATCTTTTTGACTTCAGTCCTTATTGGTACACTTCATCTATATCAGGGTTTGGCCGGAGTAATATCCATCGGATTGAAAAGTATAATTATGTGTTATTATTTTTATAAATACCGTAGACTTTTGCCGTTGGTAATATCTCACGGACTATATGATGGATTGCAGTTTGCCTTTTTTATAGTTCAATTCCAATAGGAATTATAGAACCGTGAAAGATATCAATAAGAAATTAATCGAAATACGGGGGACTTATGCAAAAACGTAGTTTGGGTTATATAATCATAACAAGTGCCATTATTTGGGGTGTTGTTATCGTTGGTTGTGCCTGGGTTTTAAAAGGGACACCATTTAAAGAACAAATAACAAATATTCTTATTGGTGGAGTGGTTTGTCATCTACTTTTTATTTGGGCTCCCATAGAAAATATGTTTAAGAAAAAATGAATATTGTAACTGATTGGAATAATATAAGACTCCATTTTAACAAAAGTTTCAGATCAAACTTTTATGTATCTATTGCATCTGTTGATGCAAATAATAATCCCACCGTTACTCCAATTGGTTCATTGTTTTTGAATAACGACCAATCCGGATTCTATTTTGAGAAATATCCATCAAAATTGCCCATCCATGCAGAAGCAAATAACAATATTTGTATACTTGCTGTTAATAGTAGTACATGGTTTTGGGTGAAATCGCTCTTCAACGGAAAGTTTCGGAATTACCCGGGAATTAAATTATATGGTGAATTAGGTAATCGAAGGAAACCAACAGAAATTGAAACGAGCCGATTGAATAGGAGAATGAAAGCCACAAAGGGATTTAAAGGGAATACTTATTTGTGGGGAGATATGGGATTTGTAAGAGAAATAACTTTTTCAAAAGCCGAAAAAATAAATTTAGGTGAAATGACAGAACAGCTATAAGTCTTTGTCTAATATTTAATTTATTTTATTGTATATCCATAATGTTCATTCCCTTTACATATAAATGTTGTTATGTAAAGAAAAATAGGAAAACTTTACATAAGGTGTTATCTTCGTATAGATAATTGAAAAGACTTTACATTATGAAACACAACAAAAAATGGGAATTGTCTGAATTACCGCTATCCATCGACATTGAGACAATTAAGCTATTAAAGCGTTTGCCATCTGCTCATGCAGCATTGGCAGAATTAAAAGGAATTGCTTCAACAATTCCCAATCAGAGTATTTTAATAAACACCTTAGGATTGCAAGAGGCAAAGGACAGTTCGGCAATAGAAAATATTATTACTACACATGACGATTTATATAAATCCGGTATAAATCCGGATTCACTTAAATCCCTGGCCGCAAAGGAAGTTCAGAACTACATCTCTGCTTTAAAAATTGGATATGAATTAACATCTCAGAATGGATTACTAACCAACCGGATTATTTTAAAGATTCAAGAAGTCTTAGAAAATAATCAAGCTGGATTCCGAAAGCTTCCAGGGACGGAATTGAAAAGTACACAAACTGGGGAAACCATTTACACTCCACCGCAGGATTTAAAAGATATTAATCGTCTAATGACAAATCTGGAAAGGTTTATTAATCAACGTGAAATGTGTGATGTTGACCCATTAGTAAAAATGGCCATTATCCATTATCAATTTGAAAGTATTCATCCATTTTATGACGGTAATGGCAGGACAGGTAGAATAATCAACATATTGTATCTGATACTTGAAAGTCTGCAAAACCTCCCGATTTTGTATTTAAGTAGTTATATCATAAGAAATAAATCTGATTACTATAGATTGCTTCAGGAAGTAAGAGAGGAAAGCAATTGGGAGGAATGGCTGTTGTTTATTATTAAAGGAGTTGAACAGACCTCGATAGAAACAATTGAGTTGATTTCTCAAATACGCGAATTAATGATGGACTATAAACATAGATTAAGAGAAAATTATAAGTTTTACAGTCAGGATTTACTAAATAATTTGTTTAAACATCCTTATACAAAGATTGAATTCATAGTAAAAGATTTAAAGGTCTCAAGGTTAACTGCTGCAAACTATCTGAATAAATTAGCGGAAGATGGAATGCTTAAAAAGGAACGGCTTGGAACTGCAAATTATTACATCAATGAACCATTATTTGAATTACTATCAAAACGATGAAACACACATTCACTTTATTATGATTTTTTAATATATATGTTATTTGATTAACCAATTCATTTTTCCCGTCCATCCCACTAATTTCCGACTATGAATACTGATCAAGTACGCGTACGATTTGCACCTAGCCCAACTGGTGATTTTCATGTTGGTGGCGCACGAACCGCTTTATTTAATTATCTTTTTGCCCACCATAATGATGGAAAGTTTATTCTACGTATTGAAGACACCGACCAAAAACGATTTAATCCAGAAGCAATGGGATGGCTCACCAACGGGCTCAGTTATCTTGGGTTGGACTGGGATGAAGGTCCAGGCAAAGGTGGTGAATTTGGTCCGTATGTGCAGTCTGAACGATTGAATATTTATAATGAGCATATTCAAATTCTTTTAGATAAGGGATTTGCTTACCGTTGTTTCTGTACTCCTGAACGTCTTGAGCACGTTCGTGAAGAGCAAAAAGTCAACAAAGTTGATATTGGATATGATCGTCACTGTCGGAATTTGTCAAATGACGAATCTATAAGTAGGGTAGAAGCTGGTGAAGCTTTTACCGTCCGTATAAAATTGCCACTGGATGGGAACACTACCGTAACGGATGCCATTCGTGGCGATATTGTGTTCGATTATGGTCGATTACAGGATTCAGTTTTGATTAAGGCCGATGGAATTCCCACGTACCATTTTGCCAATGTGGTGGATGACCATTTGATGAAGATTTCCCATATTATGCGCGGCGATGAATGGGTGAACAGTCTACCGTTGCACATGTATTTGTATCAATGTTTTGGCTGGGAACCACCCATATTGGCGCATTTGCCCATTATTTTAAATCCATCTGGAAAAGGCAAAATGAGCAAACGTGCTCAGCGTGCACCCGATGGCAGTGAATATCCTGTATTTGTTCGGCAGTTTGAAGAGTCGGGTTACCTTCCAGATGCTTTGGTGAATTTCATGGCACTTCTTGGTTGGAGTTTCGACGATAAGACAGAAGAAATGACCAGAGATGAACTTGTCGAGCGATTTTCACTGGATCGCATTTCATCGTCACCTGCAGCTTGGAATTATGAAAAACTCAATGCCATGAACGGTGATTATATACGGCAACTCTCTGATGAAGAGTTGGTGAGTCGAATTGGACCATTTTTAACATCCGCAGGATTTGATTATACGCAAGATCGCCTTTTACAACTCATCCCGTTGGTGAAAGAACGCATGACTACTTTATCTGATTCGGTAAACCAATTGGATATATTTCTGGTAGAAGATTTGAAATCGTATGATGCGGCTTTACTGCTACCCAAAAAAACCACCGCCGAAGAAACGGCATCCCTGCTAAAAGCAGTACACCCAGCCTTGGAGATCAGTGAGTTTACCCAGGAAAAAATTGAAGAAATGTTACGCCGCTTGGTGAGTGAACTGGATGTAAAAGCGGGACAATTATTTCAACCCATCCGCGTGGCGGTTTGTGGCAGGAAAGCAGCACCACCCTTATTTGAAACACTGGAAGCTTTAGGCAAAACCTGGTCACTAAACAGAATTCGCAATGCCATAACCCTTTTGGAATCATAGAGAAGCATAGGACTCATGGAAGAAAAACCAAAACATTTTATCGATACGATTATTCAAGATGATTTAAAAAGTGGCAAGCACGACACGGTTATTACGCGGTTTCCACCGGAGCCCAATGGCTATTTGCATATTGGGCACGCCAAATCAATCTGTTTGAATTTTGGTCTGGCAGAAACCTACAATGGGAAATGCAATTTGCGATTTGACGATACAAATCCTGTCAAAGAAGAAGCTGAATATGTAAAGTCCATCATTGAGGATGTGAAGTGGCTTGGTTTTGAGTGGAATGAATTGTTATATGCATCGGATTACTTTCAGGCGATGTATGGTTTTGCACAAGATTTAATACAAAAAGATAAAGCGTATGTCTGTGAACTCACTCCCGATGAAATTCGCGCCACCCGTGGATCATTAAAAGAACTTGGGCAAAATAGTCCGCATCGCAATCGATCTGTCGAAGAAAGCGTGGATTTATTCCAACGGATGAAAAATGGTGAATTCCCCAATGGGAGCATGACTTTACGTGCAAAAATTGATATGTTGCATCCAAACCTGAACATGCGTGATCCGATCATTTATCGCATTCTCCATGCATCTCACCATCGAACGGGCACTGACTGGTGTGTTTATCCCATGTATGATTGGGCTCATGGCTTGGAAGATTCCATCGAAAAAATCACCCATTCTTTATGCACACTGGAATTTGAGGATCATCGTCCGCTTTACGATTGGTTTTTGTTGGCGCTGGGCGTTTACAAACCGCAACAAATTGAATTTGCCCGACTAAACGTTGGGTATACACTCACCAGCAAGCGCAAATTGATGGAATTGGTTGAAGAAGGGCATGTCACTGGCTGGGATGACCCACGGATGCCAACCATTTCAGGGATGCGTCGCAGAGGATTTTCTCCTGAAGCCATCCGTACATTTTCAGACAAAGTTGGTTTAGCCAAACGTGATACGGTCACGGACATGGCTTTGTTAGAATTCTGTGTCAGGGATGACCTGAACAAATCAGCCGCTCGTGTAATGGGCGTTTTGAATCCGCTAAAAGTAGTGATTACCAATTATCCCGAAGATCAAGTGGAGGAACTAGAGGCGATTAATAATCCTGAAGATCCAGAAATGGGAAAAAGGAAAATTTCCTTTAGTCGTGTATTGTACGTTGAGCAAAATGATTTTATGGAAGACCCTCCAAGAAAGTTTTTTCGATTGGGTCCTGGTCGTGAAGTACGACTGCGATACGCCTATTTTATTACCTGCAATGATGTTATCAAAGATGCAGATGGAAATGTTGTAGAGCTTCACTGTACTTACGATCCTGAAACCAAAGGCGGATCAGCGCCCGATGGACGAAGAGTTAAAGGAACCATTCATTGGGTTTCGACTGAACATGCAATAGACGCGACTGTCAGGTTGGTTGATAGATTATTCACAGTGGAAGACCCATTGGCGCAAGAAAATGATTTCCATAACTATATAAATCCTGATTCAATGGTCGAGTTGAAAAATTGTAAAGTTGAGCCAGAAGTAAAATCCTTTAAGCCAGAAACACGGTTTCAATTCGAACGGCTGGGGTACTTTACGATTGATCGTTGGGATAGTAATTCTGAAAATTTGGTGATCAATCGCACGGTAACATTGCGTGATAGTTGGGCGAAAAAAAATAGGAAATAGGGTTCACGTTATAAGTTTGAAGTATTAAGGGTGAAGTTTTAAGTGTCACTACCCTCAATTATCCAGAAAATATGGCAATCTCATTACATCACAAATTTCTTGTCATTCCGAATAAAATGAGGAATCTTCGTTATTAAACAATTGGATTATTTTATCATTATAGATTTCTCTCCCGACGAATCGGGATCGAAATGACAAATACTAAGGTTAAGTTCTAAATGTCATTGCGAACAAAGTTCGGCAATCCAATAGAGAATGAGATCACTTCGTCATCCCGATCAGTCGGGATTCCTCGTGATGACAAGAAAATGGAATCATGACATCGCATTTTCGTTACATGAATCATAAATCTTGAAACTTAAAATTTGAACCGACCACTTTATTAAAATTTGGATTTGAAAGACTGCTTAAAATCAGTTAATTTGGAAGATCATGAAGCTCAATAAAGCAGCATTCCTACTGGTATTATTCCCAATATTATTGAATCTGGGTTTATCAGCCGACGCACCACGAGTTAATCTATATTTGATCAAGTTTGACAATATCAAGCACGAAGAAAGCCTGGAATGGATGCGTGGAGCATTCCCGGATATGCTCACAGAATACTTTAAGAGCGAAGAAAGCGTGCAGGTTCAAACTCAGGATGATCTCGAAGAAGTAATGAATAATCGCAATTTGTTGCTTCATCAGCCTCGTGGAATGAAAAACTTTTTAGTCCTTGGCAAATTTGATCGAAATTTGGACGATATAAAACTCAATATTCAGATTATTAATATTGCCAACTGGGAAGAGATAGATTCCCGACAATTATCAGGGAAGTATTCAGAAATACCAGAATTGAATAAGCACCTCACCGACGCTTTAGGTTTAATGATCCAACCCTATTTACCCAAAAAACAGAAAAAAGCATATCCTGACTTTGTTGATCCAAAGCCCTATGAACCGAAACGCGATTTTTCCGATCAGTCACATGCATTGACATCATCCATTGATATTGCTGTTGATCTTTTAGAAGAGAGCATGGATTTGGCATCTGGAAGACGTGGAACTCCTCCTGAGAAATATGAAGATGCAGAAGGGGAATGGTCCTTGGACCTTAATGTGGACAATGAAGCGAAGGATAATCCTGAAAATGATGACAACACGCAGCTTCTTCGCAATGTCGTTGATAACCTTACGAATCATCCGTATCACATATCTCTAAGCAAACCGTCCTTTGAATTTGACAAAGAGGATGAATCTAAAATGGATGTGGTTTTTCCGGTTTCCTATGCGTTAAAGGAAAATATCATTAAAGATATGCTGGTATCCTTGCCTTATTCGGGATTAAAACAAGATGGCACTTTAACCATCTTTTATTTCAACAAAGAAAAATTCAATTTCCCGCAAGATTTCATTGAAAAAATTCAAGCGGGTAAATATCGTGCAGTTCCAGTAATTCAATTCACAGATGCCAAGGGAAATCCAAAAGTGGTCATTGTGGATTCGCCTGATGGATATTGGAATAAACAACAGAGCGACGAAGTATTGTTTGTACCGTCGCATCATTTTTCACCTTTAATTGACTTTACTCTAGGAGGATGGTCTCTACAGGTTGCAATGGAAACAGTAGAGATTCATGTGGATTATTCATTTTCGATAGATATTGAAAACATACAGGCACTAGAAAAAGTTCGACTCAAATTTATTCCTGAAGATGAGTTGGAAGCTTACTTAAAACAAATCCTATAAATCTCTACCGGGGGATCAATGAACAAGACACTTTTATTAACACTTACTATGAGTGCAATTCTTTTTAGTCAAGAAAGCAAATTGACAAAAGCACCTGACCTTACATTTGACTTATTAGGCGGAAAAAAAGCAACACTTAGCGAATTGGTTAAAAATGGACCTGTTGTCATTGATTTTTGGGCAACCTGGTGTGAACCATGCAAAAAAGAAATGGTTCATTTAGAAAAGATATACAAAAAATATAAAGATCAGGGATTAACCGTATTGGCGATTAGCCAGGATTCTCCAAGAAGTCTTTCAAAAGTAAAATCTTATATTCGATCAAAACAGTATACATTTACAGTAGGACTTGACCCAAATCAACAAGTTGGGATGAAGTTTAATGCGAAAGTATTACCCACGACAATTATAATTGATCAGAATATGAATATAATGTCTACACATCAAGGGTATATACCAGGTGATGAGAAAAAACTTGAAGAAGAAATTGTGGCGTTGTTGAAAAATGAAGAATAATATCAATAATGGGCTAATAATATTTTTTGGGTTGATATTTATTAACTGTGCATTTTCTCAGTTTACTCTTTCCGGATTTAATACCGTCAGGTATGGTGAAGATAAAGCTGGATTTTTGTTTACAGAGAACATTTTAGATTTAAACATGCACTGGAATGATCTTAGCAGTTGGATAGAATTTGAATACAGTAAACCCCCTGAATTGGGCCGAGGTTTTAATGGATTGCGCAAGTTCAGGCTTGAGTATCAAATGGATCAATTCAGTTTAACTTTTGGTGATATTTATGAAATTTGGGGGTGGGGACTCATTCTAAACCAGGTAGATGATCAGTCCATTGATTTGGATAATGGTACACGCGGACTACTTTTCAATTACCGGAATGCATTTTCTGAAACAAAAGTACTTCAGGGATTTTCAAAAATTTGGAAACAAACGGTTCAATCTGATGGTCGTATTCCCAATTATTATTTGAATTATTCGGTGCTAGGTGTTGATGAATCCATACATGTTTTTGGTGTGGATTTCGGGCTTTCATTTTTACAATTAAATGAAACCCATTACATTGGAAACGATTCGTTAAACCTAACTCATCGTTATCACGGAGTCAGAGTAGGTTATTATTTTGATATGGCTGACATCTACATGGAATATTATGATAAAAAGACTGATGTTTTTGATTCGGATTTTAATGCTCAAATAGATACTGCTTACAGTAAAGGAAATGGTTTCTATGGAAATATTAATCTCTATTTAAGTAAATGGAGTGCAAATTTTGAGTATAAAAATTATGACATGCTCCGATTGGATCCCCAAAAAAGGGGGGACTTTGTTAATAATTATGGTGGATATACCGATTTTCAAAACGCACCAACAGTTTATAAGGAACACACTTCAGTATTGCTTACTAGACAAACACATCAAATTGATCCGAATAATGAACGAGGTATTCAATTTGAATTAATGGGTTCAATCATTGACCATCATCTGGGATTTGTCATCAATTATTCAAGCGCCAGTAGGAATCAAACATGGAATCTTGAATTAGAAGATTCATCGACCTGGTGGGAGAGCCCTAGCCGATATAATAGTATACGTGGTATCATTCCAAGTAAAACGTTGTCAGCAAACCCGTTTGAGGAATATTATGGGGAAATAAATGGAACATTTTTTAATGACCGTCTTCAGTTTAAAGTAGGTTATGATAAATTGTGGGATATTCCTGAGTATTCGCATTGGTATCAACCGCATAATGTTACTGACGTCTTAACATTTCACGAAGACCGTAGAGAGAAAACTGCAATTACAATTCCAACTCAATTATCAATGGCATTACCTAATCATTGGAGTGCAGAACTTAAATATGATTGGCAAAAGTTATCTGACGGCAAATATAAATATTCCTTATCATCGTTAGAAGATACAGTAAAATACGAAAGTGAATTTGTTGATACATCCGGGCAATACGTAAAATATCAACATTCCAGATATTTTTCACTGGAAATAAGTAAATCTCCACAATGGGGGTTTGTTATTTCGATTGATGCTAGTGATGTTGAAGGTATTGGTTCCTTTACAAGTAAAATTAATCCACTCGAAAGTATTTTCGATAAAATTATTGATATTAATAGGAAATGGATAGGATTAGAAATCTTGTATAATATTTCAAGTACAACTCAAGCCCGGTTATTTTATGGCTCAGTGAGGGGTGGACTTGTTTGTAGTAATGGAATATGTCGAATCGTGCAACCATTTAGTGATGGTTTTATTATTTCATTAAATACAGTTTTTTAAATGTTGGATATTCCTAAAATATCAAATAGTTTTCGTCTATGCAGATATTTAGATCATTATATCATGAAGGGGTAAAATGATGAAAAAATTAAGTACACTGATACTATTAAGCATTTTTGTTTCAGCAGTATATAATCAGGCGTTATCAACTGCAACTTCCGCAGACGATTTAAAAATATTGGTAGAAAATGCCAGCCGAAATGATTATAAGGTTATTGTCGAAGAATTTACCGGGTTTCTATGACCTTACTGTCCAAGCGCAAGTCTTGCGATAGATGAAATGCACGATGATTATCCTGAAACATTATATTCTCTAGCCTGGCACAGTGCTAGTTATAGCCCTGGTGGTTCGACTCTTCCTATCCCGGAGTATAGTTCTAGAGCATCCTATTATGGCGTTGGGGGAATCCCTCATACACAATGGCAGGGTGTAGAAGAAACTGTAGGGGGTTATCCCAATGGAAATTGGACTCCAATGTATAATTCATTCGTCCCCATTTATAATACATACATTGTTGATGCCCTTGGCTATGATGTCTTGTTATACGGAGGTGTGGTTAATACAACCGTGAATTACACTGCTGAGATAACGCGCAATGATAACTCCTCTGGTGGAAGCATAAACGTAACTGTATTTGCCTGGGAAGATCATATTGAAGGGTATTGGTCAGGTGCTTCGCTAAATGGCGAAACTCGATTCGCTGTACGTGATCAATTAGCAGCTGAAACATTTACGATTAATTCAGTCGGTGAAAGTGAAACAATTACTGGATCTTTTGAGCTCCTTGCTAATTGGGCTCAAGAAAATGTTGGAATAACAGTCATTGCTCAGCAATCTTCAGATAAATTAGTTGTTGGTGTAACTCAATCAGGTTTAGATGGATTAGTCATTGACTCAGATGAAGACGGGGTTTTAAACCATCTTGATAATTGCCCAGATGATTACAATCCAAATCAAGAAGATGTTGATGGCGATCTAATGGGCGACGTGTGTGATGCATGCGATAATGCCAACGTATATGTAGTAGGAAACGTGACTGGTGATGTATTAGATAATGCACCTGTTATTGATTTGTTTGACGTATTAATGTTGGTTGATCTGATTTTAAATGACGAATATCCTGGATGTACTAGCGAATCAGCCAATTATAACGGCGATAACTATGTTAATGTTCTTGATGTGGTGCAACTGGCTCAGTACGTTATGGGCTTCTCCGGTCGTGTGACACCCATGGCTGAAAACGCTCAAGCTTCTTTATTAACGTTACATGATAATTTTTCAACTGAAATTATTGTTTCAAGTCAAGCTGCAATAGGTGGAGTTCAATTTGAGGTTACTGCAAATAGTGCAATCGAGAGTAGCTTAGATAATATTGCGTTACCTGATGGTTGGGTCTTAAACTATCGTGAAATCGACGGTATGTTGAATGTTATGCTAGTTGATTTATCAGCTGAAAATGCACAGCAGTCCATTTCATTTGATTTAAGGGATTTTGCTGAATTTGAATCCGTTATTGTCAGTAGTCGTGATGGCAAAAATATTCCGGTAGTGTTTGATGAAAAAGAAACCACAGAATTAATTGGTATTCCTGCTACAGCCAAATTGAATGATTTGTATCCAAATCCATTTAACCCTGTTGTAAGCGTGCCATTCTCATTGCCATATCAAATGGATGTACGTATTTCTGTCTATAATCTGAATGGTCAATTAGTAGAAGTACTCATGGATGAAAGAGAAATGGTTGGTGGCTCACATCAATTATCATGGAATGCAACACAACATGCTTCTGGTGTTTATTTGATACAGATTCAAACTGCGCAAGGAATTGATACTCAAAAAGCATTTTTGCTTAAGTAATACAATTCCTGAATTATCGTTAAAAAGTCCCGTCACTATTTGGCGGGACTTTTTTTATTACATTTAGCATTGAAGGGCGGTCAACCATGAATGTAAATTCGCCGCGCTTTTTGAAAGTGATTAATATTCATATGCACCCGTAGCTTCCCGATAAATCGGGACGGGCAATTTCGCTACGGGTAATTAAACAATATGCACCCGTAGCTCAATTGGATAGAGCGTCTGGCTACGGACCAGAAGGCTGAGGGTTCGAGTCCTTCCGGGTGTACAACTTTTGTGTTTTGGGGAATCGTCTAACGGCAGGACATCAGGTTCTGGTCCTGAGAGTCGGGGTTCGAGTCCCTGTTCCCCAGCTTTACCACTAATATTATGGCCCGTTCGTCTAGTGGTTAGGACGCCGCCCTCTCAAGGCAGTAACACGGGTTCGACTCCCGTACGGGCTACAATTGTTTAGGATGTAAGAGTAAAAATTTACGATTAGTGACATATATATAGAATATCGCCAATATATTCGTATTTTATTTGATTATTGTATCAAATTTTACTTATCAATGAGTAAATAAATAGGAAGCTCACAATATGTTGATTTCAATCCTTAAATGTTTGTTCTAAATGACCGTTTTTGCTATATGTTACCCACATCAAACCGGTCTGAATAAAGATTGCATAGTATCGACGGACACCTGTATATTTGCCGAAGAAGTCTTTTAGTCGAGGTAAGGGGATTCAAACCAATGGTCAAACATAGCGGTGGCACCATTATTCCAGAACGTATGTTTACGCGAATAAAATTTATATCGCGAATATGGTTATTTATCGTATTCGGATGTTGTCTCATTTCATTCAGTTTTCCACAAACAACCGAAGAGGAAGAAGATCCGGTTGAAGTGTTTTGGGGTGAGGATGAAGAATACGATGAAGAGTATGCAGAAGATGACACGTTAGGATATGAGGATTATTTTGATGAAGAAGAATACTCGGAAGATGATGATTATTATGACGATGAGTATGCCGAAGAAGATACATCAGAATATGAAGATGATGAGTATTATGAGGATGATGAGTTATCTGAAGAAGATTTAGCCGATTATGCCGAAAGTAAGGGATTCACAGTTACCCTATCTGGCACTTCTCCTGGTTATGTAAATCATCAACTTATGACATATAACTCAAATGTTGATTATATGGTTGGTGTCGAATTTCCGTTATTGCTTCAAATTTCAGTATTAAAGTTCAGAATAGGTTTAGAGTATGGGACATTCTCATTTATTAATTATTTACCCGCCGGCGGTGAGTATTCAGGCAGTGTCTACAATGGATATTTATCCTTTCCTGCTGGTCCTGGACAAGTAAAAATAGGTGGCGGATCAGATGGCAATAATATAGGTTACTTTGCTGAAACAACATATGGTTTTGCCATGAAAAATAGTCTTGAGATTCGCGCCGGTGTAAGATCAACTACTATATCAAATGTAGTAAATACTAAAAATGTTGATCTTGGTAGTGTTAGCTGGTTAGATGGAATATTTACTTTAGGGATTACATTTTAAATAATTTATGCGATATCGTATTACATATTTCACTTTATTAATACTCCTTATTGTAAACATAGGGTATTCTGCCGCTATTACAGTTGGTTTTGATACAGCAACCTCTTCAGGCACTGAAACCAATTCGCCAGCTGTACTTACGGTTAAACTGACATCAAGTTCTACTGGTAATGATACTACGTTGACATCCGATGTTATTATTAATTATTCTGAAGGTACAGGTTCTACAGCTAAAAACTTTCCAACCAATTATTATGATTTTACACTTTCACCTGCTTCATTAACAATTCCTGCAGGTGTAGATAGTGCTAATATTGAAATTGCAATTCAAGATGACTCACGAGATGAATCTAATGAGACAATAGTATGTGAACTATCTGTTCCATTTGGTTTAGATCCAGGTACAACTTCACACACGTATACTATCAATGACAATGAAAGCGCGCCGACAGTTACATTTGCAACAGCAACTTCTACAGGAACAGAAGGTACGTTAGTACAGCTTACTGTTAATCTAAACCAAGATGCTGGACTCACCGTTACAGTTCCATGGTCATTTCAATCAGGATCTTCAACTGCTGTATCAGCTGATTTAACTCCGACCAGTGGCTCCTTAAGCTTTGTTGAAGGGGAAAGTTCGCACACAATTGACTTTACACCGGTTGACGATACAATTGACGAACTTGAAGAAACTGTATATATCCAATTTAGTGCGCCGACAAATGCAAGTTTTGGTGCAATTACCGGTCACCAGGTTACAATTGCTGATGCTGATGATTCTCCTGAGATTGCCTTTTCAGCCACGACATCAACTCAAAATGAATCAGCAGGCTCTGTAACATTGTATATCGAATTAAATACGCCTTCAGGCTTAGAAACCTCAGTGAATTATAGTATCTCAGGTACAGCAACAGGAGGTGGGATTGACCATAATCTTGGATCTGGAACAGCAACAATAGCAGCAGGAGACGGCTCAACAACTCTAACTTTTAATATAATTAACGATGCTCTTGATGAAGATAATGAAACAATTATTTTATCATTATCAAGTCCCAACAATTCAACAGTTGGAGGTAATGATACTCATACAATTACAATTACTGACAATGATACCGAACCATTTATTTACTTTGATAACCCAACAGGAGATGGAGGCGAGGGCTCTACACCTGTAAACATTGCTGTATCACTATCTACAGTTTCTGGAAGAGACGTGAGTGTCAATTACAGTGTAAATGGTGGAACTGCAACTGGTTCTGGAACAGATTATACATTTACCGATGGCACATTGACATTTTCAGCTGGGCAAACATCAAAAAACATTTCACTCATTGTTGTAAACGATGATATTGATGAACCGGATGAAACAGTTATTATTCTTCTTTCAGATCCACCGACAAATGCCACTTTAGGCACTAACGATGGATTTACTTATACTATAAATGATAATGATACTGAGCCAACAATTGGGTTTACTGTTGCTTCTTCAACAAAAGCCGAAAGTGCAGGTACCGTTACTGTACAAATAACCTTAACCGCTCAATCAGGTAATGATATATCTGTTGATTATTTTATTTCAGGTGGAACAGCTACTGGGTCTGGCACTGATTATAGTATCACCGAAGGTACGGCGACAATCACATCAGGGAATCTAACCTCTACATTTAATGTTACTATAATTGACGATGAATTGGATGAAAATAGCGAAACGATAATAATAGGTCTTCAAAATGAAGTTAATGTTACATTAGGTGGCAATGATTCTCATACAATGTCAATTACTGATAATGATGATTCACCAACCGTTGCATTTACTTCTGCATCATCATCGGGTAGTGAGGCAGCAAACCCAGCCCAATTAACTGTGAATTTATCACGATCGTCTGGTCTTGCAGTTTCTGTTGGATATTCGGTTACCGGAGGTACTACTGCTACAGGAAGTGGTACTGATTATACGCTAGCAAATGGTACATTAAATTATTCTGTTGGTGATTCGACAGAGACAATTGACATTACCATTGTGAATGATGCCCTTGATGAAAATACCGAATATATTGAAGTAACTCTTGCTTCACCATCAAACGCAACGCTAGGTGGGACAACGACTCATACGTATTCATTGACAGACGACGATCCCAAACCATCGGTTGGATTTACAACCACAGCAGCAAGTGGAGCTGAATCAGCATCACCAACAATTACAGCACAATTATCTGCAGTTTCCGGGCTTGATATTACTGTTGATTATGCCGTTACGGGTGGAACAGCAACAGGAAGCGCAACAGATTATACATTTCAAGATGATACATTTACAATAACAGCAGGTGATCAGACCGCAACCGCAGAAATCACTATAGTAGATGATGATTCTGACGAAGATAATGAAACTATCATTATTCAATTATCAAATCCATCTTCAACAACAGCATTAAATACAAATGCACAGACAATTACATACACAATTCTTGATAATGATGACGCTCCAAATATTTCGTTTAGTTTGGGAGCTTCTTCACAAAACGAAAATGCTGGTTCCGTTAGTTTGACCGTCTCACTTTCTGCTGCTTCAGGTAGAGATGTATCATTTGATTATGCAGTTACTGGTGGCACGGCAACAGGAAGTGGCACAGATTACACATTTACTGCAGGCAGTAAAACAATCACTGCTGGACAGACAACGACAACTATTCCAATTACAATTACTGATGACACAATCGATGAAAATTCTGAAACGGTTATTATTACGTTATCCAATGCCACAAATGGTGCAATTACAGGTAACATTACACACACATTGACCATCACGGATAACGATGCGACTCCAACTATTTCTTTCAACCAACTAAGTAAATCTTCCCCTGAAAGCACCACGAATCCAACCATCGGATTAACAATTACCGCAGCTTCAGGGTTGGATATTTCCGTTGATTATACTGTTACTGATGGTACTGCAATCGGAGGTGGAGTCGATTTTACTTTGGATGCTGGAACAATAAGTATATCAGCTGGAAATACAACAGCCAGCATATCTCCTGCAATTATTGATGATGATAGCGATGAAGATGATGAAACGTTTACAGTTACTCTATCTTCGGGTAGTGAATCAAATGTTAGTCTCCCAGCAGCTGGTAATCGTACTCATACATTTACAATTACAGATAATGATGACCCTCCCGCAGATTTCACCGTTGGTACTATTACTACTGTTGGTGGACAGGTCATGCCCCGATATTGGAACGCAACAAATACAGCCTTCACCGTCCGCGTACCGGTAGCTAATAATGCAGACCTGGAAGGTGGATCAATCCAAGTCATTGCTAAAAATTCTACATCAAGTTATGGTTCATTAGGCACTTCAAAAACAATCTTGAATGGGGAGCTGGGTGATTCTGCAACAATTACTATTTCAGAAGCTCAATTCATTGCACATGCTGCTTATGGTGAAGCAAAAGTCATTACAATTAGTGCGAACATTTCTGACCAATATGGGAACGTTACACAAGGGACTGCAAGTTCAACAACGTTGACAATAGATACAACTGATCCTACAGCGTTCCAAGTGAGTACTTTAACTGTCGTGGGCGATCCAGTGATTTCAGGATATTGGAATAGTTATAATACTAGTTTGAATGCAATTGTACCTATTGAGAATGATCCAACACTTATTGCCGGAACGATAGTTCTTCAAGGTCAAGTAGGCGGCACATCTGGAGATTGGACAAGTTTAGGCTCGCAGCAACCAATCGGTGCTGGACAAGTAAATACAAACATTACTATATCACCAACAAGGGTACAACTGGAAGCCATTGCAAGTTTTGACAATACAGGAGCAAGACTTTATATATCAGCAACTATTACTGATCGCGCAGGAAATTCTACCCAGGCTACATCCAGCTCAACTCAGATTATCATTGACGAAGATTCACCCTCAGTTACATCAGTTGCTTCAAATGCATCAAGTATTGAAACTGTGTATTTTAATGCTGGAGATCAAATTCAAATTCATATTGTAACAGACGAACCGATTGTGAAATCTGTAGGTGGTACACCGTTGATAAACTTGAATTCCGGAACTAGTGTGAATGCCAGCTATTCATCTGGTCAGGGAACTACAACACAAGTGTTTACCTATACAGTAGCGGCAGATCAAAATACAGTAGATTTAGACTACACTTCAGTAAATGCATTATCTTTAGGCGGTGCCACATTAAAGGATAGTGCAGGAAATGATCTAACACTTACTCTTGCCAGTCCTAGTGACGTGGGATCTTTAGGAGGCGATTATGATCTAGTCATAGATACTCAAAGACCTGAAGGATATATTTCTTTTGACAATAATCCAGTAAATGCTGAAACAAATACAAATTTGACGGTTGATTTTAGCGAATCAATGGCAACTGCTTCTGCCTACATCCTTTTTGCTGGCGGTAGTACAATAGAAACAACCTCCTTAGTTCAGGGTGGAGAATTAACTTGGGGTTTGTTTGTAGATGTACCTCCGGGAAATGATGGTTATGCAACAATTACAATTACAGGAGAAGATCTGGCAGGAAATTCAATAACAAACGCACTTACATTCGGTCGTGATATCCTGAGAATTGACAACACTCAACCAACATTTACGTTGCTTTCACCAGTCACCGGTGAATATGTGAATCATAGTTTGGTTGGATACAGGTTAAGTGAAACAAGTTTCTCCGGTTTTGTTCGTTGGACAAGAATTAGCGGAACATCTGATCCAAATTCACCTCATAATTCATCATTAACAGCCTCAGAATTAGAGGGCTTAAATACTTTTTCTGATTATACATTGACAAATGATCCAAATAATCTGGTTTCTGGTACAACATATAGTATGACGTGGTTAGCAACTGATTCTGCCGGGAATATTTCCGATAATTTTATTTCCACTCCCGTTTATTATGATACTACTGCACCAACTGGTATACTGACTTATTCCCATTATTACGCAAGCGAAGATACGGTTGTTACCATTACTGCTACCTTTAATGAAAGAATATTACTAACAACTCCAAAGATTTCAGTCAATTTTCAAGGGACTGGTGGGGATGTATCCAATATCAATATGGCCATGGGAGCTGATTCAACGATTTGGACTTATGATGTATTAACTCCACCAGGGGTTGGGAATAATGGGTTTGCTAATGTCGGTATAACAGCGACAGATTTAGCTCAAAACAGTTTGCGCGTATCTGATTTGCAAAATACGGATACATTGTTTGTAGATAACACTGTTCCAACTGCCACTATTACATATAGTGATTCACTAGTAAAAGAAGGTGACAATGTTATAGTAACAGTTGAATTCAGTGAAGAAATGATTGGACCGCCACAAATTGGCATCATATACGCTGGTGGATCAGAACTAGACACTACAAATCTATTATCGGTTAGCAGCACGGTTTGGGAAAAGCAAATTACAATCCCTGGGGGGAATGATGGCGCTGCAACTGTATCAATCATTGCAAATGATATTGCTGGAAATCTTCTCGCTAATGCAAATACTTCCAATCGCTCATTACTTAGAGTAGATAATATTATTCCCTATTTTATATCAATGACCCCGGATACTGGAAGTTATGTAAATCATACTCAGATTGGATATTTCATTGAGGAAAATTTAGATAGATTGTTCTCAGGTAGAATTACTTGGAACCCTGGAAATATTTTCGCAGACCTAGTAGGCACTGAATTAGACGGAGGTTCTCACCTCCCAACCATCCTAACAAATAATCCCACTTTAGATGATGGTGAAACCTATACTATTTCATTTTTTGGCCAAGATTCAGTAGGCAATGACACAACTATCAATGTTCCTAATATAACATATGATATAACAGCTCCTTCCTGCAGTCTAGCTTATAGCCAATACTATGCCAATGGTGGGGATGATTTAACTATTACTGCATTCTTTGATGAACGAACATTACAGCCTACAATAGATATTGATTATTTTGGGGTTGGCAGTGATCTTATAGATCAGGGTATGACGACAGTGGGTGATGATTCTACAGAATGGACTTATTATATAGCTGATATTCCTGCTGAGACAAATCAAAACGGAGTTGTCAATGTGACAATTTCTGCAACTGATTTTGCAAATAATGCATTGCAAATGAGTAATATTTCAAATACTGATACCCTAATTATTGATAATTCTTTACCTTTGCTAACATTGTCATATGAGAATTTGACTCAACCCAATTTAATAAACCTTGGTAAGGCTGGTGACAGTATCAGGGTAACTGCTGCTTTTAATGATAGTATTACAATTCCACCAACTCTTGATGTACAATATGCCGATTCGACTTATGACTCTATGGAGGGTATACCATATATTAGTAATTCAAATGGCGATTCCACCTGGATATTTGGATTCACAATTGCATCAGGTGATTCTAATTCAGGGATCGTAACCGTCTCGGTTAATGCACAAGATAAGACTGGGAATCCCCTCACCAATGCAAATACAACCAACCGTACATTGCTCAGAGTAGATAATATCCCTCCCTATTTTACATCAATGATTCCAGATACAGGAGGTTATGTAAATCATACTCAACTAGGTTATACTATCGAGGAGACCTTCTCAAACAGACTGGAATCAGCAATTATAACTTGGTCGCCACTTCCGAGCGGTATTCCTATCAATTCAACTCTTGTAGGCGAAGAATTAGATGTTTCTGTCCATGAACTAGCAACTCTAACAAACAATCCTCAATTAGTAGATAGTACACTATATAGAATGAGTTATTTCGGGAGAGATACAGCAGGGAACACTTCTACGACGATCGTTGATAGTGTTACTTATGATATAACATCCCCACTTGTGAACCTTGCATATAGCAAATACTTTGTTCGTGAAGCTGATACTGTTAGAATTACAGCTGAATTTAACGAACGAGTATTACCCACACCCTTAATATCAATTGATTATACAAGTGACCTCGATATTGAAATTGTTGATAGCACCATGACTATAGGGGTTAATTCTACTGTTTGGTATTACGATGCAGTGATTCCGTTAGGGGCAAATTTTAGTGGAATTGCTTCAGTGATAATTACTGCCAACGATTTGGCCGGCAATCAACTTCCAAGTGAAAATATTTCTAATTCGGATACACTGATTGTGGATAATAGCCCACCATCTGTAACATTTACTTATGAAAATATTACTCAATCCAATTTAATTAATCTTGGGAAATTTGAAGATAATATTCGTATTACTGCATCATTCACCGATGTAATGGTAGATCCGATTATTAACGTTCAATATGCCGATTCAACTGATGATTCAATTGAAAACTTGACTGATAATGGTTCTGCTGCCAGTGATTCTATCTGGTATTTTGATATAACTCTACCTGAAAATTCAATGAATAGCGGGATTATTACTCTTTCAACAAACTCAAGAGACCGGGCTAGAAATCAGGTTTCTACTTTTACATATACGAATATATTTGAAATTGATAATAATCCACCTACTGATTTTATAACTGGTATTGTAGAACCAGTCGGGTCTAATACAGTAACTGGTTGGCTAAACGGTATCACAAATAGTGTGGAAATAGATGTTCCCATTGCTTCGAATGATCCCTCATTATTATTTGGCGGGGATGTATCAGTTGAAATGTTTATTAAAAATAGGTCTGTGGACTGGACTACAATCGGTAGTCCTGACAGCATTCTGAATGCAGGTAATTTTACCATATCAAGAACCGCAACAACACTCTTAGATTCGTTATCGATTCTTGCCATTGGTGATACATTACTGATCCGAGCCTCGATCAACGATAAGGTTGGAAATATTACTGAAGGTGATACAAGTACTTCGATTTTAGTGTATGATCCTGATCCACCTGTTTTCGATGATACACAAATTGGCATACCGCCTGATACAACAATACTTATTTCTTCAGACTCAATAAACTCTAACTGGACAGATTTATATTATGAAACCAATCCTCAATTAGAATCTGGAATTAGTTATTATGAATTCGCCATGGATTCCAGTACCACAATTGATACATCTGGATTTGTCAATTGGTTGTATAGAGGATCATCTACACAAATTGATACCATTTTTCCGTTAAGTCATGAGACTTTATATCGAACGTATGTACGGTGTATTGATATCGCTGGGAATATCTCAACAGGTAATATGATTGAACCACTATTCTTTAGACAGAATATGGCTCCTCTTATAACAGACATAGATACATTAATTTGGTTTGAAGACAGCACATTTGTGGATACCCTTGAGATCCTTGACGCTGATTACGCCACTTTACTGGAAGACGTAGTTATTATTAATGTAACAACAACCAGACTATTTGGTGATGACGCTGCATCTTCAATGAATTTTGATTCTTTATCTGGAGCGATTAATTGGTCTCCAACTCAGGTTGATACAGGTACTTATAGAATCGATATCACTGCCACTGATGAAAACAATCTATCAGATACGTTTGAATGGATATTTGTTGTTGAGCCTGTCAATGATTCTCCCGTATTAAATATTTCAGCCCCCGATAGTTTTATTACATTTGCTGAAGATAAATTAGCGGCAGATAGTATTTTAGTTAATTTATCACAGTATGCATCAGATGTGGATGATTCAGTAAAGTTTCTGTCATGGCAGGTTGTAATTCTACAAGACACATCGACATATCCTGGTTTCCCAATGGGACAGGTCATCATTGGACCAGGAACTTCAAATAGTCAACGTAACTATTTGCGGAATAAGTATACATATGTACAACCTATGTTTGCAAAATTAGCCGATATAAAACAACTGACCCGGATGAATGCAATTGAAGAATATGTTGATAGCCTTCATGTGGATCTTTTTGTTCGAGGTGATTCAACATGGGCATTTATATATGCAGATACCAACTATTACACAGATACGAATCGCGAAATAATTGTTTATTCCACCGATGTTGAAGGATTATCGGATATCGATACAATCAGGATTTCAGTTACACCAGAGAATGACCCACCTTTTTGGTCCATTATTGGAGATCAGATTATAAATGAAAACGATTCATTGAAAATCGATTTGACTGAATTTATTACCGATGTAGATGATTCGCTTTTAACATTCAAGATTACAGGTCTAACCAATTCAGATAAAATGACTATACCAATAACACAATTTTCATCGACAACTCATGGAGATAGTCTATTCTTTATTCCAGAGAAATTGTGGTCTGATACAGCTCGAATACAGGTAATTGCATACGATCGTGATTATCCAAATCAACCATATAAAAGTGATACGACAGAATTTACCATAGATGTCTTATTTGTACCTCGTCCAGCCATTTCCATGTGGGTTGTACAGAATAATGCGTTTAGCAATTTCTACAAAATATTTATCACCGATTCAGCAAGAAAAACTACATCACTTGTACTAAAAGTACAGTCTGATAATGTTGCTCTCGATACCGTTGGTGCGTATACGTATGTTGGAAATCATAGTTTTGTTGGTGCAGGAACCTACGCGTTTAATGTCGTAGCAACAGGTATAGTAGGTGAGACCGATACAACAAGTTCAGTAGGCTTAACGGTTGCAAGAATGAATAAGACCTGGTCTGGGAAGAGTTCTGATGGCGTCTTTGGCTTGCAAGGGAAACCTGGTTCTGTCGGATATGACCAATCCTTTATGGTTTTGGATTCAAGCATGTTTGATCCATCATTTTATGATCGAGCGTCTTATTTAATCGGTAACGAGGCAATGAGTTTTGAAGATCCAGTATTGATATCATTTAAAACTGAAGCGAAAGATATCGCAATTTATAGAAGAGATATAGGTATATCATGGCAGGAATTGCCATCAATGGCTGCTGACGGAGGCGTTGTCTCTGCTTATTCAGATAGGATGGGATACTACCGATTAGGACCTAAAACGATATTTGTCCCGAATGAAACTGATTTAGGCAATAATTATCCGAACCCTTTCAATCCATATACAAATATAGAATTTGATATCGGGTTTATGGATGGACCACGTCAGAAAGCAAATATATCCGTATTTAATATTCGTGGACAGCAAATTGCTACGTTGTATAATAATTATATTGGAATTGGTCGTCATACTATTCGATGGGATAGTAAAGATGATCGTGGTACCAATGTAGCATCTGGAATATATTTTGTTCGACTTTCTACAAGTTCGGGTATCAATAAAACACATAAAGTATTATTAGTGCGATGAATATTCGTTATACAACATTTCTCTTTCTTGCCATTTGTCTTGGTCTGTTTTCTTGTCGGAAAGAGTATCGTGCTACGGAGATTGATTTAGCCAATTACGGCTGGACTTTATTCGATGATGGTAATTATACCGAGAGCAATCAATGGTTCATCGAGAGTGTTTTGGAAGATTCAACCTATAAAGATGGTTACAATGGTATTGGGTGGTCTTTTGGTAAAATGAGAGATTTGGATAGCAGTATTCTATACTTTGAACGCGGTTTACCATACGTTCAGGATGAGAACATTGTTGCCAATGTCAAAAAAGAAATCATAGCAGGACTGTGCTTTGTCTACAATGCGCAAGGTGAAGACTCATTAGCAATAACATGGGGTGACTCACTGAAGTTGAATTGGAATGAAAACACAATCTGGTCATTTTCCCACGATACGACCATTACGCATATGGATATTTATATTACGATGGCTTCCAGCTATTTTGGAATTGGAGATTTTGTAAATAGTCTGGAACAAATGCAATTAATTCTAAATATTTTTACCCCTGGTGCAGGAAATAATTTTGTGCCAAATATAAATACTGTTGCAGGTCGTGTTGAATTAGCGGGAATGATAGAAGATTATCAAGTCGTACTGAATCAACCCTGATTTCATGGAAATTCCCATAGTATTTGATCACGCCAGATGGATGCGGGAAGCATTTTGTCAGGCAGAAAAAGCATTTGAGTCCAATGAAATACCTGTTGGTGCTGTAATTGTAAGAGATGGGCAAATTATTGGTCGTGGATACAATCAACGAGAGCAATTACTTGATCCCACGGCACACGCCGAAATGATAGCAATAACAGCCGCAGCAAATACACTGGGTGATTGGCGTTTAAATGAGTGTACATTATATGTAACCAAAGAACCGTGCTCCATGTGCTCAGGGGCAATTGTTAATGCCCGTATTGGGATGGTTATTTTTGGCTGCTATGATGACAAAAAAGGATGCTGTGGGTCACTATACAATATGTGCACCGATTCACGTTTAGGCAAACCCATCCCTGTAAAGGGTGGGATAATGGAAGACCAATGTTTAAGTATACTTCAGGAGTTTTTTCAAAAAAAACGTAGAATTAACTAATTCCCTGTAAATTTAGGTTCACGTTTTTCGATAAAGGCTTTTAGCCCTTCAGATTTATCTTGTGTATTAAATGTTAACCCAAATAATTGCGCCTCATTGTGTAATCCATCAATTTGAGATAATTCTGACCCGCGTCGAATGGCATCTAAGGAATATTTAACTGCTATGGGACCTGCACTATTGATTTGTTTACCAATCTCAATAGCTTTCTCCATTAACTGGTTTGGCTCAACTACATAATTCACTAATCCTATTCGATGTGCTTTTTGAGCGTTGATAAGGGCGCCCGTGGTAATAATTTCTATTGCATATCCCTTTCCGACTAGACGTGGAAGACGTTGCGTACCACCCCATCCTGGTATTATACCTAATTTGACTTCAGGTTGTCCAAACATCGCTTTTGTCGAAGCGATTCTTATATGACATGCCAATGCTATTTCGCATCCACCCCCGAGTGCATAACCATTTATAGCTGCAATAACAGGTTTAGAATATTCTTCAATAAAGCGAGTTATATCTTGCCCACGTTTTGCAAATTCCATTGCTTCGGTAGAATTTAGCGCTTCCATTTCTTTGATATCGGCACCGGCAATAAATGCTCTTTCTCCCGTTCCTGTGATAATAATAGAACCAACGCGATTGTTTTTATGCAATAAACGGAGTTCTTTTTTCATGGCATAAATAACATCTGTATTTATAGCATTTAATGCATCTTCACGATTGATGGTAATAACACCGCACCCATCTATTATCTCTTGATTAATAATGGACATGAAATTTCCTCTTATTCTTTTTCAGGTTTATGACAAACTGCTTCAATGTTATTGCCATCGGGATCGAAAACAAACGCTCCATAATAATCTGGATGATAATGAGGTCGTATTCCAGGTTTACCATTATCTTTCCCTCCAGCATTGATTGCAGCGAGATAAAATAAATCAACAGTTTTTCGATTATCGCCGGTAAATGCCATATGCAGTGCCTGAGTTGGGGGATTTGACTCTTCTATCCATAGATCTGGATTACTTTCACATCCAAATCCGGCATAATTATCTCCCTCAACTTTACTTTCATATCCGAGTGGGGCCAGGGCAGTTTTAAAAAATATCAAACTCTTTTTGAAATTACTGACTTTTATTCCAATATGGTCGATCATGATTACATCCATTCAATTTTATCATTCAAATTTACATTGTATTCAAAAAGGTTGAAATAAATCACTTGATAATTAAGTCATCTCTAATAAATTCTTTATCCAACTCTCTCATTAAAAGGACATTCTAAATAGCATGAAAACAAGATTAATACACATCCTTATCGTATTATCAACAATTTTAAGCGCAAAAAACCATGTGCCTAATCAGATTCTTGTACAAAGGAAACCTGATGTATCACATATCCAATTCGTCAATACGATAGATTTACAAAATTATAAAGTAGATAAACTACTTGTTAAACGACTTGGTATTTACAGACTGAAGATTGTGAATAGCACGTTATCTGATTATGATGCACTGGCTGAATTTCGGTCAAATCCTTGGGTAAAAAATGCTCAATTAGATCATTATACTAGTCAACGTCAGACTTTTCCAGATGATTCCCAATTTGGTCAAATGTGGGCCCTTCATAATAATGGATCAAATGGGGCAGTAGAAGACGCAGATATTGATGCTCCTGAAGCGTGGGATATTGCTACTGGAGGATTAACTGCATTAGGTGACACAATTGTGGTGGCTGTCGTAGATGGGGGCTGTGACTTGAACCATCCTGATTTGGTGGATAATATTTGGACGAATCGCCATGAAATCCCAGGCAATGGCATAGACGATGATAACAATGGCTATATCGATGATTATAATGGATGGGATGCATATAGCTCTGATGGATCTATATCAAGCGATCAACATGGGACACATGTCAGTGGTACTGTTGGTGCAAAAGGGAATAATGGATCACAAGTAGTTGGAGTTAGCTGGAATGTTAAAATAATGACTGTTATGGCTTCAACATCTCAAACTTCAATAGCTGTCGAAGGATATGGCTATGTTCTTGATCAAAGAATGCGTTACAACGAAACGAATGGTGATAGCGGAGCCTTTGTAGTATCAACTAATAGTAGCTTTGGTGTCAACTTTGGTGATTGTTCCAGTGGATCATATCCATTGTGGAATGAAATGTATAATGCCATGGGTGAAGCTGGAATTTTAAGTGCTGCTGCAACAATGAATATAAACGCTAACGTAGATACACAAGGTGATGTGCCCACTGGTTGCGATAGCGATTGGTTAATCGCCGTTACAAATACTACAAGTAGTGATGTTAAAAATTCTGGAGCAGCTTACGGCCCAACAATGGTTGATCTTGGAGCACCTGGAACTGCAGTTTTATCAACTTTACCGAATAATAATACCGGTACGTTAACTGGTACATCCATGGCGACACCACACGTTGCTGGGGCTGTTGGACTCATGCATAATGCAATGAGTAATGGATTTGCACAATTTTATAAAGATAATCCTGGAGAAGGTGCCCTGGCGTTAAAGCAATTGATATTAGACGGAACTGACCCACTAACTTCTTTAAATGGTATAACAGTGTCAGGCGGGCGTCTCAATGTTTATAATTCAGCACTATTAGTACAGGAATTCATGGCATCGGATTCGTTAGATCCAAATCCAATTACCAATCTTGAAGCAGATACAAACCAAGTATTCTATATCACGTTAAACTGGGATGATCCCACATTATTATTTGGCGGTGATCCCATTACAGATTTTGTTGTTGAAGTCTCCAGGGATGGAAATTATATGACATCCATTGCTCCAGGAGTAGAAACATATACAAATGGACCATTACAAGGTGCGACTAATTATACTTTTTCACTAATGATCCGTTTAACATCTAATGATTCCACATCAGTACCTATTTCAATCACAGTTCGCGCGTCTGGTGGCGATCATGTACCTGGTGATGCCACACATGATGGACGAGTGGATGTGACTGATATTATACGAGTGTTGCGTTTTATCTTAGAGTATGACGAACCTGATGAATTAGATATGTACACCGCCGATGTAGTTTCTGACGGTGTTATCAACATTTTTGACGTGTTAGCAATTGCGGATATTATATTAGGTAATTAAAAGAAAAATAGAATAAAGGTGATTGATGATCAATCACCTTTATTCTATTTATAAAACATTCATTAATTATTTTCGATCAACTCTATTATTGTTGATTTCATCTTTTGAAACTCTTCTATATCATATAGTCTTGTAAGAAATACAATATTCCCATTTTGATCAATTACTACATTTCGCGTGACCCCTGATTCTTTGTCCGCAAATTTTGCAAAAATCTCAGCTTCAGGATCCAATGCTAATGGATAAGTAATTTCCATCTCTTCAGCGAATTTTTCAACGAGCTCTTTTGGTTCATCACGATCAACACCAATTACAATTAATCCTTTGTCTTTGAGCGGTAACCAGACTTCTTTTTCTATATGAGGCATTTCTGTTCGACAAACCGAACACCAACTGGCAGTAAATTGTAGCAATATGACTTTTCCCTTCAATTCTAGCAGGGAAGTTGTTGACCCGTCAGGATATGTTAAACTCCAGTCAGGCGATGGATCACCAACATTTACGATATAACCGCGTGAATCAGGAGATTGTGCAAAAATAATTACGAAAAGTAGTAATGAGAGTATTTTGTATCTCATAACTGGAATCCATGTTCATTCATCCAGTCGTCATCGACAAATTTTGTAAGGTAGTTGCGGATGCCGTCAGGTAAAATGACCAGACAGTTTTGTCCTCCTTCTAATTCTGTTGCTTTTTGTAGCATTGCCCAAACAGAAGAGCCACTTGAGCCACCAACCAAGAGACCTTCCTCGCGAATAAGCCTTCGTGCAATTCTGAAAGAATCGGCATCGTTTACTTTTACATATTCATCTACCAGTTTATTATCCAGAACTTTAGGGAAGAAATCATAACCAATTCCTTCCACGAGATAGGAATGTACTTCAGTTCCTCCGCCCAATATTGAACCGTAGGGATCGACGCCAATAATTCTAATTCCTGGGATTTCTTTTTTTAATCGTTTTGAAACCCCGGTGATTGTACCTCCTGTACCTGCTGGGATGACGATCATGTGTAGATCTGTGCCAAATGTATCAAGAATTTCTTGCGCAGTACCATGATAATGAGCGTCTGGGTTAGCTGGATTAGTGTATTGATCCAAGATGTGCGAATTCGGAATTTCCTGTTGGAGTTTGTTGGCGACTCCGATATGACTTTCTGGTGCATCCCATGCAGCTTCCGTGGGAGTTCGTACGATTTTCGCACCCAAAGATTTAAGAATGACTTCTTTTTCTTTACTCATTTTTTCTGGCATAGTGATGATCAGCCGATACCCTTTGACGGCAGCAGCAAGGGCTAAACCAATGCCAGTATTACCAGATGATGGCTCAATAAGTGTATCACCCGGCTTTATGCGGCCTTCTTTTTCGGCCTCTTCAACCATTCGTACACCAATTCTGTCTTTTAATGATCCACCAGCATTAAGAAATTCACATTTAGCATATAAATTGCACTTTAACTCGGATCCAATCCGATTTAGTCTGACAATTGGTGTGTGTCCAATTGTATCAAGTATTGTAATATTGGAATTCATTGTTTCTTTCATCCTCAGAAAAGGCAAAGTTACAGTAACTTTAGCTAAAATAATTTGGAGATATTTCGATGGGTCGACTATTAGATAAAGTTGCGATTATTACTGGCGGTGGTAAAGGAATAGGAAAAGCAACCGTTAAAAAGTTTCTTGAAGAAGGAGCAAAAGTATTAATAGCAGATTTCGACGCTCAGTCGGGCAATCAGACTGCAGAAGATTTATCATCTTTGGGAGAAGTTAAATTTCTTAAAGTAGATGTTAGTCAAGAAGATCAAATACAGGACATGGTTAAGTCTGTTGTAGATATGTATGGTAGAATTGATATTTGTGTGAATAATGCAGGAATATTAATGGATCAGACGTTGAAAAAACTGGACTCGGATCTCTTTGATAAAGTAATGAATGTAAATCTACGTGGTGTATTCTTATGCACGAAGTACGTCGCTGACGTTATGCGTGACCAACAATCTGGGGTCATTTTAAACGCTTCTTCAGTTGTTGCTCATTATGGAAATTATGGGCAAACAAATTATGTTGCAGCAAAGTCCGGTGTGATTGGTATGACAAAAGTTTGGGCTCGCGAACTTGGCAAGGATGGTATAAGAGTTAACGCTGTTGCCCCTGGATTTATTAAAACCGACATGACAGCAACAATTCCTGAAAAAATAATAGAAATGATGAGTGCAAAAGTTCCCCTAAAACGGTGGGGAGAAGCAGTGGACGTAGCTAATGTATATGCATTTTTGGCTAGCGATGAGGCAGCCTATATTAATGGTGCAGTAATCAATGTAGATGGTGGAGTTGTTGTATAAAATTATAAAGGGGCTCAATGAGCCCCTTTATTTGTCAAGCGTGTTTTGGAATATTACTGAACTTTAATTTCAATTTCTTTCGGTTTTACTTCTTCAGCTTTTGGAATTACCACAGATAATACACCATCTTTGAAGTTTGCTGTTATTTTATCTTCTAATATTTCATCAGGTAATCTGAAACTTCTGTTGAATTGGCCAAACCCACGCTCCATACGGTAATGGTTTTTCTTTTCATCTTTTGATTCAACATTACGTTCACCGCTAATGGAGAGGGTGTTTTCTTTGAGGCTAATATTAATATCTTTTTTCTTTAAACCTGGAAGATCAGCCGTAACAATATATTCGTCTTTTGTTTCTTGAATATCAACATTCGGATTCCAGTTTGAACTGTTTTGAGCTTGGACATTCATATCGCCGAAAAAGTCTGTTAAAAACTTATCCCATTCATTAAAGTTTGAAACTAAGTTGTGTCTTGGATTCCATTTTACTAGTGTCATTTTAAATTCCTTTCATTTGGTTGTTTTGATTCATCTCTGGTATTAGAAAAACAATCATCATACCAGCCACAGAAGTTTGAAATATTTGCAGGAACATTGCCAGTAACGATGTCGTTTATTGCCAATATGGCGTTACATACTGCTATATAGGCAGATTAGAAAATTCTGATTCATTCACATTGTTGTGCTTATCTAATTTTGATCTTATAAAAAGGAAAAATCATGAACGATTTAGCAATATTTGGCGGTAATCCTGTAAGAACTAAGCCATTTTCCTCATGGCCAGAAACAAATCATGACTATGGGACGGCTCTACAGAAAGTCGTTGAATCAGGACAGTGGGGAGTTGGAAGTCCCCTCATTAAACAATTCAATGAGACTTTCGCCGAAACTCAGGATGCAAAATATTGTATATCCACTAATTCGGGTACAACAGCACTTTGGGTTGCTTTAAAAGCCGCCGGAATAAAAGCTGGAGATGAAGTCATTGTACCTGCTTATACTTTTATAGCAACTGCATCCGCAATCCTCATGGCAAACGCTGTCCCTGTGTTTGTTGATATCGACCCAAACACATTAAATATCGATGTATCCCTGATCGAATCTGTAATTACGCCTAAGACAAAAGCAATTATGCCTGTTCATATTAGTGGGAATCCTGCGAATCTTGGACAAATATTAGCTCTTGCAAAGAAACATGGTATAATTGTTATAGAGGATGCGGCGCAAGCTCATGGCGCTGAATGGAATGGGACTAAAGTTGGTGCTATTGGTCTTGGTGGAATATTCAGTTTTCAAACATCGAAAAATTTATCTGCTGGTGAAGGTGGAGCAATAGTTACTAACGATGAAGCATTTATGGAAGCGTGTTTTTCATATCATAATTGCGGACGTGTTATGGGAGGTAAATGGTATGAACATAATCATCTAGGTGGGAATTTCCGATTTAATGCTTTTGGCGCTGTAATGTTGTTGGAACAGTTAAAGCATTTGGAAAGTGAAATGGTAGTACGAGAAGAAAATCGAAAAAAACTGGATGAACGAATTAGTCAGATTGAAGGATTAACTCAAATCGATCGGTATGCAGAAACCACACGAGAATCAAATCACTTATATTTATTAAAGTATGATTCATCAAAATTTAACGATGTACATCGTGATAATTTCTTTAAAGCGATGCAAGCTGAAGGTGTATATACATACAAAGGATATACGCCATTATATCGCGAAGCATTGTTCATTACCAATCCAGATGAGTATCCATGGCTAAAAGATCACGATTATCAATCATTGAGTTTGCCTGTAACTGAGAATATCTCAGATAATGAAATTGTATGGCTAAAGCAAAATCACTTGTTAGGAAATGACGACGATTTAAATGATATAATCCGTGCTTTCGAAAAAGTAACTGGAGCAATCAAAAAAGATCCCGATAAGTTTAGAGACCTAGCTTAATAACGATTCAAATAGTTTATCGTATTGGTTAATCATTATTGACCAATCATATTTGTCCGCTGTACTAGCGTAATCATTTTTTCGAATATCCTGAAATGACATCATTGCATTTTTAAGTAAATATATCATTTCATTTTCTGTAGAATAAAACCATGGTTTGAATATTGGATTAGTAAACAATTCAGGATATGTCAATCGTTCTGGTAGGATGGGCAAGGTATTGCAATAGACCGCTTCCATTATACTTATTCCAAAAAAATCCTGAATAGATGTTACAGGCAAAATATCTGCTGACCATAATAGTCTAGCGTACTCTTCGAATGATTCCGCATATCCAAAATGGACAATTTCCTTATTAAGTATCTTTTTAGCTTTTAAAAAAATATCAGGTGATTGACTAAAGTTTTCACCAACAACAATTAAACGAAAATCAATCTGTTGATCGTGTAGGCTAAATAGTGCGTTAAAAAATGATTCTGGGTTTTTATCATATTCCCATCGATGATTCCACAAAATAGTTGGGATCGAGTTTCTATTTTCGGTTTTATATTGATCAAATGCACTAAGATTTAATCCTAATGGCAAAACTAAAGACCTGGCTTCAATGGACTGAATTGTCTTTGTCAATCTATTATCAGGGAATTGACCTAAATAGTTTTTCAATTCTTTTAGAAAGGAGGATTGATGGTATTTTGAATTAAAACAAATTTTATCACTAGCCAGAGCAGATGCATAGTTGATAAATCCATAATGTTGGTCACGATTTGCCTGGACATCTCTATCTGTAGGGGACCAAGGATAAGATAATTGGTTTTCATGAAAATAAAAAACAACGGGTATATCATGAGTCTTCGCACGGGTCAATGATAAAAATGTGGTGAGATCTAACATATCCGTGGCTAAGATTAGATCAGCATCAATTTCTTCTATTAGAAATTGATTAGCTAAAGATACTGCACCACCATGCATTCGCCACTTCCAAAATCTACCCTCAAGTGAAAGTATTTTAATATTATGGCGACTGTGTTGTTTTAATCCATTTGCCGATTGTTTATGGGATCCGGTGAAATAGGGTTCAAGGAGAAGGATATTCAAGGTTAAAAATTATTGCGGAAGATTTGCCATATTCAATGTGCCCGGAACAGGACTTGAACCTGCACAGCCTTGCAGCCACATGAACCTGAATCATGCGTGTCTACCAATTCCACCACCCGGGCATAATGTTCTGAAAAAGAGCGGCGAATTTTACACGGATTCCTATTGTGTGCACAAGGATTAACCTTGTACCACCATCGACGAAGTCCGTATTTTTTCCGCCTTCGATTATCATGGAAAAACAGTTCGTTACAAAAAACCGCAAAGCCTATCATGAATTTCATATTCTGGATAAGCTGGAAGCTGGGGTTGAATTAACCGGAAGCGAGGTTAAAAGTCTTCGTGAAGGGCATGCCAACCTAAAAGAGGCTTATGCCACAATTCGCGGATCTGAATTATTTCTTATTGGATGCCATATCAATCCTTATTCTCACACCGGATATCAAGGGCATGAACCATTACGTGACCGAAAACTATTACTCCACAAAAATGAAATCCTTAAGATTAAACAACAATTGGCTGAAAAGGGATTAACCGTAATACCATTATCCATATACTTCAAAGATAGTTGGGCAAAAATTGAAATTGGACTCGCAAAGGGCAAAAAAATCCATGATAAAAAAGCCGCTATTAAGGAACGTGATATTAAAAGAGAAACAGATAGAGAGATGAGCAGGTACAAATGAACTTTTTACCAGTCGATGAACAATTAGCTATTATACGCCGTGGAGCAGAAGAAGTACTCCCCGAAAAAGAATTAACTAAAAAACTAGAAAAGTCGATAGCAACCAACACACCATTAAAAATTAAACTTGGGTGTGATCCAAGTCGACCAGATTTACACATTGGGCATGGTGTAGTTTTAAGAAAATTGAGACATTTTCAGGATTTAGGTCATCAGGCAATTCTTGTGATTGGTGATTTTACAGCAATGATCGGTGATCCTTCTGGTAGAAATAAAACACGACCGCAGATTACTCTGGAAGACACAAAACACAACGCTGAATCCTATGTAGAACAAGCTAAAGTAATACTTGATATAGATAGGCTTAAAATTGTATATAATTCAGAATGGCTAAACAAAATGAGCTTTGGTGAAGTAATCCAATTAGCCAGTAAATATACTGTAGCACGGATGTTAGAACGTGATGATTTCACAAAACGATATAAAGCCGAAATCCCTATTTCTATTCATGAATTTCTTTATCCATTAGCGCAGGGAATGGATTCTGTAGAATTGAGATCTGATGTTGAACTGGGCGGTACCGATCAAAAATTTAATCTTTTGGTTGGTCGTGATTTGCAACGTGAGTCTGGTCAAGAACCTCAATGCATTGTTACTCTACCATTATTAGAAGGTACTGATGGCGTTGAAAAGATGTCTAAGTCCTATGGAAACGATATTGCTCTTCATGAAACACCTGAAAATATGTATGGAAAAACGTTGTCTATTCCAGATGATATAATCGCAAAGTATTATCAGTTGGCTGTGGATTATGACCCAGAACAAATGAAAGAAATAGAAGGACTTCTGAATGATTCAAGTATTAACCCCCGCGATATTAAGCGACGGCTTGCTCGTGAATTGGTAGAATGTTATTATGATAAAGAAATTGCCATAAACGCAGAACAACATTTTGATAATATATTTATTAACAAAGATATTCCAGATGATATTCCTGAATACTCTTTAACATCAAATGCATTGTTAATTGATATCCTTGTTGATGTTAATCTGGTGCAAAGTAAGGGTGAAGCTCGTCGATTAATTAAGCAGAATGCTATAAAAATTGATGGAAATCCGTGCTTGGATATGGATTATACGGTTTCACTGGGAAGTGGTGAATTAGTTGTTAAAGTAGGCAAACGTAGATTCTTAAGGATAAATGCATGAAAAAAATATTTCTTATTCTCCCATTCATTGTTCTAATGTCGTGCAAACAGGATATGACTCCGAAACTCGTCGTTTTAATTTCAATTGATCATTTATCCTACAAGGCATTTGAACATTATTCTGATTTATATACTGGTGGGTTTAAATGGCTAAGAGAGCACGGTGTACAGTTTTCGAATACATATCATGAGCATGGATATACCGCCACAGGACCGGGACATTTTGTTTTGGGCTCTGGTCGTTATCCGGGACTAGCCGGTGTTCTTGGAAATTCCTGGTATGATCGAAAAACAGAGAAAAACCGATATTGTGTCGAAGACAATGATGCGAAATCCATTGGCATTCCATCTGATGGTCGATCCTATCGTCTTATTGATGCAACCACGACGGGCGATTGGTTAAAGGCAATCCACCCTGAGAGCAAAGTCTATTCCATGGCAGGGAAAGACCGTGCCTCTATCTTCATGGGCGGGAAAAACGCAGATATGTCTTTGTGGTATAATTGGAATGGCGCTTTTACTACGACAGATTATTATACTAATACGATACCTGAATGGCTAACTGACTTTAATAATAATTTACATTTAATGTCCTATCGCGACTCAATGTGGACACGGTCGCTATCTGAGGAGAACTACCTAAGATATGCGCGAATTGACCATTTTGTTGGAGAATCTGATAATTATTTGTCAGACGAATATTCACCCGTTTTTCCAATTGGTTTTGACTCAACAATAACAGATTCCATGATTTTGGATTATATCGGCGGTTTTCCTTGGCAAGAGCGAAATACTCTAGAACTAGCCGAAACAGTTATTCGTGAAGAAAAATTGGGCAAAGATAATATTCCTGACCTCATTTCCATTGGATTGTCAGCCACGGATTGGATTACCCATGATTACGGTCCACGATCTCAGGAAGGTATGGATAACCTGATAAAAATGGATCAGTATCTGGGTCATTTCCTGGATGTTGTAGAACAGGAAGTTGGTTTAAATAATACAATTATTGTTCTTACAGCGGATCATGGTGGATTGGAATTACCAGAATTCATTAAAGTGACAACAGGAGAATATACTGGACGGATAGACGGCACCCTTCGTGATGAAGCCATAGAAAAAGCATTTTCAAACATTGATTCATTAGTTGGTGATCATGATTTTATAGTACGATATGGTTTAGGATTTTATTTTGATAAAAGCAAAATTCTAGAACAGAATATTAATGTTGATGAAATAGTAAAGATTATCAAGTCAGAACTTGAAAAAGTAGAAGGTATAGCTCTTGTGTTAACAAAAGATGAAATACTTAATGCTTCACCCGATGATACTTTACTTACGAGAATGAAACATTTTACGCATCCTGAATTAAGTCCTGATTTATGGACAATACAGGAGAAAAATTGGTTATATCGAAATCCGTATGGAACTAGCCACGGAACACCCTACGATTATGATGCCCATGTACCCTTTGTCATTAGCCATCCAACATTCAAAAGTAAAACGATCAGTGACCAGATATCGACTGTTGATATTGCGCCAACGATAGCAGATATCCTTGGAGTAATTCCGGATAAACGTGTGGATGGTCATAGTCGTAAATCTGTTTTACCCTAAGGAAACTGAATGCTACATATTCAATCTGTAACCAAACGGTTTGATGGACTTACTGCAGTCGATAATTTGGATTTTGAAGTCCACGAAGGTGATATATATGGTTTTTTAGGTCCCAATGGAGCAGGGAAAACCACGACCTTGCGTATGATCATGGGAATACTGGAACCAGACGATGGTGAAATTACTTTTTCCGGAAATCCTATTCGAAATTTACCCGTCAATACATTTGGTTATCTTCCTGAAGAACGTGGTTTATACCAAAAACAAAAACTTTTAGAAACCATTGTTTATTTTGGTGTACTCAAGGGATTGAATAAATCTGAAGCTAAATCTCGGGCAATTAAGTGGATTGAGCGATTTGATCTAAGTGACTATTCTTATAAAAAAATGCAAGAATTATCGAAGGGGAATCAACAGAAAGTCCAATTGATACTTACTTTATTGCATGAACCAAAACTGGTTGTACTCGATGAACCATTCACGGGACTGGATCCTGTGAATCAATTATTGTTAAAAAACATCATCAAGGAAAAACAGGCTGAAGGTGTGACCTTTTTGTTTTCTACGCACCAAATGGAACAGGTAGAACGATTATGTACAAATATTTGTCTAATCGATAAGGGTCGAATTGTTCTTGAAGGTGAACTCACAAAAATACGGCGTGAATTCCGGAATGAAGTAGTCACTGTACAATTTGATGGTGTTTTGCCCAAAATTGGGATTGAGGACTTTCTGGAAAATCCATCCATGGGAGTAAGTACAGTAGAAGGTGTTTTACGAAATGGAACCCGGGAATTTATTAACTGGTTAAATCAATCAGTTGAAATACACAATTTTTCCATGAGGCCGCCAACATTAGAAGAGATTTTCATTGAAACGGTAGGAGAAAAATCATGAGCCAGATACTATCGATCATGAAATGGGAATTTCTCAATCGCATGAAGTCTAAAGTTTTTATTATTACCATGATATTATTCCCGATTCTTATCATTGCCATGAGCATAATTCCAAGTTTACTTATTATGCAGGATGGCATGGAAGTATACCGGGTGGGAATTGTTGATGAAACGAAAAGTATCAATGATATTCTAATGCAAAAACTCTCCACTGACTACAAACTTGAAAATGGTGAATCAAAATTTGTCCCATTTGTATTTGATTTTGTTAAGGACGCAAAAATATCTACTGCTAAAAATGAAATCGACGGATTCATCGTATTGCCGGATTCTATCATTCTGGGTAAAGATGCAGAATACTATGCCACATCCTTGAGTAATTTTAAAATTCTGGATGAATTACGTCGTGCGGTCAATCATTCTGTAATTGAGGTCCGTGTCCAACAGGAGAATCTGGAAATAGAAGTGGTCAATAAACTGACGAAATGGGTTGGACTAAATACGTTCGAAATCAGCGAAAGCGGGGAAGCATCGGAAGGAAATGAGTTGGTTAGCTTTTTCATTCCATTTGCCACGATGTTTTTACTCTTCATGTCCATTTTTGTAAATGGTCAATTGCTATTACGTAGCGTTATGGAAGAACGAACCAGCCGCGTTATTGAGGTGATTTTATCATCAGTAACTCCTCGTCAGCTTATGTTTGGTAAAATACTAGGACTTGGTGCATTAGGTTTGGTACAACTACTTGTGTATTTAGCGATTGGGTTTGGAGCATTATATTTTCGTGGAATGGGACAAACCATTGAAATTGAACATGCTTTCTGGATGATATTATTTTTCTTTTTGGGTTATTTTTTCTATGCTGCAATTTTCGGAACGATGGGTACGTTATTTGACTCAGAACAGGAAGCCCAGCAATCAACCAGTATCATTACAATTATTGTCGTGATTCCCATGATGATGTCTAGTTACTTCATCACAAATCCAGGATCGATGGTAACAAAAGTCATGTCATTTTTTCCACCATTCACACCCTTCATGATTCCTTTACGATTCGGTACTGGAATTATAGAATTATGGGAAGCGGTTTTAGCCGCCGTACTTTTAGGATTATCTGTATGGGGTATGATGATATTGGCAGGTAAAATCTTCCGTGTCACACTTCTTATGTATGGAAAACGTATTACCTTACCTGAGATTATCCGCTGGATAAAAACCTGAGGCTGCTGTCATTCCAATCGAAAAGAGGTATCTACTTCATTAGATAAGATTCTTATTTTTTAATAACGAAGATTTCTCATCCGATGAACCTGGATCGAGATGACAATTGCTGATATTGTTGTATAGCAAAATAACGAAGATTGAAATGTTAATTTTTGGCACAGCTTATATCTTCTTCCTACTACCTGACCTTAGTGAAAAGAAAATATAGAATACCAGTATCATTTTAAATAATTCTAAGTTTAGTGACAAAATTAAAACATTATACACCTTGAACATTTTGTTATAAATTCATATTAATTATCAAACTATAACAATAATTATTGGAGGTATAATGAAAGTACTATCAATCTTGTGTATCCTTGGGGTTTCAATGAATTTGACGGTTGCTCAAAGTGAACTACCTAAGTTTGTGGCTAAACCAGATAAGGTTTACAAAAGCATCAAGTATGATTCACCTAAAGATTATAAAATGCCCCTTAAAAAAATGTCAGAGGGTCCAAAGCGCGTTGCCTTAGTCTCGTTTTTCACATTCGACCCCGGTTTCACAAAAACATATTTTTATTCCACATCAAGTCACCATATTTCTGGTACGCAAACACGGGGTTCTGGGGGGAATTCTGGTGATTTAGCGGTAGCCTTTTACGAAAATGGTATCAACGACCTTGTTACAACTTTTGCCGAATATGGGATGGAATTACTTACACCTGAACAATTTCTTACTAGCGACGAAATGACGGCTGCTTATCATGCTTTCGAAATAGAAAAAGCAAAAAGAAACCTTGTCAATTGGGCTAGTAAATTAGGCGAAAGTGGACACGAAACAGCATGGGGATATCCAGAAGGTTTTATCATTACTGATATCGTGTATGAACCTTTTGTCAATTATACTTCTAGTGGCGGTGCACTGTCAAAATTCAAAGCCATGAAGTACAAAGACAAAGTTCCAGATAAGCTAGCATTCTATAGTAACAATGATACTAAAATGATGTCCTCCTTAGGTGAAGGTTTGGCGAAGATACTCAATGTTGATGCTGTTTTAATCATCTATTCAACTATTTATTGTCCGAATGAAAAACAGATTTATTTACAAAATGTCAATATGCAAATGTTTGGACCCAACCCAAAGAATTTGATCCCTGGAAACGAGACAAAAGAACCTGGGCGTTTTTATAGCAGAGGGTTGTGCTATCCAGGAACCCGTTTTACTGCGAGAGTTCCAGTTGTAAGTATCAATAAAAAGAAACCCGAAACAGCAAATATTGACGCTACAGGTTATTCGGTTATTATGACTCAAATGGCTAAAAAAATGGGCGACAAGATTAAAAAAGAGTTAAAAAAATGATTTTCCGGTTAGACTAGAAATTTCCAAAAATATAAAATCAACATTTAGGTTTGTATGCTGATATATGCACTGCCATAAACTTAAATGATAATATTGATTATGGGAATTGACTAGACTAGTCAGAATGGATACCAACTTTAAAATCTAGGAATCGATTTATTGATGTTGCATGGTTACGTAGCAAAACTACGTAACCATGCAAATGCTTTCAGCGAGATGTCTGATCCGATGGATTCGAAAAGATAATCAATTTATAAAATGTTTCCATTGCAATAGACCACTTGGTCAACCTTCGTTACTTATCAATATATTAATGTTCTAATGCACTAAAATATATTATCACAATAACACTTTAATACTTCCGCACCGATGCGAATTCTTGGTGTAAATTCAGCGCCCAATTTTAACAGAAAATCAAACTTAACAATCATTTATCAATCCACCATTCGTGGCAAATTATCTTGAAAGACCAATTTTAATGAGAAAACAGAATTTTAGAAATATCGCCATCATTGCCCACGTTGACCATGGCAAAACAACATTGGTAGACGGAATGCTCAAACAAAGTGGAACATTTCATGAGCATCAGGTTGTTGCTGATCGTGTAATGGACTCAATGGACTTGGAGCGGGAACGCGGTATTACCATCATGGCAAAGAACACATCTGTGTTTTTCAAAGATGTAAAAATCAACATTATGGATACTCCTGGGCACGCCGATTTCGGCGGTGAAGTGGAGCGAAGTTTAAATTTGGTGGACGGTGCACTTTTATTAGTGGATTCAAGTGAAGGCCCATTACCACAAACGCGATTCGTTGTAAAAAAGGCTTTAGAGAAAAATCTAAAAATAATTTTAGTAATTAATAAGATTGACCGTGCCGATTCACGCGTTAGCGAGGTTGTTGATGAAGTTTATGACTTATTCATCGATCTGGATGCTAATGAAGAGCAGATAGATTTTCCAATTTTGTATACGAATGCTAGAGATGGAATTGCTCATAAAAACCTAGATGACAATTCAAAGAATCTTCAACCATTATTTAATACTATTTTGGATTATATTGACGGTCCGGTAGCCAGCGATGATCATACGCCTCAGTTCCTGGTGACCAATCTTGATTACGATCCCTATGTTGGACAAATCGCCATTGGACGATTGAATAATGGTAATCTGGCGATGAATAAAACCTACTGTCTCTGTGGTGAAAATGGCAATAAACACGGTGTGAAATTTTCGGCTTGTTATACGTATAATGGATTGGAACGCATTAAAGTAAAAGAACTCGAAGCTGGGGATATTATTGCGATTTCAGGCGTGGAAAATGTAACCATTGGAGATACGATTTCATCAGATGAAAATCCTGATCCGCTTCCACGTATCCAAATTGATAAACCAACAGTATCCATGATCTTTTATGTGAATAATGGTCCATTCGCTGGCATGGATGGGAAATATCTTACATCACGACATTTAGGGGAACGTTTACAACGCGAAATATTAGGTAATGTATCCTTGGAAATCATAACAACAGACCGTGCCGATGCCTTTGAAGTGTGTGGACGTGGCGAATTACAATTGGCAATCCTCATTGAGACAATGCGTCGTGAAGGATATGAATTCATGGTGTCAAAACCCCGAGTTATCACAAAAGAAAAGAACGGTAAAACGCTCGAGCCGATGGAACGTGTGTATTTAGACATCCCTGAGGATAAAGTTGGTATTGTAACAGAAAAATTGTCGGTTCGAAAAGGTCGTATGACGCATATGGAAAATCATGGTCATGGTCGTGTGATCATGGAATTTGTAATTCCGTCCCGTGGGTTGATTGGATTTCGCAGTCAATTTTTAACGGACACAAATGGTGCGGGTATTATGAACAAATTATTTGAGGGGTATGCACCTTGGTTTGGACCTATCCCGCAACGATCAAATGGTGCCATCATTGCAGATCGCCAGGGGAAAATCACCGCTTATGCTGCTGTAGGAATGGTTGACCGAGGTATTTTGTTTACAGATGTTGGTACGGAAGTTTATGATGGAATGATTATTGGTGAACGAAACAGGACAGAAGATTTGACCATCAATATTGTTCGGGAGAAAAAACTTACAAATATGCGTGCTTCCGGTTCTGATAATACAGTGACATTGCGTCCGCCGAAAAGATTATCCCTTGATCAATGTATTGAATTTATCGCAGAAGATGAGTTGGTTGAGGTCACACCGCTACGAATCTTATTGCGCAAAATGGAGTTGGATGCAGGGAAACGAGGTTCTGCCCGTAAAAGAGAAAAATACGGAGCATAGGCGAACTGGAAGAGAGACTATTTCTATCATACGCACCTTGAACTTCATCCTTAAACATTAAACTTTGATAGTATCATGAATAGTATTGAACAAATATTATCGGCAGCAGTTACCCTATTTCTTGTAATGGACCCATTAGGGAATTTGCCAATCTTTCTTTCCATTTTAAAAAATGTAGAGGAAAAACGACGCAGAGGAATCATCCTGCGTGAATTATTTATTGCGTTGGGTGTGTTAACATTATTTTTGTTCTTCGGTCAGCAACTTTTGAACTTTCTACATCTGGAACAAGAATCAGTAACTATATCCGGCGGTATAGTATTATTTAGTATTGGAATTCGCATGGTATTTCCATCCAAACACAATGCGTTAATGGGAAATAATCCTGATGAAGAACCGTTTATTGTGCCTTTGGCAATCCCATTGATCGCTGGGCCATCCACAATTGCAACATTGATTCTCATGGTCAATAGTAATCCTGAACAAGTATTGGACTTTGGGATTGCATTAGTTGCTGCTTGGGGCATAGCTGCTATCATTTTATTATCAGCGCCATTTCTATTTAAGATACTGCGTAATCGCGGATTAGCAGCAATAGAACGCCTTATGGGCATGCTCCTGATTATGATTGCAGTTCAAATGTTTATAAACGGGATAAAAAGTATATTATAGATTTTTCGGCGTGTGTGCCTGAATGATTCCCTTTTCGAGGGCATAGCGCATTAGGGATGGGATATCGTGAATATTGAGTTTGTCCATAATATTCTGGCGATGTTTTCCCACAGTACGTTCAGATATAAATAAATTTTCACTTATTTGTTTCGACGTGTATCCTTCACTAATTAATTGAAGAATTTCAACTTCGCGAAATGTTAATTCATTATCGTTCATTAATTCATTATTTTGAAGCTCTTGTAAAAAAATATCGGACTTTGTAGGGCAATAGAATTCTTTAGAACGGGTCACATGTTCAATTGCATTCATTACTTCATCTGAGGCACTATGTTTTACTAAAAATCCGTCAGCTTTATTTGCATAGGAAGATCGAATATATTCATCATCATCGTACATGGATAACATGATGACTTTTGTCTTTGGATAATATTTTTTAATTCGTCGTGTCGCATCCAATCCATTGAGAATTGGCATATCGATATCCATAATTATAACATCAGCATATTCTTTATCAAGAAATTCAATAGCGACTTTACCATTTTCTGCTTCACCAATAACCCTGATGCCATCATGACTATTAATAAGTGCACGTAATCCCTGCCTTAAAATAGTATGATCATCAACAATCAGGACATTTATGGTACTCATTTAGTCTCCAGTTTTAGGTAATTCAACCATGATTGATGTTCCTTCACTTGATGAAACAATATGAAAATCCCCTTTGAACATTTTGATGCGTTCTTGCATACCTAAGATTCCCAAACCACCTTTGCCTGCCTTCGTATAGTTTTTATCCAAGTCAGAATTAAAACCAATCCCATCATCATGAATAGCTAATTTTATTTTCGCTTCACTTTCTTCTAAAGTGACTTTGATAAAATGTGAATTTGCGTGTTTGTAGGCATTGTTTAAACTTTCAATAAAAATTCGATACAGAGCTGTTTGGGCATCTGGATGGATGGAAGTTATATCATTTACATTTTCACAGTTTGTTTCAATATCAGTACGTCGTTCAAAACGTTTTGCATGATCAAGAATAGCGATTTTTAGGCCAAAATCATCAAGCATAATAGGTCGTAAATCTTGTGTTACTCTACGCACTTCGGATATGGTCTGTTTCACCATGGATTTACATTCATCTAAACCTTCCGCCATTCCATTTCCATTGGAATTTTTCTTCAATAATTCTAGACTCAAGCTCAACGCAGTTAATATTTGACCGACTTCATCATGAAGGTCTCGGCTGAGACGTTTACGTTCTATCTCTTGGGCATTAATAATTTCATTGGACAAGTTCGATAAAAGTTCAATTTTTTCGTTTTGTTGTTTTCGTATTCTAGAGACAGATGTATAAATCACACCGATAATGATAAATGTCATCGAAATAAAAAATAAGGTGCCAAAAATTATGGCCCACAGGATGTCTATTGATTCCGTAATGAGAAAATTCCTCCTGCTATGATAATTCGTGAAGCAATAGATACTATGCTATATATTGTCCAAACAGTAAACACATTACTGAAGGCAAAAACAACAAATGAACCAGTAAAATGAATGAGAAATCCTAATGATATTAAGATTCGAGGACTAAAAAATTTTGGAATATTTTCCTGTTGTAGCCACTTAGAAATATTAATCAGGATAATGAGTGACAATAGTCCGACCTCAAGTGTGGCAGTAATATTGTCGAACTCCATAACATTTTCAAAAGTAAACTTCGAAACAAACCAAAGTAATCCAAATGCAATTAAAGTAGTTTTGTACCATTTTCTAATTATCGTATCCCTCATCCATTCATAATAAACATAACCAATTAGTAGGGCTTCGATTAATGTATAAGTATGTAACATGAATAGATTGTTTATCCAAAATCGAGCTAATACCATTTCGATTCCGGTAAAAATAACTCCTATTCCAAAATAATATAACAGTATCCGTAAAGATTTATCGTGGTGCTTGTATGATATTAATAATAATACAAACACCACGATATCCATAGCATATGCAATATCAATTATTATACGTGATGATGCCAATACTAATTATCCGAATTTAAACTATTTGCTTTGCCGCAATCAGGCGGACAAGGTAAACCTCTCTCCATAATCAATCCGTCATCGATATCATCTTCATTGGCTAGAACGCCAGTGAGGACAAAATTAGGTTTATCATCGTCGTCCAATCCATTATAAATGCGGATACCAACGCAGTCACTTTGACTTAGTAAGTCTCTAATGGCATCCCTGCCAAAGAAACCCCCTTTAATGTCTTTATCGCTCATTTGTTTGCGATAATTCTTAGTGAATTTAGCCGCTTCAGCCAGTGAAATTCTATGATCTTCATTTCCTGTAAAAGCCATGACATTTCCTTTCTTTAGATTGAGTAGTAGTCGTGAAGATAAGCATTTATAATGTATACCGTAAATACGCTCTACTACGTATTTTTTGATATATTTGATAGTATGCATAACGAAAATAAATGAATTAGCATTAGTACAATTATTTGTATTTTAGATAGAGGGATTAAAGCAAAAGTTGAACCTTACGGTAAATTGGGGAGTTTATGAACGATAGGGAAGTGCAGAAGTATTTAATTAATTATGAGCGATTGAGTCCTGTTCATAATGATTTAGAAGCAGGATTAAATTATATTTTTACAATTTCTGATGATGAAAGTCATTTTCATTATCATTTTGCATCGCGCAAGCCATTTTCAAATGTAAATCACTTTATTGATCTATGCATGAAAGAAACAATGCGACTTATAAAATATAAACGGTTAGATACTTTGTATCGCGAATATTCACATGAAGAGAAATGGATTGATCTAAACGAAGAATGACGTTATTTCTGTCACCGCGATCCTGATTTTTCGGAAGAAGCAATTATAAATATGTGGATGAGATTCCTTCGTCGTCACATTTCTCATAATGACAAATAGTTACTGTGTTATTGCGAACATGGTATAGTAATCTCCCAATCTACTAAATGAGATTGCTTTGTCACATTGTTCCGCGCATTGACTGTGTCTAAAAAAACATGAAAAAATACGTAGTAGAGCGTATTTACAAATAATCCTGACCATTTTAGCTTTCTATTAAACCAAGGAGTTAGAATGTCCCCCAAACTAGCAGTCATGGTAATCCATGGCATGGGTTCGCAAGACCCAGACTTTACATCGGCAGATAATCTAAAAAACGAAGTCAGTGACAGACTGAATATGGCAGGGAAGGACCCAGCTGATGTTATCTGGAAAAAGATATACTGGGCTGACATCCTTGAAGATCGACAAATTGAGTATATCACAAAAGCACGTCAAGAATCTGAAATTGATCAATATAAACTTCGCAAATTTATTGTGACTGCTATTGGGGATGCATCGGCATATCGTTGTGTCAAGGATACGACCAATACCACCTATTATAAAATCCATACCAGAATTAGGATCGCCTTGCATGAATTATTCAATATTGGATTAGGGGGAACTAACGTTCCGCTTATAATTATGGCTCATTCGCTTGGTGGACATATCATGTCCAATTATATTTGGGATATGCAAATTTTTGATCCTGAAAATCCTGTGTTATATCATCCTGAGAATCTCAGCGATTTCGAAAAATTTCACACATTAACTGGCATCGTTACATTCGGATGTAATATCCCATTATTTACATTCGCAAACAGCGAAGTCAAAACCATTCAATTTCCTCCTGATTCGTTATCTGAGGACTTGAAAGCCAAAGCCCGCTGGATGAACTTCTATGAACCTGATGACATCCTTGGTTATCCCCTGAGGCCCATAGAAGCCTACGCCAAAATCATTAAAGAAGATGATGAAAAAGCAATTAATTCTGGTGGGTGGTTTTCAAGCTGGAATCCCTTGTCCCATAGTGGTTACTGGACGGATAATGATTTCACAAAACCTGTGGCTGAGTATTTTAGTAAATTTATATAATCGTATTATAAAATTTGCAGGAAAGTCTAATAATAATGATCGGCATACTAATTTCAATAATCCTGATTATTATCAGCATTATTCACATCTACTGGGCATTCGGTGGTAAATGGGGAATAGCTGGTGCTATCCCAACCCATGAAGGAAAACCACTGTTTGAACCTGAACCGATTGGCACTCTGGTCGTGAGTTTAGGGCTAATATTTGCATCATCAATTATACTTGGGCGTGTAGGATATATCACGTTGAATACACGTTTCGATTTTATATTCGAATGGGGAATCTGGTTTTTAGCGATAGTGTTCTTACTGCGCGCAATTGGTGATTTTAAATACGTTGGATTATTTAAAAAGATTAAAGACACTAACTTCGCATACTGGGATACTAGGTTGCATTCACCGTTGTGTTTTATTATTTCTATTGGATTATTTTATTTAGCACTAAACTAAAGTATCCACCTATTTGACTGGATTATATGAGACTAAGAATTCACAATATTTTGCGGGAAATTAACATTATTTAGTTGGCGATTTCCCTCCGTACATTTTCTGCCTAACGGGTCATGAAAATTCAAAGAGTCATTTTATTTTTAAGCATTTTCGCCATGCTTCATGGTGAAATTATCTATGAGTCCGGCAGCCTGCGTGAATTCATTGGAGGTACATCAGAAACCACTGTCTACGATAATTATGTTTCCCACGTCTCCGAAGGAATTGCCGACGAAGGTTACAACGATTATGGTCCAACTTGGTTGGATGTACAAACAAATGGTTTTGGTGATTACACAATTATACCACAAGGATCACCAATTCATACCCATTGGGAATCCATCGTCAATGCTCTTTTACAGAGTGATACTACGACCGCCGATCAGCTTCTTACCGATTTATTAGCATCCTATAATTATGATTTGGTATGGTTTGTTGATACAACATTGAGCCAGCCATTTATTATGATACGTGAGCGGTTGGATATGAGCTATACGGATATCAACTTACCCGCTTTCCCTGATGATGATGTACATGGCAGTTTCCGGAACGGATGGGGATTATATATTATTAATCCCAATGCAACACGCCAACAAGTAGTGTTCGAAGTGCCCCATCCCTGTGATGATTTCATTTCGCCATATATTGGGATTGAGGCATTTTTGCAAACGGATGCTCGCGCCATCCTGTTTGCCGGGGCGGGAAGGGAATTAAAGTGGACAGAAGAGGGCAACTATACAAATAATAAATCATTATCAGATCCATCCCGCAATAGTAACACCGTATTTCATACGTTTCATCGCCTGATTACAGAAACTTTGTGGAATGAAGGGATTCATTCACCCATTGTGTTTCAATTTCATAGTTTTGATAATGGTTCTCACGAAGGATTGAATTCTATCATCGTTTCTGCGGGAGCTCTACATTCCATCGCCAATAAACCCATTCGTGATATATCAAGTGAGCATAATGATATTATCAATTTCACTGATGAAATCACCATTTATGGTGGAGCATTTGGTCCTCATGGGATGGTCCGAGTAGATAATTATTATGAAGTGTTTTATGACTACGATTTTCATTATTGGGGTGAATATGGTACGTATAATATTAAAAAGGCAACGGAACTAAAGGGTTCATCCACAAATGTGCAATTAAACCAAACCCATAGTTTGCATAATGGCAGGGATGTCTATGAGCCATTTGTCCATGTGGAGTTTGATGAGAAACCTCAGATTTTTGACTATCTTGAAATGCCATTAGACACTCTCTACGCTGGGGATTATCCCACATCGTATAACAATTTTTCCATATTATTGGAGTATTATCAACCTTTTCTTAATGCGGTAGAAGATTATCTAGTTTACTGGGAAACAACCATAGATGTTACGTCGCCAGACACAGTTTCATTATTCTATCCTACGGCAATTTTACCTGATGTTTCATCGTTTAGATGGAATCCAGTAGAAGATACGAATTTTAAGTCCTATCGACTTTATTTTGATGAAACAGAAATCACGACAGGTTCGCCCTATCTGGATCGTGAGGATTATCCCATTCTTGCTGATATGCGAGCAGATCGTTTAACGATTTCAAATGATTTACTGCCTGATACATGCTACGTGGCAATTGCATCAGATGATTATTTTGAAAATGCATCCGGCTTTTCTGAAAATGTGCTGAATTATTTTGAGGGTCATGGATTTCCTATAACAATTGAATCATTCGAAGATACCAATCTTGTTTTTGGATCATATGGAGATGAAGATGTTGATCCTGATGCCTGGCAAATTGATACATTAGAAAATGGAAATATGACATTATCCTTAACAGGGAATACGTGGAAAACCCAATCCATTGATCCATATCCATTGGATAGTAGTTCAGTTTGGTCGGTGAACATGAAAATTGATACGGTTGGTGAAATCCAGGGAATTGGATTTAAAGATGCAGATCATGTTTTGTGGTATGGTTTAGCAGGCACTGAAGTATTGGATATTGATGAATGGGTAACGGTTTATCAAGGTTATTTTCGATTGAATCAATGGTTCACTGTTCAATTGCCCATCGGTGACGATTGGGTGGCACGTTTTGATTCTTTACCAGAAATCAATGAAATTATTTATGTCAATGATGCCGACGCATCTGATCCGGGTGTTATACGGTTTAATTCCATTGTCGATTTGACTCCCGATCAATATACTCCCCCGATAGTTACGATTCATCATGATGTAGGCACTATGCGCAGACAAGGTCGAACTCGCAATGTAGACGTATCATTTTGGGCAGAAATTGATGATCCGGATAGCTATGTTTTTACATACAACTGGCATTTTGGAGACGGGGAAATAAGCACTAACGAAAATCCAACCCATAATTATTCTGCCATGGATGATCACACGTATTCGGTGATTCTGGAAGTGATCGATCAGCAAGGCGCAATTGGTCGTGGTTTTACTGAAATAACGGTGGATGAAGGGGAGTCGTCTTTGCCACTTACAATGAATTTTGTGGGTGATATCATGATGGCGCGACGAATGGAAGAGGATGGGGGCGTTATTCCCATATTAGGTGTGGAAGCTTTATTTGAGCCCACGTTGGATATATTGGGCAATGCAGCCGATTTGACCATCGCAAATTTGGAATGTCCGTTAACCGATGAGGGAGAACCCCATCCCACAAAACCCATTGTTTTTCGCGGGTCACCTGACAATGTAGATGGGCTTGTTTATGCTGGTATTGATATTGTGACATTGGCTAACAATCATAGTATGGATTATGGTATCGAAGGACAAACTCAGACTCAGCATGTCCTGAATGATGTAGGGATTCTCCATAGTGGTGCAGGAAATAATTCAATCCAAGCCTCTGATCCATTGATTCTTTCACGGAAAGGAGTTTCATTGGCGTTTCTGGCATCCAGTGATCGGACTGGACAATACAATAATTACCAACCATACTTGAATGCAGGGTTGAGTAAACCTGGATTTGCATACATGACGCCCTACAACATTCGTCAACAAATTCAGGAAGTTCGTGATGTTGTTGATTTAGTGATCATGGAGTTTCATGCCGGAAGTGAATATTCTGTGGAGCCTGGCTTGGATTATGACAATTATGAACCTGGAGACGATTTTGGCGAACAAAGAGTTAGTCGTACCGCTTCCTATGGTATTTCTGATCCTATAGCGGAAGATGAAGATTATTCACATCGTATCAATGTCCCTCATTTGTGGGATCGTGAAATTCGCCAATTTGCTTTGGATGAGGGCGCAGATGTAGTTATTGTGCATCATCCGCACAAAGTGCATGGGATAGAAGTTCACAATGGCAAATTGATTGCCCATTCACTGGGGAATTTTGTATTTGATATGAATTACCCTGAAACCATGCCAACCGTCATTCTCAACGCGGATGCTGAACCTGACGGATTTACTGCTTTTTCTTTAACACCCGCATTTTTGGATGGATATATAACCAAACCAGCGACAGGGCAGTTGGGTTTATATATTCTGGATGATATTGCAATGAAATCATATAATCTGGACTCATACATCCACGTGGATCGATTTACCAATGAAGCCCATGTTGTATTATATCCCATTTATATGCCGCAATATCAAATCCCAAATCGTAGGACTTTCGAAATGGTTAATGGATATTCAAAACCTATTTCAATTCATGAAACAGGTGGTATCTCACTCATGAATATGGTTGAACCAGATAATGTAATGGATATGCGATTTGGTCGTGAATTGATCTGGTATGGAAATTTTGAAAATGAAGGTGCCAATCTTTGGAATGCCAATAGTGAGGATGAACTAATCGTAGATAACGAATCTCAGGATGGTTCTCGATCATTATTCCACAGGCGAATACCATCGTCAGGTGACAATGTTGTTACAAATCTGGTGCACCGTTTGCCCATCAAACCAGGTATCCCAATATCATTGTCGGGATGGATTAAAACAATTAACGGAAGTAATGTGTCAATACAAATCCGTTTTTACCAAACTCGGTATAGTTCAGCTATTCTTCAGGAAGATGATCTTGGCTTTTGGATAACGGGAGATTCAACATGGACATTTTATTCAAATAATATTGATGTCCCAGGTAACGCTGAATTCTTCGACATCCGCTGCAACAGTGATATGCCAGCGTCAGGAGAAGCACATTCCTGGTTTGATAACGTCAGCGTCATCCAATGGGAAACATGGTTGCCAGTAGGCGGGGATATGGTCATTCCTCATCCCAATGATTATTATGCAATGCAATTATCGTCGGAACCTCAAGACACAACTGGATTTGTCGATTATTATGAAACATATTTGGCTTATCCACCAACTCCAATTCCTGATTTTGAAGCTGAAAATAGAATAAGCCAAGTTCCATCTACAATTCGTTTTGAAAATACAAGTTCTGGATTGCATGGCTGGTGGGAATGGGATTTTGGTGATGGGTCTACATCAATTGAGAAAAATCCATCTCATCTGTATACGCAACCTGGATTTTATGATGTATCATTGTCTATCTTAGATCATAATAATAATCTGCAGACAACCACTTATTATGGATATATCGTTTGTTTGTCTGATTCATTACCAATGGCTGGAGACATCAATTTTGATGGAACAATAAATATTCTCGATATGCTAGCTTGTATAAATATTATATTTGAAAATATTAATATGACACCCGATCAATTTGTGGCAGCAGACGTTAATTTTGATTTCAAAATTGATATATATGATTTACTAAATATAACAGATATTATATTTTTGAATCGAAGTGCTACACATATTGAGTCAACAAAAGAAATATCTTATAAAATGAACAATAAAAGAATATAACGTAAAATATTTAAAGTAGGGAATATAATGGATCATGTATTATTGGATACAACATTTCCTGAATTAAAGCTTGTACAGTTACAACAGGAGCACAGCGACGAGATATATAACTTGACCATCGCTAATTATCAACATTTGCGCAAATGGTTGCCTTGGGTAGAAAGTATTCATTCATCAGAGGATACAGAAACATTTATTCATTATTATGATACCAAATCTCGACTCAAAACAGGATTGCAATGTGGTCTTCGTTATAATGGCAAATTCATTGGAGTTATTGGGATTGATATTATTATTAATAATCATATTGGCTCGATTGGATACTGGATTAGCGAAAATGTTCAAGGTCATGGTTTTACAACGCTAGCTTGTCAATCCTTGATAGACTATTGCTTTGAATCACTTGGTATAAACAGAATAGAAATTCGATGTGCGGTAGAAAATATCAGTAGTAACGCCATACCAAAAAAAATAGGATTCACTTTTGAAGGTATATTAAGAGAGTCTGAATACTTGTACGACCGGTACCATGATTTGAACTTATATAGTTTGTTAAGGAAGGATAGGAATGATTGAATTAAAACAAATGGGTGATTATGAATATGATGAATTTTTCCCAATTGTCGTTGATTCATACTCAAACGAGCTCAAACATAATTTGAATATGGATAGTGATTTTGCCCGAAAAAGATCTCTCGATGAAACAAATAAACTGTTACCTGATGGTATAAATACGAAAAATCATTATTTCTATTCAATCATGAATCAAAATGAAATGAATATTGGGGGGGTATGGGTCCAGATTATTAAAAAAAGTAAACTGGCTTTTATTTTTTTCGTATATATCAAAGAATCCTATAGAAGGCAAGGATACGGAAAAAAAGCGTTGGCTCAACTTGAAAATATATTACGTGATCAGGAGATAAATCGAATCCAACTCAATGTTTTTGAAAATAATGATGCTAGAAAATTATATGAAAAAATAGATTATAAGATTGTGTCACATACAATGCAAAAATGGATACTGATTGAATAATAGTGTAACGATTTTCTTTGAATTGTATCTATCATATTCTTAGGGAATTTTACGCGAAAATCGAAAAAAGCAATTATAATGGTTTAATGAAGTCCCGGATTACGGCTAACTTCAAAAGTTCATTTTATACAAAAGGAGGCAAAATGGCCGATAATTTAATCGAGTTTACAGATGAAAATTTTGAAAATGAGGTATTGAAATCAGATATACCTGTTTTAGTAGATTTTTGGGCGGAATGGTGCGGCCCATGCCATGCATTAGCACCTACAATAGCCGAAATAGCAAATGATTATTCAGGTAAAGTTAAAGTAGGTAAAGTGAATGTTGATCAAAATCAGCAAACAGCGATGAAATTTGGAATTCGAAGTATTCCTAGCACCTTATTAATAAAAGATGGGAATGTTGCGAATCAAGTTGTTGGCGCTGTTCCTAAAAATAGTATTACAAAATTATTAGACGAGATATTAAAATAAACTAACATGAATCGGAAAGTTATAATAATTGGATCAGGTCCTGCTGGATTAACGGCAGCGATTTATTCAGCACGAGCAAACTTAGAACCACTTGTTTTTGAAGGAAATCAACCAGGTGGACAATTAACCATCACCACAGACGTGGAGAATTATCCTGGTTTCCCTGAAGGTATTTCAGGACCAGAACTTATGGACAAAATGCGCGAACAGGCTAAACGCTTCGGTGCAGAATGTGCTTTTAAACATGTCACAAAAGTTGATTTTTCCAAACGCCCTTTCAAGGTTTGGATAGGTGATGATCTTTATACCAGTGATACCGTAATAGTGTCTACTGGAGCCACAGCAAAAATGTTGGGTCTTGATTCTGAAAAGAACCTTATGGGCTATGGTGTTTCAGCTTGTGCAACTTGTGACGGATTTTTCTATCGAGACCAAAAAGTTTTAGTTGTTGGTGGCGGAGATTCCGCAATAGAAGAAGCTGTTTTCCTGACCAAATTTGCCAGTGAAGTATGGATTGTACATCGACGGGAAGAATTACGCGCATCGAAAATTATGCGTAAACGTGCCGATGATAATCCAAAGGTTCATTTTCACTGGAATTCCACGATTAAAGAAATTCTTGGGACAAAAGAATCTGGTGTCACCGGTGTTGTATTAATAGATACACAAACGGGTGAAAGCCGAGAAGATTCTTGCGATGGAGTATTTATGGCCATTGGTCATACGCCAAATACATCGCTTTTTACAGACATCCTTGATATGGATGACAAAGGATATCTGATTACTCAAAGTGATAGTAGTTACACAAACATTCCTGGTGTTTTTGCGTGTGGTGATGTACAGGATCATACCTATCGGCAAGCCATTACTGCAGCAGGTTCCGGTTGTCAGGCTGCTATTGATGCGGAGCGTTATCTAGAATTTCAAGAATAGTTACTCTCTTTCCGATTCGTCATATACAAGGAGTAAATGATGAGTCAAAAATCAAAACTTATTTATGAAGTCATAGATCTTAAAAAGGTCTACGACAATAGACCTGTATTACAAATCGGTCGACTTCAATTCCATCCGGGAACTGTTTACGGTCTTATTGGTCCTGTGGGATCTGGAAAATCAACGTTACTTAAAATCCTTGCAGGTCATGAAAAACAAACTGATGGTTCAATGACTTACGAAGGAGAAACCTTCAAATCAGGCTGGTTTGGGAAGGTAACAGGAAATGAAAGTATTTTTCTTTCCTCTTCAGATTCTTTGCCAGAAAACAAGAAAATCAACCAATTGTTTTCTAAACAATTCCCTAAAAAAACCAGTACGATTCAGAGTAAATATTTTTCTAAAGGCGTCCAGAAAACATTTTGGAATCAGCCTATAAAAAGTCTATCACCAGGTGAAAAAGCGTGGATATCTATGATTCAATCTGTGGAAGGTGATCCCCGTGTATTATTGATTGACGATTATGGTACACTATTAGATTCAGGTTTAGAATATGAATTTCGACGTCGTTTGAAAAAAATGAACAAAGAATTGGGAACGACAATTATTCTTGCTGCACCTACCGAACAACATATTCGAAAATTTGCATCGGTTCTAATCCATTTAGATAATGGTCATATTGCAAAAATTCGCCCAGGTGCACCCAAGTCAAACACTAAAACATATCGATAGTATTTGATTAAAAGTGTCCATCTGTGATTACTGGCTTTATTACATCCGACACCTTTTTAAAGCATAAAACGGGTCCAGAACACCCAGAATCTCCACAACGATTAGAGGCGATAATTAATTCGCTTAAATCGAGTGGATTATGGGATCAACTATATCATCTTAATCCTGCTATCCACAGTGAAACGAATTATGTTAATTTGGTTCATCCAATGAGCTACCAGGAGCGATTTCAGGAAGCAGTTGATGTGGGAGATTCATATTTTGATTCCAGTGATAATCCTGTAAGTAATGATACGTATATGGCTGCAAATCTTGCAGTAAGTGGGATGATTCAAGGAATAGATACGATAATGAATGGACAATGCAATAATGCATTTGCGGCCATTCGTCCTCCCGGTCATCATGCTGAAGAATCAAGTGCGATGGGATTCTGCTTTTTCAATAATGTAGCCATTGCTGCACGATATGCAAAATCTGTTTACAATATGGATCGCATTGTAATTATAGATTTTGATGTCCACCACGGAAATGGTACGCAACATATATTCGAGGATGATCCTTCAGTAATGTATATCAGTTTACACCGATTTCCATTTTACCCAGGTACTGGTGCTGAAGATGAAATAGGACGGAATGACGGTAGAGGTTACACGATAAACTATCCATTATCTGTTCATACAGGTGATGATGTATATTTAGATATTGTAAATAATGCGATTGCTGATAAAGTTTTGTCTTACCGACCGGATTTGATTATTTTGTCGTCTGGTTTTGATGCACATGAGTTGGATCCATTAGGTGGTATGAACGTAACAACAAATGGATTTAACCAAATGACATCAACCTTTAAACAATTAGCAGATTCAAGTTGTAATGGTCGATTATTATCAGTTCTCGAAGGTGGATATTCATTAAAGGGATTGGCGGACAGTGTGCATGGTCATTTAAAAATATTATCGGAGGAGTCATCATGAAAAGGATAACCCGATCTCAGGATGATCGTATTATCGCGGGAGTATGTGGTGGATTTGCAGATTACTTTAACGTCGATTCAACCCTAATCAGGATGTTATGGATATTCTTTTCACTTTTCGGTGGTTCAGGAATTCTAGGATATATACTTGCCTCTATCATAATACCTGATGAAGGTATTGAAATCAAAACAAAACCCAACCTAGGTACAAAAAAATCACGATTTTGGGGATTTATTTTGGTCGTCGTCGGTGTGATTGTTCTATTACAACATGATTATTTGTTTAAGACGATTTTATATTCTTTTTGGGGCACAAGTTTGAATGCCATATTTTCAATGGGTTTAATTCTTATTGGCGCCTATATGCTATTTTACCGTCGGAAGGACTTGACTGCATTTTTTGATAAAGAAGCAGCTTTGCCTCTTCATTTGTCTGAAACAGACAAAAAGGTAGCCGGAGTTTGTGGGGGCATTGCAGAATCAGTAAATGTAGATTCAAATATTATCCGTCTCATTTGGGTATTCGGTACATTTATGACTGCAGGAACCGGAGCAATTATTTATTTTGTACTAATGATTATATTACCTAAAGCTACCTATTCAGAAGTGGACGAATAATGGATCAAAAACGATTCGAACAGATTACATCTCAATATTCTGAAAAATCAATTCTAGTAATTGGTGATTTAATGATTGATGCATACCTCTGGGGAATTGCTGAGAGAATTTCTCCAGAAGCACCCGTACCTATTGTTCATATTCAGGAAACCAATGAAAACCCAGGGGGAGCGGGCAATGTCGTAGCCAATTTGAGGAAACTTGGGGCACAGGTAACAATCATTGGAGTTGTTGGTGATGATATCCATGGCGAAAAACTTGTTAATTTATTTGATCAAAATGGTGTTGATTCTTCGGGAATTTTAAAGGATAAAAGTCGACCAACATCTGTAAAAACCAGAGTGATTGCTCATGGTCAACAAGTAGTACGTATTGATCAGGAATCTTTGGAGCATTATTCAATCAATCTGTATAAATCATTAAAAACGATGACGTCTGAAATGATTAAAAATTTCGATGCAGTTATCATTGAAGACTACAATAAAGGTTTATTCACGCCAGACTTCATTCAACATATTATTACCACCTGTAATGCTGAGAATATTCCTGTATATGTTGATCCCAAAAAACAGAATATTGAAGCATTCAGAAATGTGCGTTTGTTTAAACCAAATTTTCCTGAGTTTTTAAATTGTATCTCTGAAGAATTTGAAGAAACACGATTTCAAGAATTGGGAATGAAACTTCGTGATTCAATGAATGTTGAATTGCTTATGGTTACACGCGGGAAAGATGGAATTGCACTTTTTTCTGAGGAAGGACTGAATACAATTCCAACGAAAGCACGACGGGTTCATGATGTGTCTGGTGCAGGAGATTCTGTCATTAGCACATTTACTCTTTCTGATTTATCTGGGGCATCTGCCACAGAGGCTGTAGTTTTGGCGAATTACGCCGCAGGAAAAGTTTGTGAAGAAGTTGGTGTTGTACCTATATCCTTGGAGAAACTTTCTGAAATCCTAGACTATCACAATAATTCATAGTTGCGTACTTTATTTATACTTCCTCTCAAAGAAACAAGAGACATCGTTCTATTTACGACCGTAATACTGCAATTCGCCTTTTCTCAAGTTGATTCTCGTTTTAATCCAATGGATTGGGTGCTTTTTCGGCAATCTGGTTCCATTACATCAATTTCCCAGGGATATTCATATATTTACGTGGGGTCATCCCATGGTGGCGTTTATCGGTATAATATTTATAGTCAGGATTGGGAAGATCCGTTGACAGTCGCTCAAGGATTACCACATAATTCAATTGAGTCTGTCTATTTCGATAAAAATACTGGAACATTATGGGTTGCGACTCCAAAACACTTATCCTATAGCTATGATAGAGAAGGACAGTGGTATAATATCGAGAAAAGTGATATTGGAATGAACGACAATCCCCAAATAAAAAATCTGGGGAGCACAGACAATTATTTATGGGTTGATGCCAGAACCATGTTTTATCAGCTTGATCGATCATCTGGTGTATTGCTAAATGTAATGCCAAACCTAGATGATCCATTAATTACATGGGGCAGTGGCCGATTGGAATATTTCATGGAATTTCCACAATATCTGCAAGACTATACGATTACCGACGGCTGGATGATGTTACTCGATAAATTTCTCGATTATTACGGGCGTGAAGTGAGAGCTACAACTATTTTTAAGCAGGAAAATGGTAGTACCTGGATTGGGACGGATAATGGACATATTCTTGTAGCAGATTCTCAGATGGAAATGTTCAGACCACATAAATTGGGATTAGCAAATAGCGATATTACATCACTGATTGGAACATCAGCGTTCTACCTTGCTGGTCGATTACAACATTCTAGCAAAGGAATTACCTATTTTGATCCAACGCGAAACATAATTGATTGGGTAGATCCCGATGTGAATATTAACCTGCCAAATGTATCGTATACAGCAGGATTAGAGACTCCTAAGCATATGTGGTTAGGCGGCGAAGGAAATATTTCTATCTACAACAAAAAACGGGACTATTGGAAAAATATTATCACCTATACCACGAGTAAAATTTATACAATGGAATGGGATTCAGGCGCAGTATGGATCGGTGGTATTGGAGGCGTTGAGCGTTTTGATGATATAAAAACAAAACAATATCCATTTGATCTGGGAAGTGCATTTCATTCCATCATTGTTTATGATATTGACGTGATAGGGAATGATGTCTGGTTTGCTACCAATTCTGGAATGTTTATTTACGACAAGAAAAGTGAGCAATTAATTCCTGGTAATCAATGGACAAATGGTGATAATGATATCATGTTCATTTGCTGGCAAACTGAATTGCAGGATTCGTTAGTATTTACTGCCACATCGTCTGGTATTTTTCAATGGAATCTTCGGGATCGTACGAAGAAAATGGTAATGAATCCAACCCAGTTCCAAAACAGACCTGTGAAATCATTAAAAGTGATTGATGATATCATATTTATCGGAACGGACAATGGGTTATATCGTATGCACAAAAATGGTTCGGGATATTATCATTACAATTATTCATTTATTCGGCATATAAACGATATGTATATTAATGATGAAGAATGTTGGCTTGGTACGGATCAAGGCTTGGTCTGGTTCAATTGGAGAATGGATTTATGAAAAGAATTTTTAATGGTTTACTGATAATATTAATGCTCGGTATTGCAGTTGGCGATGTTGGGCGACAGGACAAAAAAAAGTACCAGGTAATTAATGATTTTGAGATAAAAGTAGTTCCCATTGCGGTTTCTGCAAAGGATTCTATGAAAATAATCACCGTACTGGAAATACCCTACTCCAGCTTGCAGTTTGTTAAAGATAGTAGCGGATTTAAAGCAGAATATGAAGCTACGATTGCTGTTCAAGGTAAAGATCACCATCAATATGAACGATTAATCTGGCAGGAATCAATTTGGGTAGAGGATTACTTGCAAACCATTTCCATAAAAAGTCATGTTTCCCATGGAAAACAAATTGTTGTACCTCTCGATGAACTGACAATCGTTGCAGAAATTACCGACTTGGAAACGCACAAAAATGGATATCGTTCAGAAACCTTTTCATATAGCCTTAATTCTGAATTGCCCCAATTACTAGAACCAGTTATTTTGGTGAGTAAAAAGGGAGATTGGGGATTTGGTCCGAATCTTTTTCCTTTAATTAGTACAAATTATTCCGATTACCCAGAATCACTTTTTGTTTATATATCTGGTTATATCAACCCAATTCCTTATGAGTTAAATATTTCATTGGAATATAATGAAGAGACAATTTGGGAAGATCATAAAACGGAAGAAAACAATAATGATTGGTTTCATTACACTATACAAATTCCTGCCGACTCATTGTTTGGAGTTTACATGAGTCTTGTTTCGGAGATTCATCAAGGTAACAATCAGGATGAGAAAATTACTGATGTGCGATTAAAACAGAAAGGAATCTCACGATTTGTTGAAGATATTGATTCTGCGCTAGAGCAGATGAGGTACATTTTAAGTAATGAAGAAAAGCAGAGACTAAAGAAAATATCTAATAGAGATAAGGAAAAACTATTTTTTGAATTTTGGATTGATCGTGATCCTACACCAATGACGTCATTTAATGAGCTGATGGAAGAATATTATAGACGGGTTAGTTTCTCTAACGAACATTTTTCAAATTTTCAGCCGGGTTGGCGTTCAGATATGGGTATGATATATATTCTAATGGGTCCACCTGATGATTTAGAACGTATCAATATGCCCAACTCAAGGAATTCTTATGAAGTTTGGTATTACCATCGGATTAATGAACGATTTACGTTTGTTGATACCAATGGTTTTGGTGATTTTCGTCTTAATGAACCATTTTTAGGTTATCCTACCAGCGGATGGTAATTTGCTTGAATATTTTTCATATAGTAGACTATCTACATTTAAACAATGTCCTGCACAATTTAAAATACGCTATCTGGATGGCATCGTAAATAAGGATGAATCTATTGAGGCTTTTGTAGGAAAACGTGTACACGAAGTATTAGAGTATTTGTACAATAAGCGAAAAGATGAATCAATAACTCCGATAATAGATGAATTATTTGAAGTATATCATACCTTATGGAAAGATAATTGGCATGAAAGAATTGCCATTTTCAGACGAGAGTTAAATTGGGAATATTATCTTGCGCTGGGCGAAAAATGTATCGCATGGTATTATCGTACTTATTATCCATTTGTTGAACCAGTAATTGGAGTAGAACAATCATTTGATTTTGAATTAGAAGATGGATTTCGGTTTATTGGCTTTATTGATCGAGTTGATAAAACCAATGATGGAAAAATTACTATTCATGATTATAAGACTGGAAAACGTGCATTAGCTCAAAAACAAGCTGACAACGATGTACAACTATCAATATATCAGTTTGCAATTGAAAATGAATATTCAACAGAAAAAGATGTATCGTTAGTTTGGCATTTCTTACAAGCAGGTAGCCGAGTTGAATCCCAACGATCTGATCATCAAAAATTGAAACATAAACAAGATATCATCAAGCGAGCTAAATCTATCAAATCACATATTGCGAACGGACAAGTGTTTGAAGCGAAAGAAAGTATGCTATGTAACTGGTGTTATTATTGGAAAGAGTGTCCAAGCAAATATACTGCAAACCCTTATTCAGGAAGAAAATATACATGAAATTGACCATTCAAGAAATTGATGCTATTGCCAAAGGATTGACGACAGAAATTGTAAAACAAATTAAAGATCCTTATGCGTCGACGATAAAATCACTGATCACCAAGTGTGGAAAGGATGAAGTCATTGATTTATTTATCGATGGAGCAGCAAATCTTCAAAATAAACGAGCTGGAATTGGTGGTGTAATGTATAGAAATGGAACTGAACTTTATTCATTTTCTGAATATTTACATGATGCCACAAATAATGAAGCCGAATATCAGGCTTTGATAAAAGGGATCCAACTTGCACTTGAATTGAAAATATCTTCAATTAACATAAACTCAGATAGTGAACTTATCGTAAAACAAATCAAAGGCGAGTATCGAGTAAAACATCCTAATATGCAGCCCTTATATGCTCAAGCGATTGACTTATTACAAAAATTTTCATCATGGAAAATCAGTCATGTGAGACGCGAAAAAAATACTGTGGCGGATAAATTGAGTAAAGACGGATTGAAATCAGTGGAAGAATAGATGTTAGAAGTTTCAATTATATCAGCAGGATATTCATTGAATAAATCAGATCCAGGTAAGGGTGAGATTTCTTCCATACTTAATAATATAAACCTGACGGTGAAACCAGGAGAAATATTAGCTCTTGTGGGTGAATCCGGAAGTGGTAAATCAACGCTGGGGTTGGCAATTGTGGGATTGGTACCACATCTTCATGGAACAATGAAGTTTAATGGAGAAGCATTCTCACCATTTGACATGGGAGACATTCGCTCAAAGATTCAATTTATTTTTCAGGATCCATACAGTTCATTAAATCCGAGGATGACTATCGGTCAATGTATTAGAGAAGTACTGGTTAAATCGTTACACGGACAAGTATTAGAAAGCGAAATCGTTGAAGTCCTAAGTCAGGTAGAGCTAGGTGTGGATGTAATGGCTAAATATCCACATGAATTATCAGGTGGGCAATGCCAAAGAGCAAATATTGGTAGAGCGCTGGCAATGAATCCTGACATATTAATTTGTGATGAAATTGTTTCTGCTTTAGATGTATCTGTACAGGCTAAAATTTTGAATGTATTGGAAAATCTGAAAAAAATACGAAACCTTGGTATTCTGTTTACTACTCATGATTTACATGTCGTGAAATCATTTGCCGATGAAATGATAATTTTGCATCAAGGGAAAATTGTTGAAAGAGGGTATCCTGAAAAAATCTTTGCTGCACAAGAACATTCTTATACGGCAAAATTGCTGCAATCCGCATATGGTTTGGCAGAAAGTTAATTAGGTCAATGATATTGAATAAAAATATCTTTAAATTTTATACTCTTCGACAAACCGAGAAACATATAATACTATGGGCATATTAAACTCACTATCAAAAAGTTTCAATTGGATTTCAGGTGATATTGCAATTGATTTGGGAACTGCAAATACTCTTATCTGGCTTAGCGGAAAAGGGATTGTAATAAATGAACCATCAATTGTAGCACGATCAGTTAATGATGGTAAAATTATTGCGGTCGGTACCGAAGCAAAAGCAATGATGGGAAAGACTCATCGCGAATTGGAAACAATACGTCCATTACAGGATGGTGTAATTGCCAACTTTAATATGACTGACGGGATGTTGCAGGGATTTGTTCGAAAAATCAATTTAAATCGCCTTGCACGTCCACGTATAGTGATTTGTGTACCATCTGGTGTAACAGAGGTTGAGAGGCGTGCTGTAAAAGACTCTGGAGAGCGCGCCAATGCTCGTGAAGTATATTTAATTGAAGAACCAGTTGCTGCTGCTATCGGTATTGGGCTTGATATTGGTCAACCTGTAGGTAATATCATCGTTGATATTGGTGGTGGAACAACTGAAATTGCCGTAATTGCGCTAGATGGAGTTGTAACAAAAGAAACAATTCGTATTGCTGGTGATGAGATGGATGAAGCTATTGTCCAATGGTTTAGAAACGAACATAAATTAGAAATTGGGTTGCCTACCGGAGAAGCAATTAAAAAATCCGTTGGCTCAGCAATGAGGATGAAAATTGAAACTATTTCAGTAAAAGGACGTGATTTGGTTTCTGGGATTCCAAAAACCATTGAAGTTTCTTCAGATGAAATTCGACAGGCTTTAAAAGATCCAGTAAATCAAATTGTTGAAGCTGTAAAACGAGCTTTAGAAAATACTCCCCCTGAACTGGCTGCAGACATCCTTGATCGTGGGATTATCATGACTGGTGGAGGAAGTTTATTAAAAGGTATTGATCAAATTATCCGCGAACGGACGAATGTACCCGTCAATGTAGCAGAAGAACCGTTATTATCGGTTGTCCGAGGAACTGGCATGGTATTAGAAAATATTAAACGGTATGAGGCCGTATTAATGTAATTGATTCTGATGCGATCTTTTTATTATGGAATAAGTCGAAATAGACACCACATTACATTTTTCGTAACATTTGTTACATCTGTTTTAATCTATTTATCAAATACTGCTCCAGAGATCATTTATCTCAGAAGTAAATTCATTTCAGTATTTTCTATTCTTACCGCACCAATTTCACATATTCAGCATCTAATGTATGTAGAAGAAGAAAGTGCCTTATTACGTGAAAGAAATACACAATTAGTTTTACAGTTAGAGACATTACTCAAGGCAGATGAAGAAAATAAAAGGCTTAAAGGACTCCTTGATTTTAAACAGAAAAACCCACTTCAGCTAATTCCTGGAATTATTACATCCACAGGGATGACTACTGGAATTCAGACTGCGGTTATTGATATTGGCAGGGTAGAAGGAGTAAACCCTAATAATCCGGTACTAACCGATAAAGGTGTTATTGGAAAAATTATTTTAACTTCTGATTCTGAATCCATTGTTCAACTAATGAATGACATCAATTATCGATTGGCCGTACGTGTTCAACCCAGTGGCGCCTCGGGAATAATGCGGTATATATCTGGTCAAATTTGCGAAATACATGAAGTCCCTAAAAACGCACAAATTGGTGTAGGTGACAGGGTTGTTACGTCAGGATTCAGTGATATCTATCCTCCTGATCTTCCGGTTGGTAAGGTGACTGGAGTATATGAAGAGCGTGGAAGTTTTCAAAAAATTATTACTATAAAGATTTACAACGATCTGAATTCATTGAATCATGTCTTTATCATAAAGGATTCCATAAATGGATAAAGCACGATTATTGTTGAAAAATAGTTTGTGGGCTTTGGCTATTTATTTTATCCAACTATTTTTAGCAAATTGGATATCAATTAACAGTATTCGTCCTGACTTTTTTGCCATATTCCTCATTTATTTTACCATTCGATGGGGAAGCTTTTATGGTATCATTTATGGATTTATTTTTGGACTGCTACTAGATTTTGCAGGTGCAGGGAGCTCATTTGGGCTATCTGCAATATTATATGTAATGATTACTTACTCAATAGGCTTTCTGTCCGTACGTGTCCATAATATTTCACCGCTTTATTTGACACTAGGCAGTTTCATTATATTGACTTTCGCATTTTTAATTGATTCATTGTTTAGGTATCCAATTTTATTCGACGCAAATGTTTTATCCTTTTTACTGAGATGGATATCCGTCTCAGCCTATACTTTAGGATTTATGTCTCTCCTTCAATATTTCATTCCTCTTAGGCGTGTTGTAATTGAATAATGCTCAAAACTGACAACCAAATTCCAAAGTCGAGACTTTACACATCCTATGCAGTAATTAGCTTGATTATCATGGTTTTGATTATTCGCTTTTTTCAGATACAGATATTGAAATATGAGACGTTTTCAAAAAAATCTGATATCAATAGAATAAGGGCAATTTCACTATCCGCACCTCGTGGGTTGATCCTAGATCGTTATGGGACAATTCTTGTAGATAATTATCCGACATTTATTTTAAATGCCATTCCAGGCGAAATACTGAATAAAAACGAATCCTTTATGAGAATTAGTGAATGTACGGGTTTGGATGTGAGTCTGCTTTTAGATAATTATCAAAAATATTACAGAACGCGATTTGTTCCAGTTCGTCTTGCAAAGGATTTAACTTTACGCCAGATAAGTATTTTAGAAGAGCATAGATTGGATTTAACAGGTTTTCACTATGACCAATTCCCTGAGCGAGTTTTTCCATCGAAAATTCGCGGATCTCATTTTTTAGGATATGTTAAAGAAGTGAATCGCGATATTTATGAAAAGCTTGATAATAACCAACTTTATGAATTTGGAGATTTAATTGGCTGGCAAGGTGTTGAGAAAATTTATGAAAATGAATTGAAGGGACAAAAAGGAGTAAATTATTTAGAGGTCAACGCATTTGGCCAAGTTATGGGAAATGTCGCAGAACGTATGGGAGAACGACCTATTCCTGGAAATAATATTCATTTGACAATTGACTCCGGATTACAAGGATTATTGGAACAATCCATGCAGGGGAAACGTGGTGTTGTCATTGTAAGCGATGCCAATAATGGAGATATTCTTGCTTATATAAGTGCACCAGATTATCCTCCTGATCTATTTACTGGAATAACTCACGACGAAGATTGGAATGATATTCTCACAAATCCAGATAGGCCGTTAATGGATCGCAATTCGGGAGGGTTATACCCTCCAGGATCTATCCTTAAAATGATAACCCTACTGGCACTAGCTGAAAAAGGAAATTTAAATACTAGCTTTTCAACAATTTGTACGGGTGAATATGCATTTGGAGATCGAGTTTTTAGATGCTGGAATGAATATGGACATGGAAACGTAGATTTACGAAGAGCATTATCGGAATCATGTAATATATATTTTTATCAGATTGTCCAATCGTTAAAAATTGATGAGTGGGCTGAAGTGGCGAAGGAAATGGGCTTTGGAGAAAAAGTTGGAATCGATTTACCAACAGAACAAAAAGGGAATGTTCCAACCAGAGAATACATGAATAAACGATATGGACGATATGGTTGGTCGAAAGGGGCAATGCTAAACCTGGCTTTAGGGCAGGGAGATGTCGTAGTTACTCCCATTCAAATTGCACAATATGTAAATATCCTTGCCACAAGAGGGATCACTCAAAAATTGCATTTTGGAACAAATCATATTCAAAATATCAATATAACACCACATTTTAAAGCATCTAGTTGGGAATTAATCGACCGATTAATGAAGGGTGTTATTTATGATGCAGGTGGTACAGGGAAATCAGCAGACCCCAATATTGAAGGACTTATTTTAGCTGGAAAAACAGGAACAGCGCAAAATCCACATGGTGAAGATCACGCCTGGTTTGTGGGATATGGCAAAAAAGGTGAACAGGTAATATCGGCTACTGTTCTTATCGAAAACGGTGGGCATGGAGGACAATTTGCTGCTCCAATTGCTCGAACAGCATTCAATTATGTTTTTCAAACTCGTCAAATAGTTGAGAACCAATGATTTTAGCGGTTACTAAACGGTTTCGTGAAATTTCTTCTTCAGTACTAGTTTTTCCAATAATACTGACTTTTCTTGGACTACTAACATTAAAGAGTATTGCCCAGCATCAGGTTGGGATGACATCATTCGAAAAGCAATTCACTTATCTTATTCCTGCAATTTTAGGATTATTTACGGTTTTATTTATACCGAAGAACGCAATTCATAAATATTCCTACATTGCATATGGTGCAATTCTTATTGGGATTACCATTCCATATTTTGGAGAATCGACAGCTGGTACATATAGGTGGATTGATCTGGGTGTGTTAAGTATACAACCCTCAGAATATGCCAAATGGATAACAATTCTGGTTTTGGCAAGGTATTTATCAGATCATAAACTCGAAGTAAAAAACTTTACTGTTGTAATCATTCCCATTATATTAGTTTTAATCCCAACAGCAATTATTTTAAAACAACCGGATTTAGGAACCGCAGCGGTTTTATTAACGCCCGTGTTTCCAATGCTGTATTGGGTAGGGGCAAGGCCATATCATCTATTTTTATTAATAGCACCGATATTAAGTATTGTTACTGCATTTCATATGGCATCCTTTGTTATTTGGGTTATAATTGTGGCTACCGTATTGTATTTAAATAGTTCAACTATTCTCCGGGGAATAACTACATTTTTTACAAATATATTTTTAGGATTATTTGCACCATTAATATGGAACTCTCTCCATGCCTATCAACAAAAACGTATATTAACGTTATTTAACCCGGAATTAGACCCATTAGGTGCAGCATATCAGATTATTCAAAGTCAAACTGCAATTGGTTCTGGAGGTTTATTAGGAAAAGGATGGGGCCTCGGAACACAGACACATTTGAAATTTTTACCAGTACAAGAATCTGATTTCATATTATCAGTGATTGGTGAAGAGTTAGGCTTTATTGCCGTACTGTTTATTTTAATACTGTTTGCTGCTTTTATATCTAGAATAGTTTTCAAGGCATTTGAATGTACAGATCGTTTCTCAGGATTGGTATTGGTTGGGATAGCATCGGTGTTTTTAGCGCATGTGTTTGTAAATACTGCTATGACCATTGGTTTAATTCCTGTGAAAGGATTGCCGTTACCATTTGTTTCTTATGGAGGCTCATTCCTTCTCTCATGCTATATGATGTTGGGCATTGTATTAAACCTTTCTATAAAGAGTCCAACATAGCCATTTTATGCTTTAAAATAACTAATCCTGATAATTAGCCTTAGTTATTGTAGTTCCCGGGGTTGAACGGTAAATTTCGCCCGTTATAAATGGTATAATTTGACCAAAAGGCGCTTATGAAATACACTCGGTTTATCACACTTGCTACTTCAACATTCGTAATTCTTTCCATTGGATTTGCACAAAATGATATTGATCGCGAACTAAAACGATTGAATGCAAAAATTAATCGTGAAAAGGTTAGGGTTGATTCATTGGATACGCAAATTCGGTTGTTATTACCGGATTTACGGAATACCCTTGGGGCAACAGTAGCTGCCAAAGCACAAACAGATTCAGTCACTATTTTGCTTATCAACAGAATCAATACTTTGCAAAATAAAATTCGAATGTTAGAAGACAAAGCAGCATATACCGACAGCACAAATTTTGAAATATTGGCACAACTGATGATGATTGAAAACAAAATTGTCACGTTGACCAATAGTTTTACCGAAATTTATTCATTGAGATCAGAGACGACTGATATGGTGGATAGTAGAAAAATCAGTCCTGCTCAATACAAAAAGCAGTATATCAATTATCTGACTAATTATCAAAATGCTAGTTATGAGGATGCCATAGTTGGATTTACAGAGTTAGTTCTTAGTGATCCAATGAATGAATTGGCTGATAATTCTCAATATTGGTTATCGGAATGTTATTATTCTCAAAAAAATTATAAGCGCGCCATTATCGAATTTGAAAAAGTCTTTACGTTTCCTGGAACTGATAAGGATGACGATGCACAATTAAAATTAGCATTATGCTATCAGAGTATGGGAGATATTGATAAAGCAAGAGACGAATACCAGCGTTTATTGGATTATTTCCCTGGTAGTGAATATTTTGAAAAAGCTCGGAATGATTTAAAAAAACTAAATGTGGAAAACTAGAATATGTCTCAAAAAATATTTTATTTAACGACTGAAATAACACCTTTTGCCAATACGGGTACATTAGGTGATTATTCTGCCAAAGTACCTTTGCTTTTACAAGAAAAGGGTCATGATATCCGTACAGCAATTCCAAAGTATGGTTATATAAGCGAACGGAAATATATTCTTCGTGAAGTCATTCGTCTTCGAAGTATTCCATTTGAATTTGAGGGAGAAGAAGTCACAATTTCAGCAAAAAGTGCTTTTATTCCGAAAACAAGAGTTCAGGTATATTTTCTAGAAGATGTTGATAGATTTAAGCCATTATCAAACCTTGTTTACAAGTCAAAGAATGGAAGAATAATCTCCGATATTGATGAGCGTTTCGCCTATTTCAATAAAGCTTCGTTGGCAATATTGCCTCATTTATTTTGGAGCCCGGAATTGGTAATGTGCAATGGATGGCAATCTGCTTTTGTGCCTCCTATATTTAAACAAATATATCAAGGTGAAGCATTCTACGAGAAAATAAAAACATTTATGATCATTCATTCTGTTGATGAATATGCCGATTTCAGCAGGTCGTCATATGATAAAGCTGGAATTGTTATCCCTGAGTCCATTAAAGGTGATACGGTAAATGCGTATGAAGTTGCTGCCCATTTTGCAGACAAAATTGTAGTATATAATTATCCAGGTGTTGATAACATGGGTAAATTAGAAGCACTACCGGGCATCAAAGATAACATCGATAAAATATCTCAATTTGAATGGAATGATGTTGAATCACCTGACTATTCTGCAATTGCATCCCATCTTGATGAAGAATTGCGGAACCTTGCTGACTAATTTGTAGTTGCACCTTCTCATAACACAATAGGAAAACATGAAACACTTTACGGTATTAACTGCAATTGTGGGTCTATTTGCAGTGGAAGGGTGTGAAGACAAACCAATCACTTACAATGATTTAGACACACCATTCCACACAGATTCACTCACTATCCAGACAATCACTGGACACACATATTCTACGCCACCTTCAATGGGTGGATATCATAAACTTTATCTTGGGAACTATGAAGATGCAAATACAGGTGAAGTTTATCAAAACCCTTTAGCTTTGTTTACAATAAACCGATACTCAGGCAGTATTGCAATGGAATCACTACTTGATTCGAATATCAGTATTGATAGCGTGAAATTCAAGATAACGAGTGCGGATACAGAGCGCGTTACAGATTTCCCTTATTCACTATATTATTTCCCAAACAGTGAAGATTCACTGTTTAATGAATATGAAACAGATTATCTTGATGATATTGAAACACTTGTATTGAATGCGAAACAAGATGTTAGCAATGCTAGTATTTTAGAAATATCTGATACAATCTTTGATGAAACAGATACTACAAATACAATATATACGACCAGTAATGTATTCTCCCTTAATTTCGATATACCAATTGATATTTTTGAAACATTTGCAGATACTGTGTCAACTAGTTCAAAGAATAGAGCATTTATGGTCATGCCTCCTGAGGAATTATTGGGTTTATCTGAATTCTATAGTAAAGAATCATCAAATGATCCACGATTTACTGTGTATTACAAAGAATCAGATAATGATACGACGATTAGCAAATCAAATTCATTTGTAATTAATCGAGATTTGTCATTAATGATTCCACCTCCGATTATTGAGACTGATTCAACGATGTGGACGGTTGGCAGGGCAAAGGGATTACAGTCCATCATTCAAGTTAATTTAGATACTTTAGTGTTGATGGATTTCCCAAGTCAGGCAATTATCAAGGCAGCGAAATTGGTTTTATTTGACGTGGATGACCAGGATATTGATTTTGATGTTCTTCTATATACACTTGCAGATTCAATTGTGACATACGAATTAGAACATGATGAAGATCCCTATTTACATTTTGGATCATCTGCATACACATTAAACCCAAATGTGGTTGATGGGAAGTTGACTTTAGATCTAAAAACAATATTACAAGATATCATTATGGGCAGAATTGAGAACTACGGATTTAAAATTGTTAGTGGTGCTACAAATCCATTTGCGGTAATGCATTTTGGGTCACCAAACGGTTCATTAACAGATCCTTATTTGGAGGTGCGTTATGTATCGGAATAGTATATTATTTATGACAATTTTTGGGACAATATTTTCTCAATCTTTGATGAATTCATTTGGTTTAGGGCATACTAATACAAACTATGGAGCTGCATCTGTAGGGAATGGGTCAAATTACTTAACACCCAGTTTTTCTGAAGGTGTATCCTTGGGGAATCCAGCTACGTGGAGGAATCTCGATTTTACTTATATTCATACGGGATATGATGGACAACAGGTTACATTTGAAAATGGCAGTATCAATCAGTTTTCTGGATTAAATCTCGCACAGTTTATTGTTCCAATAAAATCAAAACACGCGTTTGGTTTATCATTGACGCCATACACATTTCGCACCTCTGAGTTAACGACGCAATCTGACACTACTGAAGGTCAAATTACAAATAAGACTGAAGGAGGAATCAATGCTCTGACGCCTTCAATTGGTGTAAAAATATCAGAATACGAATCATTGGGTATATCCTATTCTTTTTTATTTGGTTCATCCAGATTAATAAAATCAATGGTGTTGGAATCTGTAACCTATGGACAAACTAATCGATTAGATCATTCAGGTAGTTCAATTGATTTTTATATACAATCAGAAAGATTTAATAAAGAATCCTTCGGTTTGAGTCTCTATGGTCATATTGGAATGACGATCAAACCGATTTCAGTTACTCAATATAAATACTATTTATATGAAGATAATGATGGATCAGGAAATCATAACACATCAAATATTTCTTCGTATGCAGATTTTCCTTACGCCGGAAATGTGCCTCCACCAGATACGCTTAAAATAGGAGAAACATATTCGCCGTACACAATGAATTTTGGGTTGAATTATTCTGCTAACCAACGGTGGAATATTGTTGGTGAATTAGGATTTGTTAATAATAATTATTCCGATGATTATAAAAAGTATTCGCCCTTACAGGATGCAATATCAAATGTTTGGCATCTGCAAATTGGTGTCAATCGATTTAGTGGACACTTAATTCGGAATTGGACTGATCGATTTAGTTATAGAAGCGGATTATTTAGTAACCGTTATACGTTGGATAGTTCAAAAAAATCTATTATAGAAAATGGTTTTGCACTTGGGTTTGGTTTTATATTTGGTGTTACAAAAAACCAGATTGATTTCTCTTATCAGGTTGGGTATAGATCTGGGTTGCCAGAAATAGATAAGGAAACTTTTTCGAAGTTTTCAGTCGGTTTGAGCCTTGGGGATTTATGGTTCGTAAAAAGGAGAGAGTTGTAAATGAAGCTATTCATATCAAAATTAGCTAGTATCGGAATACTAATGTTGGTGATAACCATGTGTGTTCCACCATCTGATGATCCAAATGCAATGAATGCTGCTGATCAAGCCAGGTTAGATTCATTACGTGAACTCAGATGTCCTCGATTAATGAGTAGCGCTGCAGAATACTATCGCAATCAAGACTGGAAAGAAACTGTGGCAATCTATGGTCAGCTGATTGATCTAGGTTGTGACCAATGGAATCCGGTTTATGCGCCACCTGAAGAAATTTACCTCTATTATGCTATTGCTTATGAATTTTTAGGAAGGTTTGATAGCTCAGAATACATATTACTTAAGGGACTAAAAATATTACCTGATAATACTGAATTGTTAAAACGGTATGTTTACTCTCTTAAACGTCAAAATAAACTTGATGACGAAATTGTAGAACGTGAGCGTCTCATGGATATTGTTCCAACTGATACGGAAAACTTAATGGAATTGGTTCGTGCGTATGGTGAAAAGAATGATTGCGATCGCCAAATAGATATTCTTAGGAATGTCCTTGAAATTGATTCTAATAATCAGATTGCCAAGGGTGAACTAGTTGTTGCCTATGAAAATTGTGGTAGAGATATTTTAGAAATATATGCTGAAAGATGCGAAAGCAATCCTGATAATATTTCATACTGTATTGATTATGCTGACAAACTTATTGAATCTGATAGGCCTGAAGATGCTGTAAATGTTTTGAATAGTGTAATCATGATAGATAATTCATCAAAAATTGCATTTAAAAAACTTGCAAAAGCATATGAAATGTCAGATGATTTACCAAATGCATCAAAAGCCTTTGAAGAATTATTCAAAATTGACCCAAGAGATGTATCAATTGCATTAAAGGTTTCAGAAGTGAATACACTTGCTGACGATTATGGGAAAGCAATACGTTGGGCTGATAAAGCAGCTCAAATATCCAATAATTCGGGTGATGCCTTAGGGCAAAAAGGACAAGTGTATTATAAAGCGCTAAGCTATTGCCGTAGTGAAGATATATCTGATGATGATCGAATTATTGCATTATTAGCGTTTAAATACTTTTCACAGGCAGATGAGAAGGGTAACCGGAAATATCGCGGATCAATGTCTTGGTTAGAAGAGAACGATATACTATTCTCAAAAGCCAATTGGTTTATGCTCGACAACGATAAAAAACGTCGTGGTTGGGTTAAGCCAGAATCTAGTTGTTACAGTTGGGTTACAGAAAAGTTAGATAAAGATCCTTCTTGGTAAACATTTAAACTGAGGTTTGTCATGTCCTTTTCATTCCTAAAAGAAGCTGACTCAGAATTATATAATATACTGATGCGAGAAGTAGCTCGCGAACATGACACACTTGAGCTAATTGCATCTGAGAATTTTGTAAGCTACCCTGTTTTGGAGATGGCTGGCGGAGTCATGACAAATAAATACGCCGAGGGCTATCCGGGAAAGCGATATTATGGCGGGTGTGAATTTGTTGATGAAGCGGAAAATTTAGCCCGAGATAGAGCAAAGAAGCTATTTGGTGCTGACTATGCCAATGTTCAACCACACTCTGGATCTCAGGCAAATATGGCAGCTCTTATGACATTCGCAAATGTCGGTGACACAATCATGGGATTGGATTTAGCCCATGGAGGTCATTTGACACATGGGAGTCCGGTTAATTTTTCTGGTCAATTATATAATGTTGTATCTTATCAGGTATTAAAGGAAACAGGTCGCGTTGATCTTGATGCAGTACGAGATTTAGCAAAAAAAAGTAATCCTAAAGTTATTATTTGTGGTGGAAGTGCCTACCCAAGGCATATAGAATTTGAAGCATTTCATAGTATAGCTGACGAAGTAGGTGCCTTTTTAATGGCTGACATTGCTCATCCATCCGGTTTGGTAGCTACAGGATTACATCCTTCACCGATGCCATATTGTGATGTTGTAACAACAACTACCCATAAAACACTCCGCGGACCTCGCGGTGGAATGATAATGATGGGGAATGATAAGGATAATCCTTGGGGAAAAGTTGCACCAAAATCCGGACGTGTTAAACAATTATCTGAATTAATTGATTCAATGGTAATGCCTGGAATCCAAGGTGGACCATTAATGCATATTATTGCAGCTAAAGCTGTTGCCTTTGGCGAAGCATTAAAGCCTGATTTTAAAATATATACGCAACAAATTATAGATAACGCACAAACCTTAGCACTAGAATTATTAGCAAGAGGGTATAATCTTGTTTCTGGTGGAACGGATACTCATCTTGTTTTGATTGATCTGTCCAATAAAGATATCACAGGAAAAGCTGCTGAAAAAGCCTTGGAAAAAGCAGGTATCACTGTGAATAAAAACATGGTGCCCTTTGATAATCGAAGTCCGTTTGTTACCAGTGGAATCCGAGTGGGCACACCTGCCATAACTACTCGTGGTATGGGAATCGATCAAATGAAAATAATCGTTCAACTAATTGATGATGTTATCAATAATGCTGAAAATGAGGATGTATTGAATCGTGTAAAGGGAGATGTGCTAGAACTATGTAAGATGTTCCCGTTATACGATAGATTTCAATCTTAGGTTATTGTGAAGAACAGATCAGCAATTTGGTATTTTTTATCTATTGCGATTATTTTAGTCAGTTGTTCTCCCACTACATATATAACGAATAAAGTTGGTAAAACATTTGAAGAGGCTGGATATGTTTATCAGTCAGAAAATGACCCTATTCTTGTTCGCGAAGCCTTTCCGTTCAATCTAAAAACCCTCGACATATTGCTCGCATCATCCCCCAATAACGAATCGTTATTAGAATCTGCTTCATCAGCCTATACAATGTATGCTTATGCGTTTATTTTAGAAGATGCCAAACGCATGAAGACTGAAAATTACCAAGCAAGCAAAAAAGAATATTCTCGTGCCCTAAATCTGTTTTTGAGAGGGAAAGAATATGGAATCCGTGCTCTAGAGCAAAAGTATCCCAATATCAGGGAAATCCTAGTGGATCAGCCATCCGTTGATGAATTTAGTTTTCAGGAAGACGATATCGAATTGATTTATTGGACGGCAGTCGCTATTGCTGGTACAATATCTTCAAGTCTGGGCAATTCGGAATATCTTATACACCTTCCCATGATTGGGTGGCTTTTTGAACATGCGCTTCGACTTGATTCTGATTGGAATAATGGTTCCATTTACACAGCAATGATTTCATATTCCATTAGTCGACCGGATGCCGGTACAAATGCAGAACAATTAGCACGAATGAATTTTGATAAAGCTATTGCCGCATCACATGGACTAGATTGTAGTCCATATGTATCGCTGGCTGAAACAGTTTCAATAAAAACCCAAAATAGAAAAGAATTTGAAGAGCTATTAAAGACCGCTCTTGAAATTGATGTAGATCAAGATCTTAATAATCGTTTAGCAAATATTTTAGCTCAAGATAGAGCAAAATGGTTGTTGGAACAAATTGACGAATTATTTTACTAAAAAATGAAAAAATATTTACTACTCTTCTCATTAATTCTTTTTTGCACTGGTCCTTTGTCCGCTAAGAAAACAATTATTAAAATGGCTACACTTGCACCTGAAGGAACAGAATGGCATGGAATGCTAGTGGATCTTGGACAACAGTGGGAAGAAGCGACCAATGGTCAAGTGGTTTTGCGAATCTATCCTAATGGTGTCGTAGGTGATGAGCGCGATATGATTCGAAAAATGAGAATTGGTCAAATACACGCTGCCGCAATTACATCAGAAGGATTATCAGAATTAAATCCTGATGTAAATATTTTTATAACCCCATTAATATTTGATAATTATGACGATGTAGATTATGTACGTTCACAAATTGGTGATGAATTAGAAGCCGGAATTAAAAAGAACGGTTTTACGTTAATGTACTGGGCAGATGTAGGCTGGGCATACTGGTTTGCAACAAAACCTATTCGAACACCAGAAGATTTGCGGTCAATGAAAATATTTACATGGGCGGGTGATTTCAAGGCAGCTGCCCTTTGGGAAAAGGGAGGGTATAATTCGGTTCCCCTTTCATCCATTGATGTTCTTGCTGGATTACAAACTGGGTTAATAAATGCTATGGGGACAAATCCTTTGGTAGCGTTGTCCATGCAATGGTTTAGTATCGCAAATAATATGAGTGATATCAAATGGGGTCTACTAACAGCAGGATTGGTTATTGATAACCGAACATGGAATAAAATTAGTCCTGAGTATCAGGCTATAATGATGGAGATAGCTGAAACGGTTGGGAAAGAGCATCAAGAATTTAACCGATTCAAAGACCAGGAAGCTATAGATGCGATGAAACAATATGGTTTAAAAGTTCATACATTAACAGATAGTGAAAAAGCAGAATGGAAAAAACTTTTACGAATATGGTATCCTGATATTAGAGGAAATTTTATTCCAGAAGATATATTTGATGAAGTTGTCAAGTTAATGGATGAAAGAAATAAAACAAAATAAGCACGTGTTCTTACGAATATTTCGATATCTGGAAGACGGTCTTACTCTAGCTGTTTTTTCCTTTTTGGTTCTAATCCCTGCTTCGGAGATTGTTACAAGATTATTCGGTTTTTCATTATTACCTGCATCTCCCGTTATCGTTCAACATCTTACCCTATGGATTGGATTTATTGGTGCAGTATTAGCGAGTAGAAAAGGCAAATTACTTGCGCTAACAACAACGTCAATTTTTAAACCGCGTGAATCTTTCAAAGCTACTCAATGGTTTGCTCAAGTAGTCTCAATTATTATTGTTTCTGCACTGGCCTATGGAGCTATAGAATTGGTGCGCATTGAATATCAGTATCCCATTGAAATCGCACCGAATATTCCCCGATGGGCAGCACAAATAATCATGCCAATTGGTTTCATTCTGATTGCTATGCAAATGGCGATAATGAGCAGTAAATCATGGAAATTTCCATTATCAGTATTAGGTGCAGGAATCCTTTGGTTGATATTTAATAGATTTGATTTCTTACACGAATATACATTTTTCGTTTGGTTGGGATTTGCAATCATTGTTTTTGCATTAATAAAGGGTGCACCAATATTTGTAGGTTTAGGTGGGGTTGCCGTCCTCTTCTTTTGGTTTGATTATGTGCCAATATCAGCGATCTCAGCAGAGACATATCGAATTGTTGTATCACCATCGCTTCCGACGATACCACTTTTTACTCTTGCAGGATATCTTTTAGCAGGAAGTAAAGCGTCCGAGCGAATGATGATGGTATTTCGTTCATTATTTGGATGGATTCCAGGTGGAACACCCATCATGGTTGTCGTACTAAGCGGGTTCTTCACAGCCTTAACAGGCGGATCTGGTGTGACTATTCTTGCCTTAGGTGGGTTATTATATCCAATGCTACGAAAAGAGGGTTATTCGGAGTTATTTACCATTGGATTAATTACTGTATCTGGTTCTGTTGGTTTATTATTTCCACCAAGTTTACCAGCCATTGTTTACGGTGTAACTGCTGGTGTTTCTGTTCGCGACGTATTTTTAGGAGGTTTGGTTCCCGGTATAATCTTGATAGTCTTTATTTCTGGTTGGGCTGTATATCAGGAAAAGGAACAACGTATAAAACGCAAACCGTTTAACCTTTTGGAAACGTGGCAATCATTATTGGATTCAAAATGGGAAGTTATTATCCCTGGTTTAATATTATTTGGAATATTTAGCGGTTTTACGACACTCGTGGAAACAGCCGCGATTGCTGTTGTTTATATCCTTGTTATCGAAATATTTATATATAAAGATTTAAAATGGAAACAAATACCTGGAATTATTTTAGAGTGCTCATCGCTAATCGGAGGAGTCTTAATAATCCTAGGTGTTGCCATGGGATTGACCAGTTATTTAGTTGATGCTCAAATACCATTCTTATTGTCAAATTGGGTGAAAGCAGTATTCACGTCTAAACTTGCTTTTCTACTTGCTCTCAACGTTATGTTGTTGATTGTTGGATGTTTAATGGATATCTTTTCTGCAATCATAGTGGTTGTGCCATTAATCGCACCATTAGGGGCACATTTTGGAATTCATCCTGTTCATATGGCTGTAATCTTCATCGCTAATCTAGAACTTGGTTTTTTAACACCACCTGTTGGAATGAATCTATTTTTATCAGCATATAGATTTAATAAAACAATGCCCGAATTATATAGGGCTACCTGGCCATTTTTCATAGTTCGACTTATTGCTGTTTTACTAATTACGTATGTTCCATTTTTTACACTATGGTTTTTAATGTGATGAAATACGTGGGAACTATCACAAGTAGTAAACATTTCTTGATTGAACGACGAGCTGGGGATATATTCGCCGGCCATAAATAAGGAGTAGTTAATCGAATAATTGATAACATTTGGGAATTATGTTTTCCCATATTATACAATTAACATTGGAGAAAATTAAATGAAGCGAATTTTAGCGCTGTTCGCACTACTTCTTATTGCATCAACTTCGATTGTTTTACCGCAAAGTGAAGCAGGTGCAATTTTTTTACTTATCGCACCAGGTGCAAGAGCTGGCGGTATGGGTGAAGCCCAAGTTGCTATAGCAGACGATGCCTATGCTAGTTACTGGAATCCAGCTGGATTAGGGTTTCTTAAAGGATCCGAATTTGGGTTCATGCATGTGAACTGGCTTCCAAATCTTGCTGATGATATTTATTATGAATTCTTTGCTGGTCGTCATCATATTCCTATGTTGGGAACGGTTGGTGGGCATTTAATATTTTTAAACCTTGGTGAACAAATCCGTACGGACGAAGAAAATAATCAGTTAGGAACCTTCACAAGCTATATGATGGCCGTGACAGGTTCTTACAGTACTCTTCTTTCACACAAATCTTCGATTGGTTTAAATGCCAAAGTTTCATATCAGCATTTAGCTGAAATAGGTGCTGGAGCTGAAAAAGGTAAAGGTACATCAATTGACTTTGGATTTGATATTGGATATTTAAACAAATCATTTTTATCTGATCGTCTAACTTTGGGTCTGGTTGTTTCGAATATTGGTCCAAAAGTTGACTTCATTGATCCTGCACAGGGAGACCCACAACCCACCAACTTAACTCTTGGTTTAAACTTTAAATTAATTGATACAGAATTCAATAAAATCAATATTGTATATGATTTGAATAAAATGCTTGTAGCTGCTTATCCTGACATGGATTGGGATGGGGATTACAGTGTTGGTGGTTATGATGAGGATGGGAATTTTACACCTGAAGGTGAATACAATGAAGCAGGGCAATTAGAAGTAGCTCATAAAGATCCTATTTATTTAGCAATATTTACATCATGGGTTGATGATTGGTTACTTGGCGGAGATATTGATATCAGTAGCAGTGCTGGAGCAGCAGACCGCGAAATTGGTGGTTATGAATGGCAAGATAAAAATGGTGATAAGATTGTAGATGCGGATGAAGTGTCCAAAACAGATGAATTTGAACCTGGTGAAGTTGGTTGGGGTAAATACAATGCTGACGGTAAATTAGAAGTTGGATCAGGTAAAAAACGCACAATGATGAATGAAATTGACAAGCTAATTCATAATATTGGGTTTGAATATTGGTATTCCAGTTATTTCGCAATTCGTGGTGGAATGATTTACGATAAAACAGGAAAAATATTTAATCCTACTTTTGGTGTTGGATTACGTTTTGCCGACTATGGTTTTGATTTTGGATACATCTCTGGAAGTCCAGGTCATCCATTGACAAATACAATGCGCTTCTCTTTGAACTGGGTATTTTAACTAGTATTATATAAATAATGTTTTTACGGAAACATGCAGGTAGATATGTATTTATCTGTCTACTTTTTTTAGTTTCTTTTAATTCTGCGGAAATTATCGGAGAAAAGTCAATTGCGGCCATACGCGTTTCTTTTGTGCCGGATGTATCTCTTGGCACCAGCGGAGACGGTACATTCTTGTTATCAAACGATACAATATTTTGCAGCAAGTACACTATTGATCCCACCCCACATAATAGGGACTATTTCTATTCGCAACTCAAAGCTGTAAACGCCTACTTTTCAGATGTATCTAATCAGCAATTAACCATTGATCTTTCTGATTCGACAGTTTTTCCACTTGGGCAAGATAGTAGTTACACCTTACCCCAAACGATGGATTATTATCATCCTTATGGTGAAGATGATGTACACGATGAACGTCTTACTGAATTATTTCGTGATGCCATTGAGGTGGCCTATTCGGTTGACAGTATTGATTTTTCTCAATTTGATGTAGTTGTTGTCTTTCACGCAGGTGTGGGACAAGACTTTGCTTTACCATTTTTAGATCCAACTCCAGAGGATATTCCATCCACATTTATTGACAACGAAATGATTCAAACTCATTTGGCATCAACTGGCATAAATGTCGGTGGATTTGAAGTGCGGGAAGGTCTTGTTCTACCAGAAACACAAAATCATCTTTTATTCGAAGACCTTGAATCGTCTTTCGGCACTGAATTTAATGCCTGTGAATACCAGTTTGGTCTTACAGGTACATTTTCTCTTATGCTTGGATTTATTCTGGGTTTGCCACCGCTATGGAATACTGAATCAGGAGAAAGTGGTATTGGTGTATTTGGACTTATGGATCAAGGATCCAATAATGGACGTGGTTTAATTCCTGCTCCCCCTGACGCATGGTCTCGATATTACGCTGGTTGGGAAAACTTGGAATTTGTAAGTCCTGGAGATCATGTAGATGTCATTAGAAGGGATGAAGGAAATCTAAAATCCCTGGCTGTAGATGGCGACGAATACTACTTATTTGAAAATAGAATCAATCAATTTCGAAATGGTGTATCTATTGATTCGGTACGTTTTGCACTTTGGCAACAGACTGATAATTATCCTCCTTATGTGAAAGTGCTTTTTGATTCGGTTGCAATCACGGTGGATACAACCGGAGTTGTCATAGATATTCCAAATTATGATTTAGGATTACCAAACTCAGGGATGCTCATTTGGCATATTGATGAAACACAAATTTATGATGGTATATCCAATTATATGATCAACGGTGATCGTGAGCAACGCGGTGTCGATTTAGAGGAAGCTGATGGTGCGAAGGATATTGGTTACCCATCCATTTTTCCATTTAGTGATCCTTCTGGCGGATATTTTGCCGATATGTGGTATAAAGGCAATCCTGAATATGTTCGCTTCAATCCATCTCTAAAAGGTGAGAAGCCGGTCTTTGGTCCATATACAATACCGAACACACGAAATAATGAGAATGCAGCTACTTATATTTCGATTGATTCAATTAGTGTTGTCGGAGACACAATGACATTTCAAATCAGTAATTCATATATGGTTGAAGGTTTTCCTGTGCCAAACTTGGGATTTCATTTTCAATGTGATTTAAATAGCGATGGTTCTTTTGAATATATTACAGGGAACGATTCTCTAAAATTAACCAATGATTTATTGTCTGATGGAACTGCATTTCATAGTATAAAAGATACAAATTTTCAAGTCATTACAACTGCATATAACTCCAACAACGGAGCAATTGGAATTATTGAATCGGACACGGACTCCATTTTTATTTCTGTTTATAAATATCAAAATGATTCACTAATACCGCTGTGGCAGTATTCAAGTACTATGGATCATTCATTTATTGCAGAAGGTCACCCTGATTCTACTCATATAATAATTCGCACATTTGACCAGGATTGTTTGTTTGACGGTTTAAATGAGTCCTGTAACCCACACAGTGACGTGACAAACTTTGATAATGCTAATTCGCACATAACGATTGATGGCGAATCCACTGAAACCACAGCATCATTAAATGATGATGGTATTCTCTCTATTAATGATGAGACAGTGTCAGTAGGTGAAAATTTTATCCAAATAGTTGCCATTGATATGGACAATTCTCAGGATGTGGAAATTGTTGGATTATCGCAGGATGGTGACTTATATGTGTTTAATAGCAATGGAACGTTGTTTTCTGGTTTCCCTGTTCAGATTGATAATGCTGAGCGTTTATTAATTCGTGATTTATATGGTGATGAGCATCCTGAAATAGTTGTGCAAAATACTGACACTGATTTTCTTACTTTCAATTGGAAAGGGAAGAACGATTATTTTTTGGCGAATCCAAGTGAAGGTAAGCTCATTCAGCTTGGAGAGTATAATCATATAAGTGCTATTTTCACTGAAGACGCAGTTTGGACAATTGATTCAGTCACAAATCAGACGTCAGTGAATTCTTGGTCAATGCAATATCGAAATCCAAGCCAAACAAGAACATTGGCACTTGAATATGATGCTCCACATAGTTTTGAAGCCAAGATTCTTAATGTTGAAAAAACATATGCTTATCCCAATCCTGCACAAAATGGATATGTAAAAATTCGTTGTGTTGTTGGAGAGGTTGATAAGATTACCTGCGAAATATTTGATATTGCAGGTTATTTTGTAGCAAGGTTTTCAATTGATAATCCCGTCGCGCATGATCCTAATGAAATTCTTTGGAATGTAAAAGATATCGAACCTGGTGTTTATTTTGCCAATGTGAAAGTGCAAAAAGGATCGAAATCTGAACAGAAAATTCTTAGAATTGGTATAATCCAATAAAGATTTTTGACTTCTAAAAAATGAAAAGAATTTTCGGATATCTCATTGTTGTTTTATTTGTAGGCTTTAGTTTTGGTCAAATCCAGTACAATCATCCTGAATTGAATTGGCATTCGTTTGAAACGGAACATTTCATGATTCATTTTCATGATGAAACGGAACGGACAGCTAGAGAGGGTGCTTTTGTTGCAGAAACAGTTTACCCTCATGTAACAGCATTGTATGACCATGAGCCTGACGAAAAAACCCATTTGATATTTATTGATACAGACGATTTTTCAAATGGAGCTGCTTATTATTACGATAATAAAATATTTATTTGGGCATCACCGTTAGATTATGCCTTGCGTGGAAGTCATCGGTGGCTTCAAAATGTTATTACTCATGAATTTGTTCATATTGTTTCGATCCAAAAAGCAATGAAGGCAGGGCGGAAAATTCCTGGCGCATATCTTCAATTTATGGGATATGAGGAATACAAACGCAAAGACGTTTTATATGGTTTCCCCAACAAATTAGTGAGTTATCCCGTTCCGGGGGCAATTGTTCCACCATGGCTTGCTGAAGGAATTTCACAATACATGTACGATGGTGCAGACTGGGATAATTGGGACACACATCGCGACATGATTCTCAGAGATCGCGTTTTAAATGACAATTTATTAACGTTGACTGAAATGAACACCTTTGGTAAAAAAGGTATTGGAAATGAATCTACATACAACTCAGGCTATGCACTAAGCCGATATATAGGTGTAAAATACGGATCTGATAGTTTCAGACGAATTATGGAAGAAATGGCCAAACCGACCCAATATTCTATTAATTCAGCTATCAAAAAGGCTATTAATATCCCTGCATCCAAACTTTATCAAGATTTTAAAATGACTTTAGAGTCTCGTTATGATTTTTTAACAGAATCCGTTGAAGAAAACAATGTTTCAGGTAACATACTGATTAGCGATGGTACCACGAATATTTATCCTGTCTGGCATCCTGATGGGAAATCTTTTGCATATTTATCGAATAAACGAAATGATTATTTTGGACAAACTGAGTTGTACATATACAATTTAGAAGATGGGAGCGAAGAGCGGATTGCAAGTGGCGTTAACAGTGCTGCAACCTGGCATCCTGATGGAAAGCATATATTTTATTCTAGCAGACCGGTTCGTCCTAACAAGGTTGGTTCGAATTTATTTGATATTTTCGTTTATAATATTGAAACAGAGAAAGAAGATCGATTAACTGTTGGTTCCAGAGGCTATGCACCTGTATATATTCACGAAGATTCTCTCATTGCTTACTTGTCTACCTATGATGGCAGTCAAAATATTCACATGCTGGATTTGAAGGATGGTCAACGATATCAATTAACAGAATTTGATGACCATCGAATGATTCATTCAGTGGCTTACGATGAAAAGAATCATCAATTACTTTTTGATTATACAAATCACCATTTTAGAAATATTGGGTATTACTCTATCAGCGATACTGTTGTAGGTGATTTGATTGCTGAACCTATGTGGGATGAACGAGATATTTCAATTCGTAATGGATCAATTTATTATTCAGATGACCGCTCCGGAATATTCAATTTATATACAATAAACGCTACTGATGGTTCACAGGGATATCTAACAAATGTGCTGGGCGGCGCATTTATGCCGGACATTTCTACAGATGGAAAAATCCTTTATTCACATTATGATAACGGACAGTATAACATAGCAATATTGGATACAGTTAAAATGTTGCATGAGGAAAATATAGGATATTCACCATCCTATTATTTGAGAAATAACAAATTAAAACCACCGCTGGTTACACAAGATTCAACTGTTGCGACAACCTACCATGATCAATTTGCAAAAATGTTTATTATGCCTAAAGTGATGCTCGATTATGGTACCATTAAACCTGGTTTTTACTTTTATCAAAGTGAAGTGATAAATAGATTAAATCTGTTTGGTGGTGTTTCTGCAAATTCTATTAATGATTTAGATTTGTTTTTTATTTTTGAGTTTAATCGGTTTTACCCAACTTTATTTTTAGAGACATTCTATATTACTAGAAACATCCAGGAAAATAGTTCGTACAGTGATGCTTATGTCCTGGATGATCGAATCCGTTATAGATTGACCTATTTCCGTGGAGGTCTTCGGTTTCCAATTCTTGGAGTGCATACACTTGAGATATCATCTGCGTGGCAAGTTTATAGGGCTTTTATAGATCAATCCATTCCTTCAGAAAACATAAATGCCGGATTCGCGTATGATTATTATCGCGGCTGGGTAAGCAGTTTGCGGTGGCACACCAATGCAATTAAATCTCGACTGGATTCAGATATTGTTCCATCCAAAGGATTTGAGATTGATGCGACATTAAATTATGAAAAAAATGATTTTATCGAAGGATTAAATTTATCTGATGCCGGAACAATTGTGTCCGAATACGGTAAAGCTAATGATCTGCTGAGATTTGAAGGCAATGGTGAATATCACTGGGAAATCCCAAAGACAAACCGTTGGACATTTTCATTTGATGCGATTGCTGGGTGGATGAACAATACAGAAGCTGATTCTTTCTTCAATTTCTTTGGTGGTGGATTAACCGGTTTAAAGGGGTATCCTTACTACAGTATTGAAGGTAATCGCTTAGCAATTGGGACTTTCACGTTTCGTGTTCCTATTTTGAGAGAAAAGCATATTCAATTAGGATGGTTTACATTACAGAATTCCATAATAGGCTTTATTGCCCAGGGCGGAGACGCTTGGAGCGATTCATTTGACTTAAAACCATCTTTAGGATTTCAGTGGCGGTTTAATGGGTTTTCCTTTTATAATTTCCCGACTGCAATCGGACTAGAAGTTCATCAAGGTCAAGCAAAAGTAACTAATACAGTTAATGACAAGGTATATACATATGGAAAAGATAATCGATTTTACTTCACTTTATTATTCGGTTTTTAAACGTCTTGGCATACTAGCAATTTTATGTGTCATGGTTGGTTCACAGCTTATCGCTGATTCTCCACTCGATACATATAATCCTCGGTTTACAAATCTTCATCCGACATTTAGCTCGAATTTTGCGACATTTATTGATTCCATAGAGCAAGATGAATTTTCTTCTGATCAATCAATGATATATCCAGGACGTCCTTTGGTTATGTCACTAGTAGTCCCTGGATTAGGACAGGTTTATAATAAGGATTCTTGGTTAAAAGTAGGACTATTTGCTGGAATTGAAGTCACTAGCTTAGCGGCATATTTCAATTTTGTAAAACAGGCTGACCAAATTCAAATGGACTATGAAGCATTTGCAGATGAAAAATGGTCGTTATATAATTGGGTAGATAACACAATTAGAATGTCTGGTAGCCAATATGAGGATATTATCATTGATGGAACGCATTCATTATTATTGCATTTACCTGAAATATTAGCTGGTATCCATGGAGAATATTTATCAACTGATATTTTAGATAGTTTATCGGAATGGGGATTAAATCCTGAACTAGGCGTAACTGTTGTAAGGGATCGTGACTTCTATGAAAATATCGGCAAATATGATCAATTTGTAGGCGGCTGGTCAGATTTCGATCCAACCAATGTCCGTATAATTGAAAAAGATGTTGGTGATTCAATTGAGATTCTTGTAACTACAGATTTTAAAGATAAATATCTGGATATGCGATTTGATAGTAACAATTACCTTAAATTGGCAAATTACGCCATGACAGCCGTACTCTTTAACCATGTATGGAGTGCTATAGATGCTGTTTTCATCGCGAATAAAAGAAGACATAATAATACTAAACAAGTGAAGACAGATGTTGGTTTGTTATATGACCATAGATCAAAATCTGGCATTGGTGGGATTTCACTTACTGTACAATTTTAGGAGATTTACTTTTGAAAAATAAAGGTTTATTAGTACTTATAATATTTTTGTTATTTCTGATTGGTTGTTCTGGCAATAAATCAAAAACTGATACAGATATTCAAGCTCGATATGAAAAAGGATTGGTCTATTTTGATAAAAAGAAATATCTGAGGGCTCAAGAAGAATTCAATTATGTTGCTCTTAGTGGTTCCCATACTGATTATGGTGACGATGCGTTATTTTATTTGGGTGAATCCTATTTTTTAAATAAGGAATATATTCTAGCACGCTCTGAATTTGATCGACTGGTGCGTCGTATGGGATTCAGTCCATTTTTAGAACAAGCACGCTGGCGAATCTGTGAATGCTATGTTAAAGAATCTCCAAAGTATTATCATGATCAGACAAATACTGATAAAGCTTTAGAAAAACTTCAAGAATTCATCGAAGATTTTCCTGGTTCAGATTATAGAGAACAAGCTGAAGAAACACTCATAAGCTTAAGAGACAAATTGGGTGAGAAAGCGTATGAGACAGGGATTCTGTATATCAAACTCGGAGCCTACGATTCTGCAATCTTGGCATTTGAACAAGTATTAGAGAAATATTATGATACGCCATATTTTGAATCGGCACACGTTGGAATTATCCATAGTCATTGCCTTGCTTTGGAGTTGGAAAAAGCACAAGTGTATTACGAAGAAGCAAGTTCAATTATAACAGATAATACATTACATTCCAAAGTTGAAGGGTATATTGCTAACGCAGAAAAGAAATTAGCGCGACAAGAGAAAGAATGAAAATTTGTTTATTCGGGGGAACGTTTGATCCACCACACATAGGTCATTTGCTGGTGGCTCAAACAATTTGTGAAGCAGAAGACTTTGATAAAATAGTGTTTATACCTGCATCAAAGGCTCCTCACAAAGTTAATAATCATATTACTGCAATTGATCATCGATTATCCATGTTAAAACTGGCCATAGAAGATAATCCCAATTTCGAAATATCCGATATTGAGATAACGCGTGGCGGGGTTTCATATTCATTAGATACTATTAGAGAATTCAAAAAACAAAATGGACTGCAAAAGGATGATATCTATTTTCTAATAGGGAGTGATTCCTTAAAAGAGTTTCATACGTGGTACAAACCAGATGAAATAATGAACGAATGTCATGTTATTGTTGCTCTGCGACCAGGCTTTGAACCCACATCTATTAAGCAAAATATTTTAGCCCATGTTCAATTTGCAAACATTCCAAGATTTGAGGTCGCATCGACCAATATTCGCAAAAGATGGATTGAGAGTAAAACGATTCGATATATGGTGACTCTTCCAGTTTGGGATTACATTAATGAGCATAAATTGTATCTCTGATGTTTGACAGCATAGGTTTTCTATTATTAGGAACTATTCTTCTCTATTTTGGAGCAGAATGGGTTGTAAAAGGGGGCGTGCATATTGCCGAAGAATTCCATATTTCCCCAATTGTCATTGGATTAACGGTTGTAGCGTTCGGAACCTCTCTTCCTGAATTAGTTGTAAGCTTAAAAGCAGCTTTATCAAACTCTGAAACAATTGCCATTGGAAATGTTGTTGGATCAAATATTGCAAATGTTGGATTAGTATTAGGTATTAGTTCAATCATTTTTCCTATTACAATAAAATATACTGAAATTAAAAGAGACTTAATCTTCTATCTCATCGTATGTATTCTATTTGTTGGAGTTATTAGCAACGGAATAATTTCAAGTGCTGAGGGTGCACTATTAACTACAGGAATAATTGGGTATACACTTTATTGTATAAAACGTCCACCTGTATTTGTCGAGGAGCGTGAAGAACACTTTAAAACGATGACTTCTGCAATCCTGGCCCTTATTGGTGGAATTGGATTGCTCTGGGCTGGAGCTGAAGTCTTTGTGTTTGGAGCAGTTAAAATTGCACGTTTATTGGGCATCAGTGAAATTGTAATTGGTATGACTATCGTAGCACTTGGTACATCCTTGCCAGAATTTGCCACATCTTTTCTTGCAGCTTTGAGGAAACAAAGTTCAATTTCAATTGGGAATATCATTGGATCCAATATCTTTAATATTCTGTCCGTTCTTGGAATTACTGCATTAATAAAACCACTTATGGTGCCTACAGAAATATTAAAACTAGAAATTCCTTTTATGCTTGTTTTTGGAATTGTATTATTTCCATTGGCCTGGATGAAACAACCGGTGACTCGTTGGTTGGCAGCGCTATTATTTGCAGGATATATTGGATTTATATTAATGCTTTTTGCGCGGTAACGCGAAACCTGTTTACTTGATAAGTATAGACATAATAGATTAACTCATGATTCGTTTCGAAAATGTTACGCACTCCTATCCCCGGGGAGCCGGTGTTGAAAATGTTAACCTTAAAATATCACCTGGTGAATTCTCTTTTTTGATTGGGCCAACTGGTTCAGGGAAAACAACATTAATGAAACTGGTTTATTGTGAACTATTCCCTGATTCAGGAATAGTAATGGTGAATGGCATCAAGACATCCAAAGTGAAAAAGCGACATATTCCAAAATTTCGTCGGGATATTGGTTATATTTTTCAGAATTATTATTTAATGCCTGATCGTAACCTCTATCAAAATATTGCTCTGGCACTCCACATTCTTGGGACAGATAAAGACGGGGTTGAAGATCGAGTCATGGGTGCTCTCGAAGAGGTCGGACTGGCTGAAAAAGAATTACATTTTCCTCATGAATTATCTGGCGGTGAGCGGCAACGAGCATGTATTGCCCGTGCATTAGTGAAAGACCCTGATATATTATTAGCTGATGAACCCACAGGAAATTTAGATCCTGTTACATCGTTTGAATTATTAACACTCTTGGAAACAATTAATGAAGAGGGAACAACTGTACTAATGGCATCCCACAATTATAGTTTAATTAAGGGCCGAGGACATCGTATATATGAGATTCAGAAGGGTCATTTGCAGGTATGATGTCAAAATTTGCATTTCTATTATCAGAAGGATTAAAAAATCTATGGCGTCATAAAATGACAGCAATGGCATCTATTTTAACGATTGTTATTTGTTTACTGTTTATTGGAAGTTTTGTTCTTATTGGTCAAAATTCACATCATATGATAGAGTATTTTCGCGGAAAATATAAAATTGAAGTATTTTTTGAAGAAGAACAATCTAATCAACAAGCACAGGAAATATCAAACCAGATAAAACAATTTCCCAATGTGCGATCCATTACATTCATTTCACGAGAAGATGCTGCCAAAATATTTAAACAACAATATGGTGAAGATGTAAATGAAATGCTGGGCTATAATCCATTTCCCGCTAGTTGTGTAGTGAATATTAAGAATGAAATTGATGGGGATTTAGCTATTACTGAATTGATTGACCAAATTAGTATTCTACCTGGTATATCTGAAGTCCATCATCAAGGCCGCCTCATAAGCAGGATAGAACGACTATACTTTTTAGCAGTCGAATGGGGATTATATTTTGCAATCGTATTAATACTATTATCGGTTGTCATTGTATCCAATACAATTAGGTTAACTGTTTACGCAAAAAAAGAATTGATACATATAATGAGAACAATAGGTGCGTCTAATGGTTTCATTCGTGCACCATTTGTAATGGAAGCTGTTTTCCAAAGCATTATCGCATCTGGAATTGCTGGTGGACTAATCTATTTATTTATTAATGTTGGAAATAAATATTTACCAAAATTAATCAGCGTATCACTAAATATTGATTTAATGGTTCTGACAATAATGACCGGTCTCGCTTTTGTAATTGCATTATTAGGTAGTTATCGTGCAGTTTCAAAATTTCTGTAACATAAGCAAATCAAATGTATCATATCTTGACTGAGCTCAATAGAGACATATAACTTTTCAGTTATGTTAGAACCCTATGAAATCCAATTGAATAGCAGGGATGTGGCAATACTCCAGGCAACCATCGAGGAGTATATAGATCATATACAACCTGTTGGCTCACAATTTTTAAAGAAAACACATCATTTTACCTGTAGTTCCGCCACAATACGGAATACATTAGCCAAATTAGAATCATTAGGATTATTGACACATCCATTTACATCTGCCGGTAGAATTCCCACGGATGCCGGATATCGCTACTATGTTGATGAAATTTTGCCACGTTATAATTCACAGAATAACATTCAAGATGAAAGTACACTTGAAGAATTAAAAAAATTCACAACACAAATAGATCGTTTATTACAGGCAGCAGCTTCGGTTCTGTCTGAAACAAGTAAACTTTTTAGTATTGCATTACTATCTGATGTGCGAAAAAGTATCTTAACTGGTTTAGAGTTAGTTGAGTTGGCGTCTGATCGTATCATGATGGTTATTGAAGTTGATTCTGGCATTATTCAATCCATGGTATTTAATCTACATGTTGATGTGAACCGCACTCAACTTCAAAAAATTGCTGATATTCTATTAGAATTGTTACAAGGCTTAACATTAGAAGAAATTCGATCAACTTTCAAATCTCGTATAATTGATATTGATTGTGCGGATCACGAAATTATACAGATACTGCTGAAAAATCCTGTGGGTTATTTTTCTATTGAAGATAATAGCCATGTCTTTACGTCATCAATGGCGCCTTTACTGCTATATCCAGAAATGCAAAGTGTAGAAATGATCCGGGATATGATGGTGGGATTTCAATCTGACAATATCAAATCATATTTTAAACAGAATCCTGATAATATTATTATAGGATCTGAAAACACGGATCAGCGGTTCCAGGAGTTATCTATAATAAAACAGAATTTTACATTGGATACAATACATGGGCAATTAGCTGTGATTGGTCCAACGCGTATGCCATATCGTACGGTGAGAAATACACTTAATAAATTTGCGGAGTTATTACACCATGTCATCTGAATCAAAAAAGACTCAGACACCATCTGAGTCAAAGCCAAAGAAGAAAGCGGCAAAATCAAAAGTATCTAAAGAGAAACAATTACTACTCGAACAGATTACGAATGAAAAAGTCGAAATTGAAGAAAAACACCTTAGGTTAAAAGCAGAATTTGAAAACTTCAGACGCAGAAAAGAAAAAGAGATATCAAAATTATTAGAATACGAGGGGTTGGATGTATTTACCCAATTATTGCCTTTATTCGATGATATTGAAAGGCTGCTAAAAGCATTTCATGATTCGAAAGAAAATATAGATGACTCTCTTATCATAGGTGCAGATATGATCCAATCCAAAATTGATAAATTTTTGTCAGATTGGAAATTGAAAACGTTCGGTGCAGCAGGAGATGAATTAGATGCAGACTACCATGATGCATTAATGATTCGTTCAGAAGCTGGAAAGAATGATGAGGAAATTCTAGAAGTATTTGAAAAAGGATATCTTTATAAAGATCGTGTCATTAGACATGCGAAAGTAGTAGTAAATAAATCGTGAAAGATCTCTACGAAATAATTGGTGTTTCAAGAGAAGCCTCGGTGGATGAGATAAAAAAGGCTTATCGAAAAATTGCCATGAAGTATCATCCCGATCGTAATCCGGGAAATAGTGAAGCTGAAAAAAGTTTCAAAGAAGCTGCAGAAGCATACGCGATTTTAAATGATCAGAATAAACGTGCACAATATGATCAATTTGGTCATGCCGGTGTAGGAATGGGAGGGCAAAGCGCAGGTTTTGGTGGCGGTGGTGGAATCCACATGTCAATGGAAGATATATTCTCACAATTTGGTGATATATTTGGAGGACGCAGTCCCTTTGATGATATTTTTGGTGGTAGTAGCAGGGGCGGTGGCACGTATTCCCGAAAAGCAAAAGATTTAAAGATTACACTAGAACTTGTACCTATAGAAATATTAAATGGTATTGAAAAAACCGTAAATATTAAAAGATTTGAAACATGTAATACATGTGATGGAAGTGGGGCGCGACCTGGTAGTGTTCCCTCTCGTTGCAAACATTGTGGTGGCAGTGGACAAGTACGACAAATATCACGTACATTTTTTGGTCAATCTGTTGTCGTGACTGATTGCCCAATATGTCATGGTGAAGGAGAGGTTATTGAATCTCCATGCGCTGATTGTGCTGGAAAAGGTATACAACGTGAAAAAGTTTCAATAAAGATTAACGTACCTAAAGGTGTTGCATCAGGCAACTACATGACTTTAGAAGGCCAGGGAAATAAGGGTAGCAAGGGCGTATATCCTGGAGACTTAGTAGTATTCTTTGAAGAAAAGGAACATAAGTATTTTGTACGTGACGATCAGGATATACATATCACAGTCCATTTATCGTATTCAGATTGCGCATTAGGAACAACAATTGAAGTCCCAACCATTGAGGGAAAGGCCAATCTGAAAGTCCCCTCTGGGATTCAATCCGGACAAAGATTACGTATGCGCGGTAAAGGGTATCCAAAACTGCGATCGTCTAGTCGTGGTGACCAGTTTGTAAAGATTCAAATTGATACACCAAAATCATTATCCAATAAAGAAAAAGATATATTAAACGAATTATCCAAGTTAGAAGAAGGAAAGGATACTCTGTTTACTAAAGGAATATTATAAGTGATTTTTACAGAAAAGGAACGATTTGTATTATTGTTTATGATAAGTTTTGCGGTGATTGGTATAATTACTGGACTTGTAAAAAATATTTGGCTTGTTGAACCACCTATCGATGTCGTTATCCCCGTAAAAACTGAAATGGAAAATGATTCATCCAAAATTGAAGTAGAAATTCCTGCCATAGTTTCCTCAGAAATCATTAATATTAACATTGCGAATAAAGATGAATTGACATCACTACCAAGTGTGGGACCAGTTACAGCAGAACGCATTATTAGGTTTCGAGATGATTTTGGTCCTTTTAAAGTGCTTGAGGATTTACAAAAAGTAAAGGGTGTTGGCCCTAAAACATTTGAAAAAATAAAATTGCGAATTTCAATAAATTAGGAATTAGGAATGGATGTAAAAAAGAGACAACGTCTTTCTGACATGCTTGAGTTGTTTATTGTACTCTCTTTGATATTTTTATTTATAGTGCTCACGGTGCCGATAGCTATTTGGGAAGAGGAAGCTATTGCAGAAAAAGAAGCACATTTTAGAATGAGTACTATTAGCAGTATTCAAACTTTTTATCAAACATTAACCGGATCTTATGAGGATGATGGATTTCGCGCTATGAGCGTTGTAAATGCTGTTAGAGATTCGGTAGTGGCTGATTCAACATTCCTTGGTCAACAAATTCTTCACTTACTTGGTACAGAAATGTTGGTCGATATTCCAACAGGTTTTAATGTTGAAGTTGATACAACATTCGGCTTTCAACGTTCAAGGAGAGATACTATAAATGACACTACTGTGACTTATTTAAAATATGGTCTTAATTCAGTGAGTGAGATTGATAGATCACTGATTGATACATCATACAGTCCTATTGGACAATTAAGTAATGTCATGGAAGATTCTTTATTTATTAAAGTTGTATCACAAGAACCTGTTCAGAGAGTCGAGTTAACCACATATTATGATACCTATACCCCTGATTCCAGTTTCTTCTATTGTCCTGTTACATCTAATCAATTTGTAGCTAAAGTTGAAAATGAAGGCTTTCGTATTTCAAGTCCCATTACAGAATTTGTTAAAGAGCCGCGATATTTTATTTTTTCATTCCGTGCCTATAATCATGGATACATTGAAGATGGCGCGACAAGTTGGGATTAAAATAATATTTAGCTAGTGATTACTCTTGTATTAACAAATGATCATTTATTCGGATGTAAGTGGACCAATAGTAATAATATATATGAAATTGAAAATGTCGCTTACCATGCATTTAGTGCACCTCTGACATCAATAATAGCTGACGAAAACCAGTTTAATCATCAAATAAGCGAGTCCTTGCGATTATGTTCAGAGAATTTTGAATTTTCTGGAGAAACGATACAGATAGTTTTAGATGATGATCTTCTTTTTCAGGACGTTATAGCAGTTGATTCTAGTCTTCCGGCCCAAATCCCAAATCACTACATTAAATGGCATAAAGAAGTAACCTTGTGTGATACTCACGAAAATTATGCGCATTATGTCACTGAACGACCGAGTCAGATGAATGAGCAGCATGTGACCTATTATCCAAAATTACTTCCGGATATATTGAAATTATCAATTCGTGAGTTAGGTGGATATCCGTCAAGCATGACTACGCTTTCAAATGCGCTAATTGATGGGAATACGTCATCCAGCTCCATGATAGTTTTTGATACCATTCATGGTTATGTCATTTATGGGAAAACACCAATTGGAACGTTTTTATCTGATCTGAAATTTTTAAACGGGTTACCTAAATTTTCGAATTGGGCAGGGAACCATGACATTCGTGATACACTGTTCACGCCAGATTATACACAAGATACTATTAATGTTCGTTTTGTTGGATCTTTTACAGATAATAAGAAATCTCATTGGTCTGATATGTCCTATTTCGAAGAGATTTTATATACTGACGCCATCCATTGGTCGGATGAGAAGCAGAAAGAAATTCTTGACAACGAACAAACATCCAAATTAATAGAGTTAATTCGCAGTAGTGATGAGAGTACTACTACAGTGAATATATTTGATAGTTCAAATCAATTTTTGTATGAAGATGACGAAGTTTTAATTGAAAGAAAAAAAATCAGCAAAATTGAGAAAACGGAGATCGTTGAGAAAAAACAGAAAAAGAAGCGATCTTCGCCGATATTAACCTTCATTTTTCTTATTTGCAGTATTGGCTATATAGTTATGAATAGTGAGTCATTAATCAAATTTGCTAGTCAGCTTATTACTCCTGAACCAAAAGTCACAATTCAATCTGTAACTGTTGATCCAAGGCTTCATACAATTGGAAATTTATCGTCTGCTAATTTGAATTTTCTAAATATCCAACTTGGATATGATTTATCCATGCTCAAGAGTATGGAAATTGAAGAATCCAAAGTGACCGTAGATTGGAATGATATTCCTGATGATATTGAAGCACGATTTAATAGTACACTATCGACCAATAATGTAAATGATGGCGAAATATTTACTAGTTCATTACAATTAGTTCCTGATATGAAAAATTTATTATTTACAAATAATAAACCGATACAATCATGGATTCATTATACGTATAAACAGTTTCCTGAAAACGAATCTCATATTTTTCAACCCATTGAATATGCAAATACTGTTTATCATCCTGTTACAATTCAAATTTTAGATAAAAGTAATATTTTAGAATTTATTAAGTGGTTAAGGAATGGCCCATCCAATGTTTTATTGCGTAAATCAATCATAACGCAGCAACCGGACGGTCATCTTAGCGCAGTATTTTATATTTCACTTTTTGATTTAGGATAATGTTGCGAATACTTGCCGGACAGTATAAAGGGCAAGCCATTCAAACTGTTTCCACTGCTCCTTATCGTCCTACGCAATCACGAATTCGGAAAAGTCTCTTCGATACATTAGGCGATATTACAGGAAGAAACTTTCTTGATGCCTATGCCGGAAGTGGTATTATTGGATTTGAAGCATGTAGCCGTGGAGTTCGTCAACTGGTTTCTATCGAAAAGCATCCCAAGGTTATTAGTTTATTGAAGAAGAATTCTATTAAGTTTAAAAACTCGGATATTAAAATCATCAAAAATGATGTAATGAAAGTTCTCCCGATCAATAATACATTTGATATAATATTTTCTGATCCACCATATCAAATATTGGAAGATACAGAATACACTAAATCGCTAATTCAAAAATGCATCGACAGTTTAAGTAATGATGGAATTTATGTTTTGGAAATCGCGAAAGAATTGGCGCAATTTCAGGCTGAGCGAAGGAAAGATTTTGGTGACACTACATTGTTATTTTGGAGAAATCAATCATGAAAATAGTGATATACCCTGGAACGTTTGATCCGATTCACAGAGGTCATATTGATATCGCTGAGCGTGCATCACGTCTTTTTGACGAACTCATTTTTTTAGTAGCTGAGAACCAACAAAAACAAGCCTTTTTCACTGCCGAAGAACGAAAAGAAATGATTGAAGAAGCGACAAAGCATATAAAAAATGTTCGTGTAAGTTCCACTTCAGATTTGGTCGTAAATGTTGCTCGTGAGGAAAAAGCAATTGCTCTTATCAGGGGATTACGTCATGTCAGTGATTTTGAGTTCGAATTCCAAATGGCTATGATGAATAATCATTTGAATCCTGAAGTCACTACAATATTAATGATGCCGGATGAAAAATATATTCATTTGAACTCTACTGTAGTTAAAAATGTATCGAAACTGAAAGGGGATATTTCAAAATATGTACCCGATGTGGTTCAACGATACCTTAATGTTAAAAATAACCAATAGTATTTTGTAAATTCCGCGACCTTTTTTAGACGGAAAACGGAGAAAATCTATCTATGCCAACGTATGATTACCTATGCACAAGCTGCGGGTATACATTTGAAGTATTTCAGGCCATGTCTGATAATGCATTAGACAGTTGTCCAAAATGCGAAGGAAAAGTGCGCCGGTTAGTGAGCGGTGGAACCGGTCTTATTTTCAAAGGATCAGGATTTTATTTGACAGATTACAAAAATAAACCCACATCGGGGGAACCCAAGCCTGAGTCTGAAAAACCAACCGAAAAATCAACTTCAGAAAATTCAAAGGATTAAAAATGTCTAGCTATAAATATGTCACAGTACCTGAACAAGGTCAAAAAATTACTGCCAAGGATGGAAAATTACAGGTTCCAGATAATCCAATTATCCCATTTATAGAAGGAGACGGGATCGGACCTGATATTTGGAATTCGGCTGTTCGTGTATTTGATGCTGCCGTAGAAAAAGCCTACCATGGCAAAAAGAAAATTGCATGGATGGAAGTATTCGCCGGTGAAAAAGCATTTGAGAAAACAAATAGTTGGTTACCAGATGAAACATTAGATGTAATCCGTGAATACCTGATTGCTATTAAAGGACCTTTAACAACTCCCGTCGGCGGTGGTATTCGATCCTTAAATGTAGCTCTTAGACAAAAATTAGATTTATATGCCTGTGTCAGACCTGTTCGTTGGTTTAGCGGAGTACCATCTCCCGTAAAAGAACCAGGTTTGGTCGATATGGTTATTTATCGGGAAAACACTGAAGATATATATGCTGGGATTGAATGGATGCATGGGTCTGAAGATGTTGAAAAAGTAAAGAAATTCCTGATGGAAGAGATGGGTGTGGTGAATATTCGTTTCCCGAATACGGCATCCCTGGGAATAAAACCAGTTTCTGTTGAAGGAACAGAGCGTTTAATGCGTTCAGCCATTGATTTTGCACTTGCTCATAATCGTAAATCTGTTACGATTGTCCATAAGGGTAATATCATGAAATTCACTGAAGGAGCCTTCAAAACATGGAGTTATGAATTGGCAGAACGTGAATATGGTGACAAAGTATTTACCTGGGCACAGTATGATAGAATAAAAGATGCATCTGGTGAAGACGCAGCGAATAAAGCTCAAAATGATGCTCTGGCTGCTGGAAAACTTTTGGTGAAAGATTTTATTGCCGATGCATTTTTACAGCAAATTCTTTTACGTCCTGCTGAATACGATGTTGTGGCAACCCTCAATCTTAATGGCGATTATATTTCAGATGCTTTGGCAGCAATTGTCGGGGGAATCGGAATTGCACCTGGCGCCAATATTAACTATGTGTCTGGACATGCCATTTTTGAGGCCACGCACGGGACTGCACCTAAATATGCAGGTAAAGACCAAGTTAATCCAAGTTCTGAGATTTTAAGTGGCGTTATGATGCTTGAACACCTAGGCTGGCAGGAAGCGGCAGATTTAATTGTTAAAGGTATTGAAGGCTCCATTGCAAAAAAACGTGTAACCTATGATTTTCATCGATTGATGGATGGTGCGACAAAACTCAAATGCTCTGAGTTCGGATCAGAAATTATATCCAACATGTAATCGTAATTAGAAAATGAGGTTCCTGGTTTATTTGGCTGGTAACCTCTTTTCAAAAAGATAGATTCAAAATATATGTTTATTGACTATACAGTTATTGAATGCCACTCTGGTAAGGGTGGCGCTGGAATGGTTTCATTCCGACGGGAAAAATTTATCCCAAAGGGTGGACCTAATGGCGGTGATGGCGGTAAGGGTGGCGATATTATTATACTGGTTGATCATAACCTCCATACATTACATGATGTGCGATATAATCGAGTTTACAAAGCAAAAAATGGGCAACAAGGTGGCATCAATCAGAAATCCGGGAAATATGGATTAAGCATCACTATCCCAGTTCCGCCTGGAACGATTATAAAAGACAAAGAAACACAAGAGGTAATTGCTGATCTTCTTCATCACAATGATTCAATTGTAATTTGCAAAGGCGGAAAAGGTGGAAAAGGAAACCAACATTATAATACATCAACAAATCAAACTCCACGTTATGCTCAACCGGGCTTACCCGGTGAATTTGGCAATTATGAATTAGAATTAAAGGTTTTGGCTGATGTGGGTCTTGTTGGATTTCCAAATGCAGGCAAATCCACATTTTTAGCTTCTGTATCAGCAGCACGTCCAAAAATTGCCGATTATCCGTTTACTACATTGCAGCCACATCTTGGTATAGTAAAATATGGTGATTTTAAATCCTTTGTAATGGCTGACATCCCTGGACTTATCGAAGGAGCCAGCGAGGGGAAGGGGCTGGGGTTTAGATTTTTAAAACACATTGAACGGAATAAGGTTTTGGTATTTCTTATCGATACCAATGAAGAAAACCCAGAAGAGATATACCAAACGTTGGTGGGCGAATTAAGTGGTTATAATCCTGTGTTACTTGAAAAACCACGATTAATTATTCGATCTAAAATTGATACAATATCTGATGATCAAGACAATCATTGGCAGAATGTATCATTTCCTTATTTATCCATGTCTTCTGTGAGCCATAAAGGTGTGAAAGAAGTTTTATTACGTATAGCAGATTTTGTTGATGAACCAAAAGATATCGGTTGATTACCTAAACCTTTTAAATGTATCGGGTGTGGGACCTCAACGGGTTCGCAGCTTGTTATCACGATTCAAGACTCCAGAGAATATCTGGGCAGCATCTTTAAGTGATTTGTGCTCTGTGGATGGTATAAATCGATCATCTGCACAAGCCATTTTAGATTATTCGAATTTCGATTATGGATTACGCCAAATTGAGATTGCAGACAAACTGGGAATTAGTATCATCTGTTATTCAGATGAAACATACCCACTACTTTTAAAGAGAATTTACGACCCACCATTGTTGCTATTTGTTAAAGGTAACGGACTTGCAGTAAAACAAGATTGTTTAGGGATAGTTGGTACAAGACTGGTATCAGATTATGGGAAACGAATCACAAAAGAATTAGCGGGTGCTCTTTCAAAATATGGATTAGTTATTGTCAGTGGATTAGCACGAGGAGTTGACACAATCGCTCATAAGGAAACACTATCAGTTGGCGGTATAACATTGGCAGTGTTAGGGTGTGGATTGGATCGTGTTTATCCAGCGGAAAACAAAAAGTTGTTTGATGAAATTGTGGAAAAGGATGGGGCACTATTGTCTGAGTTTCCATTCGGAACAAAACCTGATGCAGGGAACTTCCCACAAAGAAACCGGATAATCAGTGGATTATCCCACGCTACTGTTGTCGTTGAGGCTGGCGATAAATCTGGAGCCATGTTGACGGCAATGAATGCCATTGATCAGAATCGCGAAGTTTTTGCTGTGCCGGGCAGGATTACTGATAAACAAAGTGTCGGAACCAATAGATTAATCCGGCATGGAGCCATTCCTGTCCTGGATGCTGATCAAATACTTGAAAATTTGCAATCACATCTTTTTTATCCTAATCAACCTAAACAAGAAACTATTCAAATCGATTTAACTCCAGATCAGAGAAAAATTATAATATTTTTGCTGGATGACCCGGTACATATTGATGAACTCTCCAAGTTGACGGATATGGATATAACATTGTTGTTAGGAACGTTACTTCAAATGGAATTGCAGGGGAGCGTTAGACAATTAGCAGGAAAGATGTTTGTGTCAAATTGATATGAGAAAAAATCGTTAAATGATATTGGAGTGCGGAATCACAGAATGTAATTTCGCCAGTCTTTTTGGAAAGAAAATGCTCAAATTCCAGAGCATCAATTCTAAAAATTGGAGAGGTGGCCGAGCTGGCTGAAGGCGCTCGCCTGCTAAGTGAGTAACTGGGGAGACCTGGTTCGAGAGTTCGAATCTCTCCCTCTCCGCAATGAAAAAGCTCTGCATAATAGCGGGGCTTTTTTTATTTAAAAACCTCTTTTAGTCTTTCAATCATGTTTGTTTCTGAGGTAAAGACGATACCGTCAGCCTCGATGACGTGTTCCAATTTTGGCAAAAGATTTTCTTTTAAATAATCCGTGGAAAAATGTTCTTTCAATTTTGCTGAACACTGAACTGCATGATCCATTTTTTCAAATTCATCCATGGTTGTAATTTGCTGTCCTGCTTCTCTTAATACATCCAGCGCACGATGTTGCTTATAATCGGGGAATAATTCTAACAAAATATCTGCCCATACTTCACGTTCTTCAAATTCAATTCTACCATCCGCCAATTGAAGGCATACAACGACGTGAGTGACTAATTCTAATGGCGAAAAATCCAAAATTGTTTTTGGTGAATCTTCTTTTTTAAAAATACTCATTATTGTTTCTCCTGAACGGATATCCATTCGTTAGGTGTATATGTTTTCATACTTAAAGCATGGATGTCATTTTGCATTAAATCATTTACTAACTCATAAACTCGCCGATGACGATCAATTAAATCTATACCCTCAAATGCTTGCGACACAATGGTTGCTTTCAAATGGGCTCCACCTGAAAAATGTTTATGATGCTGATGCTCATTTGCAAAGTCATCGATTTCAAAATGTGATAAGGCGAATGACGCCTCTAATCGCTTTTTGACAGTCTCGAATATTCTATTCATCTATTTGAACCTTTTGATTGATCAGATACTTAAATTACAACTATGACAAAAGAAGATCATCCATTTAGAATCACACAGGAAGATAAAGAGCGGTATGAAAAGCTCATAACCAATTTTGACATTTCTTCGAAGGAGAGCATTCTAAAGAATATTCCTATGAAAATATCTCTGATGATGAATGAAAATAATACAAATATTTTTCAAAGAGAATTAATTGAGGATGTTTCTAAACTCTATACTGTAATCAAAAATGTTCCAAATCTAGAAGAGAATACTCAGAATAGAATATTATTTGCTTTACAGTATTTTTATGAATCAGATGATGAGATTCCTGATAGTGTTCCAGATGTCGGTTATTTGGATGACGCTGTAATTGTCCATTGGATTGCAGGACCAGTGCTCGAAGAGTATTCTCACATATTTGAAGCGTGAGTAATTTAAGGAGCAGTTAATTCTTCTTCAGAGAATTGCCATTGGCATGCTGGGCACCACCAAGGTTTACCAAAATAATTTGGAGCTTCATCCAATAACTGCAGTGATTGCTCACATTTTGGACATTCTCTATTAGTATTTGGTTCAGGCCAAACAAATTTGGGTTTAAAATTAAATGATGGATCGGGTATTGTGTGTTTTTTCATAGGGCTGAATTTAATTGCAAAGAAAAATAGGATTCCATAAAGTCATGCAATAATAATAATTATTAAGGAAAAGAAATGAGTATAATAATAGCAGTAGACGCAATGGGTGGCGATAACGCTCCAGAACCAATTGTACGCGGAGCCGTTCTTGCCGCTAATGCAAATCCGGTACGTATTCTTCTGGTTGGCGATGAAGAAAAAATCAGACCGTTATTAGCCAAACAGAAATATCCGAAGAATGCTATTGAAATTATTCATGCTGAAGATGAGATTGAAATGGGTGAGTCACCAAAAAGTGCTGTTGAAACAAAACCCAATTCATCAATCATGAAAGCAGCACGGCTAGTCTCTCAGGGAAGAGCACATGCCTTGGTCAGTGCTGGGAGTACCGGATCGGTCGTTCTTTCTGCAGCAAAAAATATTCCAAGAATTACTGGAGTAAGACGGACGGCGATAGCAACAGTTTACCCAACACTGAATGAATTGAAACGCGCTGACTTATTGTGCCTTATTCTGGATGTTGGAGCAAATGTTCAAAGTTCAGCTGAAGAAATGGTTCAGTTTGCCATTATGGGATCTGCCTATGTCTCTGATGTTCGTGGCATTTCTGATCCAAATGTAGCCTTATTAAATATTGGAGAGGAATCTACCAAAGGTGGCGAAAAAATGCAGGAAGCCTACCGTATGCTGTCGGAAACCACTACTTTAAAATTTATTGGGAATATCGAAGGAAAAGACCTTTTGCGTGGTGCAGCAGATGTAGTTGTCACTGAAGGTTTTGTAGGTAATATTGTTATAAAGACTATGGAAGGTGCAGCAAAAACAGTTAGTCATTTGGGTAAAATTGCATTTAAAACCAAATTTATTTGGAAAATTGGGTTAATCATGCTCCGTAAAGGTCTGGAAATGTTAAAAGAAGTGACTGATTATTCTGAATATGGCGGCGCACCTTTATTAGGATTTGAAAAAATTGTAATTATTGCACACGGAAGAAGCAATGCAAAAGCAATGTCAAACGCCATAAAACTTGCTGGTAAATGTGTGCGGGATGATGTCTGTGGTAAGATTACAAAGAATATTAGCCAATTTGAAAAATCGCCTGATCATGAATATGAACGATTAACTCATGAGATGTAACTATTCAAGATTTTTGGGAACGAAAATCTAACCCCTTTGTTTTATTTTTAACCATTTTCATAATAGTAGGGTAAGAAATCTTTGGATATTGAACAGTTTACTATGAATTTTCGCACCGAATTCATGCAGAAATTTCGACGATATAAAATTTGGATCACACTCCTGATCTTATCCATGGCTGGTTGTGCGTATTTTAATACGTTTTACAATGCCGAACAATACTATGTAAAAGCAGAGAAAATTCGGTTAGAAAATGCAGGCGAATCACTGCCCGCATCTGCTATAGACTCTTACAATAAGGTCATTGAGAAATCCAATAAAGTGATAGCCGAATACCCTGATTCCAAATATCATGATCCGGCGCTATTGCTAATTGGAAAAGCAAGGTTTTATAAAAGAGAATACAAGACAGCCGAACAAATATTTAAACAATTGCAGCAACAGGGACAACCTGAATACTCTCACGAAGCAAATTATTGGTTGGCACTATGTAAATGGAAATTTGGAAAAATTCAGCCAGCGATTGATGATCTGTTACAGATTCTCGAAAACTCAGAAGACAAAAAGGAAATGTCTTCTGTGAATTTATCTCTCGCGGATATATATCTTGAGATAAATGACGATAATAAAGCATTTGAAAGTTTGGAAGAAGCAGCCAAGTTATCCTCTACTGATTCAGAACGAGGACAAATCTATCACCGTATATCTAACCTGGCATATGAACGTCGTGATCTGAATCGTGCGCTAAAAGCTTTTAAGAATGTGATGAAATATTCGCTATCAAAAACATATATAGAAGAAGCGAATCTTATGATGGTAAGAATCTACAGGGAAATGGGTGAATTGGATAAAGCATCCGATCGAATAAAAATAATGTTATTGGATGAAAGTTTTAGTTCTATCCACGCTGACTTAGAATTAGAGTTAGCAAAACTCTATCAGGAGCAGGACGAATGGGAACAAGCCTTAACGCGATTGGCTTCCATTACAGAATCGTATAAAAAAACAGAGGCATCTGCTGAAGCATATTATTTATTAGGTGAGTATGAATTATATCATCGTTGGAATTTGGAAGATGCAAAAAAATATTACGGCAATGTCATGCGTGAAAGCAGAAAATTGGATGAGGGACCAGCTGCTGATATAAAAGTGAAAGAAATCACTGCTTATCTGTCGACAAATGAAGAATTAATAAGAACCAGAGCATCTTATGAAGCATCTCTTGTTGATACAATTTCTGTTGATTCAACTCAAGTATTACAAACGATAGATATCGACTATTCAGTTGAAATAAGTAAATATTTGATCTCGCTGGCTGAATTAGAAGCTTTTCACTTTGGAAATACGAATTCTGCAAGAGTCCATTTACGAGATATAGTAGAGAATTATTCTGATACAGATGCACACCCAAGATCATTGTTTACATTATCTTATTTGGCGAATAAGGATGATGACATTTCATATGCCGACACACTTGAATCACAAATATTAGAATTATATCCACAATCTGATTATGCAGATTTTATCCGAAAGAAAAACGGTATTGCAGAGACAACTGGGAGTTCGGCACGTCAATTATTAGATGCCGAGTCTCAACGAGAAGGTTCGCTCCAATCTGCTATTCCAATTTATATGGATATTGTCGCCACTGATTCTAGCAGTGAATCATCTTTGCTGGCGGGCTATTTTCTAGCAAACCATTTTGATTATTTAAACAATGATTCTAATAATGCTTTGAAATACTATGAGTGGATTTCACGGCATTTCCCCGATTCAGACCAGGCTGAAAATGCAAAAACCAGACATTCATTTATTACACATATTTTCCAAACCACAAAAGTTGATTCGATTCCTGTAAACGAAGACCAATGATTGATCAAGTTTGTAAAGTTCTGTCCATAAATCCATTAGCAAAGGATATTTGGGAAATGACTTTTTCAGCAGATCAATTAGTGAAAACATACAAAGGTGCAGGTCAATTTATAGAGATTCTGGGAGATAAAACCTGGGATCATCCTCTTCGAAGACCCATGAGTATTTCAGGCATTACAGATAGTACAATGTCAATTATTTTTAAAGTAATGGGACAGATGACGAGTAGGTTTAGTTGTTTAAAAGTAAATGACGAAATAAATGTATTAGGTCCATTGGGAAATACATTTTCACATCCATCAGAAAATGAAACAGCAATATTGATTGGCGGCGGAGTGGGATTAGCTCCCATCATGAATTTTCTAAATGAGTTGAAAAGTTTCAATAATCACGTTATTACGATTATTGGAGCACGTACTAAGGATGAGCACCATTTGGATCACGATCCCCGCAATGGGATGTATTTGGCGACGGACGATGGAAGTATTGGTGACCATGGCACTGTCATGCCAACATTGGATCGAATTATCAATATTGTGAAATATCCAAAACTATATGCTTGTGGACCGGAGCCAATGTTAAAAGCCGTTCAGCAATTTGGTATCATTCACGATATTCCGACAGAGCTTTCTGTTGAAAGCTATATGGGGTGCGGAGTTGGTTTGTGTCAGGGATGCGTTTTGAAGCGCGAAGGTCCTGATTTGGCTGAAGATTCATATCAGAAAAAATATACTGTCGTGTGCAAGGATGGTCCCGTATATAACGCAAAGGAAATTCATTTTGACTGATTTCCAGGTAAAAATTGGATCAGCTGAGTTTAAGAATCCTGTATTTGTTGCATCAGGTACATTTGGATATGGTGTCGAAATCGTTGATTTAGTGGATATTAGTAAAATAGGTGCAATTGTTACAAAATCCATTTCACTAATGCCAAGAGAAGGAAACCCGCCCCCGCGCATCGTTGAAACATCGTCGGGGATGATTAATTCTATTGGTTTGGCGAATATTGGTGTTGAAAAATATATTGAAGAAATGTTACCTCAGTATGCTCAAATATCAACACCGATCATTACCAATATCGTTGGTTGGACATTCGATGATTACATTGAAGTATTGCGCAAGCTGGAAACTGTATCCTCAAATATAATAGGATATGAGATTAATATATCATGCCCTAATGTTAAAAAAGGTGGAATGGAATTTGGCACTGACCCAGAAACAGTGGAAAGACTAACGAGCACGTTACGTAAAACAACGGATAGATTACTTATTATGAAATTAAGTCCCAATGTTACAGATATTGCATCTATAGCATTATCAGCAGAACGTGGTGGGGCTGATGCTGTATCAGCTATAAACACTGTGGTTGGGATGAGTATAGATCCCTATTCGCACCAAAGTAATATATTTACAACATTTGGAGGTCTGTCAGGTCCAGCTATCAAACCAATCGGATTAGCTGCCGTTCAAAAAGTATATCGTAAAGTGACTATTCCCATTATTGGGATCGGCGGGATTTCATCGGGTAACGATGTTGTGGAGTATATGCTTGCTGGAGCAAGCGCTGTTCAGGTCGGGACTGCTACATTCAGGCATCCAGATGCGGCAAATCAAATCTTCGATCAATTAAAAACGTATTGTCAAACTCAAAATATTCAACAAATTTCTAATCTCACTGGTAAAGTAAAATTACATTCCTGATGATGAAAAAAAATGGAATACTGATTTGTCTCATAATGGTTGGAATGGCGTGTTCCAATGCGCCACGCTATACTACAACTGAAGTAAAAAGAAAATCGAAGAAGCCATCATCATCATTAAGTACCAAAGCTCACCAAAAAGTTTTATATGGTGTTAGTTCATACTATGGTCCAGATTTTCATGGGAAATTAACGGCAAATGGTGAGGTCTACGATATGTACGGGCTTACTGCTGCCCATAAAACCTTACCCTTGAATACCATTGTTCGTGTGACTAACCTCGACAACAATAAATCACTTATCCTTCGTATCAATGATCGCGGTCCATATATTGCTGGAAGAATCCTTGATTGTTCATACGGTGCAGCCGTCAAACTCGATTTTGTTTCAAAAGGAACAACTAAGGTAAAAATCGAAGTCATTGAGTGGGGGGATAATAAATACATGAAACATGAGACTTAACATATGAAATATTATTTAGCCGTCAATCCTCAGGGTGGAACGAAAAAAGGTTTGGACATTTTGGAAAAAGTACGTCCAATTTTTGAAAAAGCTGGTGCCGAAATAGTGGTCAAAGAGACTAGATATGCTGGGCATGCACGAAATATGGCGCATGAATTGCCCTATGAAGGATTTGATGGTTTTTGCGCTATTGGTGGTGATGGAACCATGCATGAAGTTATTAATGGAATGTTATCCCGTAAAGATGAAGCAAAACTCCCAATTGGTTTAATCACCGGGGGAACTGGAAATTCGTTTATGCATGATTTGGATTGTTTAGATCCAATTGTTGCTGCAAAACGAATTATAACAGGACGATTACGTGACCTGGATGTTGCCAGGGTTGATGCAAATGGTGAAATTATATATGGATTTAATATTATCGGTTGGGGATTACCGACAGATATAACCATGACAGCAGAAAAATTTAGATGGTTGGGTGGGCAAAGATATAATCTTGCAGCGGTTATCGAAGTAATGAAAAATAAACCACGACTAGCACGAATTTGTATTGATGGTCGTACAGTTGCTGGCGATTATGGATTTATTTTAGCCTGTAATACAATTCATACTGGTACCGCAATGAAAGCAGCTCCGCTGGCACGAATTGATGATGGACTCATCGATTTGTTGACGGTTAGAAAAGCAGGACGATTAAAACTTTTATCTTTATTCGGGAAAATCTTTTCTGGAGCTCATGTAGGTGATCCGGCTGTTGTATATCACCAGGCCAAGGAATTTTCACTAATACCTCAGGAAGACCACCCGTTAAACATCGATGGAGAGATTCTTGGAAACACTCCTATTCATGTAAAAATGATGCCAAAAGCTGTACAAGTCCTAGTCTAGATTAACAATTACACTATTGGCCAATCCGATTCCATTTTCCTTTGTAAAGCAGGGGATTCATCGCTAGTTTTCGGTCTATAAATTTTCCCTCATGACTGATAATCTTAGAAGAAGAATGCTTGTTAATGTCCTCGGAATTCCCGGGGGTTTGGCTCTCGTATACATTGGTGGTGTAACCTTTGCAGGTTTTATCACCATTGTTATGTTATATGCTTTGTTTGAATATTATTCCTTACAGCAACATAAGGATGTTTACCCGCAGAAATGGTTAGGATGGTTATTGACTCTCCTCATCGGTTATATATATTACATCCAGCCAGAAGTAAAATTTCCAATTGTATTAATCTATTTATCGTTTTTTATTTTGGTTGCGTTAATTATCGAATTATTTCGCAATAAATCACACCCAAATCAAAATCTGGGAACTACCTTCTTAGGTATTCTCTACGTACCCTTATTATTAGGCTCAATGATTGCGTTACGGGAACAGGATACGATGCAAGGTACTCAGCTGACCTTTGCGCTTATTATTTCTATTTGGGTTTGTGATTCAGCCGCTTATATTATTGGGAAAAAGTGGGGAGTGAAAAAGATTTTTAAACGTGTAAGTCCAAACAAAACTGTGGCTGGGACTGCTGCAGGGCTTATATGCGCCATTATTCTTTGGTTAGTATTAAACAATACTGGCTTTTTGGGAAAAACATATTTATGGTATCAGGCAGTAACATTTGGTGTAATAACCGGTGGGTTCGGACAATTAGGTGATTTTTTAGAATCTATGTTCAAGCGTGCTGTTGGTGTCAAAGATTCAGGTACACTATTAATGGGGCACGGGGGAGTACTGGATCGTTTTGATTCATTAATTATTGCCAGTCCGCTGGTATATATCTTTGCAAACACAATATAAGTAATAGGTTCAAGGAGAATGGAACTAAGATCAATTCTTGCTACGGATTGTGGTTCAACCACAACAAAAGCTATCCTTATTGAAAAAATTGACGGTGAATACCGCTTAAAAGTAAGGGGTGAGGCTCCTACAACAGTAGAAGCTCCATTTGAAGATGTAACTAAAGGTGTGCTAAATGCAGTAATGGAAGTCGAAGAACTTTCAGGCCGAAAATTGCTGGAAGGTGAAGAAATCATTACTCCACAAAATGGTGATGTTGGAGTTGATATTTATATATCAACCAGTTCAGCCGGCGGTGGTTTGCAAATGATGGTTGCCGGGGTTGTTAAATCCATGAGTGGTGAGAGTGCGGAACGTGCTGCGTTGGGAGCGGGATCCATTGTTATGGATGTTCTGGCATCTAACGACGGTCGTCTTCCACATGAAAAAATTAAACAAATTCGTCAATTGCGTCCTGATATGATTTTATTGTCTGGTGGGATTGATGGGGGTACCATTTCGCATGTTGTTGAATTGGCAGAAATATTAGCTGCTGCAAATCCGAAGCCCAGATTAGGGCAACATTATAAATTGCCTGTAATCTATGCCGGAAACGAAAAAGCAAAAGATATTATCAAAGAAACTTTAGGTGAGATTACTGATCTTGATATTGTCGAGAATATTCGTCCTGTTTTAGAAAGAGAAAATTTAGGTCCCTCACGGGATAAGATTCATGATTTATTCATGGAACATGTTATGGCTCAGGCTCCAGGGTACAAAAAACTAATGGCCTGGACAGATGCTCCAATTATGCCTACTCCTGGTGCTGTGGGATCGTTAATTGAAATGATTGCAAAAGAAGAAAATATCACGGTTGTAGGTGTCGATATTGGCGGCGCAACGACGGATATCTTTTCTGTATTTCAAGGTCAATTCAATCGAACGGTCAGCGCAAATCTTGGAATGAGTTATTCTATTTGTAATGTACTCGCAGAAACAGGATTGAAAAATGTTCTTCGTTGGGTCCCATTTGATATTGATCAAAAAGAATTAACAAATCGTATTGGTAATAAAATGATTCGTCCAACGACGGTTCCCCAATCCTTGGAAGAATTAATTATCGAACAAGCAATCGCCAGAGAAGCGTTACGTTTGTCGTTTATCCAACATAAATCCTTTGCAGTAAACCTGAAAGGCATTCAAACAGAACGGACGATTTCAGATGCATTTGAACAATCTGAATCTGGTTTGTCGCTTGTAAATATGATGGATCTTGATCTTTTAGTTGGCTCAGGCGGTGTACTTTCCCATGCACCTCGTCGGCAGCAATCTGCAAAAATGATGATTGATGCATTTTTACCTGAGGGTATCACACAATTAGCAGTTGACTCAATTTTCATGATGCCTCAATTGGGTGTTTTGGCAAATATAGATAAGAAAGAATTGGCAAAGGATGCGCGTAAGGCCGCACTTGAAGTATTCGAAAAGGATTGTCTGATTCGTCTAGGAACATGTTTGGCTCCAGTAGGAAAAGCGAAACCCGGACAGGTCGTATTAACGGCCGAATTTGTAATGCCGGGAGGTAACATAGTCAGGCAAGAAGTCAAATTAGGTGAAATGGTTGTGGTTGAAGCATCCTATGAACCTATCAAGGCAACGCTCACACCTTCTAAAAGTATGAATATTGGTGCCGGTAAAGGTGAAATTATTGAAACAACGGTTTATGGCGGTATTGTCGGCATTATTCTCGACGGTCGCGGCAGACCAATGAATCTTCCTGATGACCCTGCTCAACGAATCGCAAATTTAAGCGATTGGTCGAAAGCTGTTAATGAATATCCAGATTACAAAATTTAAGTCGTAAATCGTAAGGTTTTATAGAAAATGGCACACTCATATACTCCAGGATTAAAAGTTCTCCACGAAACTAAAGTAAAAAAAGAGCGGCGTTTGCCTTTAAAGGGCAAGGTTGTGGTTAAAAAAGGTGATAGAGTATCACCAGAGGATATTGTTGCCACAACAGATTTACCAGGAAACGTCCAAATGATTAATGTGGGTAATATATTAAATGTTGACCCAAGTGATGTCGCGGGTGTCATGAAAAAAAATATCGGAGATTCCTTTAATAAAGATGAATTATTAGCTGAGACCAAAGGACTTTTTGGATTATTCAAGTCAAGCGTAAAGGTACCCATTGATTGTACCTGTGAGTCAGTTTCAGCGGTTACTGGGCAGGTGGTTCTCCGTGAAGCACCAATTCCTGTCGAGATTGATGCCTATATAACGGGATTAGTAACCGAAATTATACCTGAAGAAGGTGTAGAAATCGAAACCGACGCAGTATTCATTCAAGGAATATTTGGCATAGGTGGTGAAAGTCGCGGAGATGTACATATTGTAACTACTGCCAGAGACGAAGAAATTACACCCGAGATGATTACAGCCGATTTAAAAGGTAAAATCGTTGTAGGTGGTTCCTTTATTAGTCTAGAAGCCTATCAAAAAGCGTTAAAAATTGGATTAGCTGGTGTTATTGTTGGAGGTTTCAATTATCATGATTTAGAAGCCATCCTTGGATATACCTTAGGTGTTGCAATTACTGGATCTGAAGATCTGGTGACATCACTTATCATTACCGAAGGGTATGGAAAAATTCCCATGGGTCACAGAACGTTTGATCTATTAAAAGAGCATCATGGTAAATTTGCTTCTATCAATGGTGCCACGCAAATTCGTGCTGGTGTAATACGACCAGAAATTGTTATCCCACTCTCTAAAGAAAATTTAACGAACACGCATAGAGGAATTGATGCCTCTGAAGGAATCAGCGATGGGAGTTTGGTTCGGGTTATTCGTGCACCATATTTTGGACGTATGGGAATTGTGCGTGGATTACCAGCAGAATTACAAAAAATGGAATCAGAAACCATGGTTCGTGTGGCAGCAATTGAAATTGGCGGGGAAATATTACATATTCCACGATCCAATTTAGAAATGATTGAAACTGATTAATCAATGGCTGATGCAATGAATCCAGCACTTTCATCCGATACAACATTATCAGATGACGACATGCAATTCATCAAACGAATTGCTGAAAAAATATTCAAGACAGGTTTTGTTACGCCGGCAGTCTTTTTTTTAGAAATGAATAAACCGCTGGCATTGCTCGGTAGTCACGCTGCGGTTTTTTTCGGTCCAATAATAAACGCATTTATACAAGCCGACGGTTATTACCGTGCAGTTGAAATTTTTGAAGAACCGAGTCATGTAGAAATATTGATTCGAGAGCTGGAGTTTCTGGAAGCCAGCAATTCATCAGGAAAAACAGAGAATCCTGAACCTCAACAACCGACTAAAGAATAGGGGAGAAACTTGTGAACGATAAAAAGTTTTGGGGAATTTCCGGTACAATTTTGGTTTTGTTCGCTATCTATTGGGTAGCTGGATATCCATTTTTTAAACCGGAACGAATAGTCATGTTCTTTGCCATATTACTAGTTTCTGGAACAATAATGCTTTATATGAGAAAAGCCGTCCGTGGTGAAGAAATTTACCTTAGAACCATACCAGGTTTAAAAGCGGTTGAAGAAGCTGTTGGGCGTTCAACAGAGATGGGGAAACCTGTGCTCTACGTCCCTGGAATCATGGATATGGATCAAGTTGAAACGGTGGCAGGTGTTATTGTTTTAGGACATGTTGCTAAAATGACAGCCCGTTATGAAACCACAATGAATGTTCCGGTTTCTCGTGCAATTGTGATGAAAGCTGCTCGCGAATCGTGTCGTGAATCATATTTATTAGAAGGTCGCCCAGATTTATTCCATGATGATATGGTTCATTATCTTACTGACGACCAATTTGCTTATGCTGCCGGTGTAAATGGAATCATGCTCCGTGAAAAACCTGCTGCTTGTTTATACATGGGTAAGTTTTACGCTGAATCACTCTTATTGGCAGAAACGGGTAACTCTATTGGTGCTATCCAGATTGCCGGGACAGCGTCACCGTCACAGATACCATTTTTTGTCACAGCTTGTGATTACACACTCATTGGTGAAGAATTCTTTGCAGCCAGTGCTTATCTGTCACAAGAACCGCAACTTATCGGTGGTGTAAAAGGGCAAGATATGGTGAAAATCTTAATTTTGGGCACTATTGTGCTAGCGACACTCCTACGTTATTTATTTGACATGGGATGGATTAGCTGGAATGTCCTCAACTTTTTAACGATTCAATAGGGGAGATCGATCATGGTTTGGAAACGAATGATTCCTATTCTTATTGCCACTGTCGTCGGTGTACTTACCCTATTTGGGTGGTTCATTGAACACGAGGGTATTGAAGCGTTTGTTAATGACGACGCAACCCAGTGGTTTGACATCCTAGCAAGTTTCGCAATCTTCTTGGGTGCTTTAAATTTGTTAAAATTGCAGTTTAACAAAGTTATAAAAAAGAAAAAGGGTTGGCCATATGCTTTACTAGCCATCCTTGGCTTTGCATTTGCGTTTAATGCAGGATTTATCATGCGTGGCGCATACTTTGTTGATATAACGGATCCTGGATCTATTAATGGTGTAGCAACGGTATTATCGGAGGAGAGCGGACTAACCCCTGAAGCATCATCCAATATATTACTTCTTGTTGGTCCTGATAGTCCTTATCGCTTAGATCATGCATACTTTACAGAAGGTGGAGCCGAAGAATTTACCTCGGCTGTCAATGCCGCTGGCGGTACAGCAGTTATCAGTCCGGTTGCTTGGGGTGCCCATGTTTCAACAAGAGGCAGCCTTTTTCGGTGGATGTTTGATTTTATCTTTACTCCGCTTTCAGCAACCATGTTTGCTTTGTTAGCCTTTTTTGTGGCATCAGCATCCTATAGGGCATTTAAAATCAGGAATTTTGAAGCCACATTACTACTCACAGCAGGGATAATTATTATGCTGGGTCGTGTACCAATTGGCACCAATATTTCTGCTTGGTTTGTTCTTTACGTTCTTGTACTTGTGGGTGGCGTAATAGCGAATTCAACCTTGAAGAATCGACAAATTACTTTTGGTGTTGTTGTTGGTGGAATAGTTGTTGTGACTGTTGCGGGATTTCTAATGGGTTGGCCGCTTGATAAACCAGCCATATTTTATTTACCCGTTTTACAGGATTGGATTTATAACTATCCCAATGTTGCGGGAGCACGGGCAATTATGATCGGAATTGGACTGGGCATTTTTGCCACGTCAATTCGATATATTTTGGGAATTGAAAAATCCTATATTGGAGAATAATCATGAAGAATTTAGTCGATACAATTATCAGATTAGGACATGTCGATCGTCGCTATATTTTTGTGATTATTGCGGTGGTGGTTATGTTACCACTCTTTTTTCCTCTAAACTTGCCGATTCGTGCTACAGAATCAACACGAGTAGCATATGAATCCTTGGAAAATCTTGAACCTAATTCAAAAGTATTATTATCATTTGAATATGGACCTAGCACAAAACCTGAAATTCATCCTATGGCCGTTGGTGTTTTAAGGCACCTTTTTCGTAACGGGCATAAGGTGTATGTAACCTGTCTATGGCCAGACGGACAGTTCATGGCGTTAGAGGCGCTTCAGGATATTGCCGAGGATGAGTTCCATATGAACTATGGTACAGATTATGTACTATTAGGTTTTCGTCCAGGGAATGAAGCTGTTGTAAAAGGCATTGTTAGTGATATCAGAAAAATGTATACAGTGGACGCCCATGGAACGCTTATTGATGAAATACCTATGATGAACGGGATCCAGAATATCAATGATTTTGATTTTCTGTTTACAGCTTCTGCTGGTTACCCCGGAACGGTAGAATGGGTTCAATACGCAGCTGATCCTACTGGTGTCCCAATGAGTACAGGGACAACATCCATTCAGGTAAATGAAGTGATGCCCTACGTTCAATCTGGACAGATTAACGGTATTTTAGCTGGTATGCCCGGTGCTGCTGAGTATGAAAAATTGATAGGTAGACCCGGTATAGGAACCAGTGGCATGGATGCGCAATCCGTTGCTCATTTGGTTATCGTCTTGTTCATTATTTTCGGAAACATTTCTTTCTTTCTTGAACGTCAACGTTCTAAGAAATATTAGGAAGGGAGTTGACTATGTCTGCAGAAATTATTGGAGCTTGGATTGCAGTGTTTTTAACATTTGCAATATTTTCGTATTTGTATAAAGATAATCCCTTCTATAAAATTGCTGAACATGTATTTGTTGGAGTATCTGCCGGGTATTGGGCATCCATGTTTTTCTGGACCCAAATTCAGCCAAATTTATTTGGTCGTCTGTGGCCTTCCAGTGAATACAATGATAGTGGTTTCTGGTATGGGATATATGACGTATTAGGCACGGTTACTTCATCAGCAGTTTTCCCTGCCGGTGGAATCGATAAAGGTCATGGAATGCATCTCATTTATTTAATACCATTTGCATTAGGTATTATGATGTTATTGAGTGTATCCTCAAAAATGACCTGGTTTGCACGATGGGGCATAGCCTATACCGTTGGTATGGCTGCTGGTCTACGCGCGTACGGATTTCTCAATTCAAATGTTATTGGGCAAATCAAAGGTTCAGCTGTGAAATTTAGTGGAGATATGCCATTTTTTGCCATGATAGGTGATAGTTATTTTAACAGTCTAATACTAATTGTTGGTACCATCAGTGGATTACTATACTTCTACTTCTCCCGTGAACATGTTGGTTTATTAGGAAAAGTCAGTCGATTAGGAATCTATTTTCTAATGATTAGTTTTGGTGCATCCTTTGGTTTTGCCGTGATGGGGCGTATTTCTTTATTGGTCGGTCGTTTTACACGGTTGATTGATTACTCACGTGCTGAATATAATTATGCATCTATATGGATGTTTGTTATCATGGTAATCATCCTCGCCATTTGGGCATTTAAAAGCAAGGAAGGTAAAGAAGCCTCAGTTTAATGGAGGATTCACCGTTATTTGATATACGTCATTTAACAGTAGCATTTCAAAAGAATGGAAGCGCGATCCCAGTTGTGGATCGTGCTTCTTTTTTTATAGAAAAGGGCGAAATCCTAGCCATTGTTGGTGAATCAGGTTGTGGAAAATCTCAACTTGCTTTAGCATTAGCTGGGTTGAGTCCCAAACAGGCAATCGTCGACAAAAATATTATTTCGAAACCGGATCTGACCATCTCAATGATTTTTCAGGAACCACTAAGTGCGCTGAATCCGGTAATCACAATTGGGGAACAAATTCGCGAAGCATTACGATTCCCAAAAGATAAAAAGAGTAACAGGACCAGCGTAATCGATCTATTGGAATCTGTGGGAATAACTGACGCTGGAAATAAGTACAAGAATTACCCTCATGAATTTTCAGGTGGTATGCGACAGCGAGTGCTTATTGCCATTGCGATGGCACGAGAGCCCGATTTACTATTGGCAGATGAACCAACGACGGCTTTAGATGTTACGGTACAACGTCAAATTTTAGATTTATTGAAAGATATTAATCAAAACCGTGGGTTATCCATCGTTTTTATTACACATGACCTGACGTTACTTCCGTCTCTGGCAGATCGAATCATGGTCATGTATGCTGGGAAAATCGTTGAAACAGGGCGAGTAGAGTCCGTAACTCTATATCCTAAACACCCATATACTAAACGGCTATTATCTGCCGCAAAACTTCAAAAAACGGATGATGGATTATATGAATCCATCCCTGGAGTTGTACCGGCACCGGAAGATTTTCCTCAGGGATGTCGGTTTTCTACGCGCTGTGAGTTTGCAAAGGATGAATGCCACACAACCGAACCGGAATGGACTGAGGAAAATGGCCACGGATGGGCGTGTCCTTATGGTGATTAAACTGACTATGCCTTTACTTTAATATAATATAATTGTAGAGACGACTCGTCGAGTCGTCTCTACCGGTAAGTGTATGAGGAATCTTGTCAGGCGTATAGAAAACAAATGAAATATATTTTTTATGTATAGTTTACACGTGAACCAATATAAACCGTGACAACTGGATTGCTTCGTCGTCCCGATTGTATCAGACTTCTCGCAATCACAAGTTGTTTGTCATCACGAGCGGAGCGAAGTGATCTAAAATTGAAATTTTTGCAATGACAAATTATTTTTTAATTGTAATTAAGTATACAGCAGTCATTGCGAATAGACTGCCGATCATGATATTTGGGGTCAATTGTTCGCCCAAAATCAACATACTGAATCCCATAGCAGTTACAGGAACAGTGAAGATAAATGCACTGGCTTTCCCTGATCCAAGATGAGCAGCTCCTATAAAAAAGATTGAGGTCCCGATTGCCATTGAACCAATGGAAATAGAAATAAAATGAATCCAAAACCTGAAATCAAAAGTGAATATTTCAAATAAAGGTTCGTTGAGTGCAAACGGTGTGATGATTACAGCAGAAATGAAATAGATCCAAAAACTGAATGTCAGTGGATGAATAACATTTTTACTTTTGGATGATATAATTGTCACAAATGCCCAGGTTAAGGAAGCGATAATGAAATAGGCATTTCCACTTTTTAGTATATCAGACAAACTCATGGACCAAATATTTAACATAATGGATCCACCAATGAAACCAAGAACTAATCCTAACAGGTCTTTTCTCAGAACTCCTTGACGAAACAGCAAAGCGGAAAACACAAATGTGAAAATGGGATTCATAGTTGTAACTAATATTCCGCCGGCTCCAGCCAAACCCAATCGGGTTCCCATGAAGAAGAATACATTGTATCCAATCATAAAAATTCCGCCACCAACAATATACCGAAGGCCATCCTTGCTAGGTAAAATCTTTATCTTCAACAATTTTAAGATGGGAATCATCGGAATTGATCCAATTATAAACCGCCAAAAGATCAAAATGGGTACAGATGTGTATTCATTAACGACTTTTCCGTTTGTCCATGCTAAACCCCATAACGTCATTGCGAAGAGCATTAGAAAGGCAAATTTGGTTTGTTTCTCTTGATTCATGAGCGCGAAGTTAAATCATGGGAGAGTGATCATGGAAGATGGAAGATGTCGGAGTGAAGCGGAGATCCCGATAGTGCAGCGGAGCGGAACACATCGGGAGAAGATGGATCATGGAACGGATATATCTGTCATCACGATCCCGGTTTATCGGGAGAAGTGATCACATTGTTAGATCGTAACAGATTGCTTCTCTACGTTCGCAAGCGTGGTTGCTCTTGATCACCAGTTACCATATTTCTAGATTGCCGACCTTATGAAGTCAATACAACAACTAAATGAACAAATTATCACCTGCCGCAAATGTGAACGATTGGTGACCTTTCGTGAAAAAATTGCCAGCGAAAAACGCAAACAATTCATGGATTGGACTTACTGGGGTAAACCCGTCATCGGATATGGTCACGACAATGCAAAATTATTAATTGTTGGTCTTGCGCCAGCTGCCCATGGAGGGAATCGTACTGGAAGAGTATTCACAGGTGATAAATCTGCTGATTTTCTACTCATGTGCCTCCATACTGCCGGGATGGCAAATCAACCCAATTCGGATCATCGTGACGATGGATTGAATATCTATGATGGGTATATGACGCCCGTTCTAAAATGCGTTCCACCTGGAGATAAACCTACTGCAGAAGAATTGCGTACCTGTTTTGAATATTTTACTCTTGAAATGGCATTATTAACACACGTGAGTGTGATATTGACGTTAGGGAAAATCGCTCACGACAATATTCTAAAATATTATCAGGCTGAGTATAGTATTAAAAAAAGTGACTATCCATTTGGACATTTCAAGGAATACATTTTGCCGGATAAAAAAGTTTTAATATCGTCATATCATCCCAGTCCAAGAAATGTCAATACAAAGCGATTGACAAAGGAGATGATGTTAGAGTTGTTCACAACCATAAAGGATCGATTATGAGGCGTATAGGGGGTTTATTCATCATGTTGTCAATCATGATGGCGCAAGATTCTACACTGACTTTTGATAAAATATACAAAAACCGACTATTTACCACAGCAAAAATGGAACAGTATACCTGGTTTCCTGGCGAAAATGCTTATTTAATCACTCAAAAAGACACATCAAATAACGGCAAACATTTTTACAAGGTTGATATTGTGGATCAAGATACGACGCTATTTATTCCCAGTGATGTGACCAGCGGAAAAGATGCCCCTAAAATGATGATGAATTTCAGTTTTTCACTGGATGGCAAAAAATTATTAGCACAAACCAGTATGCGGAAAATCTGGCGACATTCACGTGCAGGGCAATTCATTGTGATTGATTCCGAGACTCAAACAATAAAGTCTATAGCTCCCGGAGAAGAATTACGGAATGCGAAATTTTCACCCAATAGCCAATATATTGCCTATGTAAAAAATGATAATAATTTGTACATCTGGGATTTAAACAAAGATAAAGAGAAACAGATTACCAAAGATGGATCAGAAACGATTCTTAATGGACATCCCGGGTGGGTTTACGAAGAGGAATTTCGACTCTACGATGGTTATCGATGGTCACCCGATAGTAAAGCTATTGCGTTCTGGCGTGAAGATCAATCCATGGTGAAACAATTTCATATGATACATGAAATGGAAATATATTCTGAAGTTGAATCCATCTATTATCCGAAGGCGGGTGAAACAAATCCTGTCATGAAAATTGGCGTGGCATCTCTAAAATGGGGTCGTATTCGCTGGATGGATCTTGGTGAAAATACAGATATTTATATTCCGAAAATGGATTGGGTAGCGGCTGAAAACACCATGGATGGCAAACAAAAACTGGTTATTACCTGGCTTAACCGCAAGCAGAATCATTTAGAGTTGTGGGTTACAGACCCGAAAACAGGACAGCATGAAGTGGTTTACACAGATGACGATACCTGTTTTATTGAACTCACGAATAATACCCAATTCCTTGAAAATGGTGAAATTTTATTAACATCGGAGCGATCAGGATTTCAGCATTTGTATAAAATTAATCCTCAGACAAAAAACATGGAGCAAATAACAAATGGAGATTGGGATGTCTCTGAAATTGTTTTTCTTAAAGATGAAAATGTTTATTTCTATGGCGCAAAGGATGGGGCAACCAATCGCAATTTATATTCCATATCCCTGGAGGGTGGAAACGTAAAAAGACTCACGGTGGGAGACGGACGTCATGAGGCAAATTTCGCACCATTGGGAGATGTGTTTGTGCATGGACACTCGGCGTGGGATAAAGCTCCCGTAATTACACTACGACAGTCTGATGGTGAAGCAATCCGTGTCCTGAAAGAAACGGATATGACTCTTTATAAAGATTATGGGTTTGTAGCTCCAGAGCTGATGAAGATTCCTACGCCTGATGGTCTGGAACTGGATGGGATGATAATGAAGCCATCCGATTTTGATCCAACCAAAAAATATCCAATTATTATTAATGGTTACGGTATGCCGGGGACGAAAATCGTGAACAATTACTGGAGTGGGAATTTGAGACAATTGTTGGTGAAAAAAGGATTTATCGTTTTTGCGTTTGATTCGCGCCATCAATCGGGATACGGCAAGGCCCGGATTAATCTTGGGTATGGCGACGCAAGTAAATGGCTTATTCAGGATCATAAATATGCCATTGATTATCTTGGATCACTTGGATATGTGGATACCAGTCGCGTAGGAGCTTGGGGTTGGAGTGGTGGAGGCTATTTCACGGTAATGGCACTTACCAAAGCACCAGAATATTTTGATGTGGGTGTAGCAGTGGCTTCAGTAACGGATTGGAAGTACTATGATACAATTTGGACTGAACGGTATATGAATACTCCGCAAGACAATCCAAACGGCTATATATCCTCATCTGTATTCACTTACGCGTATCAGCTAAAGGGCAAGCTCCTCATGATTCATGGCTCCACTGATGATAATGTACATACTCAGAATACAACGGTTCTTGTTAATGAATTTGTGCGATTGGGTAAAGATGTGGATGTATTTATTTATCCTGATCGTAATCATGGAATTTATGGTGGTGGAGCAACCTATCATGTTTTCAAACAATTAGTCGACTATTTTGTTGAGAATCTGTAATTGCACAAATTGAATTTGGTCTGACAGTTACAACACAGTAATTTTGCCCGCTTTTTTACAGCAATTGTCTTTGAATCTGAAGTGAGATTGCTTCGTCATCCCGATAAATCGGGATTCCTCGCAATGACAACTGATTGTTGAGTAAAAAAATGGGGACACCCGACTACGTTGAAACTTCGACGGACAAGTAGCTCAGTTGGGTGAGCGTCCCGAAGGTTTTCGGGAAGGTCGTTTGGAAAAAGTTTATTGAAATAAGAAATGGGGCCATAGCTCAGTTGGGAGAGCGCTTGAATGGCATTCAAGAGGTCGTCGGTTCGATCCCGTCTGGCTCCACTCATCATGTTATATTTTGTTTATATAATTTATAGTGCTTCACGAGATAGATATTATACTGGACATACGGACAACTTGGTCAGACGTATAGACCAACACAATTGCGGTTATTCATCTTCAACAAAATCAGGAATTCCTTGGCAGCTAATGTATACTGAAGAATTTCAGACTCGTAACGAAGCCATGAAAAGAGAATATGAAATCAAATCGAAGAAAAGCAGGAAATATATTGAGGCGTTAATCAATAAAATATAGATAGAGCGTCCCGAATACTTTCGGGAAGGTCGTCGGTTCGATCCCGTCTGGCTCCACTCATCATGTTATATTTTGTTTATATAATTTATAGTGCTTCACGAGATAGATATTATACTGGACATACGGACAACTTGGTCAGACGTATAGACCA
>FLOH01000179.1_pt1 | contig 175506 bp, 166 predicted proteins | sample 756751 | NCBI WGS metagenome assembly FLOH01 (sample SAMEA4026879, study PRJEB14308) | marine metagenome | biome: coastal water; material: water | depth 74 m | reverse complement strand
GGCCGTAACAACGGACGCAGGAACAGCCGGCGCGGGAGGTGATGGCGGTGGCGGTGGCGCTGGTGGCGGTGTTGGCGGAACCGGCTTATAGGGTCTTACTAGCATGATAACCCCATGCATTGTATAACGTATGCTGTTGATTTACCTGAACCTGTCCCGTGAACGACCGTGATTCAAGAAAGACACACATGAAAGCTCTTCGCCTTTACGCCATGGCCGGTGGCGTCCTTCTGGGTGCATTCCTTTTGACCGGGTGCGCGAATTTTGACGTTCCCTCTTTTCAAATACCTTCTTTCGGGTCGAATGAACCGGCCAAACAAGACGGTTTTGGTGCCATTGCCTTTTCCACAACCACACAACGCTGGCATATCCGGTGGAATGTTTCTGACCAGGCGAAAGCCGATGCCCTTGCTGCGCAGTATTGTGGTGCTGAGGATTGTTCGATTGTGCTTCGTTATGGCCCGGGCCAGTGCGGGACATTTTCCCTCGGTGACGGCGGTGCCTTGGGCATAGGATCGGGTGGCACCGAAAAGATCGCAAAATCGACCGCCCTCGCTGAATGCACTCTTTCTGGGCAAACGTGTAAAGTCGCGCCTGTCCGCTGTAACGACCAATCGTGAGGCTACCCGCCAAGGGAACAGCCTCACTGTAAGGTCCGGATTATGCCGATCAAAATAGTCTTCACAGCCATTGCAGCCGTTACCGTCATCGTCGCGGTGCTCTCCATCGGCTTCGTCGTCCTTGCCGATGGTAATGACGATCAGGATTGGGCGCGTGATGCGGTCCTTTCGGGCGAGGCCGTTCCCCTGGCGCAGATTATTGATTCCATTGAGCGCGCCCACGACGGAAAGGTCTATGAAGTGGACCTTCTCAAAAGCGACGATAGTCGCGGTGTATCAATGTATCGGTTGAAGCTGGTGTCAGATGACGGGTTTCTGATGGACCTGATGGTGGATGCATCTTCCGGGCAATTGATCGGCATTGGCGGGCAAGGCATTGGCAATGATGATCACCACGATGATGATGACGGTGATGAGAAGGAGCATGACGACTGATGAAAGTGCTCGTGGTCGAGGATGATCAAAAACTTTCCCATATGCTGGTCGCTCTGCTAAAGGAATCCGGATTCGTGTGCGATGTTGCCTATGATGGAAATGTTGCCTATGAGCTCGGATGTACTGAATTTTATGATGCCGCCGTCCTCGACCTCGGCCTGCCTGAACTTGACGGCATCAGCGTGCTTCAGGGTTGGCGTGATGCCGGCTGTGCCATGCCTGTCCTTATTTTAACGGCGCGGGGCCGTTGGTCAGAAAAGCTGGCCGGGTTCAATGCCGGGGCTGATGATTACGTAACAAAACCCTTTGAAGCGGAAGAAGTCGTCGTGCGGCTTCACGCCCTTATCCGGCGCAGTTCCGGCCACGCCTCACCTGAATTACAGCTCGGCGAGTTGTCCCTCAACACCATGAGCAACCGGGCAACGGAAGCGGGCGTTTCGTTGAATCTGACAGCGCTTGAATTTCGCGTTCTGTCCTATCTGATGCATCATCCCGGTCGCGTTATCAGCCGGACGGAATTTCTCGAGCATGTTTACGATTCAGAAACGGACCCCGATTCAAACGTCATGGATGTCATCATCGGAAGATTGAGAAAAAAAATCAACCAGGCCCAGATTACAACGGTCCGCGGACAGGGCTTCCGGCTCGACCCGTTGAAAGTTGAGCATGCAAAGTCTTAATGCCCGCCTGATGGTGTCTGCGGGCGTGTGGATCGCCCTTGTCCTTGTTGTCGGCGGCTTTGCCCTTTCGTTTGTCTTCAAGAACGCGATAGATGAATCCTTCCGACGGCGGTTGGAGGCTTCGGTCAACACCCTTGTCGCAGCGACGGATATCCAGCCGGATGCCCAACTGGCCGTCACCCGGTCTCTTGGCGACGCTAAATTTGAGCAGGCCCTGTCCGGGTGGTATTGGCAGATATCAACCAACGATGTGCCCTTGGCCAGGTCCCGGTCGTTGTGGGATGCGAGTCTCCCCCTCGCGGCCGATACGGCGACGCCCGGAAAATTCGGCTCACGAGACATACAAGGCCCCCGAAACCGACCCCTGTGGGCCTCGTTTCTGACACTGCAAATTGACGGGTTCCCTACACCGGTTCAGTTCATGGTCGCCGGCGATGTTTCTGACCTGATCGGGGAGCGGGAAAATTTTGATTTTATCCTTTCCCTTTCCCTCGTCACGCTGGGGATTGGCGTTCTTCTGGCCCTGGTCATTCAAATTCGATATGGCCTGAGGCCCCTGCGGGGTCTGGTCCGAGACCTCGAAGACATCCGCCAGCATAAGGCAAACCGGCTGGACTCACAGTATCCGAAGGAGATCCAGCCACTCATCCAGGTGACGAATGCCGTGCTCAAAGAAAACCAGAGCCAGATTGAACGGGCGCGTCGTCATGTGGGCAATCTGGCGCACGCCTTAAAAACACCCCTGACGTTGTTGCGGGGGGAAACCCGAACGGAAAAAGATGACGCGCGCAAAACGGCCCTGAATGATCAGATAGAGACCATTACCAATCTGGTGGAACACCACCTTGACCGGGCGGCGGCGGCCGGATCATCCTCGTTCACGACCGGCTCCGTTCCGGTTCTCGGTACGGTCACATCCATTTGCCGGTCACTGGAGAAAATATACGCCGCAGAAAACCGGCGAGGCCATATTGATGTGCCGGATTCGCTGATATTCCGGGGCGAACGCGAAGACTTGGAAGAAATTGCCGGAAACATCATTGAGAACGCCTTCAAGTGGGCACAAAGGGATATCCATGTTTCCGCTCGCGCCGCGCCCGATGGCTTGCACCTTTCCGTCACCGATGATGGGCCGGGTATGCCAGAGTCAGAAATGAAACAGGCCCTTGTCCGTGGCCAACGGCTCGATGAAATGACCCCGGGACACGGCCTTGGCCTATCCATCGTCACTGATCTCGTGACGCTCTATCAAGGGCGGATGACGTTTGAACAAGCCCCAGGCGGGGGACTTTCCGTCAGTATTGTGTTCCCGCCTGACCGCATGGCGTAATCCCCCGGTTTCCGCGCCCTATCATGAATGGATCATGAACCGCCGTTTCACAAACGGTTCAGTGGCAATTTCATAGAGTGCCCCCACTGAATTTTAAATGGAGATACTCACATGACAAATATACGCAATACAGAAATTATAGAGGCTACCAACAGCCAGAATACCGACAAGGTTGTCGGGCGTCGGGCTGCCCTGGCAAAGCTTGGCCTTATCGCCACGGTTGCTTATGCAGCCCCGGTTCTCCTATCGCTCAATAGCGCGTCCGCCTCAGGCGATGGCGGCGGTAATGGCGGTGGCTCCGGTGGTGGCGGTAATAGTGGCGGCGGCGGTAATGGCGGTGGCTCCGGTGGCGGTGGCGGTAATGGCGGTGGATCCGGCGGCGGTAATGGCGGTGGATCCGGCGGCGGTAATGGCGGTGGATCCGGCGGCGGTTCTGGCGGTGGTTCCGGTGGTGGTGGCACTGGTGCTGGTGGTGGTTCCGGTGGTGGTGGTGATGACGGTGGTGATGACGACCTGACTAATGGCGGTACTGCCGGCACGACAGGAACCGATGGAACAGGAACCGGTGGAACAGGAACCGGCGGAACCACGCCATAACCCGGTTCACCTGAAGACCTCTTATATTGACACAATCCCGGCTTCCTGTTCATTGGAAGCCGGGATTTCTTTATTACACATCACTGTTTGGCGAGGGCACTGTGGATTTATGGTTTAACGGCATATCAAGGCCCGTTCGCCTGTCTGACAACGCAACAACGCTTTTACCGTTGATACGGCAGATCGTCAGTTCGTGGCCTTTTAATGAAAAGCCGGACGAGCACCCCGATCCTGTGATCACCGTCTGGTCCCATGACAACGGGTATTCCCGCACATCCCTATGGCTCGATGAGGCTAAATCCTACCCGGATCCGGTCAACGCCGTCTGCGACTTCATCGTTGACCTGACGCATGCCTATAATGCCGATCAACCCGACACCTTATGTCTGCACTGCGCCGCCACGATTATTGGCGGCCAGCTTGTTATTTTCCCTAACGGTTACAACCAGGGCAAAAGCACGTTTATGGCGCTGCTCGCATCCCGGGGCGTCCGGGTCCTCTGCGACGACGTCATGCCGCTGGACCTGGCGACATTCAAAGGCCATGCCCTTGGTATCCAGCCCCGTCTGCGCGTCCCTGTCCCGACGACGCTGGGGCCTGACTTTGACTCCTTTGTTCTTGGTCACGCCGGGCCATCCAGCGGCCGGTTTCAATACCTGAAACTGGAGTCAGACATGCTGGCTTCCTTTGGCGAGAGCTTTCCCATCGGCGGCATTGTTATCCTTGAGCGAAACGATACCGGAGATAACACCATCACCGACGCCGGTCAGGCCGACACCCTCAAAGCGATCATTCTCCGTAATTTTGCCGACTCCATGCCTGCCGCCAATATTCTCGACGGATTGCTTTCTTTGATTGAACAGGCGCGCCTGTTCCGGTTGAATTACGCTCAGGGAGATCAGGCCGAACGCCTTCTGCTCGAGACGTTCGGCACACAACCAGAGGTGAACGCTCAATGACCGCACAGCACTATCAGCAAAAACCGGGGGTTCATGTCCGCCAGATTGATGACCAGGCCTTTCTGGCTGACCCTGACACAGACGTTTTGTTTCACCTCAACCCCGTTGGCACAGCCGTCTGGCGATTGCTGGAACAACCAACGACCGCAAAGGACATCGTCAACCTGCTCGTCGAGGCGTTCCCCGATGCCGGCAGAGAACAAATCACCAGCGACGTTTCTTCCCTGCTCGATCAACTGTCCCACAACGGCCTGACTTCCGTTACTGGCATAACCTGAAGGATCCCCGCCATGGCAGACAAACTCGATCCCGCCGCACGTGCCGCCGCACTGAACGATCTCGACGGATGGTCGGATGTCCCGGAGCGGGACGCCATTGAGCGCACCTTCACCTTCAAGAGTTTCAACGCAGCCTTCGGCTTCATGTCCCGCGTTGCACTCAAGGCAGAGAAAATGGATCACCATCCGGAGTGGTTCAATGTCTATAACCGGGTCGATGTGACCCTGACCACACACAGCGCGGACGGGATCACGGAACTCGATGTGACGTTGGCGGCCTTCATGAACACGGTTGCCCATCAGATGGGCGTCAAGGAAGCCTAAAGGGCGCACTCCGCCGATTATGATATCCACAGGCGTGTCGGCAAGCCCGCGTCGTCAACTTTCAGTGATAGATATGGGCGTAGCGTTCCCTGAGCTCTTTTTTCTGGACTTTGCCCATGGCGTTGCGCGGCAGGGCATCGACAAAAAACACCCGCTTGGGCTGCTTGAATTTGGCCAGCCGCCCGGCGAGATAATCCATTATGTCCGCTGGCGTTAATGCCGCACCGGGCGCAGTAACAACAACGGCCATGACCGCTTCCCCGAAATCAGGATGAGGCACGCCAATCACGGCAGATTCAATAACGCCTTCCATCTGGTCGATTTCGACCTCAACCTCTTTCGGATACACGTTGAACCCGCCCGAGATCACCAGATCCTTGGCCCGCCCGACGATGGCAACGCGACCCGAAGCATCCATCTCGGCCATATCGCCGGTGATGAAATGCCCGTTCGGGCGAAATTCGGCCGCCGTCTTTTCCGGGTTACGCCAATAACCCTTGAACACGTTCGGCCCCTTGATCTCCAGCACACCGGTCTCGCCCGGGGCGACCGCCGCGCCTTCTGCGTCACACACCCGTGCGGTAACATCGGGCAAGGCGAACCCGACGGTTCCGGCGATCCGGTCTCCCTCATAAGGGTTGGACGTGATCATACCGGCTTCCGTCATGCCGTACCGCTCCAGAATGCGGTGACCGGTGCGGGCCTCGAAGGCATCAAAGGTTTCTGACAGCAATGGCGCAGACCCGGCGATAAACAATCGCATGGCGGCACAAACGTCCGGGGTGAACTGTTCGTCATCAAGCAGGCGTACATAGAACGTTGGCACCCCCATCATGACGGTAGAGCGGGGCAAGTAATCGAGCACCGCCGCGACATCAAACCGGGGCAGGAACCAAACCTTCGATCCGTTTAGCATGGCGCAGTGTAGTGCCACGAACAGGCCATGCACATGATAGATCGGCAAGGCATGGAGCAACACGTCGCCGGGTACGAACCCCCATAAGGTATGCAGGGTGAGCGCGTTGCACGCCAGGTTGTCATGACTCAGCATGGCACCCTTGGAACGCCCGGTGGTGCCGGATGTATAGAGAATGGCGGCAATATCATCGGGGTCACAAGCGGTGATAGTCTCGTCTGGTTCAGACCCGGCGACCATCTCCATCCACGATCCTTTTCCCTTGGCATCGAGGCACAATATATGTGCGACGCCGCAGTCTTTAGCAACGGCGCGAAGCGCCGCTTCATTTTTCGGCTGACAGATCAACACCCCCGGCTCCGCATCGCCTAAAAAATAGCTGACTTCCGTGGCTGTATAGGCCGTGTTCAAGGGGATATAGATGGCACCGGCTCTTAGGCAAGCGAGATAGAGCACGACAGCCTCGGGGGATTTTTCCACCTGCACCACGAGCCGGTCGCCGGGAGTAATCCCAAGCCCTCGCAATGCCGTCGCCATGCGCGCTGATGCCGTATCCGCCGCGCCATAGCTCAGGCTCGCACCATCGGGGACCGCCAGAAAAACGGCCTCTCTGTTATCGGGAAACCGCGAGAGAAGCAGTGAATACAGATTGGCATTGGTCATGGATACATTCCGGAATTGTCATCTGGCGCTCACGCGCGGCAAAATATCACCTTGCCAAGCAATGACAGACCCTGTTCAACGCGGCAAGAAACTTCGGCCTATGACCCGGAGCGGAACAATTACATTTTTTGGCAACGACGGCGTTGCAGAACTTGCATCCATCGAAAAGCCCCCGTAGATATTGTGAGATGGAAGAATGCATACAGAGTCTTGGCGTTATTGGTAAACTTTTCCCTCTAATTTTGACGGGCGAGAAGACATCTACTATTCGCTGGCATGAACAGCATATTGTTCCGGGTCCGATGACATTTGTCTGCGATGACGATTCGTCACAAACCGTTATTGTAATGGTTACTCGTTGCACTGAAATGCCATTGCATGACGCCGCTCGCTTCGTTGGTAAATCGAACGAATGGCCCGATGAAATCATGCTCGAAGGAATGCGTGAACACTACCCAGACATTGAGTTGTCCAGCGTCGTGCAAGTCGTTGAACTCAAGCCTCCACCACTCAGCTAAATCCACATATGACCCGGAGTGGACTAAGCTTAAACCATAAGTATGACGACAGGTAATTAGTGGAGCTGACTTCCAATGCCGGCAGCAGATTCTGCAATAATCCAATTTCGGAATACGGCTATGCGTGAATGATTGGACCGGCTTTCTGAACACGTAAGTGAATAGATAACCTTTGGTGGGGTTTCCAGATCAAACAACTTTACAAGTTTGCCATTGGCAATCTCGTCGCTGATCAAGAATCCATAGGCTAATGCGACACCGAGACCTTCTTCAGCGGCTTTCATAGTCAGTTCGCAATGAGCAAAACGTGGTCCCTTTATTTTTTCCGGCACCTTGCTACCTGCACATGCGAACCAATTGACCCAATCGTCGCCAACAACATCACGCAGCAAATTCACTTGTACCAAGTCCTCAGGATTTTTAATGACGGGTCCCTTCTCAATGAACTCTGGACTGCAAACGGGAAAACGGGTTGTCGATACAAACGGGTCGGTCCGGTAACCCTTCATCGGTTTTTGCCCATATTGAATCAGAACATCGACACCTTCTTCTGGAAAGGCCATCGGGTTTTCCGTTGTCGTCACTTCCATCTCAATTTCTGGATAGGCGTAATTGAAACTACCCATATGTGGCAGTAACCAGCGGGAGGTAAAAGCAGGCGTTGCGCAAAGCGAGAGTGTTCCGGATAATTCGATACCTTTGACCTTTTCTGTTGAGTCATTAAGGCGATCGAGTATCTGGGCCAATTCGTCGAAATAATTTGTGCCGCTACGGGTAACTTCAACGCCATTGGCCTTACGGCGAAACAGCCTTACGCCCAGAAATTTCTCCAACCCCTTCACCTGATGGCTGATCGCCGACTGTGTAACGCACAACTCTTCGGCCGCAGCCTTGAAGCTTTGATGCCTAGCGGCAGCTTCAAACGCACGAATCGCAGGAAAAGGAGGCAGAGCGCGCCTCATCCGACGTGAATCCATCTCACATCTCCATGAAATACAATCATTTGCTCGCACATCGTCACCTACCCTAACCTTTCTTCAGTTCCAATCCAAGCAATGGAGGCGTTGATGCAACCCCATGGTTCAGGTTTTTGGCGTATCAGGCTGACATCCATCGTCGTCGTGTCGATTGTTATCGGGGTCATGCTTGGCGTCATTGGCGGCCAAAGTCTGGCTCAGGTAATTGCCCCAACGGAGCACAAAGGTCTCACTGTTGAGACCCTTGGCAAAATTTCTGAGGAATCCCTGCGAGCGCAGACCGGCCTTGATGGGCGAATTCTGTTACTACGTGCAATTACAATTGAACCCGGTGGGCAGATCGCCAAGCATAGTCACGAAAATATTCCGGGCCTTGTCAAGGTTATCACTGGAGAATGGACCGAAGGTCGCGAGAATGGGGAAGTGATATTCGACAGCAATACGCAAAACGCCATTATCGAGGACAAAGATACGGTGCACTGGTTTTATAACCGTGGCGACAAACCAGCGACAGCGATTGTTTGTGATATTAAACCGGCGAGTTGACTGCCTCTGACTCGTTACAGAACTGATCCCCGTCCTTCAATTACGACTGCTTTCGGCGCAGAATCGGGTATTTGCATCGGCAACCACAGTATTCTCATGCTATGTGTCTAACCGCCCTGGCGCTCACGCGCGGCAAAATATCACCTTGCCAAGCAATGACAGACCCTGTTCAACGCGGCAAGAAACTTCGGCCTATGACCCGGAGCCGTTATTTAATAAGGAGGCAAGGTTTTGTTGAGATCACCAAGCAATCGTTTGGCATCTGCATTATCTGGATCAAACCGGAGCGCAATCATGAGCCATGTCTTCTTTTCCTCGGGTGTCTTTGCATCCAATGCTTTTTCAACATAAACCGCGCCCCGGTAATCTGAAAAAGCCTTCGACGCACACGAATCACAGGGCTCTGTTTCCTGTGAAACAGCGGCGCCCGATAACGAGGCCGCCAACAAAAACAGTCCCAGAGTGAGAAGCCTTGTCATTTAACCCCCCGTAAGGCACGGCGGCGCAAAACATCGGCGACGATGACAAGAATGAGGGCGGGGACAAAAATAACCGTCGCCAATGCTGGATAAAGCGGTGACGAGCCAACAGCAATTCCACTGAAAATAAACGTCGGCAATGTTCTCACCGTCCCGTTAAGGGAGTAGGTCAGGTAAAAATTTCCCCACGACATCAGGAAAACAAAGATGGCGGCAGAAAATATTCCCGGCCAGATGATCGGTAATGTTACCTCACGATAGACTTGCCATGTAGTCGCCCCACAATCGCGGGCCGCACGTTCCAGTGTTGGGTCAAATGCCGCAATCTGGACCCCTGTCACCACAAGGGCAAACGGCAGGAGATAGACGACGTGCCCGATGATGATCGATGGCATGCCGAGGGAGAAATCAAATTGCTGACCCAATACCGAAAACCAGATCAAAAGGACAATGCCCAAAAGGAGTTGTGGGAAAAACAGGGGGGTCGAAACCAGCGCCTGAAAAATTTTCTTACCTGGAAATTCGTACCGTAACCATACAAGCGCCGCTGCCGTACCGAGTGCCGTCGCCAAGACCATTGTGACAGTCGCAATGACGGCAGAATTGATCATCGCCGTACCGATTTCCCGGTTGTCAAAAAGCTTGCCATACCAATCCAAAGTAAACCCATCGAACGGCACCGTGAGAAACCGCCCTTCCTTAAAAGAAAAGACGATCAGGGTGAAAATTGGAATGTAAAAGAAGATCAGTACAATCGCTATGGAGCTGTACAAGACTGCATTGATAAGGGTGTCTTCGAGGCGAAGTTTCATGATGATAGGCCTCGCCGTTTCAGGCCATATACCCGGGTGAAAAGTAACACAGAAAATATTGCGGCGACCATCAAGACAACCGTTAAGCCAGCGCCAAGTGGCCAGTTAATCCGCACTTCAAAGGTCTGCCTGATCAGTTCTGCAGCCATTGGGTTTTTCCCCCCACCCAAGACTTTGGGTTCGAGAAACACACCAAGACTCAGCAGGTAGACAAGAACGCAACCCGCGTAGATCCCGGGGCGACACAACGGCAAGGTTACTTCAAAAAAGGCCCGGAACTTGGAAGCCCCTGCGTCATACGCCGCACGCAACAGATCCCGATCGATGTTCTCGATCGATAGAAATATTGTGAAGATCATGAAGGCCAATAAATTATAGACCATTCCCAACAACGTCGACCAATCTGTAAACAGAATATTCTGAATTTCGGGACCAGCACCAAACTGTTCCATAATCCAGTTAAGGCCGCCCTTTTGATCGAGAAACAGCACCCACCCAAATGTCTTCAGCACGGCATCAACCAGAAATGAGAAGATCATCAGAATTTTCACGTGATTCTGATAGGTCTTGATTCGTGTCGCCAATGCATACGCCACCGGGAAGGCAATCAACAAACACAGCACGGTTGTTATCAGTGCCATGACTATCGTATGCCCCATGGTCGTCCAATGGTGCACTTTTGAGAAAAGCACTGTCCACGTGGCCAGGTCCCATGTCCATTTGAGGCGAAAATATTCCGTGCCCTGAAAAGTAAGGACAAGTGTCAGGACCAAAGGGACGGCAAAGAAGAGAGTCTGCAGCAGCGCCGGAGGCACGGCCTTCATCAAGACTTCTGTATCAAATAATTTTCGTTGTTCTGTTTCGGCCATGACAGTTAACTCAGCGGCAAGGCGCAAACATCATTCAGATTAAACCCGAATGCGGCCTTGTCTCCAAATTCGATGCCCGTCTCAGAGCTGCCTTGGATTTCAATTGTCAATGCCAGCCCATCTTCTGTATGGGCCTGAATTTGCGTGATTGAACCTTTATGAAAGACCTCCTGTACAACGGCATTCACCTCGCAATCATACACTTCAGCATTCTTCTTGAAATAAAGGAGTTCAGGACGAACCATCAATGTACAGGCGCCCTTTTCAAGGCCACCCGTTAACTGCTCTTTCCGAAGATGCCCACTGTTGTGAATCAAGTGTGTGCTTGAGAAAGATAAGTCGTCACCTGAATGTTCACCAATTTCAATGGGGATCAGATTCGTGTCGCCAATAAACGTTGCGACAAACCGATCAACAGGTTTGTAGTAAATCTCTCCCGGGGAGCCCAATTGCAGAACCTCACCATCGCGCATCACACAAATTCGATCAGCCAGCACCATCGCCTCTTCCAGGTCATGGGTCACATGGACAAATGTAACGCCAAGCTGGCGATGCAAACGCTTGAGCTCTGCTTGAAGAACTTTCTTCAGTTTCGCATCGAGCGCGCTTAAAGGTTCATCGAGCAAAAGCAGCTTTGGTTCTGAAATCATCGACCGCGCCAAAGCGACGCGCTGCTGCTCACCACCAGACAACTGATGGGGAAACCTGTCCAGATACGCTTCTTTCAAATCCATCAATTGCAGCATTGCGCAGACCCGGCGATGAATTTCGTCTGCAGGGAGTTTACGAAGCTTCAGTGGAAATCCGATATTTTGTGCGACCGTGCGATGGGGAAACAACGCCAGCTTTTGAAACACCATTGATGTCGGGCGTTTCGCTGGCGGAACACCATTCATGTCTTGCCCCGCGATCGAAATCTGACCGCTATCGGCATCCAGAAAGCCGGCAATATGATTGAGCAACGTCGTCTTCCCACAGCCGGATGGCCCGACCAGAGCAATAAATTCGCCGGAATTGACATCCAGCGAAAGGTTCCTCAAGGCCCTGGTGTTGTCAAAGGACTTGCTGACACCGTCAATTTGCAGAATGAGGTCGTTCGTCTGCATTCGTTTCCCTCAGTTTATATTTAATTATTTTTAAGATGAACGGGGTCGCACATAGCGACCCCGTTCGCTCTGCTTAACCGCTTTACCCTGCGTTAGACAGCTCTTCCTGCCATATCGCCAACATATCATCAATGTTCGGGGCAATATCGTGGAAGTGGCTCTTGTTATAAGCATCCCACATGTAATCGACCTGCAGGACGTCCTTCTGTTCTGCGGTATATTTCGCTTCAACGGACGAATTTGGCGTCACGTTACAGGTGAAGTCTGTCCAGCTGAGAACCATGCAAGCATCGTCTGAAGCAACGTGCTTGATCAGCTTCTTGGCAAGATCAGGGCTATCGGTATCTTTCACAATTGCGGTTGCTTCCATCCAGACAATGCCCTGTTTAAGGCCATGCTGTGGCTCCGGTACAATCGTCAGGATCTGCTTGTGGCCCTGTTTACGCAACGCACTGGTGCAATAGGAACCACACCCGACCAATGTCACGAGAGAGCCATCCAGAATACCTTTTTGCGCAACGGAAAGATCACCGATGATCGCACGGGTATTCTTGAACAATGCCCGCAGAACCATACGAACTTCCTTCAATTCGTTAGCATCCAGTTCCTTGTAGGGATTGATGCCGGCATGAAGCGCCATCGGCAGAATGGGCCAGTCGCCCCAATCCAACACACCGATCTTGCCATTGTTCTTCTTATCAAAGCAGGCATCCCAGCTGGTCCAGTCTTCCGGCTTTGAATAATCCGTATTAAGGGTCGGACCGACCCAACCCCAACGTGTTGGCAAACCCGCTGTCTTTCCCTCATGCATCAGAGGCTCAAACGGGGCCGCAAACTGAGGGTAGAAGGTTTCGTACACATCGGCGAAATCTTTGGGATCGAGATATTCGCAAATCCCTGCGGGGGCCATGCGCATGATCCAGGGAGAGTCCGTGGAAACGACATCAAAATCGCGATAGGCACCGGCTGCCAATTTTGCAAAACCACCGGCGCTGTCGACGATCAGATCGAACGTCAATTCGGCATTGTGCTCTTTTTCGAACGGCTCAACGATACGCGGATCGTTGTATCCTTCCCAACACATGTAATTCAATTTTGTGGCGGCGTGGCCAACTTTTGGTAAGCTGCTCAGGGCCATTGCGCCTGCTACTGTTGCGGCACCCTTGACAAAATCACGGCGATTAGGGGTTAGGCGGTCCAACCCTTTTTTCTTGATCTGTTCCTGATAATATTTAGGCAGATCTGAATACCAATTCTTAGTCATGACGTTTTACTTATCCTCCAGTGTTCGACCTCTTTTTATATTTTTTCAAAGTAGCGCTGCACGTCGAGGTCACTAACGTGCGCACGAAAAACCACATCTTCCCTGATTCTGGAAGCGACAAACCAATCAACAAAATCTTCACCAAAAAGGTTGCGTGCTGTCTCGCTCGTTGACAACTTTTCGGCGGCCTCTAGCAATGTTCGCGGAAATCTCCGATCATCCGACACGGCCTCTTCATAAGAATCCCCCGGGCTGGCATCGGGTGGTTCTAACCCACGTTCAATGCCGTCAAGACCAGACCCAAGACACGCGGCGAATGCCATATACGGATTGCTATCAGCCGATGGAACCCGGTACTCAATCCGGGCCGCATCTGCGGGCTCTGTAATAATCCGGACAGCCGCTGAGCGGTTCTGTATCCCCCAACTGGAATGCGTCGGTGCCCATGCCCCGGGAACCAGACGCCGGTAGGCATTAGCGGTATGGGCTGTCATTGCCAATAGTTCGGGTAAATAATTGACCACACCGCCAATAAAGGGCCGCATGACCGCGTTCGGCCCGGTCTCCACCGATGACCCGGCAAAGACGGCCTCTCCTGTCTTAAGATCAAACAATGACATGTGCAGGTGGCCGGATTGGCCCGGCCAATCGTTTGACCATTTGGACATGAATGTCGCCATCTTGTCATGCTGGGATGCGTACGCCTTTGTAAACGTCTTGAAGAATGCGCCATTATCCGCAGCGCAGATGCCCTCGCCGACCGCATGGGGCGCTTCAATGCACCCCGGGCCAAGTTCGGAATGCATGGAGTCCAGATAAATCCCGCCCTTTTCTACCGTCGCCTGTAGCCCGTCCAGAAAGTCCGCGCCGGCAACAGGCGTCAACGCCGAGTACGTCCAGTTCCCCGGAAGATAAGATGTCAGGTTCCGATAGGACTTCTCTCGCACGGAAGTCGGTGTTTCATTGAAAAGAAAAAACTCGTACTCAAATGCTGCGCGGACTCCAAAGCCCATTTCTGCCGCCCGGGCAATTTGTTTTTTTGCGAGATTTCGCGGCGATTTACCTGCACTCACCCCAACAAAATCAGCCAAAAATAAAACACTGCCATCGCGGAACGGGTTACAGCGAATGCTGCCGGGGTCGATGGCCGCTGGCTCGTCAGAAAACGATCCGCCTCCGTTGGTATTCTCTGTGATATCCCAGTTATAGAGCACGTCGCAGAATGGGTATCCGTGCTTTAGCAATTTGATTGCTTTGGCGGGCTTTACCGCCTTTTCGCGGATAACCGTATCCACATCGACAATCCCAATCCGGACGTCTTCAATATCCGGGCGCTCGAGCAATGCAATTGCCTGCTCAACCGTCTCACACGCGATCATGTCGTCTTGCGAAATCAATTCTAATTTCCCTGAATGCCGCCAATGGGATTTCCACTAAACAACATATCTTCTTATGCTGTTAAAATCTTTAATTAAAACCCTACACGGACACGTCCTTGCCGCGGAATGTCCCTAAAGGGCTATGCGAGAGGGCATTGTCACGGCAACGGAGTGGTGTTTTAGTGTGGCTATCTGTACCGAAGCATACCGTACGGTTGAGGACGCCATACAGTCATTCAACTACGGCTGCCTGATACCTTTTACGCAATGAGCAAGGAGCATGAAGATGTCTGCGGGATTTAGCTTTAAAGACACCGGAGAGATGAGGGCTTATCCACTTTTTTGTGGCGGCGACATGATGGATATGTCCGTATTCGATCCCTTTGATCCCAATGTAGGAACCAAAGTCTTCAATCCCTATTTCATCTACGTGATCACCCACCCGCAGGGGAATGTCCTGTTTGACGCCGGTGTCCATCCTAAGCTCAGGACCGACCCCAGATCCCGGCTGGGCGATCTTGCCGATATATTTGAAGTGATCATGACGGATGAGGACTGGGTAATTCCATGCCTTGCCCGCGTTGGCATGGTGCCGGCTGACATAGATTATGTGGTTCAATCTCATCTTCACTTTGATCACACGGGCGGACTTGAGTTTCTCAAAAAATCCAAAATTTTCATTCAACGCCTAGAACTGACCGTTGCACGCAAGCCCCCGATTTATCAAAAGGATGTGTACGTTGATATCGACTTTGAGCACGATCTGGACTGGATTGAGCTCGATGGCGAACATGATATTTTTTCCGATGGCATGCTCAGAATCATCCCGACTCCAGGCCACACCATAGGCAGCCAGTCATTGCTTGTGAATTTGCAGAGCCAGCCCCTGTTCCTGCTCGGTGATTGTGTTTACCTGCTTGAGAAAATGCGCCAGCGTTTGTTACCCGGCGTTATCTGGAGTCCCGACGCACAAATTGAGACATGGGATATGCTCGAGAAGGTCGAACGGGAAACAGGGGCGAGACTGGTGCCGACGCATGAAATCGACTATCTCGATTCCGTGCCGATGGCCCCGAACGCCTGGTACAGCTAAATTCGATTGCGGCTGCTTTCGGTGCAGAATCGTCAGATTACTCACCTTCGAGAGGCGCTATTCCGTTTGGGATATAGCCAACAACTGAATCAATTGCCCGCGTTACGTATTCCTCTTTCTGACCCACAGGAGCGACGTAGTGCAGTGCCGCCTCCGCATCCTCTCGCGTGCCTGCGCGCAACAATATCCAGGTGGCGAGATATTGCGAAGCGAGACACCCCCCTGCGCTCGCAATATTACCATTTGCATAGAAAGGCTGATCCAGAACCTTTACCCCGGCTTCGATCACCCATGGTTTCGACGTAAGGTCAGTACAGGCAGGAAGATCGCCAATTAGCCCGAGCTTGGCGAGCAGTAGCGTGCCCGAGCATTGGGCGCCGATCATCTGGCGCGCCGGGTCGAACTGAAGTCGGGCAAGTAGGCCCGTATCTTGCGCAATCTCGCGTGTCTTGATGCCGCTGCCAATGATGACGGCATCGGCATCAGATGCGAACTCCAACGGCCGCTCGGCATGAATGGTGACACCATTCATGGAGGTGACGGTCTCCGACGGACACGTTATGAATGCCTTCCAGCCCTTGGGCCTCATTCGGTTCAAAATTCCTGCCGCAATGAACGAGTCCAATTCGTTAAATCCATCGAACGTGAGTATCGCGATCTGCATTGTTGAATCCTTTACCAATGTTGTTTTGCGGTGGATGACTATCGTAAGATTGCGGCTGCTTTCGGTGCAGAACCGGATATCTGCCCCTGCGTCCTGTTTGATTCAACGCCCTGCGGCACGGTTAATTCAGCGCCCCTGCGCCATGGCCCCCACCAGACGGCCGATCAGGTTGTAGGAAACCTTGCCGTTTATGTGCATCCCTTCCAGTTCCTCAAACCGCTGGACCGCCCCTTCCAGTGGCCCGCCGCCGGTATAGCCCAGATACGCCAACAGCGTCCGGGCGGTCTCCACCGGCACCCTGTCACCCGAAGCTGGCAGGCCGGGATCGCCCAGCCCCAGTTCACGCACGCCTGCTATGAAGCTCTGCGTTGGGACGGCGACGCCACGGACCGGTTGCTGGTTTTGCGTCGTCGCCACATGGATCGCCACCAACACGGGCAGGCCGTCCTCGAAATAGAAGATCGGCGAGCCGGAGTCTCCCGGCACCGCGTCACAGCGGTGCACCGCCAGCGCCAGCCCCGTAGCAAAGCCCTCGAACGGGCAATTGATGTGGGCCGTCAGTTCCTGTTTCTTGTCCTTGGAATAACCCGCCTGCACAAACGGGATCTGTAGCTCCAGAAAATGTTTCAGCGTCGCCCGGTCCAGAGTCGCCACCCCGAACCAGCCGCTCTCCGTTCCGATGTCGTCCTTCAGCATGATGAAGGCCCAGTCATTGGTGGCGATCATGCCGGTGGGTGGTACACCTTCCTGATAGTCCTCGGGAATGAAGTAGCTTTTGGCGACGGAATGACCGGCATATTCCGTTTCCTGATAGGTGACCTCACCGCCCGAGTATTCATCATCCTTGCGGAAATACCCGGCGACAAAGTGAACCTGTGAAGGCGGCACGAACGCCCGTTTGCGTTTGTCATACAGGCAATGCGCCGCCGTGATGGCCACCTTCGGCCCGACCAGAACACCTGAGCAGTGGCCGCCGGTCTCGGTATTGACGCGGCCCACGGCGCTCCACGGGTATTCATGGGACACCATGGTCAGGCGGTCGTCGACCCCCTTGATCCCAGCCAGCACTTCGGCAGCATCAGACGGCAGCCCGCCTGGTCCGACAAGCAGCACAACGGCCGTCGCAATGATCCTGATTGCCCGTGTCATGAGAGCAACCTGCCATATTCCTGCGCGGTTGGGAATCATAGAGGACGGGGGAGTCGAACATTACTCACCGACGTTCAATCTATCGTGAGCAGGGTGATTTATTCTTTACCTCTTCTCACATTCCAGCTTTTCATCATCCCGTCTCCGCTTCACCAGACCAAGATCGCAAAAACAAAATGCTGCAATCGCTTCTTGCCCACCGTTTTCACCTGATGGCATCAATCGTCATGCTATTGGTCTGTGCGGCAAACACCGCACACTCTGGCGTTCAGTCCGGCACACCGCCTGAACAGGTTGTCAGCGTCATGGCGTCGGTTCCGGGCGGAACGGGTCGGTTGCTTACGGCGCCCCACACCGGCAAGAAAATATGCGATCTGGCGGACACCACGCCGGTCCTGTTCTTCACTCAGGCGAACCACGGCCCCCATAAATATGCCCGGGTCGAGGTTCTCGAAGGCGACTGCGTGGGAAAACAGGGTTACCTGTCCTGGGGGTCCCTCGACCCGGAGCCGACGGCCGACACGGCCCGTGCCGGGATGGCCTATTTCAACGCCACCCGGGACGGGGTTGCGATCGGGGGTTACGATCCCGTTGCCTATCTGATGGACCACAAGGCGACACGGGGCGAGTCGTCACATGCCTTGCGCTGGGCGGGCGTTACCTGGTGGTTTGCCAGCAAGGACAACAAGACGCTGTTCGTGGCAGAACCCGGCAAATACGCCCCCGCCTACGGCGGATGGTGTTCCATGGGCATGGCTGGCGGACAGGTGGTGGATGTCGATTTCGTCAACGGCTGGTCGGTGTATGACGGCAAACTCCATCTCAACGCCGATTCATCCATTAACCAACGCTGGCGACGAGCCGCTGGCCGCCTCGTGAAAAAGGCTGACACCAGATGGCCCGCGGTGCGCAAGGATATCCTCGAAGGCCGTGCCAGCATCTTCCAGCCTTCCTCCGCCCCGGAATTGTATCAATAGGCCTCATAGTAAGTGCCCGGCGGCGGCAATGGTTATACCCGTGGGCCTTCCCCGCTTCATCCGAGCCCCATCATGGCGAGCAGGGCACGCGACATCCGGCTGTCGGGGTCGGCGAGGGTCTGGGTGACGGAATAGTGGTGGGTCCCGGCGACGATCATCAGATCGCCCGGGATGCCTTCTTCGCGTAGCATGGTGTCATAGTCGACCGACATCCGGACCCATTCATTGGGCTCGTCGGCGCCGACCGCGACGAGAACCGGTTTCTTCGTGACCGGGACCTTGTCGAGGGTCGTATTGCGGCTGGCCATGGCCGCATCGAGACGGATGTCTTCGTTGGCCGGGATATAGAGCACGGGCTCCAGCCGGTGCACGCCGGTAATCGACAGGGCTCCCTTGATGACATCGGGAGGCAGGCCGTCTGCCGCAAAATCATGATTGATGGCCATGGCGACGAGATGGCCGCCGGCTGAGCTGCCGGACAGGAAAAGCCGATCCGGGTCGCCGCCCAGCTCACGCGCGGAGCGGTAGACAAAAGCCACACAGCCGATCACCTGTTGAACGATCTCGTCCAGCGTGACTTGGGGGCACAGGTCATAGTTGGCGAGAATCGTCGTCACGCCCTCGGGCACCAGCATACCGGGGATATAGCGGTAATTGGCCTTGTCGTAGGAGCGCCAGTAGCCACCGTGAAAATACAGATGGATCGGCGCATCCGGGTCCGCCGCCGGGAACACGTCAACCGCTTGCAGTGGCGTATCGCCATAGGGCACGTCCTCGCGTATATGCTGTAAACCTGCGGTTGCATCCTGCCCCAGCTGCTGGGCGCGGCGAACCCACTTGTCGGGATCATCAACCGCCGTATCGGGCGTGAAGTGGTGATGGAAAAAGGCCTCGTCACGATCACGGTAAATTAATTTGTTTTTGGCCGCCACGACAGTCTCCTGATTACAAACCGTTCCCGGTTGACGTGCTCTGGTGGAACATCATTGCCCTCTTACTATTGACTGAGGTCAATTCCCTGCGGGGCGATCCGGTGCACACTCATAGCTCAGGATATCACATGGAATGATCTTGCGAAGGGATTTGCGGAATGGATTTAACGAAAACAGAACTGCCCGACGTGGGACAGGTCATCCACCGGGAACACCAAGACCTCTACGCCGTCCTGACATGCCTGCGCCTGATGACCCGCAAGAGCAAGGATGAAGCCCGGCCCCTGAACGCGGCGGCCGTGCGCCAGGCCTTCGATTACATGGAGACGGTGCTCAACGCCTTTCACCATCCGAAGGAGGATGAATACCTGTTTCCCGTGCTGCGCGTGCGCTGCCCGCATCTGGGCACGGTCATCGACGAGTTGGAAACCCAGCACCGCCAGATGCCCGATATGCTGGAGCAGCTGAGAGCCGCGCTGGCCCGTTACGAGGCCGCGCCCGAAACGGAACGAGACACCATGTGCGATGCCATCGAGGCGTGCTGCAGGCGGGAGATCGGTCATATGAAGCTGGAGGAATCAAAGATCCTCAAGCAGGCCCGAACCAGCCTGACCGGGGCGGACTGGGCAACCATTGATGCTGCCTTCGCCGACAACGCAAACCCCCTGTTCGGCGACGAAAAGGACGCCGCCTACACCGCCCTTTATCAGGATCTGCTGGCGGCCATGCCCGCACCCTATGGGTACGGGGAGCCTGCTTGATAGCGCGTGTCGATGGCGGCTCATTGAACAGGCAGAAGCGACTGCCGGTCATATTTTAAACATATCTCCCCCTTAATTCCCTTGTAGAGAAATCGACGGTGGTCCGGTCCGGATGCCCGCTCGCGCTCATCTGGCAGACAGGAAGGAACCGCCATGCACGATATTGAAGGCCTTGTTGATGGCTATCAGCGATTTTACGCCTCAAGGGATAACGAGGAAACGCGCCTTTACCGCAGGCTCGCTGAACAGGGACAATCACCAAGGACCATGATCGTCTGTTGTTGTGACAGCCGGGTTGACCCGTCTTCGATATTTGACACCAGCCCCGGTGATTTGTTTGTGGTCCGCAATGTTGCCAATCTGGTGCCGCCGTTCGAACCCCATGGGGATTACCACGGAACCAGTGCCGCGCTTGAGTTCGCGGTAACGGGACTGCGGGTCGAGAGCATTGTCGTCATGGGTCATGCCCATTGTGGCGGCGTCAAGGCGTACCTTGATGGCGGGTACGGGCAAACGGATGATACAGGAACAGAGCCGGGAACGGGGTTTATCGATCGATGGATGTCACTCCTCAATCCGGCACACACGGCCATTCTTGAGTCTGGTCTGGATGAAACCAAAGAGAACCATCAACAACAGCTTGAAATGGATTCGATCCGCTGCTCGCTGGAAAATTTGCAGACCTTCCCCTTCATTCAAGACGCCCTTTCACGCAATGTGCTGCGTCTGCGCGGCGCCTATTTCAGCATCTTCCATAGTTCATTGCTGGGGCTGGACCCTGAAAGCGATGCGTTCCGCCCGGTTGCCGTATGAGGGCAGACCGTGCCCGGGATTGTCATACCGTCTTGGCGCGGGCTTCTGCGTTTTGCCAGTTGGCGAGCAGGCGGCCGACGACAATCCGCATCAGGTACATGCCAAACTTCGGATTCTGATAATAGAGCTGGATCATGGCATCATTTCCCAGACTATAGAGATCGCAGTCCGTAGCGCAAATCGCCGTACAGGTGCGCCGGTTGTCGGGACTGAAAGCGGCAATTTCACCGAGAATATCGCCAGGACCACAGTCCACGCCAATTTCATCCAGACGTATGGTGCCGCGCTTGATGACGATCATACGATCTGGCTTTTCGCCTTTTTTAAACAGCACACTGCCAGCGGATTCCCTGATTTCGCTCATATAAGGCAGCAACGCATTGAGGTTGTTGTCGCCCTCCGCCGCTTCACGAATTTCCCCGATCAGGCGGAACATCTGCCACGTTCTGTAGGCATTCAGGGGCAGCAAAACGCCATGCAACACCAAGGTCGGATAACTGGGCACCAACAGGCCAAAGATGATGAACCCGACGTTGCCGCCGATGGCCCCGAAGCGCAGGGGAATAATGGTCTTCCGGTACATGCCCAAGAGAGTCAATCCGCCGCCGAAATAACCGATCAGATCGACCCAGAGAACGGTTTCCGTGGCCATGGCGCGTCTCCTCCTGCTGGTCTTGCCGGAGTCCGGAATCCGGCGTCCGGCGCACATGATGTCATGGCATAAGATAGCATGCCCCCATACGGGATCAAACTATCGAGTATAAGGAATCACCCCGTTACTTTACCAGTGCCGTCACTTTACCAGTACCGTCACTTTAACAGGGCTCGGGTTATAGCCGTTGCACGGATTGTGCATCTGGGGGCAGTTGGACAGCACCGCCAGCACGTCCGTTTCCGCCCGCAGCGAGACATGATTGCCCGGCTTAGGCTCGCCATCGGCGACACCCGCCGAGCCATCGCCGAGCACCGGCACACTCATGAACCAGTTCACGTTTGAGACGATGGCGTCCTTGCCCAGCCCCCGGGCAGCCAGCGCGGCCTCGAAGTTGCCATAGCACGACTCGGTGGTTTCGACCCCGTAGCGCAAAAAATTATTGGGATTGCTGCAACAGCCGTAAATCGTATCGTGCCGGCCGACGGTATCTTCAATGACTGTCATCAGGGCCGCGCCGCTGTCGGCGTACAGCACGGAATGCAGCCCGACATAGACATTGCCCTGAACTTTGAGCGTGTTGGTCGCCGAATACCGGTCCGCCGGATTGTTCGCGTCATAGCACAGGAAATCGACGGCCTGCTGGCCTTCCAGATCGGTGATGACCAGAACCTCGCCGGCGTTGATCACGCCGGACCACGGACGCCCGGCGGGCACGACCTCGTCATGAATCGTCTGCATGGGCGTCCCTCCCCCTGTTATTTCCTGTGCGCAATCCGCCATAATAACGGTGGGATCCGGGGTTTGCAAAGCGGGCTGAAACACTCTCGGTTCAGGCAAGATGATGATTGTCAGCCCTCGATCCCGGCGATACGCTGGCCAAATGAGTCATAAATGGCGTTAACACACATTTCGACGTCGCCTTTGGTAAAGAACGCATTCATGATGAAACCTATGCAGGACTGAACTGTATTTTCACACCGGAACAAAGAACCCATCACGGCCCTCTGCACATTCATTCAAGGCTTTCATTTTCCACCAATGACCGACATCGGTCGGGCCGGAATTCCAGGGGCTGATATTCAGGAAACCTAAAACATGGCACACAAAATTCTTATCCTTGGCGCCTCCTATGGCTCGCTTCTGGGAACCAAGCTTTTAATGGCGGGGCATGACGTGACTCTGGTTTGTCGCCGCAAGACCGCCGAGCTGATTAACGCCGAAGGCACCGTCGTCCGCATCAAGCTGAAGGGCGAAGACGAGCACCGCTCGATCCGCTCGAAGGACCTGCCGGGCCACCTGAGCGCCTGCACCCCCGAAGACGTGCAGGCAACGGACTATGATCTGGTCGGGCTTGCCATGCAGGAACCCCAGTACGCGCACCACACCATCCGGATGCTGCTGATCCGCATCGCCGAAGAGCGGATTCCGTGTCTCTCAATCATGAACATGCCGCCGCTGACGTTTCTCAAGCGGATCCCGGGCCTCGACACCAGCAACCTGGGTGCCAGTTATACCGATCCCACGGTGTGGGACCGCTTCGATCCAGCCATGATGACACTGTGCAGCCCCGACCCACAGGCGTTCCGCCCGCCCGAAGAACCGTCAAACGTGCTTCATGTCGGTCTGCCGACCAATTTCAAGGCCGCGCGGTTTGAAGACGAGAAGGCCAACGCGCTTCTGCTCCAGCTGGAAGCCGATATTGCCGCCGTGCGGCTCGATGACAAGGACGTCCCGGTCAAGCTGCGGGTCTATGACTCGCTGTTCGTGCCGCTGGCAAAATGGAGCATGCTGCTGACTGGCAACTATCGGTGCATCACCCGTGACGAGCCCCGCAGCATCAAGGAAGCCGTGCACGGCGATCTGGAACAATCCAGGGCGATCTACGAATTCGTCGACACGCTGGCGCAGCGTCTCGGCGCTGATCCGGCGGACGGGGTGCCGTTTGAAAAATACGCCGCCGCGGCAGAGAGCCTGTTGCGGCCATCGTCGGCGGCCCGCGCGGTGGCCTCCGGTGCGCCGTTCATCGAACGGGTTGATGTGCTGGTGCAGTTGATCGCCCAGAGCCTGGACATGTCGAACCCGGCAATCGATGAAACGGTCAAGATCGTCGATGACAAACTGGACGCCAACGATCCCCTGCCGGTGTAATCCGCACACGCGGCAGGATTTTCCGCTTTCCCCGGAGCCTTGTTTCCACTACCCGTAATTCCGATCTGTAGTAACGGGAGCAAAGGCATGTGGGCCGCAATTCGATCATCATGGCCACTCTTCACGGGCATGATCTTTCTTATGGTCAGTAACGGGCTTTTGGCAACCCTGCTGACATTGCGCGCCGACGGACTAGGGTTCAGCGAGTCGATGATTGGGTTGATGCAGTCTGCCTATCCCATCGGGTCTTTGCTGGGATGCCTGATTGCACCCAGATTAATCATGCGGGTTGGCCACATTCGGATTTTTGCTGCCTTCGCTTCGATTGCCAGCGCCGCCGCCCTTATCCATCTCGTCACCTACGATCCCTGGAGCTGGGGCGCCATGCGCCTGCTCACAGGTTTCTGCTTTTCCGGTCTCTATATTGTCGCGGAAAGCTGGCTGAATGGCAGTGCGAGCAACAAAAGCCGGGCCAGCGTACTGTCGGTCTACTTCATCATCCAAACCGGCGGTGTGATGATCGGACAACTATTGCTCAACCTTTCCAGCCCGGAAGGTATTTTCCTTTTCATCGTGGCCTCAATCCTGATCTCATTTTCACTCGTTCCCATGCTGGCTTCGACCAGCGCGACCCCCCCTTATGAATTGCCGGAAAGAGTTTCGTTGGTGGACCTGTTCCACCTCTCTCCCATGGGGTTGGCCGGCAGTTTTCTCAATGGCATCGCCCAAACAGTGCTCTATGTCGCGCTCGCGCTTTACGGGATCGCCATTGGACTATCCAATGGTGCCGTTGGTGGCCTGATCGGGTTTATGACGTTGGGGGGCATGTTGTTTCAGTTCCCGCTCGCCAAACTCTCTGACCGGATGGACAGGCGTCTGGTCATCGTCGGTGCCCCGGGCCTTGCCATCCCGGTCTGTTTCTTCCTCGCAATGCTGGAAAACCCTGCCGACAACGTCGTTCTGCTCTACGCGATGGTCGCGGTACTCGGCGGACTCACCTTGCCGCTCTATTCCATCTGCATGGCGCATATGAACGACCACCTGAAGCCCGCACAGGTGGTTGCCGCCAGCAGCACCCTGGTTTTGATTCTGGCTGTTGGCATGACCTTCGGTCCGACACTGGGGGGCTTCGCCATCGCACATTTTGGCCCCGAAGGATTGTTCTATCTGCTCGCCACCACGTCGGCATTAACGGTTATGACGGCGCTGTTCCGTCTTTGGAGTGGGCAATCCCGTGCCGAAAGCCAGATCACGGCTGTCGCGCTGACCGCCAACCTGTCGCCGGAAGCGACAAACCTCTTCCGCGAGGCATCTCACCCGGAAAACGACACCCCTTCTTGACGGGCCACGTTCCATCACCCGCGCGGCGCGCGCGGATGTAACCTGCACAGATTGATCAACCCGCACGGACGCAAAGCGACCGTCTGCCGGATACGTCATTGATCTCTGCTGATCGCCAGAAGCGGGCAATTGCAATGACCGTGCTGTTCGTTGTAAACATTCCGACCACTTGATTTTGGAGGAGATGCAGCATGGATCAATTCACCGGCGGCTGCTCGTGCGGCAACGTCCGAATTGTGGCATCGGGGCTCCCGTACCGGGTCGGTCTTTGTCACTGTATCGACTGCCGCAAGCATCATGGCGCCCTTTTTCACGCTTCCGCGGTGTTCCCTCAGGATGCGGTGACAATCGATGGCGAAACATGCGACTACCTCGGGCGGTTTTTCTGCCCCCGCTGCGGCTCGTCGCTTTTCGCCCGTAGCGGAGACGAAATAGAAGTGAACTTAGGGTCCCTTGATGCCCCTGACCAACTGATGCCAACCTACGAAAGCTGGGTAATCCGTCGCGAGTCCTGGTTGCCGCCCTTTCCGATCACGAGACAATACGACCGCGATCGTGACGCCACGGGTCGCGGTGAGGAGTAGGTTGCACGAACGATGCGAAGGCGGCCCCATCCAGCAGTTAGATACCCCGGGGAATCCAGCCCGCTCGATCTGACCCATTGATCGCAGAACAGTGATGCTTTCCCAAGTTAATCACATTGATTTAGTATTCTCTCAACCTTTGGATACGGGGATGAGATTTACTACATGAATCAGGAAACCGACGCATCGGAACACCAGACCAAAACCATCGAGCAGGCCATTGAGCGTGGGAAACAGCACCACACAGCAGGTGACCTGGCCCAGGCTGAACGTATTTATCAACAAATACTGCAATCTGACCCCCATCAACCTGATGCCTTGCATCTGCTTGGCGTGATCGCCCTTCAGCTCGGCAAAAACGACAAAGCCGCAGATCTCATCGCCAAGGCCTTAACCCTTAAGCCCGATTTCGCCAAAGCACATAATAACCTTGGGCTGGCGCTCCAGGGGCAGGGAAAGTTGGATGAGGCTTTGGCAAGCTTCCAAAAAGCGCTCGTCCTTGTGCCTGATTTTGCCAAAGCGCATTACAATCTTGGCGTCGCACTTGATGAAGCAGGGAAATTGGACGAGGCCGGTGCAAGCTATCGCAATGCAATTTCGGCCGATCCCGATTTCGCCGAAGCGCACTTTTTACTGGGCAAAGTGCTCAAGCGACGCGATGAGCTGAGTGAGGCCATCGCAAGCTATCGGCAGGCTCTTTCAATCAATCCTGATTTAGCCGAGGCCCATAACAATCTTGGCAATGCGCTCAAACACCAGGGCGCGATGGATGAGGCCTTGGCATGTTATCGCCAAGCCCTTTTGATCAAGCCCGATTTTGTCGATGCGCATAGCAATCTGTTGGCGGGCCTTAATTATGTAACCGGGGCAACCCAAACAGACATTATGGGGGAAGCCCGTGAATGGGACCGACGGCATGCATCAGCGTTCGCGGGGCCGCCAAATCACGACAATGACCGCGCGCCGGATCGTCGGATACGGATTGGGTATGTTTCGCCGGACATGCGTCGGCATTCCGTAAGTTATTTCTTCGAGCCCCTGTTAGCTGCACACGATTCCTCGGTTGTCGAAACCTTCTGCTATGCCGACGTTGCGACGCCAGATGCGACGACGCGATGCCTTGAGGGTCATGCGGATCACTGGCGGATGACAATCGGGATGGATGACCAGACAATGGCCGATACCATTCGTGCCGATGGTATTGATATTTTGGTTGATTTAGCCGGGCACACAGCGAAGAACCGGTTGCTGGTCTTCGCCCGTCGGCCATCCCCCGTGCAAGTCACCTGGCTGGGGTATCCAAACACGACCGGACTCACGGCAATGGATTATCGGCTGGTTGACTCGATCACTGACCCGGCAAACGAGGCCAGCGAGACGTTGTTCCGTCTGCCTAACGGTTTCCTTTGCTACCAGCCAGCGGATGAAGCCCCGTCACACAGTTCAATCCGCGCCGCCGGGCCGCTGACCTTCGGCAGCTTTAACAAAGCGAACAAGATGTCTACGTCCTGCATCAAACTGTGGGCGCGGATACTGACCGAGGTGCCGGAATCCAGACTGCTGCTCAAATCCGGCCAATTCGCCGACACAACGACCCAGGAACTGGTTCGCGCCAAATTTGCTGCCCACGGCATCGCGGCCGAGCGGCTCGATTTGCGCCCCCACACAAAATCCCTTGAATCGCATCTCGAGTTGTACGCCGAAGTCGACGTGTGTCTCGACCCCTTTCCCTACAATGGAACGACCACAACCTGCGAGGCTTTATGGATGGGGGTTCCTGTCGTGACGTTGCAAGGTGATCATCACCGTGAACGTGTCGGCGCCAGCATCCTGTCGCGCGTCGGACTTGATGACTGCATAGCGGCTGATGCTGATAGCTACGTTTCTATTGCCGCCGGACTTGCCCGCGACACATCCCGACGGATGGAGCTCAGAAATGAGATGCGCGAACGGATGGCTCCCTTATGCGATGCGGGTTCTTTCGCCCGTGATATGGAGGCGGCCTTTCGTTCCATGTGGCATGCGTGGTGCGCCGCCGATTTAGATAACCTTTAAAACTGATGTGATTGACCGACTGCGGACATAATCACGACGTCTTCGCCAAAGGTTTCGATCAACTTATGAACCGCCCGCCATCCCGTGCAATGGCCGGGAATGATTTCTTTCAAGTTGAAGGATTTTAAGTCTTCGACGGTTTCAGGAATGATTGCTTCACAAGCCGCACCCGATAAATGAAACCCGCCCATGACGCCATAAAGCGGAATCGGAGAGAAGACATCGCGGGCGTTCTTCAGAACATTAACAACCCCGGCATGGGAACACGCTGTAAAAACAACAATCCCTTTGTCTTTTATATGAACCGCCACATACCGCTCGTCCAGGATCAACGGATCGGGTTCCCATCCATCCCCTGTGTTTTTTACATGCGCCGGAAGGCCTTTTTCATAAGGTGTAACGCGAGGAATTTCTCCGCTAATGTAAAAAGTGTCGTCTAACACAGTATGCGGCTGTTCATTGGAAACCATTTCAGCCCCCGCCGCTTCAAGGGTTTCCTTACTGGGGACGGCTTCAAACGGGATGATGCTATCATCGCCTGTCCGAACGCCTCGTCGGACGAACATTTCTTCGTTCACATGAACGGGGATGGATTTACCCCCGTTTGCTTTGTTAATCAGCGCCAATGCGCTGGTCATACCGCCCACGTGATCCCAGTGACCGTGAGAAAACATCGCTGCGCCAATAGCGCCGAAATCTATGCCAAGGCGCGCACCATTACGCTCGACCGTGCCGCCCTCTGGGCCTGAATCAAATAGAAGGGTTTGTTTTGACGCGCCATTTTGCGCCTTGATGACAAGGGAAAGCCCCCAATGCGCACAACATAAACATGGGCCCGATAGTTCTTTAGCGCCGGCTTTAAAGACATTGGAAATATGTCCGGTTACCGATTTGGGGGCCGTTGAAAGAATATCCATAACGTTATCGACAAGAACTGTAACGTTGCACTGGTCTATTTGTTTTAACTGCATTGTTCCCCCCTATGGCAAAAAAAATTCACGTCCGAACGGTTGTTTCTTATACTTAATCGCAACATTATTTACCGACATCCGTTAGATATAAAGTGTTTTCCCCACCGCAGAAGCTTCTTTAAAGACCAAATACTTCTTGTGCTGTAGGGGGCAATATGACTGGTTTGGTTCATAAGCAGTCCTCACCGTTACCCAAAAACCGAGCCCAACAAATCGCCTTATCGAAACGACAAGACAACGCGACTGCTCGTGATGCGGGTTATTCACATGAGTCAAAACATATAATTTTGGTTGCTGCGTTCGGTGTGCCACTATAGCCAAAATTAGTAACCACCCGAGCCTGAACAGATCATTTTGAAAACTCTCACTTTAGCCCATGAAGTTAAGCACTAAGATCAGCGGAAGCGTCAGCTTGTTCCTCGTTGCAGCGATGCTCATAAGCACCGCTGTTTTTGTCATGCAGGGATATACTAATTTTAGGAACGATATCCGCAATGAGGCGGAAACCTCATTAGACCTCTTTCAGGCCATTCATATCCAAGCCATGCTCAACCGCGGGACTGACCTGGATAACGATCCTGTCATTGCCACCTTCAATGCCACCATGGAGCAAATTAGCAAGAATGCCGATGGTCTGTCCCTGTGGGTGGCCATGGGCCCCAAGGTCATCGATTACCAACAAAGGATGGGGCACGGCGAAATAGAACGCCCCAGAGACGATGTGGACCGCGAAACCATCAGGGACGCTATCGCCGTTGAGCGTCTCACTGGAACTGAAATATTTCGTCTTAGCATCCCCATGGTTTTGGGGCAGGGGGACGCTGACAACGACAAATGCTTTCAATGCCATGGCAAGCTTATGGGTATGGAGCGCGGTGACGTTATTGGCATTTATTCCATCGCCCTGTCAGTTTCTGAACTATGGGCCGACTTCAAGGGTGTCGTAAAGACAGCGATCATAACAACCATTACTGTTTTAATTCTGATTTCAGGCATCAGCGTTTACCTGTTAAACCGCATGACCAGTGGCCCCATCAACAGAATGATCAAGGTCATGGGAAGGCTGGCCGATGGTGATACGCAGGTTGAAATCCGTGATCTGGATCGTGAAGACGAAATCAGTGAAATGGCCAAGGCGCTGGAGGTGTTTAAAGAAAATGCCGTCGAACTGAATTTTCAGAAATTTGCCCTTGATGAACATGCCATAGTTAGCAGTACGGATGTTAAGGGCGACATCACATACGTCAACGACAAGTTCTGCGAGATCAGTGGTTATCCCCGTGAGGAACTGTTGGGTCATAACCACCGCATGCTAGTCAGTGATGAGCATTCAACAGAATTTTATAAAGACCTGTGGCAAACGATTACGCATGGCAAAACCTGGCATGGAAACATCAAGAACCTGAGAAAAGACGGCAGTCATTATTGGGTCAAGGCCACCATCGTTCCGTTCCTGAACGATCAGGGCAAACCTTTTGAATACGTCAGCATCCGCACCGACATCACCGAACAAAAGCAGGCCGAACAGTTGAAGGTCTTGGCGCATCACGATGCGCTAACGGGGTTGCCTAATCGCAATCTGTTTGGAGACCGGTTAGGCCTTGCGATTGCCCAGGCTAAACGACTCAAAGGCGAATTCGCCATTCTTTATCTGGATTTGGATAATTTTAAACCGATCAACGATACCCTGGGACACGATGTCGGTGACGTGGTGCTTCAAGAAGTGGGAAGACGACTAAAGGAAAGTGTGCGTGAGACCGATACGATTGCCCGCATCGGGGGCGATGAATTTGCTGTTATTCTGGTTGCGCCGGTTCCAACAGAAATCAGCCTGAGAACAGCGAAAAAAATTCTCACCGCCCTGTCAAAGCCCATTAGCGTGAAGGGGTATGATGACTGTGTCATCGGCGCCAGCATCGGTATCAGCATCTACCCTAGAGATGCCAACGATGCTGAAACGATTGTTAAGTGTGCTGATACCGCGATGTACAAAGCGAAAAGAAGCGGTCGGGGTGACATCTGTTTTTATGGAAATGATCCGGCCTGATATTTGGCCCTTATCGCCCGCCCTTTTCCATGCCTGCCTACCATGGCCGCTTTCGGGGGCAAATCGAGCCTTACAATGCCGGGACGGATTGCTTTAAGTTGCTGCGACCCCATGGGATATTGGCGCGAACAAACCATGGGGAGCCGGTTAAGGGGACAATCCCTTGGGGCTCCCATCACGAGGGGAACTTGAATGGACGAGACATCGATCGACCGGGCCGCCATGGGACGATTGGCCAAAGCCCTGGGGTTCATTTGCGGTGCGGATCATGCGACGACGGTTGCCCTAAAGGCGGCCGCCGAGAGTGGCTCCGAGCGGGATATAAAGAAAGCCCGCACGCTCTTTCTCAAATTAAAGCCCGGGGACCGCAAGGCGGCAATGGCCATGCTCGACGATTGACCACGTCTGGCGGCCCTCTCTACGACTGTCCGCTTATGTCGGGTGGCAGGCTTTGCCCCCCAATCAGGAGCAGAAATTTTCTTGACTAAATAGGAATATTATGCTATAAAAACCGCCTTTATTCCTACCCTGATAGAGGCCGCTATGCCCCCTTCCTTCACGCCCCGTCACCGCCGCACCGTCATGGTTTCCAGCTTGGTTTCCACTGGGGATTCCACTGGGGTTTCCACTGGGATTCCCACTGGGGTTTCCGACGCCCGAAAATCCGCCCTATGGGGCCGGGTAGGGTGGGGGTAGGATTAAAGCAAAGTCTACAAAAGTGAACAAAAGTCTACAAAATGATAAATATCAATAGGTTACAAACACGTTTCTGCGGGTTTCCGGGCCATAAACCGGGCCGATGGCGCATCGGAGGTGAACAAAAGTCTACATTTTGAAACCGCCTCTTACGCCGCATTTTGCGCCCTGTTTTGCTTCCTGTTTTACTTCCTGGCAGGCCGTTTACACGCCCTGTCACAAGTCTTGTCATTACCGCCCCGCGCCTGTTTACTCCGCCCCATAACACGCGCTTTTGATAGGGAAAGAATAAGGACCCGTTTTCCATGACCGCCGATACCAAGACCAATCCTGACAAACCCCACGACAAACCACTGTGGACACCGAGCCCCGAGGCCGTCGAGGGCACCAACATGTTCCACTTCATGTCGTTCGCCGAAGAACGTCTGGCGATTCCGGCGGGGGATTACGACGAACTGTGGAATTTCTCCATTGAAGACCGCGCCGCGTTCTGGGACCTGTTCCGCCGCTTCGCCAACCTGAAGGCCGAGACCTGGGGCAACCGGGTTCTGGTCAATGGCGACAAAATGCCGGGCGCCCAGTGGTTTCCCGATGCGCGGTTAAATTATGCGGAAAACATGCTGGCGTGGCGACATGACCTGCCAGAGGGCACAGATGCGTTGGTGTTTCAGGGCGAAGACAAGGTGTCCCGCCGAATCAGCTGGACCGAGATGTACGACACCGTTTCACAGATCGCCCAGGGCCTGGTCGATATGGGCGTCGGCGTCGGCGACCGGGTCGCGGGCTATATGCCCAACATGCCCGAAACCATCATGGCCATGCTGGCCACATCGGCGATTGGTGCCACATGGTCGTCATGCTCGCCCGATTTCGGGGTGCACGGTGTGCTCGACCGCTTCGGCCAGATCGAGCCGGACGTGCTGATTACCGTCGATGGCTATTACTACAACGGCAAGGCCCACGACATGACCGACAAGGTCAGCGGCGTGCTGGCCGGTCTGCCCACGGTCAGGCGCACCATCGTGGTGCCCTATGTGGCACCGACCCCTGAGGCTTCCAACAGCAAAATTTCCGACATTAAAAATGCCGTGACGCTGGCCGATTTCATGGCCCCCCACAAACCGGCGGCCATCGACTTTGTGCAACTGCCCTTCGATCATCCCCTGTTCATCATGTTTTCGTCGGGCACCACGGGGGTGCCCAAATGCATCGTCCACGGACAGGGCGGCACGCTGATCCAGCACGCCAAGGAACACATGCTGCACGCCGACACCCACCCCGGCGACCGGGTGTTCTATTTCACCACCTGCGGCTGGATGATGTGGAACTGGTTGGTGGGCGGCCTGTCACAGGGTGCGACGCTGTTGCTCTATGACGGCGCGCCTTTCTATCCCGACGCCACCGTGCTGTGGGATTTCGCCGACGCCGAGAAGATGACCCTGTTCGGCACCTCGGCCAAGTATATCGACGCGCTTTACAAATCCGGCATGCGACCCAAAGACACCCACAAGCTTGTACACCTGCGCGCCATGGCATCGACCGGATCGCCGCTGGCGCCGGAAAGTTTCGACTTCGTCTATGACGCCATCAAGTCCGATATCCACCTCGCCTCCATCGCCGGTGGTACCGACATCATCAGCTGCTTCATGCTGGGTGATCCCACCGGCCCGGTGTGGCGGGGCGAAATCCAGCGCGCTGGTCTGGGCATGGCGGTCGACGTGTTCGACGATGACGGCAACAGTGTGCAGGGCGAAAAAGGCGAGCTGGTCTGCACCCGCGCGTTTCCGTCCATGCCCGTCGGGTTCTGGAACGACCCGGATGGCAAAAAGTATCACGACGCCTATTTCGACCGCTTCGATAACATCTGGTGCCACGGCGACTATGTGGCGATTACCGAGCACGGCGGCATCGTCATTTACGGCCGCTCCGACGCCACGCTGAACCCCGGCGGGGTGCGCATCGGGACGGCGGAAATCTACCGCCAGGTCGAGGCCATGGACGATGTTGTCGAAGGCATTGTCATCGGTCAGGACTGGGAGGGCGATGTCAGGGTCGTGCTGTTTGTTCGTCTTAGGGACGGCGTTGGGTTGGACGATGCGCTGGCCGATGCCATCCGAAAACAGATCCGGGCCAACTGTACGCCGCGTCATGTGCCGGCAAAAATCATTCAGGTTTCTGATATCCCGCGCACCAAGTCGGGCAAGATCACCGAGCTCGCGGTGCGCGATATCGTGCATGGCCGGGCGGTGAAGAACCACGACGCACTGGCCAATCCGGAAGCGTTGAGTTTGTTTGAGAATCTGGTGGAACTGAAAGACTGATGCCGTCGGGTGAATATGCTATACTTGTCGCGCTACCCGGGGTGCTTTCGGTCACATGGCAAGAAGGGAGCAAATGATGAACATTCAGACAACCATCGCCTTCTTCAAGTGGTGCACCATCATCAATGCCGCCCTGTTGATTATCTCGGCATTGATCTTTATGTCGGCGCCGGAATTTGTCTACGGGATTCACGGCACGCTGTTTAATTTGCCGCGCGAAGGCTTCGAGACGATTTTTTACTGCTTCCTCGGTGGCTACAAGATCCTGATTCTGGTCTTCAACCTGGTGCCGTGGATCGCGCTGTTGATTGTCCGGAAAAAAAGAAAGCACGCACATACTGACGTTACGCGAGCAATGAATTGATTGATGGTCCGGTGGGAATTCAGTGCCCCGCTTCGGTTTGCTCAACAGGGCGGGGCCAGAAGCCGTCGATCAGGGCGTCGTTCTGTTCCATCATGGGGCGGATGTCGTTGAACACGCGCTCGTAATTATACCACGGAATGCCCGGCATCATGTGGTGGATCAGGTGATAGTTCTGGCCCTGGGTCAAAAAATTGCCGCCCGGCCACAGCGAACACCGGGTATCGCGATAGCGCCCCAACTGGGTGTGGGGATGGTGCGGGATCAGGGTGAAGAAGATCAGCATGATGGAATAGCCGATAAGGAAAGGCAGGAACCACAATGTCAGCAGCTCGAAGCCGTAACCGGCATGAATAATCCCGGCGATCAGTGCCACGTACAGCGCATACGTCGCCACGGAAAACCACTTCTGGCCTTGCGTGACCTTGTAGGTGATGCACGACTGATACGCCCCAATGGGGTTGAGGATACCCAGTGTCGAGAGCGGAATGTGCCAAAAGACAACCGAGAGGGCCGATCCGCGGCAGTAGACATCGGGGTCATCGTCCGTGTTACAGACCGTGTGATGAATCATATGGGACTTGCGATGAGGATAGATCAACATGCCCAACGGGAAGGCGGCCAGAAACGCTGCCGTCATGTTGATCCACTTGAAGGTGTGATTGCGGGGAATTATATTGTCATGAACGCCCTCATGCACCACCGTATAGGTGCCATACAAGATCACCCCATTGATCAGCGCACCTGCCCACAGGGGCAACTGGTCCGCCACGACGCCATAGACCGACGCCGCCAGCCCGACGTAAATTCCCGCCAGCAAAAACAGCGTCTGCCACGCCACATCGGGCGCGTAACGCCGCCCGACTTCCATTTCCTGTCTTACGGTGGATTCCATGATTCTTCTTACGCTTCTTTTTTGTGTGATGATATTGAAATATAGAGCGATATTCGGATGCTGTGTATATCCCCGTTGGTATAGGGGATATGGGGTGAAAATGCCTCATTTTCTTGATTTGGGTCAATGCAAACCCCGCCTGTTATCAATAGGGTGCGCTCATGGTTAAGGGTATTTTAGAAAAATATGACCGGCTGGTGCCGCGCTATACCAGCTATCCCACCGCGCCGCAGTTTCATGACGCCGTGGACGGCGGCGTCTACCGTGACTGGCTGGCGACCCTGCCCACGGACATGCCACTGTCGCTCTACGCCCATGTGCCGTTCTGCGACACCATGTGCTGGTTCTGCGGGTGCAACACCAAAATCATCAACCGCTACGCCCCGGTCGAGGCCTATCTGGAAACCCTGCTGGCGGAGATCAACCTGATCGCCGACATTCTGGGCGCAAAGCGCACGGTCAATCATGTGCACTGGGGCGGCGGCAGCCCGACGATCCTGACCCCCGCTCACATCCGCCGTCTGGCCGGGGCGCTGCATGACCGTTTTCACTTTGCCGACGATACTGAATTTGCCGTCGAGATCGACCCGCGCGGGTTGGGCGATGACTCCTTAAAGGCGCTGGCCGACTCAGGTGTGACCCGCGCCAGTCTCGGCGTGCAGGACGTCAATCCGGAGGTTCAGAAGGCCGTCAACCGGATCCAGCCGGTCGATGTCACCCGCCACGTCATCGACACGCTGCGCGATTACGGGGTTGAGCGCATCAACGTGGACCTGATGTACGGCCTGCCCTACCAGACCGTCGCGGGTATCGGCGTCAACGTGAAGACGATCCTGACCATGCGGCCCGACCGGGTGTCGCTGTTCGGCTATGCCCATGTGCCGTGGATGAAAACTCACCAGAAACGCATCCCCGACGAGGCCCTGCCCGGACGCGACGAACGCCACGACATGATGATGGCGGCGGCGGCGCATCTGATGGAAAACGGCTATCGCTGGATCGGGCTCGATCACTTCGCCCTGGAAGGCGACGCCATGACAACGGCGCTGGATGCGGGCACGCTGCAGCGCAATTTCCAGGGCTACACCACGGACCCGTGTCCGGCGCTGATCGGTTTGGGCGCGTCGAGTATCGGATCACTACCGCAAGGCTACATCCAGAACCACACGCCGGTGCGGACCTGGCGCGCCGCCATCGAGGCGGGCCAGCCCGGCATCGCCAAGGGCGTTGTGCTGGGTGACGACGACCGCCTGCGCCGCGCCATCATCGAGCGCCTGATGTGTGATCTCCGGGTCGATGTGGCCGACATTTGTTCTCGCTACAACCGCTCTCCCGACGGGCTGCTCGATGCCTTCGATGCGCTGGAGCCCATCGCAGCGGATGGCGTCTGCACCATCGACGGCTGGGTTGTGACCATCCCGGAAGACGCCCGCATCCTGATGCGAACCGTCGCCGCCGCGTTCGATAAATACCTGAGCCCCGATGCCCAACGGCACTCCCGCGCTGTGTAGCTACTTGCCCGGATAGGTGTCGTGCTGGGGTAGGCCGTCGGTGATATCGTAGTAGTCGCCCTTGTCGGCGACAAAAATGTGGGCGGCAAATTTGACCCCGGTGGGTTGGTCCAGCGTGCCGCCGGTAACGTCGCCCGAGACGCGGCCGGTCTTTTCCAGATCGGGCACCCAGAACAGGTGCGAACCGCAGGTCTTGCAGAAACCCCGTTTGGCGTCCGGCGAAGCAGAATACCAGGTGACGTTGTCCGCGCCTTCGATTGTCACGCCATCCCATCGTTCGACCTGCACATAGGCGGCATGGTGGCCCGACTGTTTGCGGCACTGGGTGCAATGACAGGGCCGTACGGTTTTATCCAGCGGCACATGCACGCTGTAATGCACCGCGCCACACAGACAACTTCCCGTTGCGGTCGGCTTTTTATCACGTCCGGCTTTGGCCGGAATATCGAGACCATGGAGTTTCATCGGTATTATCCTCATGTTTCATCACATCATTAACTTCGTCCGCCAGCCAGCTTCGGAACGCCCCGACCTTGGGCCGGTCCCACACCGCATCGGGGGCAACCACGTAGTAGGCATAGACAGCCGGCAGGGTGATATCGAACAGGCGTACCAGACGCCCGGTTTCCAGCGCATCCTTCACCAGGGCGCTGCGCCCCAGTCCGACCCCCTCGCCCGCCATGGCGGCCTGGGCGATCAGGTTGGAATGCTCCAGCATATAACTGGTATCGAATTCCGGGGCATGGACACCGGCCGCCTCGAACCACATGGACCAACTCTCCGGCAGGGTATCGTGCAGCAACGGATATTTCAGCAGGTCGGCGGGCTTGCTCAACCCCGGGCCGCTCTCGATCAGTTCCGGGCTGGCGACCGGGAAGATCGTCTCGTCCATCAGGTGCTCGACCCGCACGCCCGGCCATTTACCCGAGCCGTACCGGATCGCCAGATCCACATCATTGCTGCGGGTGAAATCCACCAGCACGTCGCTGACCGTGATGCGAACGTCGATTTCCGGGTGGCGGCGTCGGAACCGGCCAAGCCGGGGCACCAGCCAGGCCGACGCAATGGAATCCAGCGTGGTGACGGTCAGGGCACCCGCACCGGTTTCCGCCCGGTCGATCTGGCGCAGCGCGGCCGCCATGGTATCGAGCCCGTCGCGCACCGCAGGAAACAGAATCTGCCCTTCCGAAGTCAGCATCAGGCCCCGGTTCACCCGCCGGAACAGGCTGAACCCCAGATGATCCTCCAACCCCTTGACCTGATGGGATATGGCGGCCTGGGTCACATACAGCTCCTCCGCCGCGCGGGTAAAGCTCAGGTGGCGGGCCGCAGCCTCGAAGGCGCGCAATCCATTCAGTGGTGGCAAATCCCTCGACATGATTTTCCCTGTTCTTTTCCCGTTATTTCCCTGCGAACAATCCAGTTTAACCGCAAACCCCGGATAGCGACCGGAAGGGCGCCGGGGCATGATCGGCCTGATTGTTGCGCACAGGCATACTGGAAACGCATAACTGGCATGCCAAAACCGCTCAACTTCATTACATATTATCTTGTTAAAAGATTAATGGAAAGTCTAATTTTTGGCTCATTTACTACCTAGAAAGGACATATTTCAATTTATTATGATTAGAATTTCTAATGCTATCACTAGAAATCATCGTTTGTGAAAAAAATCAAACAGCCGTACACCAACGTCACATATGAACGACTTATTCGGGCGCTTCCGGCCAGACCATCAGAGCTTAGGAAGCCGGGCAAAAGAAACAGGAGAGCAGTTATGACCAAGAATTCCATGAACATCTACAACAGTGCAATGGGTTATGCTGGCGGCAATGCTGCCATGGAAATCGCAGCATTGCTGAGCGTCTTCGTCCTTCGCCTGCCTGAGACTCTCTTCCGTACCCTGGCGGCGTGGCAGAAGCGCTCGCAGGACCGGGCGCACCTGAAAACGCTGGATACCCATCTGCTCAATGACATTGGAGTGTCCCACGATGAAGTCGCCCTCGAAATATCGAAACCGTTCTGGCGCTCCTGACGGCCCTGACAGCTTCAGGAATCAATCAGACAGTTTCTTTGGCGGGAAGGCCGGTGTTCGCACCGGTCTTTCTATTTTCGTGGTGTCAATTCTCTTCCCGGTGTTTCCAGTCGATCCAACGGCCATGGTAGTCCACGTGGGCCAGCTCTATCATTTGCCCATCCATCTCGGCATTGCCAGACCATGTGGTCAGGTCCAGACGGGCATAGTCCGGATTGCCGTATCCCTCCATGCCCAGAAACGCGAGAGGATTATCCGGCGTCGCCATTGAACCGGCAGTGACAAGACTTTGCTCAATCGCATATTTGGCAGCCTGTGAAAGATACTGCCAGAAAATGGTGTGATAAAAGACACTGATGGCGTTCCGGGGGCGCTGGTCAAGTTCTCGCACGATCCACGCTACAGCATCCGATCTCTCAATCTCCGGTGGCGAGGCACTATAGAGCGCCATAGCCCCGTTCATCCGGTCAAGTCGAGCACGCTGATCCGCCCATATGTAACTACGCAACCTTATGGCATCGCCATCACTGTTGGGGTCCAAGGGGTTCAGGTCACACCCGCGTCTTGATATTACCACGGGAAGCTTTTCTGTTTCAGGCGGCGGCGTGCGCACATCAGGGCACAATCGAACCGGCGAACCAGCATTGCCCAATCGCACACCTGCATAATCATAGTGGAACTGAATCAACTGCATGGTCAGTCCGGCACTTGCGCCAATTTCAAAGAGAGCAAGAGGCAGGTCATAATGCTCTGCCAGTTGTGTCAGCGCAGGCAGGATCATGGCGGCCCGGGCTACTTCATTGGTCTGTTGCGGTGAATCAATCCAGTTGCAAATGAACTCATCATGGGTGTACAGGGCCGCACTGATGATGCTCCACATATCTCCGCCATTCGACGAAACACTGCCATCCGGCGGATAGATTGACGCAAGCCCTGCATCCTTATTCATCAGGACGAGAGCATGAAGAGCTCCCGCAAGACGCAATGCAACCGCTTCTGCTGAGGGATCGCCACCCCAAGAAAGAATACGTTTACCGGTACGCGTATCATCTGAAAGGTGTTCAGCGGCCAGATCACAGAGCTTTCCCGTGAATGGTGAGCCGAGTCTACGACACGCTTCAGCCTGAAACTGAAAGTGTTCGCGAATGGTCATAGAATCACCCATCATTCCACCGTCAACACCACTTTGCCGGTTGATTTACGCGATTTGAGAGTTTCCAGCGCCTCGGCGTAGTCTTTTAACGCGAAGGTATGTGAGGTGTGCGGCTTCAGATCGCCCTCCGCATACCACTCCAACAGGGTTTCCATGGATGTGCGAACGCCGTCGGGATCAAGAATTCGCCAGCCGCCCAAGTGATAGCCCGTTACGGTAATGTTTTTCACCATGACGATATTGGCGGGGATCTGCGGGACGTCGCCGCTGGCAAAGCCGATGACGATAATCCGCCCACCCTGTGCGACGGCGCGTAAACTGGCGTCGAATATTTTACCCCCCACCGGGTCATAGATAACATCGGCGCCACGGCCATCGGTCAGGGCCTTGACCCGCTTGCGGATATCTTCTGCCCGGTAATCAATCAGGTGATCGGCACCATGCTCTGCGGTAATGGCCAGCTTTTCAGGCCCGCCGGCTGTCGCGATGACCGTCGCCCCTAATCGTTTTCCGACTTCAACTGCGGTTAATCCAACGCCCCCCGCTGCGCCGTTTACCAGTAAGACATCACCTGATTTTACAGCATTATCCCGCATCAGGGCATCGCCGGAGGTGCCATATACAATGGGGAATCCCGCAGCGCTAACCCAATCCATGGTATCCGGGATGGCATAGATATTATCTTCTGGCGCGATGACTTCCTCGGCATATCCCCCATGTCCAACCACAGCCATAACGCGCTGGCCGACGGTTACCCGGCTCACCCCGTCAGCGATCTCTATAACCTCGCCGGCGACTTCAAGCCCTGGCGAAAATGGTAGCGGTGGCTTAACCTGATATTGGCCCCGGATCATCAGGGTATCGGCAAAATTGATCCCGGCAGCATGAACCCGAATGCGGACGTTCCCCCAGACACGACCTTGTTCTGGCGTCGGGTTGAATGTCGGCTTGGGCGCGTCAGTGACAAACGACAGGGCATCAATACCGTCAAAAGAGTGACAGACAATAGCTTGCATCAGGCGATATCCTTATCCTATGGCCGCGATGCGGCCTGACTTTACAGAATCCGCAGAGCGGCTCGATTTCAATTTATTTGCCTGCCGCCGACTTGATTCGGGGATAAATTTCGCCATAGTCGGGCCTTTCGCGAGACTATCGTGACATATTAGGAGAAAGATCATGCGCGGATACTTCGGTGTCGGTGTTGAGGGAATCAGCAAAGCCATGAACGTGGGCAGTTTATTTCGCACGGCCCATGCCTTCGACGCCAGCTTTGTCTTCACCGTATCCGCCTCCTATACCCGTGCGGACGGCAACAATTCGGATACATCAAACGCGCTGGGGCACCTACCCTTTTACAGCTTTCCGGATTTACCGTCGATGGTTTTACCCCTTGACTGCATTCTTGTCGGGGTTGAGCTGACCGACGATGCGGTGGACTTGCCAAGCTTCCATCACCCACAGCAGGCGGCCTATATCTTGGGTCCGGAACGGGGCTCATTGTCACCGGAAATGCAGGCGCGTTGCGATCATATCCTGAAAATTCCCACAAAATTCTGCATAAACGTGGGGCTCGCAGGGGCTATCGTCATGTACGATCGGACCATTTCTCAGGGTCGTTTTGCCCCCCGTCCGGTCAGTTCCGGCGGTCCGACGGAAGGACTGCCCGAGCACCAACACGGCGAACGCTTTACCCGCGCACCAAAGATGGAAGCACACCGCGATTCGCCGCCGTTGGATGCGGTTGAAGTCCTGAAGGCGGAAACCGTGGGAAGCTAATTCCTTTTTCTTTAAAGGCACGCTCCCTGCCGCGCCACATCGTCGATCAGGATGTAGCCATATGACAGCGGCACGGCGCGCCCCGGCAACCCGACATCAATGATGGACATGACATCACCGGGTGACGGCAAAACCCCCATGCGTTGGTGAAGCTGGCCCAGAACAGCATCTGCTGTGGGTGATTGTCCGCCCGCCCCCAGCAACCACACCGCCAGACACTGACCGCCAGACATGCGCCGGGGCGGCGGCGTATAGGCCTGAAACTTGTAGCTGATAAATCGTGACTCGGGGAAAAACCGACGCAGGTTGCCGCCGACCTGTGTCGGATAGTCATGCACATAAACCGTGCCGCCGGAAAACCCTGCTTCGCTAAGGCCGTCAGCCAGTTGCGCATAGGGCACCACCATTTTGCATTTGTCGCATTTTGCCGGCAGCGTCAGCGCCCGCACCATCACGCCAATGCCAACGGCAAGTCCCAGCACGGCCAGCACGCACACAAATCCGGCAACACGCGCCGATATTTGCTCGCCCAGCCGGTGTGGATAGGCCGCGGCGATCCGCAATACGGCATAGGCCGGAAACGGTGTCAGAACGATAAACCAATGATTACGAACTTCCGTCACGCCCGAGATCAGAACCGCCGCTGTCATCAAAACCAGCAGGGCCCAGAAAGACCGTTCGCACAACCGCTGCCAGCGCAGCCCGTTCTCATCCCTTTCGTCGGTTTTCCATGCGGCGCGGGGGAAAAAAAGAACCACCAGAATTAACAGGGGAGACAGAACAGAAACAACAGCCACCACCATATCCCACACACCAAGGAAACGTGTTGTCAGAATGCCTCCTGATGTTGGCAGTGTGCTTGCAATTGACCCAACCGACATGCCGCCACCCAGCAACCATATCCCATGGGGCAGCACAATACCGGCTACAATAAGGGCCGCTAAGAACCCCTTCGGCCCCAACAGCTTCCCCCGCAGATCATGGTCCATCATGGCCGCCGCCAGAACGGCCAGCACCAGAACCGCAAAATTATATTTGGTCAGAACCCCGGCCCCGGTAATGACACCAAACCCGACCCAGGCGATCCAGCCCGATGATGGCTTGCCACCAAGCCACACCAAAGCATGCAGAAATGCCAGCGCCAGTGCCGCCAGTAACACGGTCTGGCTGTAATTAAGCACGGCATCCCATGATAAATAATAGATACCGAGAATCGATAGCGCCGCCACAGCGGCCCATCTGCCATCGCCGGTAAACAGATGCGCCAGCCGGTGGGTCAGGATATAGATCGTTGCAAGACAGAAAAACTTGAGCGCAAGCACGACCGACAACGCAGGACCGAAGACCTGTGTCAGGCCATAGGCCAACCATATATACAGTGGTGGCTGGCCGGGTTTATAGCCCCCTTCCAGAGACTGGGCGAGGAATAGCGTTTCCGCATCATCTTCCGACGCGCCGGGAAACAAGATCATTCGAAGTGTAAAAATCACAGCCAGATAGAAAACAACCGTGAGGGTGATCCCGCGCGGCGACGAAAGGACGGATAAGGCACCGTCAATACGCATACGCCAACCACTCGATGAGACCGGAGTCACCTGTCCCCTCCACCGGACTCTCGTGTAGCGATGTGACCAACCGTGTTTCCAAGGGTGTTCTTTATCGGTGGCTCCAGATGATCCGCCAGTTCCTCGAGCACCCGTTCACCGATCACACCGAGATACTTCAATACCCACAGGATGGCGGCGTCAGAAGCGCGACCACTACCATCACGGGTCTTCATCGCCACGCCCATACCCTTTTCAGGCAGGATCGCTATGTGCACGCCTTCCGCGCCACCTTTCAATGCGACGCTATCGAGCGCCGACATAACGGCCGTATCCACCTTGCCTCTGCCCCCGACCATTTCAGGGTTGGCGCTCATGGCGGCGACAATCCGTTGTGCCGCATTCTTCCTGACAGCCCCCATGCCACGCGGATCTGCCATACGGGCCATGCCACGCGCCAGTGCGGCAAGTGGCATGCCAATGACGGGAATGCCGCAGCCATCCACACCACGCGCCGTGGTGCTCAGATCCCACCCGGTCATCTCGCTCATCGCTTCGGTTATCCGCTGCTGCACCGCATGGTCGGGCTGAATGTAGCCCGCCGTCGGCTCCCCCATGTGCACGGCGGTCGTAAGAAAGCCCGAATGCTTGCCGGAACAGTTATTGTGGAACCGTGTCGGTTTTTCGCCAGCCCGGGCCAGGTCTCCCGCCGTTTTCAGATCATAAGGCCAGTGGGCGCCACATTCGAAATCATCTTCGCCCAGGCCAATGCGTTCCATGATGGCGGCAGCACCATTAACGTGGATGGGTTGGCCCTGATGCGAGGCGCAGGCCAGCGCAATCTCGGTATCCGTGAAACCGAAATGATCCGCAGCGCCGGTCTCGATCAGTGGCAAAGCCTGAAGGGGTTTTGCCGATGAACGGGCATAAATTTCATACTCGACGTCGCCCCAGGCGGCGACAATATCGCCATCAGCCGTCACCACCACGGCATCAATATGGTGAACACTTTCCACCATAGATCCACGGAAAACCTCTACCAGTAACGATTCAGAAAGATTCATGGGTTATCCATCGTCTATTCACTCGTCTTAACATTGGTTCCGCCTGGTCGGTACCATCGCAAACGGTATGGCATCTGCAATGAAACGTGTCCACGGGAAATCCTGTTGTTTCTTCCTGATTTATCTCATCTCTGCAACAATCGGTGTTCAGCTATCCACCGGAACATCGGCTGCGTTTGCTGAAACTCTTGGTGTCCACGACGCCTGGAGCGCCTTCAAGACGACGGAAAGCGGTGGCGACGCCTGCTATATCGGTGCCGAGCCGGAAAAGGCCGAGGGCGACTATGACAAACGCGGCGAAGTCTATCTTCTGGTAACGCAACGACCCGGCGTCAAGGAACTCGATGTGGTCAGCATCCGGGCCGGCTACCAGTACAATCAAGGCAGTGACGTCGCCGTCAAAATCGGCGGCACGTCGTTTTCCTTATTCACGTCAGAAGGCCATGCCTGGGCGCGGGATACGAAAACCGACAAGGCCATGGTCAACGCCATGAAGCGTGGCAGCAAGATGATCGTCAAGGGCACCTCCTGGCGCGGCACGAAAACCACGGACACCTATTCATTGAAAGGCTTCACGGCGGCCTACAAGGCATCCCGCGCCGCCTGCGGGTTGAAATAGACGCCTAAATTTAAACAGTCGCCTGCGCAATGAATGGCGGGGCACGCATCCATAAAAACTGGCGTTAATGGTAGTTCTCCCTATATGAAGGGGGCCATGACAACACCTGATACCAACAAAATCGATCTGGTCGGCCTTTCGCGGGACGAACTGGCTCTGGAACTGGCCGCCATTGGCGAGAAGCCGTTCCGCGCCAAGCAGCTCTGGCACTGGATTTACCATCAGGGCGAGCGCGATTTTTCGCGCATGAGCACCATTGCCAAATCCATGCATGGCACCTTGGCGGAGCGTTTTACGGTTGGCCGCCCGGCGGTTTCGCGTGAGCAGACATCGGGTGATACGTCGCGCAAATGGCTGTTTCGTCTCGATGATGGCAACGAGGTCGAAACTGTTTTCATCCCCGAGGAAGACCGCGGCGCGGTCTGCATTTCGTCCCAGGTTGGCTGCTCGCTGAGTTGCACGTTCTGTCATACCGGCACCATGAAACTGGTGCGTAACCTGACCGCCGGGGAAATCGTCGGCCAGTTCATGGCGGCGCGCGACAGTTATGGCGAATGGCCATCGCCCAAGGGCGAGCGCCTGCTGTCCAACATCGTGATGATGGGCATGGGCGAGCCGTTGCTGAATTACGACGCCGTCGCCAAGGCCTTGCGGATCATCATGGACGGCGAGGGGATTGCGCTTTCCAAGCGACGGATCACGTTGTCGACCTCGGGCGTGGTGCCCATCATGGACCGCTGCGGCGAGGACCTGGGCGTCAATCTGGCGGTCAGCCTGCACGCCGTCACCGATGAGTTGCGCGACGTTCTGGTGCCCATCAACAAGAAACACCCGATCAAGGATCTGCTGGCGGCGTGCCGTCGGTATCCCGGTGCCAACAACGCACGGCGCATCACGTTTGAGTACGTCATGCTGAAAGACATCAACGATTCGGAAGCCGATGCCAGAGAGCTTTTGCGTTTGGTCAAGGGCCTGCCGGTCAAGTTCAACCTGATCCCGTTCAACCCGTGGCCGGGGGTGGCCTATGACTGTTCGACGGCGAAGAATATGAAAAAGTTCGCCGCGATCCTGAACGATGGCGGATTTTCCGCCCCGATCCGGGTGCCCCGCGGACGTGATATTCTGGCCGCCTGTGGCCAGTTGAAGTCCGCCAGCGAACGCGATGTGACGGCGCTTAGAGAAGCCGTCCAAGCCCGCCGCGCCGAAGGCGCGTCCGTTTAACCGCGCCATATGCGTTTAAGGAAATCACAGGCCTCTCCATATTCACGGGCCGCCGCGTCACTGGCCAGTCTGAGCCGGTAAAATCCGTGGATCATCCCCGGCACTTCCCGGTATGTGACATTGCACCCGGCCTGCGCCAGCATGGCGGCATAAATCCGGCCATCATCGCGGATCGGGTCAAACTCGGCAGTGTGTACGAAGGCCGGCGGCAGCCCGCTCAGGTCTTCGATCTCGGCCAGCACAGGCCGCGCCAACGAATCGGCCCAGTCCGGCGGCTGTTTCAGGTAGTTCTCCAGAAAGAATTTCATGGAAGCCGCGGTCAGGCCAACCGCATCGGCATTTTCCATATAGGAAGGCGAGTCCATCGCGATACCGGTCACCGGGTAGATCATCACCTGTGCCGCGACCGGGGGGCCGTCGAGTTCCTGGGACAGCAGGCACGCCGCCGTTGACAGGCAGCCACCGGCGCTGTCGCCAACGAGGGCAATGCGGGCGGGATCAATGCCCAGTTCAGCCGCATTGTCATGCGCCCAGCACAACACGCCGTAGGTATCTTCGAGTGCGGCGGGATAGGGATGCTCTGGCGCGAGACGGTAATCGACGCTGATGGTGACAGCGTCGGCTTCGGCGGTGAAACCCCAGGCGAGAATATCGGAGGACTCCAGATCACCCAACACAAACCCGCCACCATGCAGATAGATCACGCACGGCGCGCCGGCAGGTGCCTCTGCGGACAGATTGGCGGGTAAATTGGCGGGCATATCCGCCCGGCGATAGATCCGGACGGGAACCTCGTGGCCACCCGCTTCATCATCTATCGGGATCATGCGATCCACGGCCTCGATGCTATCGGGCCGCGGGTTGGGTATAGCGCGGTAATAGAGCTCCCAAAACGCCCGGTACGCGGCTGCGGTTTTTTCACCAACCGGGGTGCCGCCCACGGATTCGCGAGCATCGAGAAGAATCTGCATATCGGGATGAAGGTGGTCTGGCAGGATCATGTCCCGGCTCCCTGTTTTATGGATGAACGGTTTTGTTCTGTGGATACCATGGTATCGTAAGCGACCATCCGGGGGGGATGACCTATCTTGGACAGGACACACCCCATAGTTCCACCATCAGTTTCACGGCTAATCCCACCGCCAGTTTCACCGTTAAGGAAGACCCGATGCCCGCAGACAGCCATATCGACACCTCCGACATGCCCACCAAGGAAATTCTCTATATCGCCGATCCCATGTGTTCGTGGTGTTGGGGTTTTACGTCGAGTTTGCAGGCCATGGCGGAACGGGCGACGGGCCAGGTCAGCCTGACAATGATGATGGGCGGCTTGCGGCCGCTGACCCGCTCGCCCATGGACGAGACCCAGAGAGCCGAAATCCGGCACCACTGGGAAACCGTTGAAGAGCGTTCCGGCCAGCCGTTCAATTATGACTTCTTCGAGCAAAACAGCTTCACCTATGACACCGAGCCCGCCTGTCGGGCGGTGTGTGTGGTCCGCACCATCGCGCGCCCGCTGGTGCTGGATTATTTCGAAGCGGTCCAACGCGCTTTCTATGTCGAAAACCGGGACATCACGGACGGCGCGGTGTTGCAGGAAATCGCCCGCAAAAAAGGCATTGATCATGCCGCCTTCGCAGAACGCTTCAATGACATTGGCAGCGCCTACCAGACGGCCGGTGATTTTCAGTCGGCGCGACAGTTGAAGGTCACGGGCTATCCCACCGTGATGCTGCGCGATGACCAGGCCTTCGGTATCCTGACGACAGGCTACCAGCCCTGGGAAGACCTGGCACCCACATTTGAGACCTGGCTCCACAAGTAATCCACCCTGCTGTGGCTTGCCCCGCAACCGGGAATGCCTATACTGCGCGCGCATTCGTGCGCACCATTGCGCACCCTGATCCATACCAGATTTGCGGGAACCCTGAGCATGTCCAGCCCTGTTAAAGGTAACATTAAAAAAGTCGTCCTCGCCTACTCGGGCGGCCTTGATACCTCGGTCATCCTGAAATGGCTGAAGGACACCTACCATTGCGAAGTGGTGACCTTCACCGCCGACCTGGGTCAGGGCGAGGAGTTGGAGCCGGCGCGCCAGAAGGCCGAGATGATGGGCATCAAGGAAATCTACATTGATGACCTCAAGGAAGAGTTCGTCCGCGACTATGTGTTCCCCATGTTCCGCGCCAATGCGCTGTATGAAGGCACCTATTTGCTCGGCACCTCCATCGCCCGGCCGTTGATTGCCAAGCGTCAGATCGAGATCGCCATCGAGACCGGTGCCGATGCCGTGGCCCATGGCGCCACCGGCAAGGGCAACGACCAGGTGCGTTTCGAGCTCGGCTATTACGCCTTGAAGCCCGATATCAAGATCATCGCACCGTGGCGCGAATGGGACCTGACGTCGCGTTCCACGTTGATCGCGTACGCCGAGAAAAACCAGATTCCGGTGCCGAAGGACAAACGCGGTGAGCCCCCGTTCAGCCAGGACGCCAACCTGCTGCATATCTCCAGCGAGGGAAAAGCGCTCGAAGACCCATGGGTCGAGCCGGACTGGGACCATGTTCTGACCCGCGTCACGCCGCCGTGGGATGCGCCCGACACGCCGGAAGAAATCACCATTGATTTCGAGGCCGGTGACCCGACCCATGTGAATGGCGAGAAACTCAGCCCGGCGGCCTTGTTGACCAAACTCAACGAAGTGGGTGGCAAGAACGGTGTCGGTGCCATCGATATCGTCGAAAACCGCTTCGTCGGCATGAAGTCCCGGGGCGTCTACGAGACCCCCGGCGGCACGGTGCTGTTCCATGCGCGGCGCGCCATGGAGAGCCTGACTCTCGATAAGGGCGCCGCCCACCAGAAAGATGAATTGATGCCGCGCTATGCGGAGATCATCTACAACGGTTTCTGGTTCTCGCCGGAACGGGAAATGTTGCAGGCCGCCATCGATGCCGCCAGCCAGAAGGTCACCGGCACGGTGCGCCTGAAGCTCTATAAGGGCAACGTCATCATCACGGGACGGAAATCGCCCTTTAGTCTCTATAGCGAGGAACTGGTGACCTTCGAAGAAGACAGCGTGTACGACCAGCGTGACGCCGAAGGCTTTATCAAACTCAATGCGCTCAGGCTGCGTTTGCGGAAGTAACCGCACCAGACAGAACGCCCTTATCAGGGATCCACATGGAGGGTTGCCATGACCGAGCTTATCGTTCCCGCCCGCGAGGGACGCGCCGTCCGTGTCAATAAAGGCCAGCGCATCCGCATCACCACGTCTAAGGGCGCGCAAGCCGCGGATTTTTTCGCCTATAACGCCAACGATGTGGGTGAATGGCTGTCGGCCAACCATACTTGGGTGACGACCTTCAACGTCAAGCCGCGCCAAGGCGATATCCTGATCTCGCAATACCGCCGGGCCATGCTGAAATTTACCGAAGATGGCGCAAACGGTGTGCATGATATGATGATCGCGGCCTGTGACCAGTTCCGCTATGAATTTTTTGGCCACCAGGGGCCGCACCCCAGTTGTTCCGAAAACCTGCATGTGGCCATGCGGCGGGAGGGCCACCAGATCACCGTGGTGCCCCAGCCCCTTAATTTCTTTACCAACACCCGGATCGAGGAAGATGGATCGTTTGTCTCGCCGCCCAATCCGGTTGCTGCCGGCGCGTTTGTGGAACTTGAAGCGCTGATGGACCTGATCTGCGTGGTGTCGTCGTGTCCGTTTGACCTCGAGGTCGATGGCTGGCCGATCAATGCGGCGGGCGGTCCATCGGAATTGGTTGTTGCCGTCGACTGACGGTCGCCAAAGGTCGGTTTCATTCTTCCCTGGCGGCGCAGCCGCTCGTTTTATAGGGGGCGGCGAAGCCGCAGATTTTATGATGGGCGGCAAGGCCGCCGGGGTCGACTTTCCACAGCTTGAAAATGTAGACTTTTGTTCACCTCCGGTGCGCCCTCGGCCCGGTTTATGGCCCGGAAACCCGCAGAAGCGACACTGTAAGCTATTGATATTTATCATTTTGTAGACTTTTGTTCACTTTTGTAGACATTGCTGCGATCCCACCCCCTCCCTACCCGGCCCCATGAGGCGGATTTTCGGGCACAGGAAATCACGGCGGAAACCACGACGGTGCGGGAGTGACGGGTCGCGAAGGCAGGGGGCATGAAGGCCTCTATCGGAGTAGGAATAAAGGCAGCTTATATAGCATAATATTCCTATTTTGTCAAGAAATAACCATCCCCCGGCGGCCCTGAAAGGCCTGCTGGCCGGCAAAAGCGGACCTATTTTTGGGGTAACGGATAGGGCAGCTTCTGACCCTGAGCGGACGTTCAGTAGGAATCAAACAACGCGTGATAGCCGGAAGGCAATTGATGTCCGCATTTTGGCAACTAAAGCACTTACCAGAACGCCATCGATGGCTTTTCAAAAAGTCAAATACTGTGAGTAGGTTTCTAGAAAGGTCCAGAAGTAAAAAGGTAGGGTTGTATTAAGGGTATAGTTTTAAGGTTACGCCAGTAATCAGGGAGTAAATAATGGGATTAGGTGTCGTGCAATCAAGAGACCAAGATCAGATTATTAGGGCTGAAATAAATCAGTTGATCGATGAATTTAATAGCCAAGAAAATACTCATGCTACTTTCAAGAAACTAGCTGAATGGGCAATACATAACGATGAATATCTAAGAAAAGAGGAATCAGCGTCTGACATGATAGATGCCAGTATTGGCATGATGATAAAGATTATAGAGGCTCAATTTTCACGTACAATCGGCCTGATAGATGTAGGTTCGGCCGGAGGGCTTTCCTCACCTTGGGGCGAATTTAAAAATACGATTGGCTATTTCGTTGGATTTGAACCAAATGACACACCCGCCATCCTAGAAAATGGCCAGATCATGAACTGCGGGGTTTGGGAATGTGATGAAACCCGACCGTTCTATATTCAGCATGACTCACGCGGCAGCTCTCTGTTTCTTAGTAATGAGGAGTTCGTAAGAAATAACTTTGAAGCACTCGATAAGCGTGGCGGTTCGCGATATAATGAATCTTGGTTCAAGCGATCAAAAGTTATCGAAACCAAACAAATAGCGTGTCGCTCTTTAGATAGCCTTATGGAAAACGAACTTCAGGGGCATACATTTGATTTTATCAAAATCGATGCTCAGGGTGCTGAATACAATATCCTTAAAGGTGCTGAACGATTTTTGGAAACCGACTGTGTAGGGTTACTGTTAGAATTGTTCCACGTACCTTTATACCGAGGCATTACCTTGGCAAGGGAAGCCATAGAATATCTTGAAAAACGTGGTTTCTACCTCGCCTACAAGTATAGTGATTTCGGATCATTTAACGCCAACAGCGATTATTTATTCCTTCATCGGGATCGCAATCCGGATGTATCATCAGCTATACATAAAATCTATCAGACCGCTCTTTTCATGAGAAGGTTCAAGTACGAACCAAATTAATCCATGTACATTAAAAATATATTTGGCTAAGGGCTACTAATACAGGATAACTTGGTGAATAAATTTGAGCTTTATATAAGAGCCTAAGAGAAAGAATGTTTCTTAATGGCTAATAGCCGTCATTACCGTAACGCATGATCCAGGTATGCCGGTGGTTCACCAGTCTCTGCGGCGGAGATCTTTGGGCGGCACGTCGTTGTCGATCTTTACACCCAGTGCCTTGCTCAAGGCCACGACGGTCTGGTCGGAGATATAACAGTCGCCGTTGACGATTTTGGTGTGCTCGGCGTTCCACTCGGTCGAAGCGTAATCCCAGCCAATCAAGTGCGATCGTTTTTCCCGGTCTCCGACTAGGCGGCGAATCTTGCGGCTGAGCGCACCTTGAAAGTAAGACAGGATAGTCTCAGCCAGGGCACGGTAACGACCATCCTCGACCGGCTGGAACATCGCAGATTGATTGAACGTTATCGCAGCGAAAAAGACCGTCGAGTGGCTCATGCGCGGTTAACTAAGGCGGGCCGTCAGGCACTCAAGAAGGCACCAGCGCTTTTACACGAACGGTTCATCACCAAGTTTTCCGCATTGGACGCGGTTGAACAGCAGCGAACTATCAAAACGCTGGAAACAGTTGCCGAGATGCTCGGTGGTGGAAACCTGGGAGCAGCTCCGATACTGGATATTCACCCGCCCGAAGGCACCCAAGTGCCACAATGTGTAGCATACCCAAGAGATACTATATATTAGATTTGTCTACTTTGCTGCTGGTGACTACAGCCAACCATTAACGTACCGCATGGCTCAGGCCTGCTTCAGGATCCAAAGCAGCCGCCCCCCCGACAAGATCGCCGGTATCACCCATTTTCGTATGGACCGGGCAAAAGACAGTTCACCCCTCGCCATGATTGCGGCTTTCCCTGTATGGCACCCTTTATCAGCACATCGATCAGATGGGGCATTAAACAGGGGGACATGACGACGCCAGGCTATACTATCGATGAAATCCTGATGCAGGAGGCTCATTTGATTCATTCCTTTGCCGATCTTTTCAAGATCAGGCAACACGAACATGTGAACCTGCCCGCCTTATAGCAATTTGAAACGGGCTGACGTTCTTGCTAGCGTTCTTGGCAGCAAACACAAACGGGCTTGAATAAACCGGATTTATGGGAGGAAAATATCATGGACCGCAAAATGACCAGTGAATTCGATCAGGAACTGCTCGATATTTACGATCGCTATGCCCACGGCCTGATTGAGCGCCGGGAATTTCTCGACAGGGCAACAAAATTTGCCGTCGGCGGGCTTACCGCCGCGGCGCTGCTGGAAACGCTTTCGCCGAACTATGCGTTGGCCAATCAGGTCGACGAGAGCGACCCGCGAATCAAGGCTAAGACCATTGAATATACATCACCCAACGGTCACGGCACCGTGCGCGGCTACCTTGTCTATCCTGCCGGTGGAGGCAAACGGGGCGGCGTCGTTGTGGTGCACGAGAACCGGGGCCTCAACCCGTATATTGCCGACGTGGCACGCCGAATTGCGACGGCGGGCTTTATCGCCCTGGCACCAGACGGTCTGACGTCGCTTGGCGGCTATCCCGGCACCGATGATGAAGGCAAGGCAATGCAGAAGACCCTGGATCAGGACAAACTGCTGCAAGATTTCATCGCCGCTTTTGGGCGACTTAAATCCGATCCTGCGTCGAACGGCAAGGTCGGGGTAGTCGGGTTTTGCTATGGTGGTGGCGTCGCCAATTCAATGGCCGTGCGCTTGCCTGACCTCGCCGCCTCGGTGCCGTTCTATGGCCGTCAGCCGGTGGCTGCGGATGTGGCGAAAATACAGGCCCCGTTATTATTGCATTACGCCGCTCTGGACACGCGAATCAACGGCGGTTGGCCGGATTACGAGGCCGCGCTGAAGGCCGAGGGAAAGGATTACACCGCCCACATGTATCCGAACGTCAACCACGGCTTCCATAACGACACCACGCCGCGTTACAACGAGGCGGCGGCGGAACTCGCTTGGCGTCGGACCACCGACTTTTTCGAGCAGAAGCTGGCGTAACCACGATATGATTATTTGAACGGGCGGGGCATGAACATGACAATGCCAAGCTATACTATTGATGAGATCCTGACGCAGGGTGCTCATTTGCTTCACTCATTTGCCGGGCTTTTCAAAATCAAACAAGACGGCGGGCCAAAGCGGTTCTTATTCCACCAAAGCCCACGTGATAAAAATAATCACCCCAATGGCAATCAGGTTGAGCAGAAAACCCGCCTTGGCCATCTGTGCCACAGTCAGCCTCTCGCTGGCGAAGACTATGGCATTGGGCGGAGTCGCCACGGGCATCATGAAGGCGCAGGAAGCCGCCAGGGCCACGGGAATGGTGAGTTCCAGGGGCGCCACCCCCGTGCTCACCGCCACCGTGGCAACGATAGGCAGAAAGACTGCCGAGGTCGCTGTGTTGGAGGTGATCTCGGTCAGGAAAACAATCAGGGCCGTCACAGCGGCGACCAGAACGATGGTCGAAAAGCCTTCCAGCCCGGCGAGACCGCCACCGATGGTGTCGGCTAAGCCGCTTTTGGAAATGGCTCCGGCCAAGCTTAAGCCCCCACCGAAAAGCAACAGCACGCCCCAGGGTAAAGAGACGGCCCGGTGCCAGGTCATAAGACTGGTCCCGTTTCCCTTTCCGGTGGGGATGATGAAAAGCGAAAAGGCGCCGATGAGGGCAATGCCGGGATCGGTCAGCCCCATGCCGGGAAAGACCGTGGTGATCAGGGGGCGGAATATCCAGCTCAAGGCAGTGAGGACGAAAATGGCCAGAACTCGTTTTTCCTCGATGGACATGGGCCCCAAGGTTTTTATTTCAGCATTAATGACGTCATCGGCACCGGGAATGGGGCGGCGCGCCACGGGGCAGGTGATCCGGGTCAGCAACAGCCAGGCCAGCGGAAGCATGACCATGACCATGGGTAAGCCGATAGCCATCCATTTAGCGAATCCTAACTCGATACCGAACTGTTCCTGCACGAAGGCGGCCAGCAGGGCGTTGGGCGGCGATCCCACCAGGGTGCCCATCCCGCCGATGCTGGCAGAATAAGCGATGGCAAGCAGCAGGGCCGTCGCCGTATTCTCGGCGATCTCAGGGGATTCATTTTCGTTCACCAATCCGATGATGGAAATGGCAATGGGCAACATCATGACCGTAGTCGCCGTATTGCTGACCCACATGCTCATTATTGCCGTGGCCAGCATAAAGCCACCGATCAGGTAATCAGGCCTTGTGCCGAAGGCCCGTACGATCAGCAGCGCGATACGCCGGTGTAAATCCCAGGCTTCAATGGCTTTGGCGATGATGAAGCCGCCCATGAACAGAAAAATCAGTGGATGGGCGTAAGGCGCAGCCGAGGTCTTGAAATCAAAAAGACCCAGTACCGGAAAGACAATCAGGGGCAAGAGGGCGGTAACAAAAACCGGCAAGGCTTCTGTCAACCACCAGAAAGCCATCCAGAGAGCCACGCCGAGCACCTTCCAGGCCTCCGGAGAAATACCTTCCGGCACAGGCGACATAATGACGCCCATGCCCAGAATGGCTCCGGCCAGTACCGTGACGGGCCTTAATGATTTTTTTGTAGGGTCTGTGGTCTGGGCCAACATCATTAGAAGATTAGGGGTAATGGCAATCCACATCAATCGGCATGATGTAATTTATTGAAGTACGCTCGGGGCTATTCGCCGTCATTGACGGGGTTCAGGACAGGCGGGACGAGGGGGCCAAAGCGGCCCCGCCTCGAGAATGACAATCAGGATTATGAGTGTCAGCGAGCATTTCACCTGTCACCCCGGGCTCGCCGCATCCACAAATTTTGAAAGTATCCACACATAAAGGGACAGGGTGCGTAAATAGGCCCTGCCGTTGACATCGGAAAAGTGATATAATGCCGCCTCCGGTGCTATTCTCGGTGCCGCATGATGCTTGCAAGGATCGGTCGTATGGCGGCAAGGGGTTCACCCTTGATTGCCGGATATCAACCGTCCATATCCGGCCCACCATTGATCGCAAAATGACGTCGTGCGGCTGCCTTATAGGGCAGGCGCGTCGGCAAAGTGAATAGCACCAATGATGATGGACGGGATATGGAGGCATCAATGGGACAGGCGATTCGTCAAATGACCACGTTATTTCCGTTTGCCAGTATCCTGAAACGGTCGAGTGGGCTGGCTCGCTTTCCTGAGCTAAGAATGGGAGAGGAACTATCGCTCGAAACGCTCATGTCAGATCCTATCGTTCGGCAATTAATGGCTGCCGATAACCTTGTTGAGGGCGACGTTCGATCGGCTATTGCTCGCGCCCAAAAGCGTCTGCTTCATCATTGAATGAAGCCGGGAGTGATGCCGTGAGCGGCAAGCCCTTCCCCGGGTCTTGCTCTCATGGTTGACCATTGCCAGGGTGTGGGCAGGCGCTGAAAAATATTGCCCCCTTCATCACTCACCTCCCTGTTTTTGGCTACGGCAAGCATATGATGGCATTCGATTGAGTTTAACTATTTCTCTCAAAGCGTCACTATCGCTTTGATGATCTGCTCAACCTTGTATGGTATCTTTTATCGGCGCATCGATCAGATGGGACATTAACAGAGGGGCAATAACATGACGACGCCACGCTATAACATCGATGAAATTCTGACGCAGGATGCTCATTTGATTCATTCCTTTGCCGATCTTTTCAAGATCAAGCAAGACGGCGGGCCAACGGTTATCGCCGGGGCGAAAGGTGCCTATGTGCGCAACACCGAAGGTGATGAGTACCTCGATGGAATCGGTGGGTTATGGTGCGTCAACGTTGGTCATGGTCGCCCTGAAATCATTGCCGCCGTCGCCAAGCAACTTGAGGAACTCGATTACTATTCGACTTTCTATAACCTGTCCCATCCGATGGCGGCGCAATTGGCGCACAAGGTCGCGTCCCTGGCGCCGGGGTCACTAAACCGCGTCTATTTTGCGAATTCAGGTTCTGTCGCCAATGACACCGCGATCCGAATTCTGCACCACTACAACAACCGGCTCGACCGCCCGAACAAAAAGAAAATCCTGTCGAGGCGAGGCGCCTATCATGGCTCAACCCATCTGGCGATCGCCATGACCACACCCGAATACAGTGCGGGCTGGGACTCGGCCCATGATCTCGTGCATCATCTCTCGTCGCCGCTGACCTATCGCCGCCCCGATGGCATGACGCCCGATGAGTTCCACGATTTTCTGATCGATGAAATGAAACAGGCCATCGAGGATATCGGGGCAGAAAATATTGCCTGCTTTATCGCCGAGCCGATTATGGGTGCCGGCGGTGTGATCGTTCCACCGGACGGTTATCATAAACGCACCCGCGATCTGTGTACGCAGTATGATATCAAGTACATCTCGGACGAAGTTGTCACAGCCTTTGGCCGTCTCGGGCATATGTTCGCGTCGAAGGATTTATTCGACATCGAGCCCGATATCATCACCACGGCCAAGGGACTGACGTCGGGCTATCAGCCCATGTCGGCGACGATTATTTCAGACGAAATTTATGACGTTATCTCGGAACGAGGCGATATGTTCCTGCACGGGATGACCTACTCCGGCCATCCGGCGTGTTGTGCGGCGGCGATTGCGAATATCGAGATTCTTGAATCCGAACGCATTCCTGAGACCGTCCGCACGGTGGGCAAGATTTTCGAGCAGGGCATAAAAAGTCTGGAAGACCTCGAGATCGTCGGCGAGGCCCGGGGCAGCCATTTCATGATGGGGATCGAGTTCGTCCGCGACAAGCAAACCAAAGAAACCTTCGACGACGATATTGCCATTGGTATGCGGGTCTCTCTACAGGCCCAGGCGAGAGGCCTGATCGTCCGGCCCTTGGGGCATATGATCGTGCTTTCGCCACCCTTAATCCTGACCGAAGAACAAATTAATGAGGTAACCAGGATTTTGCATGACAGCATCGTGGCAACGATGGAAGACCTAAGGCAGGGGGCCTGAGACTACCCTCGGTAACGACAACCCGGGTCCACAGTCCGCGCCACTCTCACGCCGGGCAGGCGGCCGCGTTCGCGGAATTTATCCGCACGTCATCGATGCCAGATCTCCGGATAGAGGTCCGTGCCCACCCGGTCGCCGGGCTTCAGGCCGCGTTCGGTCATTACCGCGGTGTGGTCCGGGTCCATGCCGTGTTCGCGGAATTTGATCCGCACGTCATCGCCCAGCCACTTGGTGTTGAACACCCGCAAATCCCGGTCATCGGCCAGATTGCCCGAGCCGCCGTGGATTATCCGGCCATTGAAGACGACGCAGTCACCCGGCTCCATATCCCAGCTGATGACGCCGTGGCCGTCCGGGTCGGCGTTGATATCGGGCATCGGTGTATCGGCGTAATCGGTGAAATCGACCTGGGGGACATCCGCCGCTTCGTCAGGATTGTAATTGCCGAAATTCTCCTGCAGGTAGCGCTTGTTGCCTTTGTGGCTGCCGGGCACAAAGGCAAGGGCGCTCTGTTTCGTAACAGGCACCAGTGGCATCCAGATGCTGCAACTATCATAGCCTTCCACCGACCAATAGGGCTCGTCCTGATGCCACGGCGTGGCGAATCGGGTGCCGGGGCTGCGCACGAAGACGGCATCGAAAAAGAAATTGACGGAAGCCGCCTGCATCAACTGTCCGGCGATTGCCGCACACGGACTGTCATAGACAAAGCGCTTGTATTCGGGCACCCGCGTCCAGGCCTGTGAGTCGTAAAACATGGCCCGGCCTTCCGCATCCCGATCCCACACGCGGGCGCGGTCCGTGGGCGCGTTCAGGGAGTCGCTGAGGCCTTTATCGAGCAAGGCAATCCACTCGGCGTCAAACATCTGCCGCAACACAACAACGCCGTCACAATCATAGGTTTCGATCTCATCTGTCGTGATCGGGCGGCTCAGGTCTGTGTTCATGGCGGGGCTCCTCAATGGGTGGGCACGAGGGCGACCACGGGGGCGACCACGGGGGTGAATGCCGTATCCAACTGAACCCCCGTTTGGCAGCGGCGTAAAATGAATTTTTTTTGCCGACAAGCGCCTGTAACCCATAATCGGCACTTGATATGTGTCAAGGCCGTCACCCGGCACATCTGTCATTATACCGCCCTCAATATCGCAACAGTTATCGTAATGCTTATCGCAGCAGATAACGGAAGGTATGGGGTATGCGATTTCAGGTTTTGGGGTGTTCGGGCAGCATTGGTGATAATTGCGACACCACGGCTTTCCTCGTTGATGACGATATTCTTATTGATGCCGGGACCGGCCTCGGCTCGTTGTCACTGGAAGCCCTGACCGGGATTGACCACGTTTTTCTCAGCCATTCACACATGGACCATATTGCCCTGCTGCCGATGCTGGTCGATGCCACCCTGTCGCTCCGCGACAAACCGATCATCGTGCATGCTTCCACGGACGTCCTGAACACACTTTCCAACCATATCTTTAACTGGGACGTTTACCCTGATTTCAGGAAAATTAATTCTGTCGGGCATGCCGGGCTCAAGTTCTCGGCCATGGAGGCGGAAAAGCCTGTCATGCTTGGCGAGCGATGCCTTCGGGCGATTCCGGTTGAACACTCTGTGCCGACGGTGGCCTACCATCTCGACAGTGGCGCGGGCAGCCTCGTCGTTGCTTCCGACATGACGGTCAGTGATCAGTTCTGGCCCATCGTCAACGGGATCGACAATCTCCGCTATTTGTTGATCGAAACGGCTTTCCAGAATGCACGGGCCGACCTGTGCGCCATTACCGGGCACCTGTGCCCCACCTTGCTCGGCGAAGAACTTCAACGACTGGAGCGGCCTGTCGAGATTTACGTCACACACATGAAGCCGTCAGCGAAGGAACAGATACGCCGTGAAATCGGCGAGCTTCCCGTAAATCTCGACCTTCATATTCTTTCCAGCAGTGACATCCTGGAAATTTAGATCCCATTAAATAGCGCCATCATAAGGTGAAAACCTGTTGACGGGCTGTCATCGGGGGTTTGTTTGTTGAGCCAGCCTCAGCCCTCAAACCGGTGTTCCGGCAGGCCCTTGACCCCGGTGTGGCGGAAGACAAACACGGCGCCGGCATGATCGGCGGTGGGCGTCGTGCCCCAGTGGGGTTGGCCCAGCGTGGTGACAAACAGGATATCGAGATCCGGCCCGCCGAACATCACGCTGCTGACCACTTGGCCGGGCACCTCGATGCGCCGATCAATGACGCCCTCAGGCGACAGGCGGAGCACACATCCGTCGCCCCACTGGGCCGACCAGATAAAGCCGTCTGCATCAACGGTCGCGCCATCGGGGTCAATGTCATCGATCAGCACGCGGCTGCCCTTGCTCGCCGGGTCCACTCGCCCTGTATCAGGGTCATAGTCGAAGGCTTCGATATGCTTCATGTCGCCCCTACCCGTGACATAGAGACGGTTTCCGTCCGGGCTGAAACAGGGGCCGTTGAAACAGGCAAAACCGTCCAGCACCCGCCTGACCGACAAATCCGTATCGAGGCAGAACATGCCGCAAACGGGCTCTGGTTGCCGACTTGTCCCGGCGACACCATGGACGCCGCCGGCAACAAACCGCCCCGCCCGATCGACTTTTCCATCATTGAAGTGGCTATGGGGCGTATCGGCCAGAGGATCGGCAATCTGGAGCGATTGCCCGTTCCGGGGATTGAAGAAATAAAAGCCGGTGTCCATGGCCATAATAAGCCCACCGGTCCGGCGCACGGCAAGGCTGCCGATGCTGTCGCCACTCAGATCCCATCGCTGGGTTGTCCGGGTCGCCCAGTCATGGCGGAACAGGCTGGGAGCGAGGCTGTCCACCCAGTACAGGGCCTGCTGTCCGACATCCCAGACCGGGCCTTCGCCAAGATGGCAGCGCGTATCATCAAGAGTTTCGAGCGTCATGATTCCACCTTATTCCACCCGTTTACTCTACACGTTTTCTGTGAAAGCTCCTAAGGGTCGGGTCGCGGTCCATCCAGTAACAATACAATGCCAACGGCGCCAACGTCAGGTCTACGGTCCGCATCATGCCGGGTCGGGCAATGGCATTGGTCAGGATATAGGGCAGGGCGTCCTTGTTATTGCGCTCGACAAAATCAACGATTCCATCGGGCGCGTGCTGCGGCAAATTGTAGCGATTGGTCCAGTCGATCTCGTAGACATGATCAGGTTTGTCGGTGTCGGGGTGCATGGCGATGAGGTCAATCCCGCCCTCACGCCAGCTGGCGTAGGCCAGGTTCTTCACACTGGGCGCACCCAGCCATTGCGATACCAACGCGGTTTCCGCCAATCGGGGGAAAATCTGGTCGGTGGCCGAAACCGGCCCGAACAGGGCGGCATAGATACACGGCGACGTCAGGTAGACCTTGAACGCGACCTGGCGCTGAAAGCGTTGGGCGTCGGCGTCAACGCGGACGACACGCCGGATCAGGAAGGAGTCCTCGAGATACTCAAGATATTTGCGCAGCGTGTTCTTGGCGATACCGGTGGCCTTGGCGAGATCATCCATGGAGACCTCGCGCGCCGTGTTGAACGCCAGCAGGGCGAATAACCGGTTCAGTTCCTGGGCGTCGTTGACGCCATACATGCCGGCCAGGTCCTTGTGCAGCACACGATCCGATACGCCGTCGCGGATAAACGTGGGTGCGGGGGCACCGTCGCGTTGCTGGCCCAATACGCCTTCGAGAAAACCGCCGAAATTCACATAGCGGTGGAACTCCGCATTCAGGTGTGGCAACGCCCCCTTGCGCATGGCGACCTTGCCGCGCAGGCCTGCCGTTTTTTCATTCTTTAAGTCGAACAATTTTTCTTCCGTGCCACGAAAGCGCATGAACTCAAGAAATGTGAGGGGCGGCAGGATGATCGTGTTCATCCGCCCGTCGTGGGTCATCTCGCCGGATACCGTGGTCGGTGCACCGGCGGACATGGCGGCAATGAAACGCGCGTTGGGGCGTTGCTTGGCCAACGTCAACAATGCCTGTTCCCAGTCTTTCTGATACTGGATTTCGTCAAAGAAGACGTAGAGCTCCGCATCGGGATTGTGGCGATAACGACGACAGAACATCTCGAACAGGGTGCCGAGATCCGTCGCGGTGTAACTGGGCGTGGTCAGCGAGCAGAAAAACACGTTTTGCGGCGAGATTCCGCGTTCGATCAGGTCGGCAACCATCTGGCGCATCATCACGGTCTTGCCGGCGCGCAACGGTCCCGCCAGGACCAAAACATCACCCTGACCCGCCTTCATCACCCCGGTGACAAAGGTCGGGAAAAATGTCCGCTTCGTCGGGTTACGGAACCTGATTTCGGTCTCGTCGGTGAAATCCCACCAGGGATTGTCAAAAACCAGCCGCTGGAACAGGTCATTATCGGAAATAATGTGCACGAATGATTCCCATGAACAGCGCAACAGCGCCAAGAGCGCAAGAGGTGATCATAGGCACATATGGCTGACAGGAAAATGACAAAGATCAACCGATTGATCTTGCGTGTTGCAAGCCCCTGTTCCTGCCGGTTACAACCCTCTGTTCCTACTGGCTGCAAGCCTCTATTATACGGCAAGGCATAGACTGTGCCTGTCACACAGGAGCTTATCTTGGTCAGTGTTCTTTTCGTCTGTATGGGCAATATCTGTCGTTCCCCCACCGCCGAAGGCGTGTTTCGCCACATGGTGAACGAAGCTGGACTGGGTGACGCCATCACCGTGGATTCATCGGGCATGGGAGACTGGCATGTGGGCAACCCGCCGGACAAACGATCCCAGGAAGCGGCGCGGCAGCGCGGGATCGAGATTGGCGATTTACGCGCCCGACAGACTGTGGTGGTCGACTTCGCGCACTTCGACTACATCGTCGGCATGGATGATACCAACATGGCCGACCTGACGGCGCTGTGCCCCGCTGGCCGGGAAGACCGGCTCTACAGAATGCTGGATTTCGCCGAAGGCATTACAACCCTCAACGTCCCCGATCCCTATTTCGGCGCGACGGGCTTTGATGATGTACTGGATCTGGTGGAAAACGCATCGAAGGGCCTGCTGGCGCACATCAGGGCGCGGGGTCTGTAGGCGAATGCCCTTTGAGTTGATCATCTTCGATTGCGATGGCGTTCTGGTGGATTCGGAAGTCATCACCAAACGAAACATGGCCGTGTATCTCACTGAGTTGGGCATACCCCATACCCTTGAAGAGTGCCTTATCCGCTATGTTGGGCTTTCCATGTCATCCTTTATCTCGGCGATTGAACAAGAGTGGGGGATCTTGCCGAAAGGTTTTGCAACGGAGCTGCGGCGACGTAATATCGAAAGCAGCGAAACCGATCTACAGGCTATTGCTGGTATCGCGGCCATTCTTGAAACGCTTAACTACAAAAAATGTGTAGCGTCATCGGGGCATCCGGTTCGCATTCGTCAATCGCTGAGCATAACCGAGTTACTTGATTATTTTGAACCTCATGTGTTCTCGGCAACACAGGTTGAAAACGGAAAACCTGCACCGGATTTGTTTTTATTTGCCGCCAATCAGATGAACGCTACACCTGATCGTTGCCTTGTTATTGAAGACAGCGTCGCCGGGGTACGGGCCGGGGTTGCCGCCGGCATGACTGTGGTCGGATTTACCGGCGGTGGTCATATCCTGCCCGGTCACGGTAAGCGCCTTCGAGACTTAGGAGCCCACCACATCATTGATGACATGCGGGACCTGCCAACCCTGCTCAATTAACGCATAGGCGACAAGCCCGATATATCTGGCACCATCTGTCGTAGTCTAAAACTGCTGCTTTATCCGGACAGGAACCGGCGTGCTGTCGCACTATAGTTTTCGCGATCCTCGACGAAGGCGAGATGCGAGGCACCCTTGAAGGCAACAAATTTGGCATCGGGAATCATCTCACTAAAGGCGCGGCAGCTGGTCGGTGTGGCCTCGTCAAACTCACCACAGGTTATCAGGGTCGGCACGCTGATGGAGGCCAGATCGCCTGAGGCGTCATAATCACCGAGCACGCCAGTGCAGGTAAATTCGTTCGGTCCCCACATGCCCGCATAACAGTCCCCGTTCAACACTTCAAAGGTCTCCATCACATATCCCGGCCAGGGATCGACGCGACAAAGATGGCGTCTGTTAAAGACATCAACGGCGTCCTCATAGGCCTTTGATCCGGTCTCGCCGCTGGCCTCGCAGCGATCCATTATGGCCACAATCTCATCGGGCAGCGCAGCACGGTAGGCACTGTTATCAGTAACCCAGCGTTTGGTATCGATCAGCGGACTCGACAGGATAAGTCGATCAAGACCGGCAGGGCACGCTGCGGCATAAGCTGCTGCCACCGTGCCGCCCCAGGAATTACCGAAGATCGAAAGGACCGGCAGATCCAGGGCGTCCCGAAGCGTATCGATCTCGGCCACAAACCGAGGCACCGTCCAGTTGACGGGGTCGTTCGGGCGATCCGATAATCCGGCATCCAGCTGATCATAGAAAATAACCGGTCGGTCGGCGACAATATCCGTCAGGGGATACAGATAGTCATGCGACATGCCGGGCCCGCCATGAACCACCAGCAAGGGCGTTGCGCGAGCTTTTTTTAGATCACCGACGACCCCATACCAGACCCGCCCGCCGGGAACATCGGCGTATCCCTGATCGCTCAACGGCCAGATTGTTTTGCTCATGGTCTTAAGTCCTTACGGATCTAGCGTAGAGGTTAATCGGGAGGATGCATCATCGGAGGGGGCTCGATTAACGGATAAGCGGCAAGCTCGATATACCGGGCCCCGCCATGACCCAGCTTGCTCTGGAACAGGGCGAACTCGGTGACCGGGAAGGGTGGCACGCTCAGCACGCCTGAGGTTTCCAGCCACGGGCCGATGCGCTCAACCGGGGTGCCCTTCAACCGCCCCAGGGTAACGTGCGGCGTGAATTTGCGTTTTTCCACCGGACCGCCCGAACGCACCACAACGCTTTCGATCTTGGATTGCAGGTGCAAAAGGGCGTCGGATTTTTGTGCCCGCGCCCACACCGAATGAACTGTGCCACGGCGATCAAAATAGCCGATCCCCGACAATGACAGATCAAAGGCCGGGGCGTGGATATGCGACAGGGCAAGGCTTAAGTCATGGGCATCGGGTTCCGGCATTTCGCCGATAAAGCGCAATGTCAGATGCATGTTCTGGGTGTCGATCCAACGCGCACCGGGCAACCCTGCCTGTGTCGTGCCCAATTGGGCACGGACATCAACGGGCAGGGACAGGGCAACGAACAGGCGCATCATGGCGGTGCCTCCCACGGCTCACGCAAAGGGAAAATCAGGGCGTGGGGTTAGGCGCCATGGTATGTATTTTTTCAATCTCTTCCAAGACAGAATCCGTCAACACCAGATTATCGGAGAGAATATTTGCCTCAAGCTGCTCACATGTGGTCGCGCCGATGATGTTCGACGTCATGAAACGCCGGGTGTTGACGTAGGCCAGTGCCATCTGTGAGGGATCGAGACCGTGCTCGGTCGCTATCTTGACATAGGCTTCCGTCGCCTTGACAGCGCCCGGTGCGGTATAACGGGAATATTGTGGATATATCGTCAGGCGGCCCTTGGGCGGCTTTGCCCCGTTCAGGTACTTGCCCGACAACACACCGAAGGCCAGCGGCGAATAGGCCAGCAGGCCGCAGTCCTCGCGGATAGAAACCTCCGACAGCCCGACCTCGTAGGTCCGGTTGAGCAGGTTATAGGGATTCTGGATGCTGGCCATGCGCGGCAGACCGGTCCTGTCGGCCAGCTCGAGCATCTTCATCAGTCCCCAGGGAGATTCGTTGGAGCACCCGATGGCGCGAATTTTCCCCGCCGTCATCATCTCGCCCAGGCTCGCCAGCACGTCTTCGAACGGGGTCCATACTTCGTCTTCCACATGTTCGTACCCGAGCTTGCCAAAACTGTTCATGGTCCGCTCCGACCAGTGCAACTGGTAGAGATCGATATAATCGGTCTTCAGGCGCTCAAGGCTTTGGTCCACGGCATCTTCAAGTTGTTTGCGGCCGAAATTGAGGTCGCCGCCCCGCACATGCGAGAAGTTACCGCCCGGCTCGTCCGGGCCGGTGATCTTGGTGGCGACGATGATCTTGTCGCGGTTGCCCCGCGCCGCCATCCAGTTGCCGACGGCGCGTTCGCTGTCACCCTGGGTTTCGGGGCTGGACGGGAACGAATACATCTCGGCGGTATCAAAAAAGTTGACGCCCATGTCGAGGCACATATCCATCATGCGGAAGGCCTCTTCCTCGGTGTTCTGTTCGCCAAACGTCATGGCACCCATACAGATGCGGCTGACCTGCATATCGGTACGGCCAAGGGGATTATAGCGCATGGATGTGCTCCTGTGGTGTGGGGGAAATTCAGAAAAACAGAATCATAAAAACAGGGTCAATAAAACAGGGCGAGGACGCCGGTGTATGTATAGAGCCGCCCGTTTGAAATTTCACCATTGCCGAAAAATCCAATGACCGGCACATCGTCACCCCAGCCCCGTTGCAGGGCCTGTTGCAAAATACGCGCCTCCTCGCCACGGGCACCGAACATGTGCGGGCCGCGCGCGGTGCACGAAAAGTACAGGCCGCCACGAGGCTTGTGGGGGATCCGGCCCGCCAACTCATCAATCATGCGGTCCAGATCGGCGCGTGCACTGGCCGGGTCGCGGCGCACGAACACAACGCGATCACCCGGCGCAACCTCGCCACCGATCGCCAGCCAGTCCCGTTCCGGATCAATGGCGATCAGGTTGCGCACCATGTAGTCACCGGTGTCGGAACCGACAACAGGCAACGCAATCTGCACGTAGCCGGCAATCCGGTTTAAATCACGGGCCAACAGTTCTCCGACGTCTTCTTTCAGCACGCTGAGGGCAGGCCGGTTATCAAGACCGATGATCACATTGTCGATGGCGTCTGTGACCAGATGGGTTTCCGCCACCGGCATGCAGCCCTGACTGAGTCCTGTCGCCACCTCAACACCGGGGCCGAAGGCGACCCCGGATACGCCGCCACCGGTCAGATGATCAGCAACCTGAAAATGATCGCCGATCGCCGCGGTCATACCGCCGACCAAAAACGCGCCGCCCAGATCACCACCCAATCCGGTCGAAAGCTGTTCCATGGCGTGCAGGGTCCCCATGTTGGTCGGATCACCGTGTACGATGGCGAACCCCGGCGTCACCGCTTCGGCCCAGTGCCGGGCCTCGGGTGCCAGGTCCTCATAGTCTTCGTTCACGGTGTTGAGGGTGTGGACGGAGCCTTCCGGAAACGCCGCAATCAGGGCGACAATAGCTGGCGCATCATGGCATTCCCAGCCATCCGCCAGCACCCCGGCGCCGATGGTCGCGGACCAGTGATTGATGCCGGTTTTCTGGCGCATGTAGGTCAGCACAGAGCCCATGTCATTGGTCAGTTGGCTGGTTACATAGAAAAAACCCTGCCACACCATGCCGGGGTCAAGAGCCGGAATGGGGCCGAGGGCATCACAGCAATCCCTGGCCGCGTGCGCCCAGTCTTCGCCTGCCGCGTGTGCTGTTCGAAAGCGATTCATGGTCGTTAGTTTCCCCGACCCGCCGCCGCAGCGCAACGCCAAAGATACCCGGAAACGGTTGATTCTGCGCCGCGACATGCCATATTGATGCCATATTGGTTCGACACACTGCGATTGAGCGTTCTGTGGCATTGGTGCGACAGGGACGCTGGGTCGAAATTGGGAGTATTTGAGGGCTATGACACCGGATAACAAGTTTCAGCTGAAAACCGCGCAGATGGATAAAGCGCAGGCACATGCTGCTGGTATCGACGTGGGACTGCGCGCCTACATGCTGCGCGTCTATAACTATATGAGCCTTGGTCTGGCGCTGACCGGCGCTGTCGCCTTTGCCGCCAGCACATCGCAAGACCTGATGCAGGTTATACATGGCACGCAGCTGAGATGGGTTGTCATGCTGGCACCGATCGGTTTCGTGTTGTTCCTCAGTGCCCGCATGCACGCCATGAAGCCCGCCACGGCGCAAATGGTGTTCTGGGTCTATGCAGGGGCCATGGGGCTGTCGCTCAGCTACATTTTCCTGGCCTATACCGGGGCCTCCATCACCCGGGTATTCTTCATCACCGCAGCGACCTTTGCGGGCATGAGCCTCTATGGCTACACCACCAAGCGCGATCTCTCGGGCTTTGGCTCGTTCCTGATGATGGGCCTGATCGGCATTATCATCGCCAGCGTGGTCAATATGTTCCTGCAAAGCTCGGCCATGCATTTCGTGATCTCGGTGGTCGGTGTTCTGGTCTTCGTCGGCCTCACCGCCTATGACACCCAGGCCATCAAATCCATGTACAGCGAGACCGACACCGGCGCGACACAGGAAAAGAAAGCCATCATGGGCGCGTTGCGTCTGTATCTGGACTTCATCAACCTGTTCATCATGCTGCTCAGCCTGTTTGGCAATCGCCGTTAGGCTTGACCGTCAGCACACACAAACACGAAAAGCCCGGGCAATGCCCGGGCTTTTTTTATGCATTTACCACACAAAACATGATTTATTCGCATGCAATCTGCGCCTACATGTTGTGCGGCTCAGTCTCAATGCCGTTCGCCACCTGCATCTCACGTACATACTGGATGATCACCGCCATTTGATCTTCACTAACCTGCGGCTGTGCAGGCATATCGCCAAATTCCCAATGGTGTTGTCTGGTACCTTGTCGTCCAGCCAGAATGAACGCCATGTCACCATGGTGCCCAGGATTATAAATTTTGTGGATCAGCGGCGGCCCCATGTCGCTACCGGTCGCGTTCTGTCCGTGGCACGCGAGGCAGTTGGCGTCAAAAGCCGTTTTACCGCGCTGTGCGATAGCAGAGAGATCAGGTATCACCAGTTCGGTAATGCCCGGCGGCTCTGCTGAGGGATTGAAATTGCTGATCATGATGGCGAAGCCACCAGCGAGAGCGGCCACAACGGCCACGGCGGGCAATTTTTCTGCTAATTTCATCTTTATCCTCGAATTCTAACGCCGATGACGCCTTGGCTGGGAAGATGGTGTGCCACAAGCAGCGGTGTGATTCCTATTGAATAATTGTCATTTGATGGCCCTCGCCGACAATCTCGATTTCACCCATCAGTTTTCCTGTGTTCTGATCAACAACCCAGAGAACCGGCGTCTTCTTGCTCGACACATAAACCTTACCCGTACCGGTGATCGTTTCCAGATGATAGGGCGACGGGGAAAGCAGTAAGGACTGACGTATGTCGGTTTTTGGGTCCACCATGATGAGCTTTTCTTCACTTATGCTGCTGACAAAGAGGGTTTTCCCGTTGTCGGAAATATCCAGGCCATGCAGGGTCCCGCCAAACTCATATGTCCTAGTGATTTGGCCTTGTGAGAGTGTGATCGCAGAAATGCGCCCCGCCTTCGGGTTCAGCACGAACAAAGTCTCGCCGTCCTTTGATAACACCATGTGTTCAGGTCCTGGGCCGGCGTCAAACGCGCGCACTTCGGTCCAGCTCGCCACATCGATGACGCTGACCGAATTTGCGCCGCTGTTGCTCACATAGATCAAAGCCCCGTCATTGGAACCCACAGCATAGTTCGGCGCTGCTCCTGTGGCGACGGTCTTGATGACGCGGTTTTGCTGTAGATCGACAATGCTGATGTTGCTGCGGGTCGGGTGGGTGGATATTACATAACGGCCATCCGGGGTGATCGTCTGGTGGTGGATCATGCCTTCCGCCTCCATGGTCAGCATGACGTGGCCATGGTCCGGATGAACCAGATAAATCGTGCTATGTCCGGCGCTTCCATCCGTGCCCTGTTTCTCCTTCAGACTACCGGAAAGAACATATTCGCCATCCGGCGTGGAGACAATGGAGTGGGGATTATCGATGTTGTCAAACTGGCCCACGACTTTGTCGGTGGCGGCATCGATAACGACAATCTTGTCGGCCGAGCCGGCCGCCACATAGACAAGCGGCTCCGCCAAGACCGGCGTGGAAATCATGGCCACGGCCAGCCCAAATAACATCAGGGGTATTTTCATTTTCTGTCTCTCTATTCGTTGTTAGTTCATGAATCGTCACTTCTTATTTTTATCGATATCTGTGGAATCACGGCCCTTGCCCGAATTGCCGTGGCCATGCCCGCCATGCATGAACAGATGCATGCCCACACACACGCCGAAAACGAGGGCCAAAGGCAGGTATTCAAGAATATGAGCCTTGTGCCCCTGCCACAGGAAATACCCGGCGATGGTCACAACAAGTAACAGGCCAGCGCCGTATCGAAATCTCAGCGTCTGGAAAAACGGGGGATTGTTTTGTATCATAATATTGATTTCCTGCTGCCTGGGCGTTCGGTGACTATCGTTAAGAACATCGTTGGGGCCTATCCGCCCAGGGTCTTCTTTCTCTCGTCAAATTCCGCCTTGTCGATCTCGCCCCGGGCGAACCGTTCTTCCAGGATATGAACCGCTGATTGATGTTGATGACAATTGCCGCCGGAGACGATGCCGGGGGCCAGCCAACGAACAATCAAAACGATGACCAAGACAACAACGATCAGCATGACAAACATCATCATCGGTCCCATGAACCCGCCGCCGCCCCACATCATGTGTTCGCCGTAGACTCCGGACGCATCGGCCCATGCCGGGTTGATCTTTGACAGGGTTGAGAAAACAAGCGCGGCAAGCGCAACATATAAAATTCGCATCGTATTGGCTCCTTCGTTCTAGTGTTTCTGGACTGATTGAGGCCCAACAATCCGGGATGTATCAGAAAGCCCATCAATGATCGGGCAATCAGGACGATTGTCGCCCGCACAATGGCTTACCAGATGTGTTAGCGCCTCGCGGAGATTTTCAAGTTCGATGATTTTGGCCTCTATCTCGTTGAGATGGTTCTCGGCAATAGCCTTCACTTCGGCGCTGGCCCGATCTTTGTCATCGTACAGAGACAAGAGCTGTCGACAGTGGTCGATTGAAAACCCGAGGTAACGTGCTCGCTGAACAAAGTGAAGTTTGTGAATCTCTTGCTGCCCGTAACGGCGGTACCCGTTTTCGGAGCGCTGGGCGACAACCAGACCGATGTCTTCATAATAACGAACCGTCTTCACGGGAAGCCCCACGATTTCTGACGCATCGCCGATGTTCATCATGATTTTCTCCTTATCTTCGATGTGGCTATGTGCAGAGCCTATATCTTGACCGAACGCAATCTGAGGGCATTACTGATAACAGAAACCGACGACAGACTCATGGCCGCCGCGGCAAAGATCGGTGAAATCAGAATTCCCATAAACGGGTAAAGAAGCCCCGCCGCTATCGGAACCCCGACGGCGTTATAGACCAGTGCAAAGAACAGGTTTTGCTTGATGTTGCGCATGGTCGCCCGCGACAGACGGCGGGCTCTGACGATTCCATTGAGGTCACCCTTGACCAGAGTGAACCCCGCGCTCTCGATCGCGACGTCGGCGCCTGTCCCCATAGCAATGCCCACATCTGCCTGCGCCAATGCAGGGGCGTCGTTCACACCATCACCGGCCATAGCGACTTTCCGGCCCTCTGCCTGCATCTCGCTGATGATGCGCGCCTTGTCAGCAGGCAGCACGTCGGCGCGGATTTCATCAATCCCGAGTTTCGCCGCCACCGCCTTTGCCGTGCGCTCATTGTCGCCGGTCGCCATGACAATGCGGAAGCCTTCCGCGTGTAACGCTTTTAAAGCCTCGGGCGTGGTCGCCTTTACCGGATCGGCGACCGAAACAAGGCCGGCGATCTCGGAACCGAACATGACGAACATCACCGTTTCACCCTCATCGCGCCGGGCATTGGCAATATCGGCAAGGCTGCCGCCATCAAGCCCCATATCAGCAATCAGCTTGGCATTACCAAGCGCTACCGGTTTGCCATCGACGATGCCCTTGACGCCCTTGCCCGTGATGGCTTCGAACGCTTCCGCCTTGGCCATGGCGACTCCGCGTTCCTCGGCCCCGGTGACAATCGCCTCGGCCAGAGGATGCTCTGAGCCGCGTTCCAGACTAGCGGCCAGACGAAGGACTTCGGCCTCGTCATGGCCTGCTTGCGGTAGCACCGCGACAAGTTTCGGTTTGCCCACGGTTAGCGTCCCGGTTTTATCGACAATCAATGTATCAACCGTTGCAAACCGTTCGAGCGCCTCTGCGTTCTTGATCAAAACGCCCGCCTGTGCCCCTCTGCCTGTCGCCGTCATGATCGACATGGGTGTCGCCAGACCTAATGCACAAGGGCATGCGATGATCAGAACTGCGACGGCGGATACCAGTGCGTAGGAGAATGCCGGAGTTGGGCCCAAGGCCGCCCAAGCGATGAAAGCGAGGACAGCGACACCGATCACGGCAGGGACAAACAACCCCGCCACCGAATCGGCGAGTTTCTGGATCGGCGCACGGCTGCGCTGTGCATTCGCAACCATCTCGACGATTTGGCTAAGCATGGTGTCGGCACCGACGCGGCGCGCTTCCATCACCAGACTCCCGGTACCGTTGATCGTAGCGCCGGTAACATCATCGCCCTCGACTTTTTCGACCGGGATCGGTTCACCGGAGATCATCGACTCATCAATCGAAGAACGGCCTTCAAGCACCACACCATCGACGGGCACCTTGTCGCCCGGGCGTACGCGTAACCGGTCGCCAACCTGAACGTCCTCTAATGGGATATCTTCCTCCCGACCATCATCACGGATCACGCGGGCGGTCTTGGCGGCGAGGTCAAGCAAGGCCCGAATCGCAGATCCGGTGCGCTCCCGTGCGCCAAGCTCCATAAGCTGGCCAAGCAGGACCAGAACGATAATCACGGCACCAGCTTCGAAATAGACGCCGACGTTGCCGGTCGCATCGCGAAATCCTTCCGGAAAAATACCCGGCGCGATAACGGCAACCACACTGAACAGATAGGCGGAACCGACGCCCATGCCGATCAGGCTGAACATGTTCAGGTTCATGGAGATGAATGACTTCACACCCCGAACAAAAAACGGCCAGCCCGCCCAGACGATGACTGGTGTACTGATTGCAAATTCGATCCAGAGAACTAAACGTTCGCCAATCAATTCGCGAATAAATCCGAGGCCAATGAAGGAGCCCATGGTGAGCACAAGGAGCGGAACCGTCAGCACGGCACCAACCCAAAACCGCCTTCTGAAATCGACTAGCTCCGGGTTCGGCCCTTGATCGACTGCCGGTATGCCCATGGGTTCGAGCGCCATGCCGCATTTTGGGCAGTCACTCGGTCCGTCGTTTATGATTTCTGGATGCATGGGGCAGGTATACTGTGTGCCCGCTGGCATTGGTTCCGGTGCAGGTCTGCCATGCAGATATGATTCCGGTTCCGCCGTGAACCGTTCCTCACATCCCGATGAGCAGAAATAGAACCGTTCGCCGTTGTGCTTTGCCATATGTCGGGCACTAGCACGCTCGACGGCCATACCACAGACGGGGTCCTTCGCATGGATATAGTCACCGGGTCGGGCCACAAATTTGTCCTGACACTTCGGATTACAGAAATGATAGACGTGCCCGGCGTGCTCTGTTGACGGTTTCCCCGCAGAAGGATCGACGGTCATACCGCAAACAGGGTCAAGCGTGATTTTGGGGTCTGATTGATGTGAGTGCGACACAGAATGCAGGGGCATCAGAAGCTCCATTCAAAGGTCTGTATATTCAACAACCGTTATTGTGCAGCTTCCAGCGACGGGAGAGTCAAGAGTAACAATAAGCCACCATGCTGCTCAGCCTGTTTGGTAATCGCCGTTAGGCTTGACCGTCAGCACACAAACACAAAAAGCCCGGGCAATGCCCGAGCTTTTTTTATGCGCTCTTCCGTCTGATCAATACCGGCTCAATTGTGAAAACCGTCGGAGTATCCCGTCACATGATAATGCGCCGGCGCCGTGGACGGCCAGATACATCAGAGGGAATATCCAGAGCAGACGCTGGTCACTGACAATCGAATCCTGGACGCGGTCAAACATACCGCCCACGGCCTTTTCGCCAATGCCGTGGGACCAGATATCAACATACGTCATGACCGCAATAAACCCGATCATGGCAAAACTGGCGAGCCGGGTAAACAGGCCCAGCACAATCATGACCGGGATCAGGGCCTCCCCATAGGCGCCCAGATGAACGATCAGCCCCCAGGGAATAAAAGCGATTTTGGACGTATCGTAGCCGACGGCTTCGGCAAGGGACGGCAGTATCTGGGCGTAGGCGCCGGCTTTGGCCATCAAGATGCCGGGGAACCCTGAACCCAGCTTGGTCGCAGCAGAGTTCAAAAAGAACACGAGAAGCACGCTGGCAAAAACAAACCGCGCCATGAGCCCCATAAACCAGCCATCTGTCATATCGTGCAGGGCTTCAACGGCATCGGCATGAATGGCTTCAATCTTCTGAATAAACATGGCCTGTTTTCCTTTGCCTGTTTTCTTTCGTCGGTTTTTCTTTCGCCCGAGAGGACTTCATTCCAGCCCGATAATCGATCCCGTGCTGAACAGTTCGACGAGATATGCCGAGGGATCAATCGTGCCCGCCCCCGATCCTGACAGGAGATCGAGACCGTCGCCCAGTGTTTTTCCATCGCGGAACGCGGACAGGGCGGCAAAGGCGCACGCATCAACGGTGCGTATGGCAACGTCGAAATGGGGACGGACGATCAACGCGCTCTCACCCCCTTGCGGCAGTGCCGCGAGTGATACATCCGGGGTTTCGCCCTGATGCGCCTGCCAGATGGAAACGACGGGCCAGTCAGATTGCAGCAATCGCACCGAGGGGTGGAGCCGCAGGCGGATTACCTCGAGAGCTGTGTCATCTATATTGGCAAGGGCAGAGACGGGGATCGGGGCGGCGTCGGCGCTATGGAAGGACCGGCTATAGGCCCATTCCAGCCGGGCGATATCGGCGAGATAGGGTAGGTTTTCCAACCCCGGAAAATGACCAATAAAATTGGCAAGACCGTCGCCATAATTCATCACAACAGGTGTTTCCGGTGGGGCGTGGCGGATGAAAGCTTTTGCCATTGCCCTGAAGAATGCCTCCCCAACTAGAGAAGTGGTGACCGGGTAGGTGGCGGCGAGAGAGTCCGACAGGCCTGCCATCACATTATTACGGTATATGTTGAAACCACCGGCGGGTAATCCGTCGGAACCTTGTGCGATGCTTTCAGGTGTCTGAAGGTCGGGGTCCAGTAAGGCCTCGGCAAACTGCTGTTGTTGCTCATGCCACATTGGATTTCTCCGTGCCGTCCGCGCCTGTGGCGCCTGTGACATCTGTGACACCTGTGGCACCTGTGATGCGCTCCATGACGGCCGTGGCCCGCATCGCCTCGTTATACAAGCCTTGCCAATCTGGAATGTCATTGTCCCATTCGATCAGGGTCGGCACGCTTCCCGTCCGTTCCAGCAAGCGGGCATAGAGGTCCCAGACCGCATCCGCCACGGGGCGGTCATGGGCATCAATCAGAAACCGCTCACCGTGCTCATTCACATCTTCAGCATGTCCGGCCAGATGGATTTCCCGAACCCGGTCAACCGGGAAGCGGTCAATATAGTCTTCTGCCTGCTCGCCGTGGTTGATGCACGACACATAGACATTGTTGACGTCGAGCAACAGCGTGCAATCCGTTTGCCGGGTAATGGCCGAAATAAAATCGATTTCGTCGAACGTGCTGTTTTCGAAGGTGATATACGTCGCCGGGTTTTCCAGCAGGATATGACGACCCAACCGGTTCTGAACCTGGTCGATATGGTCACAGACCATAGCCAGGGTTTCCCGGGTATAGGGCACGGCCAGAAGATCGTTGAAGTAATGACCCTGATGCGTTGACCACGCCAGATGCTCCGACACAAGGCCGGGCTCATACCGCTCAATCACCGCCGCCAGTCGGTTCAGGTGACCGCCATCCAGATCCCCAGAGCCCCCCACGGACAACCCGACACTGTGCAGAGAAAGCGGATACTGCTCGCGGATGCGCTCCAGACGGGCGAGGGGCGCACCGCCTTCACCCATATAATTTTCAGGATGAACCTCAAACCAGCCGATCGCCGGCTTGCTCTCAAGAATATCACGGTAGTGCTGCGGCTTGAGGCCGACCCCTACCCGCGCTGGAATATCGCTATGTCCCGAAACCATCGGCACGGTCAGCCCGGCAGGTCACGATCAAGGGCTTCCAGGGCGCCCATGCGATTGTCGGGCAGAGAGATAGAGTCGCATGTTCCGGCTGGAACCAGCTTCCAGGCATTCCCCTGATAGTCCATGGTAGCGGTTCCGGCGCACGTGGTGCCGGGCCCTGCGGCGCAATCATTCTCACCGGCAAGAGAGACGCCAAAACATTTTTCCTGTTCTTCTGCATGTGCGTTCATGGGCGACAGGCTGGCAACTGATGTGGCAAGAGCGCCGGCAACGATGGCAGCAGCGGTTATTTTGCGGTTCATGGGTGGGTCTCCTTAAAATCATACGGTGAAGGGTTCAGATGGCAAAACATCTGGATACACCGGTATAGTATCTTGAGGCCGTCTCGGAAAATAACGCTTCATCACGTATGCTTGATCTATACGTTCGGCCTTGCACTCGGTGATCTTGGCAATCGTCGTTAGGCCTGACCGTCAGCCCACGAACACAAAGAAGCCCGGCTTATGCCGGGCTTTTTTTCTAGCCGACGGCGTCCGGCGGCTGAATATCAAGGATCGGAGCGGCATCGAGGTTTCCACCGCCAAGCATCTCCGCGACCTGCCTTAACGTTTCGACGATTTTCTCCTGGTCCGAATGGCCCATGCATGAAAACGAGTCGATGAAACTTTCGTGCAGCAACGGCGGGGCTTTTTTCAAAACCTGTCGTCCGATCGTGGTCAGCCGCGTATGAACCACGCGGCGGTCCTTGACGCTCCGGTAACGCTCAACCAGATCGTGTTGTTCGAGACGGTCCATAATGGTCGTCACGGTCGCCTGACTGAGGGTTACGTGATCCGATATCTGCTTTGTCGTTACCTCGCCAAGGTCACGGATCGCCTGCAAGATCACCACCTGCGGCGTGGTCAATCCGCATATTTTGGACATTCGTTTTGACTGGATATCAATCGCACGAATGATGCGGCGCAAGGCGACCAATACCTCGTAGGCCGGGTCGTCCGGCATTTTACTGTCGGGCTGCCGATCTGGTTCTTTTTGTTGCACACGCGCCTCTCGCATCATCGAAATCCCTCATGCTGCGGGCGATTATCCCCCGAATAGGTGCGTGACATTTTCATTACAGGACAAACTATTTGACATCTAAGCATATTACAACTAGAAAACGACAACTCAAATCAATGATTCCGGGGCGCTCACAGCGTCCGCACATTCTATGGCGCTCGTCGGCTTGGTGCCGGGATGAGCGACAGCAAAGGTGGAGAAACCAGACATGCCTAATGAGATAGTGAATGCACGATCGGATGCCCCAGAAAGTGATGGAACGCTGGGCGGGCGCATTCAGACTGCGCGGGAGGCCAGAGGGCTCTCAATACCGCAACTCGCCCATCGCGCCGGCGTTTTGACGAATACCTTGCGTAACTGGGAACTCGACAGGTCGGAACCCAGAGTCCACAAACTGCAACTCGTGGCGGGGGTTCTCCGGGTGCCGATGATGTGGTTATTGGGCAGTCTTGATGCCAACTTTGATGATACCGCCCATGTCATGACGGAAGAGACATCGGACCTGTCTAACAAGTTGAACAGGATTATTGATTTTCACAATCGTAGCGCAACCTTGTTGTTCGAGGTGCAAAGCGAAATCCGCCGCCTGCAATCGGATATGGATGACTCGTCGGCCAATTCCTGATTGATCGGTGCGGTGGGGTTTCCGCACTGATGGCCTGTCGGTGACTCCATAGCGTCGTTTTGTGGCCGATCAGTCCCTTATTTTCATTTTTTGTTTACCCCTCAGACCTACTATCCCTTGATGGTAGAAATAGTCTGAGAACAACATGTACCCAATTCCCTTTGATAATCCGAACCGACCCAGGGGCAAGGGTCCGGGACCGGCACGGCAAGTTCCGGTGAGCGAACGGCCCATCGCAGCCAATCGGAACGACGCCGACACGGTATCGGCGACGGCGGGCACATCCGATGACGTCCCCTCTGGCTTATCTTCTGGCTCATCCTCTGGCAGCCTGCTGGTTGTGGAATGCCGCCGTGACGACAGGTGGCGCGTTGAATTGTGTACGGATTTATCTGAACTGGACGGCGCCCTCGACATGGCCCGCGCGCTTCGCAGCGCGCCCGATGTGGATGAGGTCTGCCTGACCCTTGAGGTGTCCGGCGCCCACGGTCGTGAATCTCGTCGCGAAGTTCTCCGTTTTACCCCGGAAATGGCAGCATACGCCCGGACACGGGATCAGACCCCCGCCATCGCACCATCCGATGCCGTGGATGCCGATACCGTGCATCCTGTTACGCCTTCGGCGGTCGGTGCCGAGGCCATGGCGGTGTTCCAGGCGTCCCTGAAGGCCCCCGATTACTGTCTCGATGACCTGGATTTCTCCCAATTCGTTCAACCGGAGCAACCCGCCGTTCAGGCCGGTGAGGTGTCGGAAATGAGCGTCGATGCGAATGACGCCCGCCTCCCCTTTGATGATGAAGAACCCATTGTCATCAGCGATTCAGCCCCTACCGAGGAACAGAGCCGCACGTCGGCTCGGGCGTTGCTGAACTCCCTTTACAACAATGAACCGGACCCGTTCGACGACGAGAACGCCATCCGTGTGAGTGTTCCCCAAACGCCTCCCCCTATGGATAGCCATGACTGGCTGGACCGCACGGAACCGCCATCCGGTTCCCATACCATGCACCATCGCCGCCTCGAAGCGGATGACAAGGAGGACGGTGATTCTGATGACGCCGTTGTGCGACTCGAGTCTTCCCTGTTAGGGCACCAAAACGCGCTGGCCTCCAAACTGCTGGTGTTCGCCGGTACTGTCGCCCTGCTTGTTCTGGGTGGCGCGTTGGCGGAATTGCTGGCGGTCGATATTACCACGGCGGCCAATGCCGGCGTTGGCGCCTTTGACACCCTGGCCACGCTTCAAGGCGATCTTTCCCGCTAATTTCCTGTTCCTTCTGATTGCATCCAGCGTCCGCTTCGGTCACTATCCTGCCGACCATTATCGATCCCTGGTGCCGGTCTCTGATTGTTTCAGGGATCTTGACCAGAGATATTTGACCGTCGGCCGCCTGCTGGTTTACGCCCCAGTGGCCGTTTTTTTAATCTGATTGACCGGGAGGCCCCCACCGTGAGCCAGCGGATTGTCTTTCTTGACCGTGATACCATTGCGCCGGACGTCATCGTCCGTAAACCTGATTTTGACCATGAATGGACCGAATACGGGAAAACCACGCCCGATACGGTTGTCGAACGCCTGAAAGGCGCCACCATCGCCATTACCAACAAGGTGCCGCTTCGCGAAGATACCCTCAAGCAGTTGCCCGATCTTAAGCTGATCGCCGTGGCCGCCACCGGCACCGATGTGATCGATCTCGCCTACTGCAACGCCAACGGCATTGTGGTTTCGAATATCCGGGGTTATGCGGTCAATACGGTACCGGAACATACCTTTGCGCTGATTCTCGCCCTCAGTCGGGCCATCATCGGCTACCGGGAAGACGTCGCCAAAGGCGAATGGCAGAAATCCGGCCAGTTTTGCTTCTTTAACCACCGTATTTTTGATCTGGCCGGCAAGCGTCTTGCCATCATGGGCGAAGGGGCGTTGGGCCAGTCCGTCGCCAATCTGGCCCGGGCTTTTGGCATGGAGCCGGTGTTTGCCGCCCACAAGGGCGTCGAGGGCCTCGGCCCGCTCTATACACCGTGGGACGAAATCATTGAAACAGCCGATGTTTTCACCCTGCACTGCCCGCTGCTGCCGAGCACCCGGAACATGATCAGTCTGGCCGAGTTCAAGCGCATGAAGGATACCGCGATTATCGTCAACACGGCACGGGGCGGCCTGATTGTCGAAGAAGACCTGGTCACCGCCATTGAGCAGAACATGATCGCCGGCGCCGCCATTGACGTCACCCCGGTCGAGCCGCCACCGGACGACCATCCCTTCTTCCGGCTGCTGGATAATCCCAATTTTATCCTCACGCCCCATGTGGCGTGGGCCAGTCATGAAGCCATTCAGACTCTGGCCGATCAGGTCATCGACAATATCGAAAACTTTGTTGCCGGCAAGTCCAGCAACGTTGTCGGTCAATACTGAACGGATCGGGTCGGACCGTTTTCTCGGGCCTCTAACAGCGCTGTTTCCGCGGGGCTTTAGTAGCGCTGTTTCCGCGGGGCTTTAGTAGCCCCGTTTTAACAGGTCCATGGCCTCGTTGATCTGGCTCATGCGCTGGTGAGAACCGAAACCGCTGTCGGGATGGTGGATCGCCGCCATCATCCGAAAATGAGCCTTGATGATATCCATAGGCGGGCTTTTGCCGGGGGCAAACCCCAGCACATGCAGGGCTTCCTGCCGGGTGGTGATCCCATCAGGCAAAGGATCAAAACTGAGCGCCGAGACCACCGTCCTCAAGCGGATAATCTCGTCCTCCATGTTCTTCAGGACCTCCACATTGCCGCCGGCGATAATACCGGGAGCTTCGAGGAAGACTGTTGCATCGCCGTCCGCCATGGCCAGGGCAATGGCCAGGGCACGGCGGATGAACACCGGATCATGGCCGTCTGCCAGACGCACCTGTAAGCGCGGCTTGCGGCGCCACGGCCGGCCAGCGGAAGGGCCGGATTTAAGGGTTACCGTTTCACGGTCCTCACGCCCCGGTTCGCCGGGGTCCGGATACGCCCGAATGGTTTCAGCGGGCAACAACAACACCACTGAACGAGCCAGATCGGCCACATTGGCTTGCCGTTCATGGGCCAGGCTGGTGACCGCATCGCGAAAGGTGGCGGCACAGGTGATGGTGTAGGATCGTTTACTGGTTGCTGTTGACACCGTCACCGTTCCTGCCGCCAAAAACTTGCCTGGGTTATCACAATACTTGCCTGAGCGCAGCATGACCGATGCCCGCCTCCAAACCCAGATCAACCCGCATCCGTGTCGAATGAAGCGAGATCATCACGGTTCCCTTATGGTTTACCGGGCCGTTTATTCATTTTCAACTGCATTCGTTGTTTTTATTCCCTTTATTCCCCACCCCGTGCATGGCCTGTTATACGATTGTCTATATAACCCCATGTTTTAATTACATAAATACTACTTCCTCAAAACAGATACCCCCTCCAGTCCAGCGTCAATAAATCACTAAATTCGCCCCCTGGTGGGGCCAAACGATATTTTTTCTCCATCGATTCGGTTGGTTTTTGTTGGATTTACGGTAAAATCTACGATTGCAGATTTGTTTTAAGGATAATCACCGTATTGATCCGGTGCGGCATTCAATAATATCTAACTCATTGATATTGCGAAATCTTTAACCTCTTGTTAACGCTCAAAACTTTTGCCGGGCCGCGGACCCCGATATCCAGACCAGTGAGTCCGCTTTGCACCGGCCGTCATTTGCCGGCGCGCCGATGCAAAATATTTTCGGTTCTGGATCGCCCATCGGAGCCATAAAAAAATTCTTTCGGGCCCTTCATGAGGCAATTGCTGCGTCCGATTAAATCATTCCCTAAGCCGACCAATGTGCCCCGAAGATGGCTGGATCTGGGAACACGACACGCGCCCTGAACAATGTTTTTACCATGGAAACCATCACATTGAATCGCATTCGTTACAATACCACACCCGGCAACCGTCATCGAGGAATGCTTATTTTTCATTCATAATATCAATAGCTTACCATTTTGTTTCTATATCGTTACTTAAATAAACCATCCATTTTCCTGCCAATTATCTCCGAATACCACAACGGCGCCCACCCTTGTTTCACCCCTTTCCACCGCCGTTATTAGCCGTCCTCTCCCGACCTAAGCCCGATCCATCCGGTGGGCAAAACACCCTCTTCCGGTCTCGGTGTCTTTCGGAAATCATCCCCCCCGACATCTTGAAGACGTCCATTCCATGCTTCCCCGCCAGAGGTGCAGCAAACCGGAAAGGGCGGTTTGTTTCAGCGCCGAATCACGCATTTTCTCTCCGCCCCAAGGCAATGACCCCTGATGCCTCGCCAGCACCGGCTTTTCGTTCATTGTGCCATCCGGAGGGCGGCAGGGCGTGAAATTGATTCGCAAGCGGATCATCCCGACCGGCCGCGATTGTACCTTTATAGGGGGCCGAGGTATCGGGCTTGGATATGGATATTGTGCCTGTTGGCATTTAGGTTGCCATGAACCCCGGCGCAGCGCGATGATGCGATCCACGCCGCAATCCACCGGAGCCCGCAAGACAACACCAGAGGAGATGCCAGCCCATGCCGCGAGAGAAAGTATTCGCCTATGCCGTGATTGGAGCCCTGATGGGAGCCTTCGGGTTGACCGCATGGCTGGCATCCGAAAGCCGGTTTCTGGAAGCTATTTCTGTGATGGGCGTGGCAACAACGTTGGCCTGGTTTGTAACCCGCGCCCTTAACAGAGATGGGGACGGGGAATAGGCCGTGACGGCCCTGTAGCAACAGGCCGTCTCAAAGATGGCGTGCCGAATTAAAAACGGCGCGCCGGGTCCCAAATGATAATGACTAGTCTTCCGCCTGTCTGACGTCTTCAGGCGCTTTTACGCTGGTGTCAAAAAGATCATCGATCTTTGCCTGCAATTTCGCCGGGGAAATCGGCTTGAGCAGGAACATGTCACACCCGAGGCTCGTGGCTTTTTCCACCAGATCCTGAGAGAACTCCCCGGTCAGGAAGATCAGGGGAATTTTTCTGATTTTCCCTGATTCGTTTTGCCGGATAGATTTCAGAAGTTCGAGCCCGTTCACGGGTTTCATGCCAATATCGCAAATCATCAGCTCAGGAACGGATTCCTCTATCGCCGCCATGGCCGTGGCGCCATCCGTGGCTGTCTTGATATCACCGAACCCGATTTTGGTCAGAATGGTGGTTACGATTTTCAGGACAAATTCCTGATCATCGACGATCAAAACAGAATGGTTTTGGTAAGGACTGACGGCCATTTATTTTTCTCTTAAATTGTCTGGTGTTACAACCGTGCAGATCAAGACACCGCACACATTCACGCGCCTGAATGGTATCTCATGCTTTCTAAGGTCTAATAACTCTCCCGGAGAGTCAACCGCTAGCATGAGCTTTCCACACTTCCAGGAAGGATTCAAATTCCTGATGCAGGACATCTTTGTACATCTGCACCGAATCAATATCCTCCTGTTTCGTGGCTTCCTGAATTTTCTCACAGAGTGCGCCCAGGCGTAGGGCACCCGCCATATACGACGCCCCCTTGATCGCGTGGGCGGCTTCGTGGGCGGCGGTCGTGTCCCGGGCGTCAAAAGCGGCGATCAGGTCATCAATCAATGGCGGCGTGGTGTCGATATAACTGTCGATCAGCATTTGAACCATGTCTGGATCGCCCCCGGTCACCTCATTGAGATAGGCCGCATCGAAGATGGTCTTGCCTTCATCTTCGCCCGTTGTGTCCCCGGCTGTGCCCCCCGTTGTGCTCCCCGTTGCGCCCCCGGGCGATGACGTGTCTTCCCCAGATGATGACGGGGGCAATGCCTTGTCTTTCCCGAGGGCGGGGAAAGCCTGTGCCGCCGGTCTACCAGCGCCGCCGAAATTTCCCCCGGCATGGCGGCGTAGCGTGCTGGCCACAGGCAGCAGTTGTAAAATCGCCGTGTTCAGTTCGCTTTTTGAAATGGGCTTCTTGAGGTAGTCATCCATCCCGCATGCGCGGCATTTTTCATCGACACCAATCAGGGCATCCGCCGTCAAGGCGATGATGGGAAGGCGCGCGCTACCGTCGCGCGCTTCGTCGGCACGGACCTGCCGGGTCAGCTCATAGCCATCCATAACGGGCATGTGGCAGTCCGTCAGCAGCAGCCCATAGCTATCCTTGCGAATGGCGTCGAGTGCCATGACCCCATCGTCAACGATATCAGCCGCATAGCCGAGACGGTCCAACAACATGCGGATGACCTGCTGGTTCACCCGATTATCCTCGGCAACCAGAATCATGGCGCCTTCACTTCGGGCGGTCTTGCTGTCTGGTGGGGCGTATTGCCGGGGACTATCATCGGATTCCCGGTTACTGTACAACGCGTTGTCGTCCAGGCTTTCCAACCCGACGGCAGCGGCGGCCACTTCCCACAGCTGGTTCCTGCGGACCGGCATCGGTAATTCCGTGAAGACATGGCTAAGATAATTGGGGCGTTCAAGCAGCATGCGTGAACGGTACCCCATGACAACAGTCTGTGGCACCGCCATGTCATTGTCGGCCTGCATCGCCCCAATCAGGCTTTCAGCCCCTTTATTCGACAGATCACCATCAACCAATATCATGTCGATGGAATGGCCGTCGGCATGCGCCGAGCGGGCCAGCGCCAAAGCATCACCAGGCTTTGTTGCGGTTTTGATTTTTGCGCCGGAAAATGTCAGGTAATTTCCGATAATCTTCACCAAGGCATCATTATCACTTACGATAAGTATCTGCTTGCCGATAAGCTGGTTCTTCCTGGAGCCTCGCTGTTCTTTCTTCACCGTCAACGGGACTTTGAACCAGAAGGTCGAGCCAAGCCCCGCCGTGCTCTCAACCCCGATCTTACCATCCATAGCCTCGACCAGCGCCCTGGAAATGGATAGACCCAGACCGGTGCCACCGAATTGGCGGGCGGTGGAGGAATCGGCCTGAACGAACGGATTAAACAGCTTTTCCTGCTTGTCTGCCGGAATGCCAATACCGGTATCAATAACCCGGAAGACCGCCATCGCCCGATCCGGAAAACTGTTCTCGACCGCCACCTCGATGATAACCTCGCCCTGCTCGGTAAACTTCACCGCATTTCCCGCAAGGTTGGTGATTATTTGGCGCAGGCGCACCGGATCACCCACAAAGAAATCATGCGCCTCGGGATCAACATGGGTCAGCATATGGATGCCTTTCTCGGCAACCTGTGCGCCCAGCAGGTCGGCGACGCTTTCAACCACCTGGACAAGGGACATGTTGACCAGGTCCAATTCCAAATTCCCGGATTCGATTTTCGAGAAATCCAGCACATCGTTGATGATGCTGACCAGCGTCGACGAGGAATCCCGGACAATCGATGCCATACCTTGCTGCTCACTGGTCAGTTCCGTGGTTTCGAGCATTTCAGCCATGGTCATGATGCCGTTCAGGGGGGTTCGAATTTCATGGCTCATGGTTGCCAGGAAATTGGACTTGGCCTGACTTGCTTCTTCGGCGGACTTTCTTGCTTCCGCCTGGATCGCTTCTTTCATCTTGCGTTCGGTAATATCGTGAACCCAGGTCAGAAATGATTTCTGGCCCTCGAAAATCAGACTCTGGATGGACATTTCGATCCAGGCCGGGTCTTCACTGGCGGTCAGGATCTCCACCTCCTGGTTGCGCACAGTCTCCCCGCGCTGCAAACGCGCAAAGAGCATCCGGCGCAAATCCGGGTCGGCGAACATCAGTTGGAAATCATTGCTCGCACCCGGGGTGTCCTTGCGCCAGCCGAATTTTAGAAAGCTGTCGTTCCAGAAAACCGGCGTGCCGTTCTCGTCCGTGAGGCCGATGGCGATCGGACTTTCGTGGATCATGTTGAACATCGCCGATTCGCTTTCCGACAGACTCTGCGTCCGTTTGGCAACGTTTTCTTCCAGCCGTTCGTTTGCTGCCTGCAAGGCCAGCTTGTCCTTGTCGTGCTCGAGGGCGTTCGTGCGGAACACTTCCAGTGCCTGCGCCATTTTGCCAATCTCGTCGCGGCGCCCCTTGTCGGGAACGGTGATTTCATACTCACCTTTCGCCAACGCCCCCATGACGCTGACCATGTTTTTGAGCGGCAGCATGATAGAGCGGCCAAGCATGTGAATGAGTAAAAGAATAGCCAGCGACAACAGCGCTGACGCTGCGATGATCGTTGAGTCGATCTGTTTTTCCTTCGACACCGCCGTTGCCGTAATCAATTTTCGTATCTCGTTAACATTGCCGTGTGCGTCAAGAGAAACCCCGTCGAGTTGCGCCAGCAACCCACCATTGCTGGTCAGCCCGACAGTCATGGCGACATCTGAAAGCTGTATGAAATGTTCACGATAGGCCCCGATTGCCGTAAGGAAGACCTGCCGGGTGTCCTCATCGACAATCAGCGTTTGTGCATCCCCCAGCAGCAGATTGTAATTGGTGTTAAATTCTTCCAAATCCACATCATGGCGCGTCTGCATCAGGTCTTTTTCCGAATGCTGGAGCACCAATAATCGCTGATGGATAGCGTTATGGACACCGACGTCCATTATTTTCTCCAGTGCCGATTCCGCGGCAACCAGTGATTCATGGATGTCTTTCAAGTGGCCTTCTGTACGATCCCGACCGATGGCATCCATGTCGCCGTCAATGGTCAGAGACAGCGTTCTATAGCGCATGACATTGTCGGCAAGCTCGTCAAGGAAGGAGGCGTTGGTGCCGACAATATCGGCTTCCGTAATGAAGTGCTCGATCAGCTCGTTCAATTCTGCATAGGTTGCCTCGAATTGATCCAGATGATCGGGATCGTACGCCGTGATAACACCACCGTAAATTTTGTCGAGCCGCAACAACAGGATCTCGACTTCCGTGATGTGGTTCACATCTTCCTGAATCTGGTGAACATACTGGGCACGAAACCACACCAACGAGGCGATCATCGCCAGGGCGAGAGCCACAATGATCGATATGAAATACAGCCTGGCTTCTATAGAAAACACCTTCACCCGCACACGCTCCCGATCCAATGAATGTTTCTGGCGGCAGTTTAACCATGAAACGCGATCAGAGTCCGCCTATTATGTACACAAATTCATACTGATTACGGATACAGTGACCTCGCCCGGGTGGCTCCAAGCGCTTGCTATAGCGCAAAAATACCGATTAGTATCTTAAGCTCGATGGGCCGTTTAAAAGGGGACAGAAAGGAAGATGCCCGTGACACCCCCCCCCTCTAATGGCCCTCTTTCAGCGCCTCAGAGACAGCCAGCTGACCTCCACGTGCGCGGTGCTGCGGCACTACAGAGGGGGGATTATGGGCAGGCCCTGGATCTCCTGAAAAAAGCGATTGCCGCCGACCCTGGCTTTCCTGAAGCACACCATGATCTTGCCAATACCTACATGGCGCTTGGTCAGTGGGATGACGCCCTTAAAAGCTTTCAGGATTCTATCGCCATCAATCCGCATTCTGCCGATGCCCATGCCAATATGGGCAACGCATTCTTCAATCTCGGGCGATTCGCCGACTCGATCGATTGTTATCAGCGGCTTATCTCCCTGATCACGCCCCCATCCGATGCCCCCAAAAACGTCGGGGGCATTGAAGGCTCATCGCCTGATTCCCTTCAGGTCAGCAAAATAGCCCAAGCCCATTTCAATATTGGCAACGCACTTCTCAGTATGGGCGGGGCAGGGGATGCCATCCCCCGTTATGAAACCGCCCTCAGCCTTCAGCCCGATTATATTGATGCGCTCAATAATTTGAGCGTGGCATACAGGCAATCGGGGGATGATCCGAAAGCCCTGGATTGTCTTGAAAAAATAATCCGGATTTCACCAGATTATGTTAAAGCGCATATTAACCTGGGCGATATTCATCTTGCTCTCGAGCATTTTGAAGCGGCCATTCAATGTTATGAAAAGGCCGTCTCCCTGGATCCCGGACAGGCCGTGGCCCAAAATAATTTGGGCTTGGCCTATACCCACATGAAGCGCTTCGAGGAGGCCGTTGCCAGGTACAAGATCGCCATCAATATCAATCCTGATTTCTCGCTGGCCTTTTTCAACCTTGGTAATGCTCATGGAAGTCTGGCCAATCCAGACGAGGCCGTCGCTTGCTATGAAGCCGCCATCCGGATCAATCCGAATGACGCAGACATCCACGGCAATCTTGGTAGTCTGCAACGAAAGATAGGGCATTTAAGTGATTCGCTCGAAAACCTTGAGAATGCCATCCGGGTCCGGCCCGACTCTTACCTGGCGTTCGGGAATATGGGTCTTACATTGCATTTTCTAGGCAGGATTGAGGACTCCGTTGAACATCACAGAGCGGCTGTTGAACTGGCCCCAACGAACGCCGATGCGCACTCCAACCTGATTTATTCAATGCAGTTCCTGCCAGAAATATCAGGAGAGGCGTTGCTCGAGGAATCTCTTAAATGGGACGCCCTCCATAGTGCCCCGGCCCGCACAACACGATATTCAAATACCCCTGATCCGGATCGCCGGTTGCGGGTGGGATATGTTTCGGCTGACTTCAATAACCATGCCGTCGCCTATTTTCTGGAGCCATTGGTGCGGGGCCATAACAGGGAAGTGATTGAGGTGTTTTGTTATCCGACAACCGATCGATATGATGCCGTAACGGAACGCTTTATGGCGCATGCCGATGTCTGGCGCCCGACAGTTGATATGACGCACGATGAATTTAATCAGGTGATCCGTGATGATCGGATCGATATCATTGTCGAATGTACGGGGCGCACAAGTAGCAACCGTCTCCTTTTCCTGTCACAAAAACCAGCCCCGATTCAGGTCAACTATCTCGCCATGCATGGCGAGACGTCCGGGATGGCCTGTATGGATTATGCCTTAAGCGATTCCATCGTGACGCCACCATCGGTCGAGCATCAGTTATCCGAGAAGCTATTGTTGCTGAAACATGGATCCTTCATCTTCCAGCCTGATACAGGCTGGCCGGATGTAGCGCCGCCGCGTGGGCCGGATGAGGCGCCGGTATTTGGCTGTGTCGGAGCGCCGCACAGGGTTAGCGATGCCGCGATCGAGCTGTGGGCGCGATTGCTGGAAATGGTTCCTGGCACCCGCCTGCTGTTCAAGCACCCTGACTATACAGAACCGAAAACACGCGCTCATTGGCAACACAAATTCGAGCGCCTGGCTAAGTGGGCAATCTTTGAGGGCGTTGGGGGCGGATGGCGCCAGCATATGGATGTGTATGGCAGGATCGACGTGGTCCTCGATTCATATCCCATGACCGGGGCGACATCGTGCCTGATTCCCTTATGGATGGGCGTCCCTGTTTTGATTCTTGCAGCACCGTTTTATGGGCATCGCGGGGGATCGTCTGTGTTAACGAACGCCGGCATGTCGGCCTTCGTTATTGAGGACGCCGATGCGTACCTGAAAACCGCCGCTGATCTGGTTCAAGATCGTGACCGCCTAACCCAGCTGCGCACCGAACTGCGCGACCGGGTCAGGGCCTCGCCCCTATGCGATGTACAAAGCCGGGTCAAAGATATTGAAGCCGCCTACCGCGAAATCTGGCGAACATGGTGCGCCGAACAGGGCCAGACGCCGACATAATGCCGTGGCACGATTGGAGCGCAGTGGGAAAGTCGATTTCAATTCTGCTCTTTCTCTCGACGATAGCAAAGCACATGAAATGAGACCCGACGTCCACTGACGAATTAAAGGCTCGTTCTGGCTTGACGGTGTTGACGTGCTTTGTCTGATCCGGCTCAGCCGACCGGTTTTTCGGCAAAATGGTTTTGGTAGTGGCCATGGGATATCGTATTGACGATCCGGTAACCGCGTTCATCCAGCCATTTGAGAATATACGCATCGGTGTCATTCTCTGTTTCGATCATCACTTTTGGTGATCCGTCCGTAAAAATCTTCTCTGCGCCGTTGACGAGGTCTATTTCCGATCCATCGATGTCAATATGAGTGATTAAATTTGACATTTCGGAGAAAGGGCACGGGATTGGGTCAAGCAATCACCAAACCCTGATGGAACTGATGCAAGGGACTCCGATTGTTGAGCGTATTCTTGGATAACAATAGAGTCAATCTGACGGGTCGAGGCCGAGATAAAGGGCTGTAACTTCGTCGGATCTCAACTTTTTCGAAACATACGAGACGCCGGATACAGAGAGATGTTGATTGTCTTTGTAAAGCGGAGCCTCGCCCTCTAGCGAAATCACGCAATCCTTCGTGTCACAAAACAATGCGACTCTGTCTACATATTCAATCTCTCTCGATTGAGTTATCCGTCGAAGAATTACAGATTGGTTCAGCGAGTCAGGAGTAAAAACAGTCGTGTTTTTTGGTAAATTTACGCGGCTCTCATCAACAGGGATATCCAACTTCATGTATGTCCACTTTGGCGCATGTCTAAGAACCAAAGAAGGGCCGATTACTAAGATGTTATTTTTCCGATTCTTGAGCTCGTCAAGAAAATTTGAAAACCCATCGAGCGGCTGCTGGGTAAATCTAGATGCAATGATATATCCTGAGGCATTGAGAATAAATCTGTACTGATCTATTAAGTCGAAGAGATTTAGGAAACATCCCTCCGTTCCGGGCACACACCCACTGTGGCTGATAATAGAAAATTGTATCTCGGGGAATGCCAACTCCAAGGCGCGGTAAATATCCACGCCATTGCTGTCTCCAAATAACATGAAATGTGGCTTATCTGACCTCAGACTCTGTTCAACCTTAGTTAGGCACTTATTGACATCCGCCATGGCGCTTCTGCGATCTTCAAAGTCCACACCATGGATAGAGCTTATGCTGCAAATTCTGTTTTGTGCAGAGCGTCCGTCTCCGAAAAATTCATTGAAGTTAGAATCAGGTAACGCATTGAAATATTCAAGCCGTTTCTGATCCGCAGCATCGTACCGGCTCGGTAATCCAGATGTATTAATGAGGATATAGGCGAGGCAAATGCCACAAAGACTAATAGCAAACAGCACGCCCCAACGACGGGATAATACTTTGCCTTTCTCAAACTTGAACTGCTTCTCGATGAACTCGAAAGAAACAAGGCTAAGAGCCAAACAGATTATAAATAGTACGAACTTAGCTCCTGAGTCCGGCACATCAGTAACAGAATTAAAGTAGATAACCGTTATAGGCCAATGCCAGAGATACAATGAATAGGAGGCGTCACCCAGACGCCTCAGTGGGGCCAAACTCAACAACGTAGACCGCGTTTGGATTAGGTAAATCAAGCCGGATGAGAGAATGACAACGGAGGTCAACCTCAATACTGGCCCAGAGAACCAGTCAAATGCGTTGCACAGAGTCAGAATGAGTCCAACAACGAGACTGATTTCAAGTGCAGTTGTCCATTTCTGGTTCTTGCCGATGGTCGGACTTGGAAGCATTCCAATAACACAGCCGACGCCAAACTCCCATCCACGGAAAGGGAGGTTATAGAAGATTAGGTTTTGGTATTCACTGAAAACTAAAAGGAGCGCGTAAGAGATCAGGCAAAGTATGAGAATGCATCCAGCTTTTGCGCTAGAGTTGGGCATTCTTTGAAGCAGAAAGACGAGTATGGGGAAGAGCACATAGAATTGCCATTCGACGGACAATGACCAAGTGTGTAACAACAGTTTGTAGTCAGATGCGAGATCGAAATAGCTGGCCTCACCCCAGAAAACAAAGTTTGAGAAAAAGAAAATTGAAGAAAAGAAATGTTCCGCATTCGTCTCCAAAATTGATGGGGGAAATACAAAAACGCCTGCAAAAATTGAGAAAGTTGAGACAACTAGAATCAAAGGAACTATTCGGCAAAATCTTTTTGTAAAAAACATTAAAATGGATGAGGTATCCGTTATTTTTTCGAAATAAATTCTCGTTACAATGAATCCTGATATGACAAAAAAGAGGTCTACGCCGAGAAATCCGTTTTCAAAGGCTTCGAACTCTAAATGAAAAAGGACTACACATACGGCGGCGAGAAATCGCAACCCCTGCAACCCTGGTATCAAGCGCTTCTCGTGACTGATTGTCTCCATGAGTCTTATCCTTGGGCGGCGAACAAATTAATTAGAACGCATCTATTGGTGTCAGCTCCCAAAGAGAGGGCAGAGCACTTAGTTCTACAAAGTAATTGTCTGCAGATGATATGGGTGTGACTTTCTGATGGAGCGACATTATGCCCGTCTTTGTAAAAAAGTAAGCAGACTCTTTCAATCTCAATCTATCTGATACGCAAAAGAACGTAGTCTTGAGTGTCTCAAACCTGTGCATTCTTCCATACAGCCTTGCCGTTGATTGCATAGATTAGGCAATCGCTTTTCTGAAAGCCGCGTCTGTGGTTGGTGTTGCGACAACACTCGCATGGTTTGCGGGACTGGAAGACGTTCGCTTTCACGACCTGCGCCACACGTTCGCATCACGTTTGGTGCAGGGTGGCGTGTCACTCTACGAAGTGATGCACTTGACCGGGCATAAGTCGCTCGAAATGGTGCAACGCTATGCGCATCTGGCCCCGAGTATCAGGAGGCCGCTATAGCGGTGCTTAATCAACATTCGGCAACACATTCTGCCGGTATTGATGACACGCCGTGTCACGATTTTGTCACGGTCGGAAATACGAAGCTGGGGGAGTTGGCTGTAAGCCATTGAAAAGAGTGGTGCCGCCTAGGTGACTCGAACACCTGACCCCCGCATTACGAATGCGATGCTCTACCAACTGAGCTAAGGCGGCACTGTGCGTTGTGCTTTCCGCTGTCTTCGGGGCCTCCTATATACCGCCCCGGGTTATTTTTCTAGCCCCATTTATTCATTTAGACCGGTGAGATATCAACCCTCTGCCGGCAGCGGCGGTTTGACGTTCACGGCAGGGGTCTCATCACGGGCTGCATATCCATGTTCGATGACATTCAGTTGACCATCTGTTTTCCTGTCGGTGCCCTCAGAGGCATCGAGGCGCATGACATGGGGCGGTGTACACCAGGCAAAGGTATCAAACCCCTGGCAGCCAGCGCAGGTTGCGCTCCAGCTTTCCACCGTGTGTCCACACGAGCCACAGACCCATGCGGGATCGGGGCCAGCATGAGACGAGCGTACCAGCCACTGGCGCGCCTTTCCCACATCGCCATGCTCGGCCTCTTCCAGATCGGCCATCATCCGGCAGACCCGCGCCGAAGGCTCATCGACGCCAGCACTCATCAGGTGTTTACGCGCCTGTCCCCACAAATCCGCATCAAGCGCGGCGCGGGCAATCGCCAGGTCGCTTTCGATGTGGCCTGGATTGAATCCGGCCAGACGTTCTGCCGCCTTGACCCGGTCCAGTGGTTTTCCAACCTCGGGGGCCAGCGCGTATAGCTCCGCCAGTGCCGGATGAGGCTCCTGCGCCCAGAGTCGTTCGGCCAACGCAGCGGCTTTCCTGACCTTGCCTGTTTCTGCATAATGGCGCGCCAGCACCAGAGCCGCCGGCAGGAACGCGTTATCCAGATTGAGGGCGTTTTTCGCCTGTTTTTTGGCTTCGGTTTGATCGCCTTTTTCGATGGCTTCACAACTCATCTGACAAGCGAGAACAGCCTGCCGATGACGGCTTTCCGGACTGCTCAGATGACGGTTTTTCGCCGCTTCCTTGACCGTCACGCCCGCATCCAGCCACTTTGCGGACCGGGTCTGCAACTCGAACAGGCTTTGCGAGACCCATTCGCTGTCCGGTTTCAGGTTGTGAGCGCGCCGGGCCAGGGCAACGGCCGCATCCATGTCCTGGCGTTGCATGGCTTGATTGAGCAACCCGCGAAGGCCGAGAAACTCGGTCTCCCGGTTTTCCGTCATGGCCCGAAAAAATCGCTCTGCGGCGCGTTCATCGCCGCTTAACTGGGCGGCTTGTGCCGACAATAGCATGGTGAGCGGCGGTTCGCTTAGCAAGTTGTCAGCCTTGCGGGCCTGCCGCCGGGCTTCTTCCGCATCACCGGCCGCTACGGCCACCATGCCCTTGGTCAGGGCCTGATATCCTCGGCCCCGGCGATGCCCCCGCCACGTCATCCGGACACTGCCCGGCGCGCGGCATACAAACAGCCACAAGCGATATAACAGACCTGACGTGATGGCCAGAATACCAAGCCCCACCGCCATGACACCAAAGGACGTATCAATCTGATAGCCGCCCCATTGCAGGGAAACGGTGCCCGGCTGCTCAGCCAGCCAGACAGCGGCAGCGGCGAGCAGGCCAATAATAATAAAATAGCGCAGGGCGCGGATCATACTCGGTATTCCTGTTTGTCCCTGTTTAGCCCTGAACGATTGATATTTGTGCGATGGCAATGGTATTCAACGCGGTCAGGGCCTGTTCAACGGCCAGCGTTGCCTTGGCCTGCTCCAGCCAAGGTGCAATGGCACCGTTAGCCGGACCTGACAGGCCATCCAGAACATCAATCGCCGCTGCCAGATCACCAATCGCGAGATCCGCCTCGGCACGGGCAAGACGGGCATCGGTTGAATCCGCAGCCGCCGAATGATCAACCCGGCGAACCATGACAAGATTGCCAAGACGGTTAATCGCCGCCGATATCCACCCATCCCCCTCGATTTGTCTATCGGCCTGCAACACAGCCACTGATATATCCGTGAGGGATCGGCTTAGCGTCGCATGGGTCACCACGCCGGTTTTGGCATGGTCCTGCAACACGGCAATCAGTTCGGGAACATCTTTACTCCCGTCAAGATATTCCGGCACCAGGGCAACGACGCTCTCCATCGCCCTTGTGAACGCCTGACCCTGGCGAACAACATCGCGCAATTGTCCGACGGCGAGAATTAATGCCGAAGCGGCGGGAGACAGGGCGTCAGCATTCGACGTCTGCCGGGATTCAAGGCTATCCATGCGACGCTTTACGTCTTCAAGCAACTGGGCCTTGCTGGACAAGGTGGTGTCAACAATCCGGGTCTGTTCTTCCAGGTTTTCGAGGCGCGTTGATACTTCACCCAGATTGTTCGATTGCTCCAGGGTATTGACCCGATTGACCAACGCTACCAGAGAATCCCTGGCGCCATTGCTGGCATCATCGCGGCCTTCTTCGTTTTTAATGGCGGTTGCCATAAACTCGACGGTTTTCATGGATCGCTCGACGGTTTCCAGACGCTCAAGAACGGTGACGAGATCGGCGCTCAGTTTTTTGCGCACCTGTTCCATTGCCTGAAATGACTCGGTATTGATCGGCGCCGAAGAATTGGAATTTTGAATCTTGTCTTCCAGAATGAGTAATCGTTCCATCAGAACGGCAATGCGTGGATCTTTCTTGGCTTCAAGCTGTGGGATGTAAATTTCTGCGTATGGCCACCAGATTTCACGGGAAGCAATGACGCCGGCACCAAGTGCGCCGAGTAAGATAATAACTATCAGGCTGCCAACCAAGGGGCCGGGTTTTCGTGTTGAAGGAATGGGATGTTGCGGCGAAGAAGCTGGAGAAGCAGAGGGCGCGGCAGCGCCCCGTTTAGATTTTTGCCCCGCCGCCGGTGACGACACATGCCCGGAATTTTTATCCGCTGCATTCTTTTCGGGTCGGGTTTTTTCAGGCTGGGCTTTCGCTGCCTTTGCCGCAGGCGACTTTTGTCGTGCCTTGTTTTGTGTTGTCGTGGGTTTCCGTGTCATCGTAACCGTTTCTCTTGCAACTCTGGACCGTAAATAAGGGTTGTCATAATTCTACACCTTACGCGCCACCTCTAAAACCTTTGTGATCAATGACGTTTCGTCAGGTGAGGGGGCAATAACAACCTGTTTCCACCCGAGATCACCAATTTTATCAGCAACGACAGGGCTGAGACAGAATGCTGTCATGGTTTGCAGGGCATTGATCAAGTCGGCGTTTTCCACCAGCCGCCCGAATATCGCGGCGGTTCGTGGGGAATACAACAACACGCCGTCCAGCAGCCCTCCTGCAAGCGAGGATCGTGTCCCGGCTGACAGCTCAGCAGCGGCCTCTGCTTCATAGAGAACGCATCGTCTGTAGCTAAATCCGGTATTTTCCAGTAGCCCCGCCAGATCACCCGCCCGTCTGGTGCCCGCGATATGCAGCAAGACGCCCGCCTTGGGATCAGCCTCTGCGCCCACCAGTGTCGCCAGCGCGCCCACATCCCCCGATGCACTGCGCACATTCGTAAAACCCAGTTCCCGCGCCGTTCGGGCAGAGGCATCCCCCACGGCCCAAACCACCAGATCCCGCCGGGCAGACAGGCGGCTGAAAGCCCTGATCCCGTTGGCGCTGGTAATCAACAGACCCTGAAGGTCCGACATATCTGACAGGTCCGACAGAGGCCCATCAAGATAAACAATATCCAACAATGGTTCCGTGGTGGATTGAATGTTTGATTGTTGCAACGCCGCCGCCAGGGCCGTGGCATCTTCTGTAGGACGGGTAATCAGCACATGCATGGATTGCTCATCCACTCGTTAATCGGCAAGACGGATAAAGAATTCTTCACCCACTGCCTTGCGCAACTCAGCCCCGGCATCGCGGCCCATGGCGTCACCATCGGTAACGCTGCCGGAACGCTCGGCGGTCCAGATGCGGCTGCCGTCGGCTTCTGCGACCAATCCCTGAAGGTGCATCGTCAGGCCATCCTCGCTCAGGGTTGCCAGACCGGCAATGGGCGTGCGGCACGAGCCGTCCAACACATCGAGCATCGCCCGTTCCGCATTCACGCATACAGAGGTCGCTGCGTGATCAAGCGCGGTGATAACCGCAATGGTGTCGACATCATCAGCGCGGCAGGCAATGCCGATAGCGCCCTGACCGACGGCAGGCAGCAGGTCACCGGGTTCCAGAATATCCGTCGCGACATCGACTCTATCCAGCCGGTTCAGTCCGGCCAACGCTAATAACGTGGCGTCGGCCTCGCCGTCTTCCAGCTTCCGCAGACGTGTCTGCACATTGCCGCGAAACACCACGACTTTCAGCCCCGGATAGCGGGCCAGTACCTGAGCCTGGCGGCGCAGTGATGTGGTGCCGACGACGCTGCCATCGGGCATATCAGCAAAAGATTTGTAGCGCGGGGAGACCATGACGTCACGAACGTCTTCGCGCGACAGCATGCAAGGCAGCACCATGCCGTCGGGCAACCATGTCGGCACGTCTTTCATGGAATGCACGGCGATATCGATGCGCCCGTCAAACAGGGCGTCATCGAGTTCCTTGGTGAAAACACCCTTGCCGCCGACCTCGGACAGCGGACGATCCTGAATCTTGTCGCCCGTGGTGGTCAACGCGACAATTTCAATGGCCTCGGGCGCCGCCAACGCAGGGTGGGCGGCCGCCAATAAATCACGGGTTTCATAGGCCTGCGCCAACGCCAACGGGCTGGCCCGCGTGCCGATTTTCATGCTCACGAGCGGTTCTCCCGTATGAGACAATTGAGTTCAGTCGCCAAAGCGTTTATGACCCTCTCATTCTAGCTTTGCAACCTCGTGAATCAAACAGGGGCCTGCCTGTGCTCGTTCTTGGCATCGAAACCAGTTGCGATGAAACCGCCGCCGCCGTCGTCAGCGACGACCGGACGATCCTCGCTAACCGGGTGCTGTCCCAAATCGAGGAGCACCGCCCCTATGGTGGCGTGGTGCCAGAAGTTGCCGCGCGGGCTCATCTGGACCATCTCGACGGTATTATTCAAGGCGCCATGGACGATGCCGGATTGTCGTTCGATGCGCTGGACGCCGTGGCGGCAACCGGCGGGCCGGGCCTGATCGGAGGCGTCATGGTGGGAGTCATGGCGGCCAAGGGTATTTCACTGGCCACCGAGCGCCCGTTTATTGCGGTCAATCATCTTGAAGCCCATGCGCTAAGCGCCCGCTTGAGCGATGATATTGCCTTTCCCTATTTGCTGTTGCTGGTTTCGGGCGGCCATTGCCAACTGCTGTGCGTCGAAGGGGTCGGCACCTACCGGCGGCTGGGCACCACCGTTGATGATGCCCTGGGCGAGGCTTTCGACAAAACCGCCAAGATGCTGGGGATCGGATACCCCGGCGGTCCTGCCGTGGAGGCTGCCGCTAAGGCCGGTGATCCGAAACGGTTTTCCCTGCCCCGTCCCATGATCGGGCGGCCGGGATGCGATTTCTCTTTTTCCGGGCTCAAGACTTCCATTCGCCAGACCGTGGAAAAGCTTCCGCTCGGGGCCTTGCTTGATCGCGATGTAGCCGACCTGTGCGCCGGATTTCAGGCCGCCGCCGGGGATGTTCTGGCCGACCGTTGTCGCCACGCCATCGTACAGTTCCGCACCCTGCACCCCCACGGTAATACGCTGGTCGTCGCCGGCGGGGTCGCCGCCAACAGCTATCTGCGGAGTCGCGTGCAGGACTTGTGCGAGGCCGAGGCCATGAGCCTCGCCATCCCGCCCCATCACCTGTGCACCGATAATGGTGCCATGGTGGCCTGGGCGGGGATTGAAAAATTCCGGTTGGGTCAAACCGACGGGCTTGATTTTGCGCCGCGCCCACGCTGGCCGCTAGACCCGAACGCGCCCCCTGCCGCCTTCGCTGGCGTAAAGGCGTAACCGCTTTAATATCGTATGCTATTTGTCGTGCAGCCGTTCCCGTTTGAGATCATAAAAGGGAATAGACGCCGCAGGACGCCTTTAGGGGTATTTGCGAGACTGCATAGTCTTGTGTCTTACTTTCGGCAGAGCCGTTTTTAATTAGCAGCGCTGAGAAATCAGTAAAAAATTATTCGAAAACATTTCTTCCCTCGACCGAACAACCCTTGTTACAGTACGGATTAGAGATAGAATGTCCCAGTGATGCCTTTATGGATGCAATATTAAAAAATTTAGCAAGAGCATTACCGAACACACGGGAGATAAATATGACAAGAGTTGCAATTATCGGTGCAGGAGCATCTGGTTTAGCCGCGTGCCGGGCATTTCAGTCCGCAGCATCGAAGGGTGTTGAAATTCCCGAAATTGTTTGCTTTGAAAAGCAGGAAAGCTGGGGCGGTCTGTGGAATTACACGTGGCGCACGGGCACCGATGAATATGGCGAACCGGTTCACTGCAGTATGTACCGCTATCTTTGGTCTAACGGTCCCAAAGAAGTTCTTGAGTTCGCGGATTACAGTTTCGAAGAACATTTTGGCAAACCTATTGCGTCATACCCGCCGCGCGCAGTCCTTTGGGATTACATTAAAGGTCGCGTTGAAAAAACCGTTGTCCCTGAGTGGATTCGCTTCCGCACACCAACACGTGACGTAAGTTATTCTGAAGATACCGGCATGTTTACGGTCAAGGTGCATGATCTGGTGAACGATCATGTCTACTCCGAAAAATTCGATTACGTCATCAACGCATCAGGTCATTTTTCGACGCCCAATGTTCCGTTCTTTGAAGGTCTTGATACTTTTAATGGACGGGTGCTGCACGCCCATGATTTCCGGGATGCTTTAGAGTTTAAAGATCAGAATGTCTTGATTGTTGGTGCCAGCTATTCGGCTGAAGACTGAATCGCCCCTAATTTCTTAGACGCCTTGCTGCTTCCAATTCTGCTGCTGTTCAAAGTCCACGGGTGACAGCATCCCGTTTCTACCATGCTTACGTTTTGGATTATAGAAAAACTCGATGTAATCGAAGACGTCTGCACGAGCCTGCTCACGGGTTGCGTAGGTTTTACGCCTTATGCGTTCTCGTTTGAGGAGTTGGAAGAAGCTCTCTGCCACGGCATTGTCGTAGCAGTTTCCCCGGCGGCTCATACTGGCTTCCAGATTGTGTGTCTTGAGGAAAGATTGCCACTCATAGCTGGTGAACTGGCTTCCTTGATCGGAATGAACAATCACCCGCGATATTGGCTTACGCCGCCAAACCGCCATCAGCAAGGCACTCAAAACAAGATCCATGTGCATACGTGACTGCATTGACCAGCCAACGACACGACGGGCATAAAGATCGATGACAACGGCCAGATAGAGCCAGCCTTCGTGGGTTCTGATATAGGTGATATCTGTGACCCACACATGATCTGGTAAAGGGCTGTCAAAGTCTTGCTTCAACTGGTTGTCCGCAACGATAGAGGGCTTGCCGCCATAGCTTCCTGGCTTCTTCCTGTAGCCGATTTGTGCCTTGATACCGGCCATTTTTGCCAGTCGCGCAACCCGGTTCGGGCAACAGGTCTCACCGGCGTTACGCAGGTCATCATGTATCTTGCGATACCCATACACACAGCCACTTTCCTGCCAGGCCTGTTTGATTAACTCTGTCACCCGGCGGTCTTCATTCGCCCGTTTGCTGAGCGGTGCCTTCAACCAGGCATAGAAACCACTGTGATGAACCTTGAACATGCGGCACATGGATCGAACAGAAAAAAGGGAATGCTGCTCTTTGATGAAAGCGTACTTCACTTGGCTTCGCGCGCGAAGTACGCGGTGGCCTTTTTTAGGATGTCGCGCTCCTCGGCGACACGAGATAGTTCAGCCTTCAATCGACGGATCTCAACGCTCTGATCTGCCACTTCCTGGCGTTGCCTGTCGGGCTGCCTATATAGCCTGATCCAGTCATACATTGACTTCGTGCTGACACCCAACCGGCGCGACACATCGGCAACTGAATGACCCCGATCCGTCACCTGATAAACGGCGCCTTTCTTGAATTCTTCTGTGTAACGTATACGTCCAGACATAATGTTCTCCTTGCTTCTAAAGTTAACTAGCAAGGTGTCTAGAAATCTAGGGGCGATTCAAAGAGACGCTCTGGAGCGGTTTGTGCGCTAAAGGCCTGGATATACCTTTCAAAGACTGGAAATCTCTGAATCCTGACTGGTGGAGTTCCGGTTCATATTCCCGCTTAAGGGAGTGAGGGTTGTAATAGTTGTCAGGTGAATTTAGGCGCAATTTTCTTGTTTCGTATTATCCATGTATCAAATTTTACAATATGAATCAAGGAAAAAAATCACTAATTAGGATTAAATAGCAAATCATAAATTTTTTGGAACGAGGGCCATGAACATGGTTAACCCACATGTTGAGTCTGGGTTGAATTCCGGACTCAACATGTAGGGTCATGAATCTTTTCTAACACATTGATTCCATTTAATTCTTGACGGCGAATCGCTGGTGACTCATGGTGCCGCCATGACAAAAAAAATCAAAGCCTACAAAAACAAGATTTTCCAGGGCGACTGCACCGAGGCCATGAACGCCTTGCCGGAAGGCTGCGTAGATATGGTGTTTGCGGACCCGCCCTATAATCTGCAGCTCGAAGGCGACCTGCTGCGCCCCAATAATTCCAAGGTGGATGCGGTGGATAATGACTGGGATCAGTTTGATTCCTTCGCCGCCTATGATGTCTTCACGGAGAACTGGCTGAAGGCCGCCCGTCATGCCCTGAAGCCCGACGGCACCATCTGGGTCATCGGCAGCTATCATAATATTTTTCGCGTCGGTCGGATCATGCAGGACTTAGGTTTCTGGATCCTGAACGACGTGGTGTGGCTGAAGACCAATCCCATGCCCAATTTCCGGGGCCGGCGTTTTACCAACGCGCACGAAACTATGCTGTGGTGCTCGCGCGACCAGAAATCCAAATACCGCTTCAACTATGAAGCCATGAAAAATCTGAACGATGATCTCCAGATGCGGTCCGACTGGACCCTGCCGTTGTGCACCGGCAAGGAGCGTCTGAAACAGGAGGATGGGCAAAAAGCCCATCCGACACAAAAACCGGAGGGCCTGCTGCACCGGGTCATCATGTCGTCCACCGAAGTGGATGATGTGGTGCTCGATCCCTTCTTTGGCACAGGCACCACTGGTGCGGTGGCGAAAAAGCTCCGCCGCAACTACGTGGGCATGGAACAGGACGAGGAATACGTGAGAATAGCAAAGGAAAGAATTTCCAAAGTACGACCGGTTGACGATCCGATGCTGGTCGATACCCCTTCAAAGCGGACTCAATCCCGCATCCCGTTCGGCTGGCTGGTCGAACGTGGCATGGTCGAGCCGGGCACCACGCTCTATGATCCGCGCCGTCGACACGCCGCACGGGTGCGCGCCGATGGCACGCTGATGAGTGGTGATTTCCGGGGCTCGATCCACCAGACCGGCGCGCATGTCCAGAAAGCAGAAGCCTGCAACGGCTGGCAGTTCTGGTGCGTCGAGGAAAAGGGCAAGCTGATCCCCATTGACGTTCTGCGTCAGCAACTGCGTACCCAGCTTCATTGAAACCTGCTATACCAGTCTGATCTGCAAGCTTCGTATCGGGAGGGTCTGATACAATGTCGAGATCGGGCGGGGATACAGCGTGGGTTTCCGACAGGGTGAACGGAAACGGTTCGCCCATCATTATCGATGGCGGGATGGGAACGCAGCTGGAAAAATCCGGTGTTGCCATGAGCGGCGCGTGCTGGAGCGGGCTCGCGGTGCTGGAGGCACCGGATGCGGTGCGTGCTGTGCATGCGGATTTCATTCGCGCCGGCGCCGAGATCATTATCACCAACACTTTCGCCGCCGGACGGCACATGCTGGAGCCAGCGGGCGCCAATGAGTATGTAGAGAGCATCAATCTCAATGCGGCAAGGCTGGCCCGCGAGGCCGTTGAGGAAGCCGCTCAGGGCCCTATCGCGATTGCCGGGTCTATCTGTGAATGGGCGGCGGCGCAAGATGATCCGAAATGGAGCCAGCCGGAAGCGGTCGGCGAGGCGCTCCACGAACAGGCGGCCCTGCTGGCGGAGGGCGGTGTCGATATCATTGCCATCGAAATGGCACAGAATACGGAACTGAGCAAACGTGCGCTTGATGCCGCGCTGGCGACGGGCTTGCCTGTATGGCTGGGGTTGTCGAGCCGCAAGCACCAGACATCTGAACGCCTGACCACCTTTGATGACGCCAGCGCGAACTTCGACGCCCATGCCAGAGCCGTGCTTGGTCATATCGGGCCCGGTGACAATGTCGCTCTCGTCAATATCATGCACACGCCGGTGCCAGATGTGCCGGAGTCCCTTGATATCGCCGCGAAGTACTGGTCGGGCCCTTTTGGGGTTTATCCGGAAAGCGGTTTCTTCAAGATGCCCAACTGGCAGTTTGTCGATGTGATCTCGCCCGATGCGCTGGTTGAGGCTATCCTGCCATGGCGGGAGGCGCACAATATACGGCTGCTCGGTGGCTGTTGCGGCCTGGGGCCAGAACATGTGCGGGCGCTTAGGGATAATATAACGTGAGTCCAGCCATCCCCATGAAAAAAGGCGCTTGTAAGTAAGCGCCTTTGATCTGTTGATAATATTTGATGATTAGCGCGTCGGCACAGGCTCGTCGCCCGAGTAATCGTAGAAACCGCGATTGGTCTTGCGACCGAGCCAGCCTGCTTCCACATACTTGGTCAGCAACGGGCAGGGACGGTACTTGGTATCAGCCAGTCCTTCATGAAGAACCTGCATCACCGACAGACAGATATCCAACCCGATAAAGTCAGCCAGTTCCAACGGTCCCATGGGGTGGTGGGTGCCGAGCTTCATGGCCGTATCAATGGCGTCGACGGAGCCCACCCCTTCATAGAGGGTATAGATCGCTTCGTTGATCATGGGCAGCAGGATCCGGTTGACGATAAACGCCGGGAAATCTTCTGCGCTGATTGATTTTTTACCCAGTTTTTGGGTGAGTTCGCGAATACAGGAGAACGTATCCTCGTCCGTTGCGATACCCCGGATCAGTTCGACCAGCTCCATGCGCGGAACCGGGTTCATGAAATGCATGCCGACGAATTTGCCGGGCCGATCCGTGTACGAGCCCAACCGGGTGATGGAAATGGATGATGTGTTCGACGCAACCAATGCCGTTTCGTTCAGAAAGGGGCAGAGCTCTATGAGAATGGCTTTCTTGACGTCTTCTTTCTCGGTCGCCGCTTCAATCACAAGTTGGCAGTCCTTGAACCCCTTATAGTCGGTGCCGGGCGTAATCCGCGCCTGGGCGGCTTTGGCGTCATCGGCAGAAATCTGGCTGCGCTGGATCTGACGGTCCATATTGGACTTGATCGCGGCCAGACCTTTTTCGAGATTTTCCGGTGATACATCGACCATATAGACATCAAATCCGGACAACGCACACACATGGGCAATACCGTTGCCCATCTGTCCGGCACCGATGACACCGATTTTTGTTATTTCTTGCACTGTATTATCTCCTCGGGGTTGGGCTTTCCGGCGCCAGCAGAACTGCCAGCACCCGTCGCCCCCTGCGTATTTCGCAGTTGCACAATAATCTTGAGTTTAGGTGGTGTCAACGAACCTTCATAACAGGAAACAAATGAACGGAACCACAGGGTTAACCCGCTGAATTTCCCTGATTGTGCGCTGCCGTTAAGCGTTTGCGCCGGGCTGCCACAAAACGTCAGATTTTCCCTGATCGTTATTGACCCGTGCCAGCACGAACAGATGGTCTGATAACCGGTTCATATAGCGAATTGCCGTAGGCGTGACGTCTTCGTGGGTCGCGAGTTCTGTCATCAGGCGTTCAGCCCGGCGAACTACGCATCTGGCCAGATGCAGATGGGCGGCGGCGGGCGATCCGCCCGGCAGAACAAAAGAATTCAGAGGGCTCAGACCCGCATTCATCGCGTCGATTTCTGCTTCCAGACGATCAACCTGCGCATCGCCAACGCGTAAGGCACCGCGATGGCGTTCACCACCCTCAGGCGTACACAGGTCGGCACCGAGATCGAACAGGTCATTTTGGATGCGCCCCAGCATGACATCCGCGTCGCCCTTCGTATGAAGGCGCACGATACCGATAACACTGTTGGCTTCATCGGCGGTGCCGTAGGCAGCGACCCGCAGGGCATGCTTTGGAACCCGTTCACCCGATCCCAACGACGTTTCGCCGCTATCGCCACCTCGGGTATAGATTTTCGATAAAGTTACCACAGGGACCTTTGCCCGGAACCTATAACTGCGGTGGCGCGACAGCCAACCACATGATCAAGGCAAAAATCAATAACGCGATACCCTGCATAACCACCCGGGCGCGCATCAGCTTGTTGGCATTCTTGACATAGAACCGACCATGCACGGCAAAGGAAACCACGCCGACGACCAGAACAGCAAGTGTCGCCAACATAGCGGCACCTAGAGAGAAGCTTAAAAAAGTATCCATAACTCTGATTATACTCCTTAGGGCTATAAACGTCACCTGAAATTCACGGCGGCATCGGGATTTAGTCTTGCTGGATAAGGGGTGATTGTGCGCGCTTTAGGCATCTCGCCAAGGTTTATTATCATCGTGTCAGCGCCAGCGCGATGCCAGTCCCGATCAGCAAGGTGCCGGTAATTTTGTTGCGCATCCGCCCACGCCGTTCCCCGGTCAGCCATGGCCGAAGACGGCCCGCCAGCAGGGCGTATGATACATCAACGGTCGTCATGATGATGAGAAATGTTGCGCTGAGTATGATGACCTGGTCAGCCGCCGCCAGCTCAGGATTCATAAAGTGAGGGAAAAACGCCGCATAAAATACGATGGTTTTCGGATTGGTAACCGCGACGACAAAGCCTTGCCAGAACAATGACTGCCCGCGTTTCGCTTCAGGGTGTTCCTCAAGCCCGTGCGCTTTCTCACACCATTGTCGGATGCCCAGATAGATCAGATAGGCCGCGCCTGCCAGACGAATGATATCAAACCACTGTGCCATGGCCGCCAAAATCCAGGCCATGCCCATCGCGCCCACAAGGAGGAGGATGGTATTGCCGATGGTTGTTCCGAGAATATTGAGCAACCCGGACCGGCTGCCGTATGTCAGGCTATTGGCGACCACCAGGGTCACGACCGGTCCCGGCATGATTGCTAACAGGGTTGCCGCCACCACGAAGGCGGTCCAGAGGGTCGGGTCGATGGGGAGAAGCATCGTATGGTGTCCTGATTTACCGTTACAATGTCAGCGCCAATCGTCGTGCCTCGAAAAATGCCATGGAGGCGGTGCGCGCCGCCGTTGCATCGCCGATGGTATGGATATCAATGTCGTCATCGGCAAGGGCGAGAGTCAGGCTGTTTTCCACAGTATTGGTGGTCGCCAGAACCAGAGTGTCGAAATCCCGGTTTTCTTCCTCGCCCAGATAGAGGTTCAGCAACGTTGCCGTGTTGCCTTCCCATTTCATGAGCGATGTGGAGGTGAGGACTTCGACGCCGTATTTCCAGAACCGTTCGCGCGTGGTGCCGCCGGTCGAACTGTAGTCCATCTGCGCAGCCGGCAGTTCGGCTGCGGTAACGACCGTAACCATATGGCGTTGCTGGGCCAGATGAAGCGCCGTATGGGATGCCGGCAGCCAACCGTTGATATCGTCAAGCAAAAGCACGTTCGTTCCCGGCGTGACCGAACCATCAAGTACGTCATGGACGGTGCAGACGTTTTCCTGCTCAACGCCGGGCAACGTGGCTCGTTGCGGCATAGCGCGCTGGTATCCCGTGCGTGACGGGTTCGATCCGGTGCACAGGACCACGGTATCGACCCCTGAATTGCGGATCTCGTCTGCGGTTATTTCCGTGCGCAGATCAATCCGGACCTGCAACTTCTCCAGTTGTGTCTGGTACCAGGTAATCAACCCACCGATCTCGCCGCGCTCTGGTTGCCCTGCGGCCAACCTGAACTGGCCGCCGATTTCACCCAGCTTCTCAACCAACCGCACACGGTGTCCGCGTTCAGCCGCCATGCGGGCGGTTTCCAGCCCCGCCGGACCGGCACCGACCACCAGAATTTCACGTGGGGTCTCCGTTGGAACAGGCTTGTCACCATTCCACTCGTATTCTCGTCCCACGGACGGATTGACCATGCACGATGCCCAGTAATCGCGCATTCTGCGCCCCAGACAAAGTTGGTTGCATGATATACAGGGGCGAATATCTTCGCTGCGGCCCTCTTTTGCCTTGTTGACCAGATGAGGATCAGCAATCTGGGCCCGCACGATGCTGACCATATCTGCATGGCCCTGCGACAGAAGGTTTTCGGCGTTTTCCGGTGTCTTTACTCGTGCTTCCGATGTGACCAGGGCGTGCTTGGTGACGGCTTTGAAGGCGGCGGCATCGGTTTCTGTCAGGCGCATGCCGAAGTGGAAGCTGGGGACGATATCGGAAAACCGGTTCAGGTAGCTGCCATTGCCGACAGAGAAATAATCCACCAGGCCGCGCTCATCGAGGTACCGGACGACTTCAAGTTTGTCATCCAAAGTCAGGCCCCCGGGCACCGGCTCGGCACCTGAAATGGTCATGCCGACGATAAAGTCGTTGCCGGCCATCTTACGGATGCCCTCGCAGACATCGACGGAAAACCGGGCACGGTTTTCAAGGCTGCCGCCCCATTTATCAGTTCGCTGGTTGGTCAGGGGGGACCAGAACTGGTCGATCAGGCAGTTGTACCCGGCAAACAGGTCAACCCCGTCAAAGCCGGATTCCTTGTCGCGCCGGGCGGCCTCGATAAAGGAATGAGCCAATTCCTGAACCTCGGTGTCGGTCATTTCGTGAGAGCCCCAGGGATCGTGCATGGAGGGCGTGCCGGATGGCGACCAGTAGGGTTCCCACGAATTGTCCTGATCGCCGTGGGCGCCAACATGATAGATTTGGTGCATCATGGCGGCCCCTTCACGGTGACATTCATTGGTTACCCGCCGGAAGCTGGGAATGACGCTGTCGTCTTCATGCAGGAAATTGCCACGGGTCAGGATACCGGTCCGGTGCGCGGGTGATGGCTCAACCACGATCATCGCAGCCCCGCCCCGGGCGCGTTCACGATAGTAACCGAAATGTCGATCTGCGGGGTGTCCACCTTCGCCCATATTGACGGTATGGGCGCCAAACACGATCCGGTTACGCAATTCCAGATGACGCAGTTTGATCGGTGTGAAGACTGTCGGAAACGTCTCGCTCATTTCATCCTCCCGGGCAGATTTATTGTTGGTTGGAGTGTAAGGCAGTAAATTCATGAAACGGAAGGGAAAATAACTTGTTCTTGTTTAATTTAATTGCTGCCATGGTGGGCACGTTAGAGGAATAGAACGGGATACAGATAGACGAGAGGTAAAAGGATGGCCGGCTACTACATTGCAGAAATTGATGTTCATGATGATGATGCCTACGTCGAATACCGTGACCTGGCAACGGCGGCGATAGCGGCCCATGACGGCGAGTTCGTGGTGCGCGGTGGGGCATGGGAATCGCTTGAGGGCGATAAGCCACGCTCTCGCGTGATTGTGCTCCGCTTTTCAAGTGTTGAGGCGGCCCGGAACTGGTTCCATTCGCCGGAATACGAAAAAGCCCATGCCATCCGGACACGGGCGGCGACGTCGCGGAGTTTTATCGTTGAGGGGGATTAAATGGCAAACGGTATAGATCAGACAACTACGCAGGGCGGCTGCCTGTGTGGTGCTGTGCGGTTTGAAGCGCGCGCCGAACCCCTTTGGATTGCACACTGTCATTGCCATAGCTGCCGCCGCAATACGGGTAGCGCTGTCGCTACGTTCATTGGCTACCAGATGGATGATGTGCAGTGGACGGCGGGAGACCGTGCTTTTTATGAATCCTCACCCGGCGTGAAGCGGGGGTTTTGCGCCACCTGCGGTACGCCTATGAGTTACGAGGGTGATCGTGCCCCCGGTGAGATACACCTCTATATCTCAACCATGGACGAGCCGGATAAATTTCCGCCCCGTAATCATGTGTTCTTTGAGGAAAAGATTACGTGGTTCGATACGGCTGACGATACGCCGCGCTATCCACGGTCAGGCAGTGCGGGTGATCCGCCGGTAAACCCGTAACGATCTCTTATCGGGCTTTCTTGCGGCGTTCGCGCACCGGGCGGTCTTTGGCTGTAAGCGGGATCATTTTTTCCATCAGGTGAAATGAGTTCTGACAGGCCCGGTGCAGGTTCTTCTTGAAATCACCCGAGGCTGATGAACTCGACGAGTCCGACAGGGCACGGATCACGACAAACGGCAGACCGTTGAGGTAACAGGTGTGGCCAAAGGCGGCACCCTCCATTTCAGTCGCCAGCGCCGCAAACTCACGTTGTAACCAGCGCAGCATGGCTTTGTCCTGCACAAACCGGTCGCCCGAGGCCACGGTGCCGAGCATCAGGTTCGGTGCGTCTTTCTTGCCTTCAAAGGCGGCATCGAAGGCCGCGGTCGCCTTGGCGACCAGGTCAGGGGCGCATTCGATCAGACGATCCCGTCCGGGGGTTTCGCCATGGCGTCGGCCAAAGGCGGTCAGGTCCATGTCGTATTCGACCACATGGCTGGCGACGATGATGTCACCGGCCCGCATGTTGGGTAACAGGCCACCAGCCACGCCACTGAAAATCAATGCGCGGGGCTTAAACAGATCAATCATCATCTGGGTGCAGATGGTCGCATTTATCTTTCCGATGCCCGATTGCGCCAGCGCGATCTCGACGCCTTTGAATGTGCCGGTGACGACAGTGATCCCCGCGTGCACGGACTCTTTCTTTTTCTTCATCTGGCCCTGAAGAAGTTGAACCTCTTCATCCATAGCGCCAATGATGCCAAGCATGGGTCTCTCCTGTCATACAGAGGGAAAATTCCCTGTGATGATAAATCCTTACAGCATCCGGCTGAAAACAAGATGACAGGGGATTGTTACACCTGATCTGCGATCTTGCGTTCGCGGTAGAAAACGTACAGCCCGGAGGCAATGATGATGGCGATACCGACCCAGGTCATGGTGTCGGGAAAATCACCAAAGAACACCAGCCCAAGAATAACAGAGCTGATGATCTCCAGGTACTGGAACGGCGCAATCAACCCGGCGTCGATGCGTCGGATCGCCAGCATGATCAGCATGTGCCCGCCGGTCGCTATGCAGCCCAGCGCGAACAACAGCGCCCATTCGGTCAGGGTTGGCCAGACCGGGGTCAGGACGGCAATCCCGGCCCCGCCGCCAAAGAACAACGCCAGTGACAGGGTCAGGCAGCCAAATATCCCGGCATAGAACTGCATGGTGATGGCGCTGCCTTCGCGGACCAGCGAGCGTGACAGGATGATATAGACGGAAAACGCCAACGCCGCCCCCATGGGCAGCAGGGCGGTCAGGCCGAACACCTCATAACTGGGTCGGATGATAATCAGGGCACCGCAGAAACCAACAGAAATCGCCGCCAGCCTGCGCCAGCCGACCTTCTCGCCAAGGACAACGGCAGACAACAGGGTCAGGATAAAGGGCTCGACAAAAAAGATCGAGATGGCATCGGCCAGAGGTAGCTTGGCCAGCGAGGCGAAGAACATCAGCGTCGCGATGCCGATCAAAAATCCACGCGCCGCATGGGCCCATATTTTACGCCCGACCCATAAACCGCCATCGCGTATGACGAAGGGAAGCAGGATGATGATCTGGAAGAAAAAACGGCTCCACGCGATCTGGCCTGGTGCAATAGTGTCGGACAGGCCCTTGGCGATGGCATCAATGCCGGGCAGGATCAGCATGGCGCAGACCAGCATGATCATGCCGGTCTGTAGCTGCGACCGGTTGGCCGCCGACGGGTTGGTTTCTGACGTCATTCAACGCATGTAGCGGAGACACGCGCGCCGGGCAACAACTAGTTCCGGTTGCTCAGCAATCCCCGCGCAATGACGTGGCTCTGGATTTCAGCCGCGCCTTCAAAAATATTCAAGATACGCGCGTCGCACAGCACGCGGGAGATGGGGAATTCCAGCGCATAGCCGTTACCGCCGTGGACCTGCAGGGCGTTGTCAGCATTGGACCAGGCAACCCGGGCGGCGAGCAGTTTGGCCATGCCGGCCTCGATATCGCAGCGCCGGTCAGAATCCCGCTCACGACCGGCGAAGTAGGTCAGTTGTCGGGCCATCATGGTTTCCACTGCCATCCAGGCGATCTTGCCGGCGATGCGGGGGAATTTGTAGAGCGCTTTGCCGAACTGGATACGGTCTTTGGCGTATTTGTGGCCCAACTCCATGGCGTTCTGCGCCACGCCCACGGCGCGGGCCGCGGTCTGGATGCGGGCGGACTCGAACGTCGCCATGAGCTGCTTGAAGCCTTGGCCTTCGACTTCACCCAGCAGGTTTTCTGCCGGCACTTCGAAGTTTTCGAAGCGCAACTCGTACTCCTTCATGCCCCGGTAGCCGAGCACCTGAATTTCGCTGCCGCTCATGCCGTCTGCCGGGAAAGCATCGTCTGCCGTGCCACGGGGCTTTTCAGCCAGAAACATGGACAAGCCCTTGTAGCCCGCTTCATCGGAATTGGTGCGGGTCAACAGCGTCATCATGTCGGAGCGACTGGCATGGGTGATCCATGTCTTGTTGCCGGTGACCCGGTAGGTGTCTCCAGAATCAGAAGAGACACGGTCGGCGCGAGTCCTGAGCGATCCCAGGTCAGAGCCGGTGTTGGGTTCAGTAAACACCGCGGTGGGCAGGATTTCGCCGGTGGCTATTTTTGGAAGATATTTTTCTTTCTGGGCGTCCGTGCCACCCAGACGGATGAGCTCGGCTGCAATCTCAGACCGCGTGCCCAGCGAGCCGACGCCGATGTAGCCTCTGGACAGCTCTTCCGTCACTACGCACATGGCCGTCTTGGACATACCCAGCCCGCCCCATTCTTCCGGTACGGTCAGGCCGAAGACACCCAGTTCCGCCATCTGGTTAACGATCTCGATGGGGATTAACTCGTCTTTCAAATGCCACTCATGACAGTGGGGCACGACCTGTTCATCGGAAAAGCGCCTGAACTGGTCGCGGATCATGTCGAGCATTTCGTCGCCAAGGCCCAGCGCGCCGTAGTTGCCGTCTTCGAGCGAGTTCTCAATCTCGGCGGCCAGTGCCATGCGGGCGGCGGATGTATTGCCCTCGATCAGGGTTTTCACCGCGCCCCGGAAGAAGGCGTGCACTTCCTTTGACTCGATGCCCAGATCACGGGGCCGCACGATCTCGACCTGAGAAAGCGGGATGCCGCCATATAACTGCGCGCAGTATTCACCGAAACCCAGTTGCAGGATCAGCTGTTCGCGAGGGCCGAAGGAACCGGCGGCCTCCATGCGGGTGGCCCAGCCATGTAACTGGCGGAGCGCCTCCCCATAGGTCGCCATCCACGCAAAGCCGTGGGCGGCCAGTTGCTCGGTTTCCAGCTTGTCGCCGTCAACATGACCATCAACGACAACGCGGTCCGAGACATGACGCCTGGCCGCATCCAGCAGGCCGTCAGCATGTTGGACGGCTTCGGCGGTGAGGGAGAGCAGGTTATCGAGGACAACGGTGGTCATAAGCTTACCCTTCGATGCAGTCCTCGATGGTGCGGCGACCGGGTTTCTTGGCCTGGATCAATACCGCCATGTTGCCGGGCTTGTGCTCGTTGTTCATCATCTTCATGTGAGCGTTCGGGATATCGTCCCAAGAGAACACCTCTGACATGGAGGGATCAATGCGGCGTTCGATGACGAGCTGGTTGGCCTGTGACGCCTGCTTCAGGTTGGCGAAGTGGCTGCCCTGGATACGCTTCTGGCGCATCCACACAAAGCGCGCGTCCATAGTCAGGTTGAATCCCGTGGTGCCGGCACAGAACACGACCATGCCGCCACGCTTCACAATATTACAGCTGACCGGGAAGGTGGCTTCGCCGGGGTGTTCGAAGACGAAATCAACGTCGACGCCTTTGCCGGTGATGTCCCAGATGGCCTTGCCGAACTTGCGGGTCTCTTTCATGTAATCGTTGAAGCCTTCGCCGTTTACTTCCGGCAACTGGCCCCAACAGTCGAAGTTTTTGCGGTTGATGACGCCCTTGGCACCCAGAGACATCACGAAATCGCGCTTGGAGTCGTCCGAGATCACACCGATGGCGTTGGCGCCGGCCGTGGCGCAAAGCTGTACCGCCATGGCACCGAGGCCACCCGATGCGCCCCAGATCAGGACGTTGTGGCCGGGGCGCAGGATGTGCGGGCGATGGCCGAACAGCATGCGGTAAGCGGTGGCGAGGGTGAGCACGTAGCAGGCGCTCTCTTCCCAGGTCAGGTGCTTGGGACGCCGCATGCACTGCTGCGCCTGTACGCGGCAGAACTGGGCAAACGAGCCATCCGGTGTCTCGTAGCCCCATATGCGCTGGCTGGTGGAGAACATGGGATCGCCACCGTTGCATTCCTCGTCGTCGCCGTCGTCCTGGTTACAGTGGACCACCACCTCGTCGCCGACCTTGAAACGGGTGACCTTGGAGCCCACGGCCCACACGATGCCCGATGCATCGGAACCGGCGACGTGGTATTCTTCCTTGTGGACATCGAACACACTGATGGGTGTGCCGAGGGCTGCCCAGACGCCGTTGTAGTTGACGCCGGCGGCCATCACCATGATCAGCACTTCGTGGCTGTCCAGTTTCGGGGTCTCGACGACCTCGACCTGCATGGCCGTATCGGGATTGCCATGACGTTCCCGGCGGATCGCCCAGGCGTACATGTTTTTCGGCACATGGCCCAACGGGGGGATTTCACCCAGCTCGTACAGGTCTTTTGTGACCTGTCCCGGAAACAATTCGATGACTTCTGCTGCGTCGCTCATGGGTGTATTCCTTTTTCCCCGCAAAGATAACATTTGGTAAACGTCATGCTTTGCTTTTAAACTTCCCAAAATTATTTCGCAATGCACAATAACAAAAGAATATTCAAAAAAAACTTGCCTTGGCGTAATTTTATATCCAATTTCAATGGATTGGCGTAATTAAAATTTTTGTTCTGGTAGGATTGAGGGGACCAAATGGGTAGTGATTTCGCAGATGCAGGAGAAAATAGTGCGCTGCAGCGAGCCCGTGAACGCGACCGCCCGTGGATGTTTCGCACCTATTCCGGCCATTCCTCCGCCAAAGAATCCAATGCCTTATACCGAAGTAACCTGAGCAAGGGGCAGACCGGTCTTTCGGTTGCCTTCGATCTGCCGACGCAGACCGGTTACGATTCGGACCATCCCCTGGCCAAGGGCGAAGTCGGAAAAGTCGGTGTTCCCATTTGCCATCTGGGCGATATGGAGACCCTGTTCGACGGCATCCCGCTGGCTGAGATGAATACTTCCATGACCATCAATGCGCCTGCGGCGTGGTTGCTGGCACTTTATATCGCGGCGGCGGAAAAACAGGGAGCCGCCCGAACATCGCTTACCGGCACAGTACAGAACGATATCATCAAGGAATACCTGTCCCGCGGCACCTATATTTTCCCGCCGGGACCGAGCCTCAAGCTGATCGCGGATACGGTAGCGTTCACCTATCGGGAACTGCCCAAATGGAATCCGGTCAATGTGTGCTCTTACCATTTGCAGGAAGCCGGTGCGACGCCGGTACAGGAGCTGGCCTTTGCCCTGGCGACGGCGACGGCGGTACTCGATGCGGTAAAGCAATCAGGGCAAGTGCCGGACGCTGATTTCGCCACCGTGGTGGGGCGCATCAGTTTCTTCGTCAATGCGGGTATCCGCTTCGTTACCGAGATTTGCAAGATGCGGGCGTTTACCGAGTTGTGGGACGAGATCACCCGCGACCGCTACGGCATTAGCGACCCCAAGATGCGGCGCTTCCGATACGGTGTGCAGGTCAACTCCCTTGGCCTGACGGAACAGCAGCCGGAAAACAACGTCTATCGAATTTTGTTGGAAATGCTCGCCGTGACGCTGTCCAAGGGCGCGCGAGCGCGGGCTGTGCAGTTGCCGGCGTGGAACGAAGCGCTGGGCCTGCCAAGGCCGTGGGACCAACAGTGGTCGCTGCGATTGCAGCAGATCGTCGCCTACGAGACGGACCTGCTGGAATATGCCGATATCTTCGATGGTTCCCGTGCGATCGAGGAAAAAGTTGCGGCGCTTAAAGAAGAAGCGCTGGCCGAACTGGAAACCATCAACGCCATGGGCGGGGCGGTGGTAGCGGTCGAGCAGAGCTACATGAAACGCCGATTGGTGGAATCCAATGCCGAACGTCTGGCCGCCATCGAGCGCGGCGATCAGGTCGTGGTTGGCGTCAACAAATATACCGAAACCGAGGAAAGCCCGCTGACCGCAGGGGACGGCAACTTCCTCGCCATCGATCCAAAAGTCGAGGCGGAACAGATTGCCCGGTTGCAGGCGTGGCGGGATGGCCGGGACCAGGCGGCCGTGGATGCGGCGCTGGCGGAACTTGGCACCGCGGCGAGAGACGGACTTAACGTGATGGAGCCCTCCATCCGGTGTGCCCACGCCGGCGTCACCACGGGAGAATGGGCGCAGGTGCTACGCGACATCTACGGCGAATACCGTGCGCCTACGGGGATTCAGGGTGCCGCCGCAGCATCGGTCTCGGATATTGAAATCGCCCGTGAGCGTGTCGGTGCCGCGTCGGACAAACTGGGCCGTCGCCTCAAGATACTGGTCGGCAAGCCCGGTCTGGACGGGCATTCCAATGGCGCCGAGCAGATTGCTGTGCGCGCCCGTGATGCAGGGATGGAAGTCGTCTATGAGGGCATTCGCCTGACGCCGGCGGAAATTGTCGAGGCGGCGCTTCAGGAGAACGTCCACGTCATCGGGCTCTCTATCCTGTCGGGCTCTCACGTGCCGCTGGTTACCGAGGTGTTGGAGCGTATGGCAGCCAAAGGACTGGATGATGTGCCGCTGGTCGTCGGCGGCATTATCCCGCCGGAAGACGCCGAGACGCTGCTGAAGGCAGGGGTGGCGCGGGTCTATACCCCGAAGAACTTCGATCTTAACGAGATTATGCACGACATCGCCGGAATTGCGGAAGCGGTCGCCTAGCCTTGTTTGCGGAGGATGAGCGTATAGCTCATGGGAAAACCATCGATCTGCTTTTCCACATTCCACCAGGTATTCGAAATGTGCTGGGGGCGTTCCTCGAAATGCTCAACCGCCATGCCGGTTTGAAGCCCCGCCATGATGACCTCTGCCATGGTATGCAGAAAAGACGTAGCGGGTTTGGCGTCATAGGTTTCGCCGCTGTAGTAATCAAGGCCGCCTGTTTCCACATATGGGTTCTTGTCGAAATAGGATAATTCGAACTCAACCGGGTCATCCGGATCGCCCGGCTTCATCATCTCGAGTATGGGGTGGTGCTCGTGGATAAACAGCACGCCGCCGGGGCGCAGCAGGTTTCCGAGAATATCGAAGAACGCCTGCAAATCGGGCATCCAGCTGATCACCCCGATGGTGATGACAACCACATCAAAACAGCCCTGATGGGCGGGATCCATATCATAGATGTTGGTGCAGACAAATTCACAATCCGCCTGTGCTGCCTCCGCCAGTTCCCGGGCTTGATCGACAAAGCCTTGAGCGCCATCAAAGCCGACACACCGCGCGGCCCCCATACGCTTGACGCAGATCAGCTCGCGACCATTGTTGCAACAGACTTGAGCAACATCCTTGCCCTCAATTCCGATGGCCTTGAGGCGAACGACCTCGATATCCTCGAGAAGGGAAAAAGCCGGATCACGAAAAGAGGCGACAAGGTTTTCCTGATTCTGCGCGGCATGGCGCGATGCCGCCTCTTCCCAAGCCTCCCGGTTTGCTTCGGTAACGACCTTTGTATCCATTTCGCGATCCCCAGCTAAAGTCCACATGCGGAGGCAGCATATGACATTAAGGGGGGGTGATTCTAGGGTTGTTTTTTTATAAAATTAAAGTATTTTCTATATATAAATTAATTTCTTTATTAAAAAGATATTATCATGAGCGAAAATCAGGTTCCGGGCTGGAAAGAGTTATTAGGCAAGCAGCATGCCGCCCAACTGGCTCTCTTGTGTGTTGGTGTCTGGCTACATGCAGCCGATAGCCTGATGGTATCGACCATCATGCCTGACATTATCGCCGATATTGGTGGCGCGAGGTTTATTGCATGGACATTCGCGCTGTACGAGATCGGATCAATCATCGCCGGTGCTGCGTGTGCCTTGCTAAGCCTTCGTTATGGACTCCGCACCACCATGACAAGCGCTGCCCTGTTGTACATGACGGGATGCCTGATCAGCGCCATAGCGCCGGAAATGATCATCTTGTTGGTTGGCCGTGTATTACAGGGGCTTGGCGGCGGCGGATTGGTTGCGCTTTCACTGGTTGCTGCAAACCGGTTGTTTTCCCGAGCCCTGTTACCCCGTGCCATGGCGGCAATATCCATGATCTGGGGCATTTCTGCCTTCAGCGGTCCCCTCGTCGGGGGCATTTTTTCTGAATTCGAGCTTTGGCGGGGCAGTTTTTTGTTCTTTGCCATACAGGCATTGGCACTCGCCATTATGATTCTTTTCGTGTTGCGAAACGAAACAAAGCAGGCTCTGGGACATTCTTCCGGCAACATTCCTGCCCTTCGTTTATGCCTGCTGTCATCGGGGATTATTTCGATTGCCTCTGCCGGGATTAATGTTTCTCTGGTGTGGTCGCCGATCTGCATCGTTCTTGGTCTTGGTATGGTTTCCCTGTTTTTATACAGGGACGGGAAAAGTGACGCCAATCGTCTGTTACCGCATCATCCTTTCAGTCTTAGGCATGGCGTTGGGGCTGCTCTGACAATGGTATTTTGTTTTACCGTATCATCCATAGCCTTCAGTATTTATGGTCCCCTGTTAATGGTCACAATTTACGGATCATCGGCTCTGGAGGCCGGGATTATTCTCGCGCTTTCATCCATAGGCTGGACCGTTTTCGCCATAGCAGCATCCGGGTCGGCAGAAAAAAACGATACCAAATTTATTGGGATCGGGATGTGTGTCCTGAGCTTTAGCATCATTGGATTCATGATCGCTATTCCACATGGATTTTTGAGTCTGATTGCGTGTTTTGCGTTCCTCGAAGGTGCGGGCTTCGGTATGGCATGGGCGTTTATTCTGAGGCGCTTGACGGTCATTGCGGGCCACGATGAAAAGGATCGTGTTGCTTCCGCCTTACCGACTGTGCAACGCGCCGGATACGCCTTTGGTGCGGCATACCTGGGCATTGTTGCCAATGCGGTTGGCTTTGGAGATACTGTTGATGCCGAAACTGCCCGGAGCGTCGGTTTCTGGTTGTTTGCCATGGTGCTCCCCATTGCGGGGATGGGCCTTTATGCGGCATGGATTTTTATCCGCTCTCCGGTGACCGGCGGCAATTTCCGGAATGCCGACTGATAACGAGGCATTGGTTCATCCGGTAAATATACGCTATGGTATCGGTTGATTTAGAGGACAGGGCCATGGCCGTTATCAACCTGACACACGATGCGCTGGAAAATTTCGATGCAAACCCCGCGCATTCGCATACGCTGCCGGGATATTATTACTATGACCCGGATATTTATGCGCGTGAGTTACCGGCGATCTTCTATCGATCGTGGCTGTATGGTGGACATGTGAGCATGTTGGCCGAGCCCGGCGACTATATGGTCCGCGATATTGGCGACCAAAGCGTCATTATCCTCTGCGACCGTGACGGGGCATTGCAGGGCTATCACAATGTCTGCCAGCATCGTGCCCACCGACTGCTGGAAGGCGAGGGGCGGGTCAGGACTCTGATCTCGTGCCCTTATCATGCCTGGTCCTATGACTTTTCGGGGGAATTGAAACGCATCCCGAATGAGGAGGAAACAGCCGGGTTCGATAAGAGCGTCATGTGCCTCAAGCCTGTGCAGGTCGAACAGTTCCTGGGATTTGTGTTTTTCAATCTGGACGAATCAGCTGAATCCCTCGCATCACAAACTGGCAATATGGAACAGGAATTTCGATCCTTCTGTCCCAATCCTGAGGGCCTCAAGCGTGGCTACACCAAGACCTATGATGTGAAGGCCAACTGGAAGAACGTGATCGAGAATTATTCCGAATGCTATCACTGTCCGCCTGCGCACCCGACCCTGGCGCAGAATGCACTGGATATGACCGATTACCGCATTGAAGTGCACAAAGCCTATCACCACCACAATTCCGGCAACCGGGGCGAAATGCAGGGCTATGAATTCGATACGGGCGCCGCACCGCGCGCGGCAGAGTTCGGTGGCTGGTACGTCTACCCCGGCGTGTCTTTCGAATTCTATCCCGGTGGCAAGTTGACCGTGTTCCACAATGTTCCTGCGGCACCTGAGGAAACCACGCAAAATATCGAGTGGTATTTCGTGGGTGATGCGCCGACGGATGAGGAACAGGCCATCATTGATTTTGTCGATGTGGTCCGACGAGAAGATTTCCCGCTGGTGGAAAGTGTGCAACGGGGTTTGCATTCACAGGGTTATCATCAGGGCCGCTTTGTGGTGGATAAGGACCACACTTATATCAGCGAGCACGCTGTGCATGATCTGCAATACAAAGTGTTAAAAGCATTGGGCGAGGCTGAGTGATGGGGTGCTTGGAGGGGCGTGTCGCCATCATTACCGGCGGCAGTCGGGGGCTGGGTCGCGCAACGGTGGACCGATTTGCCCGTGAAGGCGCGCATGTGATTACCGGCAGCACCCGCGAGGTGGATCAACCCTTCGGCACATCGATTACGTGGCAACATCTGGATATGCGTGATCAGGGAAGCATCAAAGCTTTGCTCCAGCGTGCCATGGATGATCATGGACGTCTGGATGTGCTGGTAAACAATGCCGGCATCGAGATCGAGGAAACAACAGAGCACTCATCCGACGATGACTGGCAACGCATGAGCGATATCAACATGCGAGGCGTGTTCGAGGCGACGCGAGCGGCCATCCCCCTGATGCGGGCGGGTGGTGGCGGGGCCATTGTCAATCTGGGCTCTATCAGCGCCTTCGTTTCCGATCCAAATCTGGCGCTCTACAATGCATCGAAGGCCTGGGTTGTTAGCTTTACCCGCTCGGTCGCCGTGGATCACGGCAAGGACGGTATTCGCTGTAATGCTGTGTGTCCGGGATGGATCATGACAGACATGCTGATGCAGACTTTTGGACAGGCGAAAGATGTGAATGCCGCTATTCAGGATGCCGTATCCAGGCATCCGCTGGGGCGATTGGGTGATCCGCAAGATATCGCCAATGCGGTGCTATGGCTGGCTTCCGATGAGGCTTCGTTTGTCTCGGGGACAACGTTAACGGTGGATGGGGCGCTGACAGCCGGTGCGCCCGTGGATCCGGGAAGTCACGAATAAGAGCCTGCGGTTTCAGGTATCAGGCTTTCCAACCCGGCTTATAAACGGCGATTGGTTTTTCACTGGCATAGAGCTCAGCATCCGGGTTTTCAATTCTCGGTTTCATGATATCTGTCAGGTAATGGACGATACCGCCCTGGAATTCCGGTTTGATCAGTGCCCAGGTCACAGAGAGACCGCCTTGGCTATGATGGGACTCGATCTCGGGGTCATCGATTTTAGCCTCTAGCGTTTCAGCCAGATCTTTCGTTGCACCCACGTATAGCCACTGGGGTTTTGTGCCGCCTTTCCAGATGACATAAACACCTGAAAGGCCTTTCAGACTCTCGGTAACGGCGTCAACAAACATCAGATTATGAAAACGGCCACTTTGGTTTCGAGCCCACTGTATATCAGCGGTCGCGCCGATCTCGTCAGATGCTGTGTCGTTTTTTTGGCCAAACAGACTGCTCATAGCACAGATTGCTCCAAAATTAGAAACGGGTGTCAGGCACCAATATTATGCAACGCAGACGAGTTCCCATACTCATCGTCCATATCCCCGTATTCATTCCTATAATGGCTATATCATGGATAGATTAAAATTATATGACATTATTTCCGTCTGATCAGCCCGCCTTACCGCCCGGCTAACCGGCACGGCGCAGCAGACGCCCGGGGTGATTGCCAGTGGGTGCATCGTTCAGCCAAATCCACTGGCCGTTGCTCATGACACGGGAAATGCCCTCAGCGGATTGGGTGGGATCATCAAACGTCGCCCGGTCACGGATGGTATCGGGGTCAAAAATCACCAGATCAGCATACGCGCCGGTTCGCACGATGCCTCGGTCAGTCAATCCAAAGACACGGGCTGGAACACCCGTCATACGGTTGATTGCCTGTTCAAGAGTCAGAACATTCTGGTCGCGTACATACCGACCCAAGACCCTCGGGAACGTTCCCCATAGGCGAGGATGGGGCCGTTCATCATGGGGCAAACCGTCGGAGCCGATCATGGTGTCGGGATAGGCCATGACCCGTTTCAGGTCTTCTTCGTCCATCTGGAAATAGATCGCTCCGGCAGGGTTCAACCGGTCACACGCTTCTTCGTGCCCTATGCCCCATTCGTTTGCGATGTCGGAGAGATCCCGTCCCGCCATGCCGGGGTGCGGGGTGCTCCATGTCACCATGACGCGCTCGGCGCGGTTCAAAAACTCTTTCAGCAATACAGTCGAGCTGGCGATATAGGGATAGACATCCAGATCCATGGTCATGCGTTCGCGAGCGGCGCTGATGCGCAACAGGGTTTCGCGCGTCCGGCCATAATTTTGCTGGCCGCAGACCTTGTGATGGGAAATCACCGATGGAATGGACGCGGCGCATCCAATGCTGACGGTTTCATCAATGGCGTCGAGAACATCATCTTCCTCATCGCGCATGTGCGTGGTGTGCATCCCGCCGTATTGCGCAGCGACTTTTGCCAGTTGAATGACTTCATCCGTAGGCGCGGCGCTGGCCGTTGGATAGGCCAGCCCGGTGGACAGTCCGGCAAATCCGGCTTTGAGCGCATCCTCCAGCAACCGTATCATGCGGTCGATCTCTGTCGTGGTCGCCGGGCTTGACAGATCATCCATGACGGAGGCGCGCAGGGAAGAATGTCCGCACAGCAACACGGCATTGGTCGCGGCGGGGGTATCGCTCAGTGCTGCGGTGTAATCTTCTGCTCGGGCGAAACGATACCAATCCTTACCTCCAAGTAGGTTCATGGGTGGCGGAGGATCATTTTCCCCCGTATAGGGTGCCAGGCTGACACCACAGTTTCCGGTCACGACCGTGGTAACACCCTGACTGACTTTTGGTGTCATGGCCGGTGTTTCTAGCAGCATCCGGTCATCGTGGGTGTGAACGTCAATAAAACCGGGAGCGATGACATTGCCGGAAGCGTCGATGGTCTCCACGGTATCCAGCTCGACGAGATCGCCCAGGGCGACAATACGGTCATCAATGATGCCAATATCGGCCCGCACGGCATCGGCCCCAGTACCGTCAACGACTATGCCGTTCCTGATCAGGATATCGAGCCGGTCAATGGGGGGCGGGGCGGTCATGCGTCTTGCCCCAGAATCTGTTCAACAAGGGTAGCCCAGTAACTGGCACCGATGGGTAGGATATCATCGTTAAAGTCATATTCCGGGTGATGCAGAGGGTGGATGCAATTCGCATCACCTTGCCCGATAAGGATATAGGCACCGGTTTTTTCCTGCAGCATGAAAGCGAAGTCCTCGCTGCCCATGATGGGCGAGGTGTTCGGATCCACGTTATCGGCTCCCATGACAGTTGTCGCGGCGCGCACGGCCAGTTCTGTTGCCGCCGGGTCATTGAGCAGAACCGGATAACCGTCATGATAGTTAATGTCGACTGTCGCTCCATGGGCTTCTGCGATGTGGGTGCAAATTTCCGTTAACCGCTTTCGGATCAGTTGGCGCGTTACTTCATCGACGGACCGGAGCGAGGCCTCCAATTCGGCTGTTCCCGGAATAACATTGCCAGCTGACCCCGAATGGAACTGGGTTACGCTGACGACGGCGGGGTTAACCGGATTGATATTGCGGCTGACGATGGTTTGCAGTGCCGCGTGCATCTGAACACCGATGGCAATCGGATCGATGGTCAGGTGCGGCCATGCGGCGTGGCCACCTTCGCCTGTTATGGTGATGATGGCTGAATCGGCCGCCGCCATCAGTCCGCCGGGACAGATCGCAAACTTACCTTTCGGGACTCCGGTATAATTGTGCATGCCGAACACCTGATCGCAGGGGAACTGCTCAAAAAGACCTTCGTCCATCATGATTTTTGCGCCACCATAGTTTTCTTCGGCGGGCTGGAAAATGAAATTGACGGTGCCGTTGAAACTCTGTGTCTCCGCCAGATAACGTGCAGCCCCCAACAACATGGTGGTATGGCCGTCATGGCCGCAAGCGTGCATCCGTCCTTCGTGGATGGAACTGTAGGGAAGGCCCGTCTCCTCATCCATGGGCAGGGCGTCAAGATCGGCGCGCAAGCCGATGGACCGCCCTGTATTTGAGCCGTTTTCTCCCCGAAGCACACCGATGACACCCGTTTTGGCGAGTCCCGTATGGGTTTCAATGCCCCATTCCTGTAGCTTCGCCGCGACGATGGCGCTGGTGCGTTCTTCTTCAAGGCCCAGTTCCGGATGGGTATGGATATCCTGACGCCACGCCTGCATGTCGCTCTGAAAATCTGAAATTCTGGAGATAACGGACATCTCGTTTCCTTGGCAGTTAAATTGTCAGCTTAATTCAATAGGAGCTGTCGCGTCCTGTAACCACTGGGCGGTTTCGCTATCCAGCCCTGATAGTTGATTGTTGCGAACCCAGCTATGGTAATCGTTCAACCAGTCGACTTCCTTTCGCTCCATCAGGTCGGTCACAATCAGTCGTCGGTCAATGGGGGCTTGGGTCAGGGTTTCAAAGCCCAGTGACGGGCCCTGTTGATCGGTTTCAATCACGGCGACAAGGTTCTCTATCCGGATGCCGTAGGCACCAGTTTTGTAGTACCCGGGTTCATTGGAGACGATCATGCCGGGGACCAGCGCGACGGTGCTGGCGGTTTTCGAAATTCGGTGCGGACCTTCATGAACGTTGAGGTAACTGCCGACGCCATGGCCGGTGCCGTGATCATAATCGAGGCCCGCATCCCAAAGGGGGCGACGAGCGAACGGGTCGAGTTGCGATCCCGTGGTCCCAATGGGAAAGCGTGCCGTGGCAATGGCGATGTGGCCGCGCAGGACACGCGTGAAGTTTTCACACATTTCATCGCTGGGCTTTCCAATGGCGATGGTTCGGGTCACATCGGTGGTGCCATCCGGATATTGCCCTCCAGAATCAAGCAGGAACAACGATTCCGGTTCAAGCACTCGATTGCTTTCGGGCGTTACACGGTAATGGACGATGGCGCCATTCGGCCCCGCGCCTGCAATCGTTGTAAAGCTGAGTCCACGCAGTTCCGGGCTTTTTCCCCGACATGTCTCCAGATAGTCGGAAGCCTCGATTTCCGTCAGATTGCCACCTTCGGCGGCGTGATCCAGCCATGCCAGAAATGAGATCAATGCTTTGCCATCGCGGTGGTGTGCGGTGCGCATGCCTTCCAGTTCGGTCTCATTCTTGATTGCCTTGGGCAACAGACAGGGGTCTTGTCCCACGGCGATCTTTGCACCAGCTTGGCGAAGGCGTTCGGCGATCCATTCCGGGTCTGCATCACCGCTCAGGCGAACCCGAGCCTTGTTTTCTCCCAGGGCATCGAGAATACCCCTCAGTTGTTCTGGATCACGACGCGATACGTCCGGGCCCAGATGCTGCTCAAGGCCGCTAACAGGTTTTTTAGGATCAACGAACCAGTCAACGCGACCATCATTATGCAGGATGGCAAACGACAGCGGTTGCGGTGCATAGGGCAGGTCGCTACCCCGGATATTCAACAACCATGCAATGGAGTCAGGCGCTGACAACAGGACGGCATCCTGGTTCTGATTTTTAAGGACCCCGGCAATATCATTGCGCTTGTCGTGGGATGATTTTCCCGCAAATTCAAGACCATGAGCGACAATCTCCCCCTGCGGTGGTTCGGGTTGATCATCCCAGATCGCATCAATCGGGTTGGTATCTACAGGAATCAGGCTGCCGCCTGCCTGTTCGGCGGCCTTACGGTACCGGTTGACCTGATTTGGGGTGGTCAGCCAGGGATCAAACCCTATGGTTTGCCCGGTGCCCAGTTCATCCTTGATCCAGTCTGTTGCAGGCTCTGATCCCAGGTGGCGGAAAGTAAACAGGTTCTCCGGCACCTCGTCCCTGACCTGGAGGGTGTAGCGGCCATCAATGAAAATAGCCGCCCGGTCAGCCAGAACAACGGCGAGTCCGGCCGAGCCTGTGAATCCCGTCAGCCATGTCAGGCGCTCTGCGGATGGGGGAACGTATTCGCCCTGATGCTCATCGGCGCGGGGGATAATAAAACCATCCAGACCACGGCTTTTTATCTCCCGACGCAGCGCTTCTGTCCGGCGGGCAGTTTCGGCGAAAGAAGGGGTGTCCGCTTCGGTTAAATCCGGGGTCAAATCTGGTGACGACATGAATGTTCGGGGCTCTATGTTGATCGTGCATGTGGATGCTCATATGAAAGCTATGGGTGATGCGCCAACGGCGCAATCTCTTTCCTAAATATGGCGTAAAATCACGCGGAAAGAGGTATGCAACTAACGCATTGCTGCGGTGCAACAACAACGCTTTTCCTTCGCAATCAACGCTCCTACATTCCCTTCAAGCAGACGGTATTTGGGTGTGAGGAGTGCATCTGACATCCGTCTTTTATTAATTTCTCTTGGTAGAGGAGCACAGAAAATGATGGATGTTTATTCAGACACCCGCCAGTTGTCGCTGTATGCCGAGGACATGATTCAGCGTCAGATTGGTCCCAAGACCTTTATTGCTGATTCGGCCCCCGAGTTCAGCACCCTGATCAGTCGTTTATTCGGCACTGTTATCGATGGTGTTCGCGGCTGGAATCGTCGCCGCATGATCGAAACGGAACTGTATGCACTGAGTGCGCACCTGCTTGATGATATTGGTGTTGCCCGTGGTGATATTTCGGCAATTGCTCGTAAATGGGCCGACACTGAAGTCAATCGACTTCGTGACGAACGTCGGATCATCAAAGCGGTTAAAGCGGCTAATGTTGCATCGTTTGTTCCCGCGACGGCAGCGCCGGTTAACTCTGCTGTTGTAGCAAATGACGATAGGCAGAGTATCGCTGCGTAACGCACGATCCCATAGGACCGGTTTCCTCCCTCCCTGTTTCCGATCTCTGTGAAAGCCTGTCAAAAAAACGGCGGTCCATATTATTATGGGCCGCCGTTCTTTTTTATTCTTTCTGCTCGTGATCGTTCCCCTACGGGGATTGCGATCAGGTCAGTCTGCAGCGTTATAGCCCAGAGATTTCATGCATCTGGCAAACAGCACCCGTGATTGTTTTTCCAGGTCCTCGCGGGCAAACATGCTGTCGATGCTTTGGGCATCATCAAATGCCTCATCCGTTGCGTATTGACTGTTTTCGTTTGCATCACGCTCCGCTTTACGCCGGGCTTCCCATTTACATTGAGCGGCATCGACACCCCATTCCTCGGCAGGAATTTCCGTGTGAACCCATCTGGTTTCTGAGGTCACACACCCCGATAGCAATGTCGCGCCCATAAACAGGACAATCGTGTAGGGGGTTATGATGGTCGGAAACAGTTTCCAGCGGGACATGAAGAATGATCCTGAAAAGGCATGGTTTTGAACAATAGGCACGATCATAGCACCCACGGCGATAAACCCCAAACGTCAGTGATGGTAATATTTCGGCTAGGGGCCAAAAAAAAGCTGCTAATCAGGGTGAAAAAAGTGATAGCGTGCATTTGGTATACTTTATGCCACTAACAAAAACACCAAACATCACACACTGAAACAGGGAGAATGTTTCCATGAAAAAAATAATGTTACTTGTCGTTGTAACCCTCTTCGTCTTTGGCGTTCAGGCCCCTGCATCGGCTGATGGTCACGAAACCAAAATCCAGAAGTATGTTGAATCGACTATCCGTTCGTGGCTCGGCAGCAAGGAAATCCTGAGCGCTGTTCACCAGCAAAACCTTAACCATATGGGCCTGACGGACAAGGATATAAGTGTCCTGGACCTGCGTTGGCGGGCGGAAAAGTTGATTGGCGGAGGTGATCTCATCAGCAGCAAGATGAACAATGAACTGTCCGCCTTCCTGCGCGGTATCAAAGCCGCATCCGGTGGGGTTATCACTGAAATTTTTATCATGGATAATAAAGGCCTGAATGTCGCTCAGACAAATGGCACCGGTGATTATATGCAGGGTGACGAGGCCAAGTGGAAAAAGACCTTCCTTGTTAAAGCCGGAAGCGTCTTCATTGATGCCGTGGAAGAAGAAGACGGTATCAATATTTCACAGACCAGCCTGACGGTTGCCCGTTCCAACGGCTACAAGCTTGGTGCTGTTACCATCGGCATCAACGTTGATGCGCTGAAATAATCAAATAAGAAATTGTGCCACCGGACCGGGAATGACCTGACAGGTTGCTCCTGTCCGGTGGCAACAATCAGAAAATATCTGCGTACTGATCGCGAATGGCCGTAACCTTGTCCATGTTCCAGAGGAATCATTTCAACGGGACGTGATAATTCTTTTGCCAGATGCGTCGCTGTTGGTGCCCACTCTTTGCGGGCTTTCTCAATGCCGTGATGGGCAAGAACGGCAATGCGAATTGGCGCGGGCTCCGTTGCAAAAGCATTCCCGGCGGCGTTGGCCGTCTCCGTTCGTCCCATTGCCAGCACAACAATCGATGCGAAGAGTATGGCTATGGCCTAGCGATGGCGGGCTGTGCCGTTGATCATCATCATGGCGTGTCGTGTTTCCCCGGTGATTCTTTGCATTTTATTTTATGTTGTTGAAAAACCAAGCCTGAATACTCAACTAAAATAGCAAGGTATTCTTATCGTATGCTGGCGCCGGCCCTGTGTCGGCATTAAGAATTGTTAAGATGAGAGGGGCGTTCGATTAAAAATGACGCTTACGCGGTGCATCCTCGTTATTGATGACGAGGAAATATTTCTGAAGACCATTGAAAATGCCCTGCTTTATGATGGGCATCAGGTGGTTCTGGCTGACACGGCGACTAAGGGCCTGCAGGCTCTGGAAAACGGCGGCATTGACCTGATCATCCTTGATCTGAACCTGCCCGATATCAATGGTATCGAGATGGCGCGCTGGGTTCGGGCTGAAAGTGATGTGCCGATCCTGATGTTGACGGGCGTGGCTGCTGTCGGATCTCGGGTGCGAGCGCTGGATGCAGGTGCCGATGATTATCTGATCAAGCCATTTGACCCCAATGAGCTTAACGCCCGGGTGCGAAGCCTGTTGCGGCGTTTCGACATGGGTTCTCAGACAGATAAAGAGGTCGCATTAAGTCATGGCGACTGGCGGCAAATGGTTGCCGATGCTTGCCTCGTTTCGGCAGACGGGACACGGACGCCCTTGACCGAGAGGGAAGTGATGGTCCTGGCAACCTTGATGCGTCGTCCGGGCACCATCATTACGCGGGATGAGCTGACCCACCCGGCTGCGGGGCGTGAATGGCAGAGCATTGATCGCAGCCTGGATGTCCATATTTCTCATCTTCGCAAGAAGATCGGGGCGATCACGCCGGGCAAACCATCGCCGATCAGGACAATCCGCAGCCGTGGGTTTATCTATGATCCGGACGCGCTCTAACTTTCTGGTAACAGGCAGGCCTTCACAAGCGCGACAACGTCAGGCGAATCCCATTCGGCTTCACCGATAACGGCGGCAATCTCGTTGCCATCTGCATCGACCAGCAGGGTCGTCGGAAGACCTGTAACCTCGGCCGCTTTCACCAGGGCCATCTTGCGATCAATCAGGACGTCCAGATTGGTGATGCCATTGGCTTCATAGAACTTGAGCGCCATTGTCGCACCATCCCGATCTTCGTTGATGGCCAGAACGTCAATGCCGCTATCATCCAGGATTGCCTTCAGGCGGTCCAGCGACGGCATCTCGGCGACACAAGGTGGACACCACGTCGCCCAGAAGTTTATGACAAGTGCCGTTCCCTTGTAGTCGGACATCCGGACCTCGCCACCGTTGCGATCATAGAACGACGTATTCTCGACCGGTACAGGGGGATTTTTTTTAACAAAGTTGTTGATTCCGGATTCAATGGCACCTTGACTTGTACAGGATGGTTGTTCTGCGCTTGCAAGTGGCGGCGTAATGGCCACAATTCCCGCGAAAATGAGGGATGTTGTCCGCACAAATGACAGATTGAAGGTGAATTTGCGATATGCACGTTGTATCAGTAATGACATCAATAAGGTGGACCCGTTAATTCATGTGGCAGGACGGATGAAGCGTTTTGATTGTAGACTATATAGGCCAATTATAGGCTAGGAACAGGCCAGAGACGGGTCAGAGACAGGAAAGTGGTATGTCAGATAAGATCAATAAATCGAGATCCGATACCAGCACCATCTGGGGTGGCCGGTTTGCCGCCGGTCCGGATGCACTGATGGAGGCGATCAATGCGTCCATAGGTTTCGATAAACGGCTGTATGCACAAGACATCCGGGGATCGAAGGCCCATGCCGCGATGCTTGCGGTCAGCGGTATTATTGATCCGAAAGACGAAGCACAAATTCAGCAGGGGCTGGATACCATTCTTGAAGAAATCGAGACGGACGCCTTCACTTTCAAGGCATCGTTGGAAGACATTCACATGAATGTTGAATCCAGACTGGTGGAATTGATTGGTGATGCCGCCGGCAGGTTGCACACGGCGCGCTCTCGCAATGATCAGGTGGCGACCGATTTTAAACTCTGGGTTCGCGATGCTATTGATGACCTTGATTCGGAACTGCAACGCCTGCAAGCCGTCATGATCGATATGGCCGAGGCTCACGCAACAACCATCATGCCCGGCTTTACGCATTTGCAAACGGCCCAGCCGGTGACCTTCGGACACCATTTGCTGGCTTATGTGGAAATGTTCGGTCGTGACCGGGGACGCTTCAGGGACTGTCGCAAACGCCTGAATGAATGCCCGTTGGGCGCCGCCGCATTGGCCGGCACCTCATTTCCCATTGACCGGAACATGACAGCGGCTTCGCTTGGCTTTGATGGCCCCATGCGGAATTCGCTTGATGCTGTTTCGGATCGGGATTTTGCCCTGGAGTTCCTCTCTACGGCTTCGGTTGCGGGTATGCATTTGTCGCGTATTGCAGAAGAAATCGTGATCTGGACGTCTGAACCGTTCCGGTTCATCCGGTTGTCGGACGGCTTCTCTTCCGGCAGTTCCATCATGCCGCAAAAGCGTAATCCGGATGCTGCCGAACTGGTGCGTGCCAAGGCAGGCCGCATCATTGGTGCGCTGAACACCCTGTTGATCGTCATGAAGGGGCTGCCGCTGGCCTATGGCAAGGACATGCAGGAAGACAAGGAACCGGTGTTTGATGCCGCTGAAACCCTGGGCTTGTGCGTGGCCGCCATGCGCGGCATGCTGGAAGGTGCAGAGGCTCGTACCGATGCAATGCTGGCCGCCGCCAGCAGTGGTTTTACGACGGCAACTGATCTGGCAGACTGGCTGGTGCGGGTGCTCGATATGCCGTTCCGCAAGGCGCACCATGTCACCGGGGAACTGGTGAAAATGGCAGAAGACAGGGGCGTGGGTCTGGAAGATTTGCCGCTGGCGGATATGCAGGACGTCGAGGCTGGTATAAGGCCTGAGATTTTTGATGTCCTGGGGGTTGAGAATTCTGTCGCCAGCCGTCGTAGTTTCGGCGGTACGGCACCAGACAATGTCCGTTCGGCGGTCAAGGATGCCCGGGACCGTTACCTTGAAGGAATGAATGATGGTTGATAGTCGTGGTTTACTAAAGATATGCCTGACACTGGGGTTGGTTATTGTGCTGGCATCGGGGCTGACGGCGTGTGGTCGGAAAGGTGGCATGGAAACACCTGAAGGCTCCACCTACCCAAAGACATACCCGACTGAATGATATTTTTTCTAGGCCTGATTTGAATTTCGGAAATACAGATGGATCATTTTACCTACAAAGACGGTGAGTTGTTTGTCGAGGACGTGGCCCTCCGGGCCATTGCAGCCCAGGTGGGGACGCCGTTTTATTGTTATTCGACGGCAACCATGATCCGGCATTTTCAGGTTTTCCGCGACTCTCTGGACGGTTTGGACGTCATGGTCTGTTATGCCATGAAGGCAAACGGCAACATGGCGGTGCTCAGGACCTTGGCGGAACAGGGTGCCGGTGCCGACGTCGTCTCGGGTGGCGAGTTGGAGCGTGCTCTGGCGGCAGGTGTTCCGGCATCGAAGATTGTTTTTTCAGGCGTCGGCAAAACCGATGCGGAGATGGCGGCCGCCATTGATGCCGGTATCATGCAGATCAATATTGAATCCGAGCCGGAACTGGTGGCGCTCAGCGCTGTTGCCGTTGCCCGGGGCAAGGATGTAGACGTTTCCGTTCGTGTCAATCCCGATGTGGATGCCCGGACCCATGAAAAGATCACAACGGGCAAGAGCGAAAACAAGTTCGGCATTGATATTGCCGCCTCCCGCGAGGTCTGCGCCCGTGCCGCCAAACTGCCGGGAATCCGTATCGTCGGCGTGGCCATGCATATCGGCTCGCAATTGCGGGATCTGGAACCCTACCGGGCTGCTTACGGCAGCGGCGTATCACTGATCCACCAGTTGCGGGAAGACGGTCATGCCATTGACCGCATTGATTTGGGCGGTGGTCTGGGTATTCCGTATTTCGAGGAAGGAGATAGTGACAGTTTGCCGTCTCCGGCGGAATACGGCGCCATGGTCAGGGACGTTATCGGTGATCTGGATTGCCGGGTGATTGTCGAACCGGGCCGGGTCATCATGGGTAATGCCGGGGTTCTGGTGTCGCAGGTTATCTTCGTAAAAGAAGGCCCGACCCGGCGTTTCCTGATTATCGATGCCGCCATGAACGATCTGATGCGTCCGTCGCTTTACAGTGCCCACCACGCTATTGACCCGGTCCGCCAACCGGACCCGGGCGCTGCCTATGGAGCCATTGATGTGGTCGGACCTGTTTGTGAGTCCGGTGATACCTTCGCGAAAGGCAGGCTGCTGCCGCCCGTTGACCCCGGTGATCTGATTGTGTTTCGGAGTGCCGGCGCCTATGGCGCGGTAATGGCATCAAGCTATAACGCCCGGCCTCTGGTGCCGGAAGTCATGGTCAACGGTGACGCCTTTGCAGTGATCCGGCGTCGCATGGAAGTCCGCGATATGATGGCGTTGGAAAGTATACCTGACTGGTTGTCTGATGCACCGGTCAACGTAAAAGAAGCGACCGGATGACGCCTCCGGACCCCGGTCTGGATCCTCTTGTACGGCGCGTGCGCCGACACCACTCACGCATGATGCCCTTGGCCCGGGCGGCCCTGATATGGGAACGGTTGTGGCCACGGCTGTGGCCGACGGTTGGTATCATCGGTGCATTTCTCGCTCTCGCTATGTTTGATGTTCTTCCCTTGTTACCGTTCTGGTTGCATGGCGTGCTGTTGTTCGGGTTTGCCGCGGCCATGGTGGTGGCTCTGTACCTTGGATTGCGGTCATTCCGGGTGCCGACAGGTCAGGAAATTCGCGCGCGGATCGAGCGTGACAGCCAGTTACCTCATCATCCGCTGGCAGTAATGGATGATAGTATCGCCGTCGGGAAGGGTATCGAAAGCGCGGAAGAGAGTGCGATGCGAGTGCTGTGGCAAGAGCACCGCCGCCGGGCGACTCAGGCTTGCAAGCGGCTGCGTCTGGCGGTGCCATCGCCCGGCCTAGCCCGGCTCGATCCCTATGGAATACGGTTTATTATAGTGTTGGTGCTGATTATTTCAGCGGCGGCAGGGGCTGGTGATGCCTCTGAGAGGATGGCGCGCGCTCTGTTGCCCGAGAATAGAGGGTTAGCGGTCGATACGCGGGTTGATCTCTGGGTGACTCCGCCGGGCTATACCGGCTTCCCACCCTTCCATGTGTTTTTGGATCCTGTGGTTTTTGATAAAAATGACACAATAGCAGGCACGGCGGCAAACAGGGCTGGCGATTTCGTGGCGGTTCGCACAATTCCTGTGGGAAGTTCCCTCTTGATCCAGGCCGCGGGTATTTCTGAACCGACCTTGGTTATGGCTGCCCGGGAGATCGATTTAAATCCCATCAACGCACCGCAAAACGACGCTATGAGCTATGGCGAAACCGGATACAGGTTACAGACCACGGCAGGGCTCAGTGATGTCCAGACGGATGTCACCACTATTGCCATCCGGTCGGGCGACCGGGAAATCGTCAGCTGGCGGGTGCAGATCATCGATGATCAATTCCCCCGGATCGACTTCACCCAGGCCCCGGTCAACACCGGGCGCGGCCGGTTGCGCATAGCCTTTGCGGCAGAGGACGATTTCGGTCTCGAGACGGCGACGCTGGTGATCCGTAACCCTGCGCTCCCCGCAGGTAGCGAGGATGGTGATACGGTCAGGTTGAACCTGCCGTTGTCATTGCCCCGGGCAGGATTGACCCGGGCTTCGCTTCCGAGGTCGACATTAACCGATGGCGCGGTATCTATCGAGACTGCTGTGCTCCGGGACCTGAGTGAACATGACTGGTCCGGCTTGCCGGTCGAACTTCGGCTTGAAGCATCGGATGCCCTGGGCCAGATAGGTCACAGCGACAGCCTAAGCATGGTGTTGCCAGAGCGTATCTTCAATCATCCCGTGGCGCGGGCTCTGGCAGATTTCCGCAAGCATCTCGTCGTACCATCAGCGGAAATGGTGGCGGATGTCATCGACGGGCTGGATGATCTGTTGATACGGCCCGAGCACTTCAATCATGACCAGGTGGTGTATCTGGCTATACGGGTGGCGCGCGCGCGACTTATTTATGATGACTCGCCCCAGTCTATGGCGTCTGATGTCCTAACGCAGGAAAACATGAATCCAGCGGCCATGAAATCTGTGCGTACGCTGCTGTGGCGCACGGCGCTCCGAATCGAAGACGGCGAGTTCGCGCTCGCCGGGCGAGAACTATCGGAAGTGCAGGAGGCACTGGAACAGGCGCTCCGTGACGGCGCTTTTACGGAAGCGGTAGAGAGGCTGCTTAATGCCCTTGATCAGGCTCTCGACCGGTTCCTGACGGCGCTCGACAGTCAACTGGATGAAAAGGGCATGCAGGACCTGTCGGATATTCCCGGTTTGTCGTACATGGACGAAGCCGCCCTGAAACAGATGATCAAGGACGCGCGCGAGTTGGCGCGGACCGGCTCGGTGGAGGCGGCGCAGGCCACACTGGCCGAACTGCAAGGCCTGTTACAGGCCATCGAGAGCGCCATGAATTCGGACCAACCCATGGATCAGTTTAGCGAAATCCGCGACATGATGCAGACCCTTTCGGGGATCTCGATGGATCAGCAGGACCTGTTGGACCAGACTTTCCGACAGATGCGCCGTTCCAATGGGATAAGCAGTGAGATAGGCAGCGGGATAGACGGTATTATTGATGGCAATGAGAACGGGGAACCGTCACCCGAAGATGCGACACGCAGCTACGCCCATACCCAGGACGAGCTCCGGCTGCAACTGGGCGACCTGATGCTGGGGCTGGACCCGTTGATTGGTCTGCTGCCTGAGGGCATGCTGGACGCCAAGGATGCCATGGGCCGCGCGGTGGAATCCTTACAGGACGCTGATCCCGGCGGCGCGATTGTTCATCAGAGCAAGGCGCTTGAGGCGCTCCACCGGGCTACGGAACAGGTCAGCGAACAGATCGCCCGACAACTGCGCGCCCTGCCGGGGAACATGCCTGCCGCACGGGGGACCGTGCCCAATAACAACAACGATCCCTTCGGTCGCATGGGCGGTGGTGCCACGGGACGGCAGATGGATGATGGCTCGGTTAAAGTACCGAGCCAGATGGAGATGCGCCGCGCTCGCGAGATCTACGAGGAACTGCGCCGTCGCGCCGGAAACCCAAACCGCCCGGTGGTGGAACGGGACTATATCCGCCGGTTGTTACGGCAATTTTAGGAACGGCCAGAAACCGATTGTTCTTTTTTACTTTGATGGTTCTGTTCCATCCGCTAGAGGAACGGGATGTCACCTAACGACAAAACCCCACAGACGGACACACTGGTCTGCGACTTCACCGGCGGCGCGGTGTACCACCGCTTCCGCTTCGGCGGCGGGCGGGGTCAGGCCCTGCCCCGGGCTGTCGGCATGAAGGGCGGCAAGACCCCTTCAATCGTGGATGCCACCGCCGGTCTTGGCCGAGACGCCTTTCTGTTGGCATCGCTGGGCGCGCACGTCACCCTGATCGAACGCTCGCCCGAGATGCACAGGTTATTGGAAGACGGCATGTCACGTGCGCGGGACGCCCGTGACACCAATGGTGATGTGGCGGATGTCATCGACCGCATGACCTTGTTGTTCGGCGACGCCCGCGAGCTGTTGCCCACCCTGACGCCGGACGTGGTGCTGGTTGATCCGATGCACCCGCCACGAAAAAAATCCGCCCTAGTGAAGAGCGAGATGCGCCTGATCCGCGACATCGTGGGGACGGACACAGATAGTGTCGAGCTGATGAGGGTTGCGCTTTCAACGGCGTTGAAACGGGTGGTCCTTAAATGGCCCCAAAGCGCCGATCCCATGGAGGGCATTGGTACGCCTTCGCACCAGATCACCGGGAAATCCACCCGCTACGATGTATTTATGACGGGATGAGCCGGATCAGGCTTTACCCAAAGGAAATCGAACTGCTCTGATATTCGTTAACTTAACGGCAGCGCCCATGCTGCCGCATCACCTCGACCAACCTGTCGTGATCGATAGCCTTGCACATCAGGCCATGGGGGCGCACGGTTGGGGTATCTTCCGCTGCCACCAGTGCGTTGATGACAGACTCCTCGACTGCTTCCACCGCAGCTAGATAGAACGGGTCAAAGGCTTCATCGTTGATGTAGTCGAGGGATCGGTGTGTCTCCGCCTTCTGTGGCATGGATGTGGCATTGGCCGTGCTGAAAGCGAGAAAAATATCGCCCGAATTATTGCCCCCGGGACTACCGCCTCGACCAATGCCAATGGCCGCGCGTTTGGCGATGCGCCGCAATTGATGCGGCATCATGGGGGCGTCGGTCGCCAGCACAACGATGATGGAACCAAGCTCTGCCGCCCGCATCAGGGTGTCTTTCGTCAAAAACCGACCGACCGGAACACCCAGAATAGTGAGCCATGGCCGGATGCCGTGATTGGCTTGCACCAGCGCCGCCATGGTGAAGCTCTTGCCATCGATCTGAATTCGCCTCGATGATGTTCCTGTGCCGCCTTTGAATTCGTAGCAGACCATACCCGTGCCGCCGCCAACGTTGCCTTCCGGAACTACCCCCGATTTGGCCGATTTGAGTGCCGCCAGGGCGTGCGCTTCGGTGATATGCTGGCCGTTAATGTCGTTCAGAACGCCATCGTAAGTTTCTGCCACGACCGGCATGGCCCACATGTGCTCTTCCCCCCATGACGTGTCATAGGTGTCGATCATCCAGCGTGTCACGGCATGGTGTACGATGCCGACACTGTGCGTGTTGGTGATGCAGACGGGTCCGGTGAAATAACCACCATCATGAATCCAGTGAGTCCCGGTCATCTCCCCGTTACCGTTGAGCGCATAGGCACCGGCCCATACCGGTTGAGGTTCACCTCCATGCCCTCTGGGCAGGATAGCGGTAACGCCGGTTCGAACCGGCCCCTTGCCCTGATCTAGTGCACCGTTTCCTTCGATGATGGTTGAAAACCCAACCTCAATGCCGGGGACGTCCGTAATGGCATTTCCAGCCCCCGTTTCACCCTGAAAGTCGAGGCCCAGATCGCGGGCGCGTGGTTTAGCCATGATCGTTTTTCCTTATGGCTGACAGGTTATTTCTTGCGTGAGCGGAAATAGAGCCCGAGCGATGCAACAATAAACGAGAACAAGAGCATCAGAGTTGCAATGGCATTGATCTCCGGCTTCACGCCGCGGCGGATCATGCCGTAAATGAAGACGGGCAGGGTCGTTGAATCGACGCCGGCGATGAAATAGGTAATGACCAAATCATCCATGGAGATAATGAATGCCAGCAGCGCTCCCCCGATTACGCCGGGCATGATCAACGGTAGCGTCACCTTGCGGAAAGTCATCCACTCGTTGGCCCCAAGATCAGCCGAGGCTTCCTCCAGCGTGTTGTCCATGCCGGCTAGGCGGGCGCTGACAATGATGAACACGTAGCTGATAAGAAACGTACAATGGCCGATAATGATGGTCACAACACTCAGCTTGATACCGGAGCTAACGAAAAATATCAGCAATGCGATGCCCAGAACAATGTCGGGCATGATCATCGGTAGGAACATCAGGCCCTGGTAGAAGTTCTGTAAACGGAACCGGAATCGGTGCACCGCCAGCGCCGTGGCTGTGCCCATGACCACCGCGATGGTGGTAGTTGTCGTGGCGACGATCAGGCTGTTCTGGATAGCACGGATCAACTGGCTGGTGGATTCCACATACATACTGTCTTCGGTCAAGGTTGCGGAAAAACCGAAAATGGTGCGGTACCAGTCGAATGTGAAGTCTTTCCATACCATCATATTGATGGGGTTCGAGTTGAACGAATACGCCGCTATCAAAATGATCGGCAGATAGATAAACAGGAAAAATAAAATTCCATGCAGCAGTAGCGCACGTTTGCCCACGTTTTGGAATAATAGCCGCCAGCTAAGCCCGGCTCCTTTTGTCGCCATGCTTTCGTTACCCCCGGATATTCTCGATCGTCTGGCCCCGCGACATTCTCGTCACATAAATGAGCAGGAATACCAGCACGCTGCTCATAATCAGCATCGCTAGGGCTGAACCAAATGGCCAATTCCGGGCATACAGAAAAGACTGCTCGACCAAATTGCCGATCATCACCACCTTGGCCCCACCGAGCAGGTCGGGGACCACAAAATTACCCAGGCTTGGGATAAACACGATGATCGAGCCACCAACGACACCGGGCAACGTCAGAGGAATGATGACACGTCGAAAGGTCTGGAATTTATTCGCACCGAGGTCACTGGAAGCTTCCACCAGAGCCATGTTGAGTTTTTCAATGCTCGCATAAATGGGCAAAAACATGAAGGGAACCATCACATAAACCAAGCCAATGATAACGGCGGTTTGGGAATACATGATATCGAGAGCGTACTCTTCGAACCCAATGGCCTCAAGCACGCGATTAATAAACCCGGAGGGCCGAAGGATCAGCATCCACGCATACAGCCTGACGATAAGACTGACAAAAAATGGTAGTGTAATCAGGAAGATAAAGAAGGGTTTAAATCGATCGGGAAGGCGACTCACCCAATAAGCGGCGGGATAACAGACAATCAATGAAAAGAAGACAGTGATCAGCGCCAGCTTAATGGATTGCAGGAAAATCCGGATATAGACAGGGTTGAAATCTTCCCACTCGCCATCGGCCCAGCCGAGGATGCGCCCGAAATTGTGATGATAAAATGACCATTCCACACCGCCATAGAGGCCTGGCTCCAGAAAGCTGTAAATCAGCATAATCGTCAGGGGGCCAATAAAGAAAATGCCCAGAAAAACCGTGACCGGGCCCAACAGGAGCGACAGGTGAAGGGTCTGGCGCTTGGCAGGTGTCATGGCGCAGTCTCACTCGTTGTCGGAATGACATGCGCGGACGATGGCAGGTATTGAAAAGTAAGCTCCGTGCCCGGGACAAACCCGGCAGCGGCTTGCCGTGCTGAATCACGAATGATCGCCTTCAGGATCTCGCCATCGGGAAGTTTGACGAGTAACTGAAAATCCGTTCCGACAAAAATACTCTGCTGCAGGATGCCCGAGATGGAGGCCCGGCCATCTGATTCGTCGCCGTTTAACAGCAAGTGCTCAGGTCGGATGAGTACGGTAACCTTATCACCGGGCCGGGCGTCACAGCTTCCGACGGTCAAGCGCATGCCATTATCTGTTATAACTTCGGTATGCCCGTTTGCGGTTTCAGAAACGATGGCATGGAAGAGGTTGCTTTCCCCGACGAAATTGGCGACGAACGTGCTGCCTGGGCGATCGTAAATGTCTGTTGGCGCGCCGATTTGCTGGATGCTGCCACCATTCATGACGACGATTCTGTCAGACATGGTCAACGCTTCTTCCTGATCGTGGGTCACAAAGACGAACGAGATGCCGAGCTCGTTCTGCAGGTTCTTCAGTTCCAACTGCATAGCCTGACGCAGGTTGCGGTCAAGGGCGGACAATGGTTCATCAAGCAGTAGCAGTTTTGGTTGGTTGATAATGGCGCGGGCAAGTGCCACACGCTGTTGCTGACCACCGGAAAGTTGACTGGGCTTGCGGTGCTCCATCCCCGATAGTCCGACGAGATCAAGCACATCCACAACCCGTTTGTTTCGCTCGTTCTTGGCGACGTGTGCAATATCGAGGCTGTAGCCTACATTGTTGCCGACGCTGAGGTGTGGGAACAGAGCGTAATTTTGGAAAACAGTATTGACGGGGCGACGGTGGGGTGGGTTACCGACCATCGACTGGCCGTCGATATAAATTTCACCGGCGTCGAGTTCCTCGAACCCGCTGATGGCGCGCAGAAGCGTCGTCTTGCCACACCCCGAAGGTCCAAGAAGGGTGATGAATTCGTTGGCACCGACATTCAAGGACAGACCATCAAGAGCTGTGATCGTGCCGCCTTCGGGTGCGGCGAACCGCTTGGTCGCCTGCCGAATTTCAACGAAATTATTGTTTGATGGTGTGGCAGTCATGGTGCTCAAGGGGAATTTCCAGAGAAATCAGAAACACTTGAATGGCATCAGAGGCGGATAGCTGTCAATGACTGAACAGCAATCCGCCCACTGAGTACCGTGACGTTATAGATCGATTATTGGGCCGTGCGAACGTTTGTCCACACCCGATCATACTTTTTCAGATTGGCGCCCAGATCTTCAAAAATCTGAAGACGCTTCATGACATCGGCCGGCGGGTTGATGTTAACGTTGTTTTTCAACCGGTCAGGCAACAGGGCACGAGCCGGAATATTTGGCGTTCCATTCATCTGCTGCTCGATGTTCAGGGCAGCGACTTCCGGCTGCATATAGAACTCCATGAATTTCTTGGCATTCTCCTTGTTGGGCGCTGTCTTCAGGACACAGATGTCTTCCTGATACATGGTCGCGCCTTCCTCGGGGATAACGAAGCCCAGTTTTTCAGGCTCCTCCAGAACGAAATACATGCCACCGACATAATAATGGGCGGCGGCAATGTCACCGGACTGCACCATCGGAACGCTGTCATAGGTAAAGGCGGAAACCTTTGCTTTGCGGTCCAGCAGATACTTCTCTGACATCTTTAAATCGGCCTTCTCGCCCGTATTAACGGACTTGTCATTGACGATGAGGCCGACTCCGATGACTTCGCGCATGTCATCAAGCAAGGCGATCTTTAGCCCCCTGTCAGGCAATGCAAAAAAGTCCTTCCATCCCTTGATGTCTCCACCGATCATTTCCTTGTTGTACAAAATGCCGACAGAGCCCCAAGCATAGGGGAGGCAGAATTCACCCTTCGGATCCATTTTGGAACGCAGGAACTGGGGATCAATATTCTCGAAGCCGGGGCTTTTATTAATATCGGTGCGTGCCAGCAAATCCAGCTTCTGCATGATGTCGTGCATATGCACAGACGGGAACACGATGTCATAACCGGTGGCACCAGCCTGGATCTTGGCTAGCATTTCTTCATTGCTGCCGTAGGTGTCGAGGGTCACCTTCACGTCATGTTCTTGTGAGAACTTGTCGAGCACTGCGGGATTGATGTAATCACCCCAGTTATAGACATGCAGATCGCCGGCGGCATGTGCGCCCCCTGACGTCAATGACAATCCAGCCGCGACCAGTACACCCGACAGCAGCCTTGTTACACGAGGTAATGGAGAGGATAAAAACATTCAATTTCTCCCTGAGTTGGGCCGCCTGGGTTAAAGTGATGGCGGCATTTTTTGTTTCATCGAATTGATTTTCTATACGCTAGGCTGAACAGAGTTCGCCTCCCATAAAACGTTATGAAAGAAAACTAACATTGTCAATAAATGAAATAATAATTACCATCACCTAAGAAGGAGTGATGAATGAAGGACGCATTTTCCAAACATCCGCAGGTTAAACAGCCACGGTTTGTTCAAAAAATTCAAGAGACTATCTCGCAACTTTCGAAGCAGGAAGCGCGTGTTGCACAGTATATGGTGCTTAATGCCAATAGCCTCGGCTTTGAAACCGGGGCTTCTATTGCAAAAAAAGCGGGCACGAGTGAGGTTACCGTCGGTCGTTTGTTGCGGCGCCTTGGTTATAAGGGAATGGCTAGGGTAAAGGAAGAAATCAAGATCGAACACGAGGTCCGTGACCTGGATGTGGATATGGAGTTGAGCCCTGCCGATATAAATCCTGCCATGAAGCTCGTGCTCGATACCGAAATTCAGGCTCTCATGAGTGTCTTCAAACAGGCATCAGGACCCCGCTGGGCATCCATCGTTCAGACGCTATGTCGTGCCGACACCGTGTTCGTTTCCGGGTTTCAATCTATTCGTGGTGTTGCTGAGGATTTTTCAAGGCGGCTGTCTCTGGCGAGGGATAATGTCCGGTTTATGTCAGCCCATGACTCCATGTTAGGTGAATGGATTGGTAATGCCGATGGAAAATCAAACGGACATAAGGAATGTCTGGTCATAATCGATGTGGTGCCCTACGCCCGCGAGGCGGAAGAGCTTAGCAAGCTTTGCCGGGAGCATGGCCGTGATCTGGTTGTGGTATCCGACGAATTTTGTCACTGGGCAAACGACTATACGGATATGGTCATTCACGCACCGTCCAAAAGTAGACTATTTCTTGAATCCACGGGCGCCATTGTAGCCGCCTTAAATCTCATGGTTCACGCCGTAGCAGAAAATGATCCCGAGGCGACGAGCGAACGACTCGAACGCTGGCAATCCATGACACGGAAGCTTCGGGTCTTTTAGTGTGTTTGCTTCAGATTTTAATGAGGATTGGCCAGATTATTAACCGGGAGCCCCCCAGATGATGGCGGCGAGGGCCAATGCCGCCACGACGAGCGCCAACAGGACCCGCCAAAACGGTGGTTCCGGCGCATCATCTTCGGGATTACCCCCTTCCGTCGCATTCACCGGCATTCGCTTGATGCCCGTCCACAGGGCGCGAGCCAGGTTTTCGCGCCCCATCAGGCTGTCTGCCAGAACGCCGAGAACGTGGAATCCGATCAGGAACAGCAGAAAAGAAGTCAGGGCTTCGTGGATTTCTGACAGGGCATCTGCCATCCCCGGCGTTATGAGGACGGCATAGGGGCCCGTATCACCATCATCGGCGGCGAACAGGCCGCTGATAACCGACAGGCTTAACATGCCAAGCAGCGCCAGTATCATCCAGCCGCCAAGTGGGTTGTGGCCGATATAGCGGGGTGGGCTTAACACCATTAGGCCCTTCACATGATCACGGGCGGCGGTCCAGCCTCTGACAAAGTCAACAAACCGGGCGTGCCGATTGCCGAGGAAACCCCAGACAAGCCTGAAAAAAACCAGTAGAAGAACACCGTAACCGGATACAAGGTGGGTCCAGAACAGGGTCCTTTCGGCCTCGGATGTGATCCAGCAGACAGCGACCATGGCAACAAGGGACCAGTGAAAGATCCTGGTCGCCACGTCCCATACCCTGATCTCTTTGTTGTCAGCGGGGTGGTTCATGTCTTCATTGTCCGCCAGAAACCTGTACAGAATATGACGTGGTAGCCTTTATCCCTTGGCGAGGGCTTTCGCGGCTTCCTCTGGGTCAGGCAGCTTGCCACGTTCGTCCCAGCGATAAGCATAGGAATAGGAGTGCATGTTTTCGATCCAGTAGCCGAAATGGGTCGGTGGGTATTTCGGTGGGTTGTTCTCGTCCCTACACGTCGGCAGACACTCGACAATGGTGTCGTGATTGGCGGCAAAGAACAACGCCATGGAATAGCGCTTTTTGCCCGATGTGTTGAGCACCCGGTGCGGTGTCGAGACGAACAACTCGTTGGTCCAGCGCATCATCATGTCGCCGATATTGATCACGAAGGTGCCCGGAATGGGTGGCGCCTCGATCCACTGCCCGGCGCGGTTCTGGACCTGCAATCCCGGCTGTGACTGCCATAACAGGGTGAAGCTTTCGTAGTCCGTATGGGCACCAATGCCGACTCTGGCATCTTTCGGATCGGTGTCGGGATAATACAGCATGCGCAGCTGCGCACAGGGTTTCGTGATCATCGGTTCGAAGAAGTATTCTTCCATGCCAACCGACAGGGCAAACAGGCGATAAAGGCGTTTGCCCAAGGCCATGGCATCTTCAAAATAGTGATACACGTCGCGCTGGAATTCTGGCATTTCCTCGGGCCACACATTAGGTCCGAGCAAAGCATTACCTGCCAGGTGATAAGGATCGTCCGCCGGCAGCTCAAGGCCGACTTCGTAGCCTTCCTGTAAATCAACAATGGTCGGGTCTGCCGACAGCCCGCCCACCGGAACATACCCTTTATGACGCTTGGTGATAGCGACGTCGTACTGGCGTTTCACCGTATCGGGCAGATCGTAAAACCGCGCCGCCGTCTGGCATGCTGCATCAATCACGGCCTCATCAATGCCGTGGTTTTTGACATACAGGAACCCGACGTTGACAGCGGCTTCGCGGACTAATTTTGCAGCCGCCATTTTGGCCGCCGGGTCGTCGCCCAGCATAGCGCCGATATCGATGATGGGAATTTCGTCAAAATCAATACGGTCTGCATTGAAATCCGTGCGCCCGGTTATATCCGTCGGGCGAACTTTTGCCGCATCATTATACTCTGGCACTTGCATCAACTCTGTTCTCCCAACTGCCGGTCTGTATTCATAACCATATAACCATAACGATACACCAGATGCATGATCGGGCCTAATGCCTTCGACGCCAATATCTGATGTGGGGGATGCGCAGTGCGGATGATAAAGCGAACGGCCTTAAGCCAGCTGGTTGAGTTTCCGTTCCGGGGAGGCATTAGACGGATCTCGCGTCAGCACATCTTCAAACTGGAGTGCTAAGCCGCCACCATAAATTCTGGTAACCCGCCCCGCCAGAGTGCCGAGGCTTTCCGTGTGGAGTTCCAGGAATTGCCCGTTTTCCATGACAGGACCTTCCAGTGCAAGCGCCATGCCGCTACGCGACACGTTCTCGGACTGGGCTATAAAGCTGCTCCCATCCGGTGTGGTAACCTTGACGGGTTGCTTCATGGCATATCGGTCATGCCGGAGCATGACGTTCGCGCCTTTGACTTCTATGTCCATGACGACCCCCTCGCCAAATTTACTGCGCTGTAGTTGCGCTTGGCGACTGTAGCACATTGATTTCGTTCAAGCAAAACTCCGAAGCAGGCGACCCCAAATATTACGGATTTCCGCCGTTTATAGTGTTTCTAATTTTCGGACTCGGGGCGGGCTTCGAAGGTAACTTCCAGTCGCCGTGCAAGGGGGGAGGGCTCGTCAATCTTGACTGAGAAACCAAGCACTTCGCCACCCTGGATTTCCATCGCTGCGGGTTCCTGAACGACTGACTGGATGATTTCGCCTTCGGCATCAATGAGCATGGCCTTGATCAGGGGAACGGGTTTGGGGCCTTCGACCATGTTGGCGATGTTCCCGCTCAGCATCAGGAAATCAATGCCGTTGTCTGTGCCGCGTTCAGAGTTCACATCCTGAATTTCAAGTCCTTCGCCAAGGGTCGAATTGAGGCCGACCAGTTCATAGACTGCGCTAAGGGCAGGAACGTAATTCACCACCATATCACGCAACAGGAACATGCCGGCACTCAGGCCACCAAAAAGTATGATCAGGACGAGGGCTATGATCATACTCGCATTGCCCTTCTGGGCTCTCTTGACCTTCTTTTTGCCGCCACGACGGGGTTTTGGCGCATCACCTTCATCGTCATCATCATCGTTGAGATTAGAGGTCAGGCTTTCGGGCAGAGGCTCAGGGTCAGGAATGTCATCGAAATTTTCGAAATTCCCGCTATCGTCATCATCGCCGGTGGATTCCACCATAGAACCAATAGTATCCGTATCCTCGTCTTCGTCGAACAGGGAATCCAGATCATCTTGCGACAAATCAGGATCTTTGGCGGGCGTGATCTCCCCGGGAATATCCTCTAAATCGCTCAAGTCCGGCGCATCCAGATTGATGCCGTCCATCAAATCCAGATCATCGTCATCGTCATCATCATCCGAACCGAACAGCGCATCAATGCCCGCTGTCAGTTGAGGCATGTCTGCATCGTGGGCGTCTTCCAGAACAGAGGGCCCTTCCGGCCTGTAGTTCGGGTCCTGCGCCGGAGCCGCCGGTGTCCCCGTTGCATTGTGCGCGGGGTCCATTTGAGGATAACCGGGCGGTGGGTATCCGGGTGGCGGGTATCCGGGCGGGGGATATCCAGGTGGTGGATATCCTGGATAGGCACCGGGCATCTGTGGGGGCATCTGGTATTGGGGTGGGGCAGCACGAGGCTGCACCACAGGTTGCTGCAACCATTGGTTCTGACAACTGAAACAACGCACCGTTTTCGCGGTCTGGCCAAAACCGACGCGGTCAACGGAATATTGTGTCCCACACTTAGGGCATGTGATGATCATGCGAGCCCAGACTTGTTATGCTTTTCATATTTTATAGGCGCAGGCGGATTCGTTGGCAAGTGATGGCATGCAGGGAGTATGCTATCATTCTTGCGATTTCTGCTAATCTGGACGAAAAGCAAGGTCTCGTGCCATTGTGCCGAGGTGCTATAATAGACGATTCTTCCTGTTAGCGAGGTCAATCCAGTCGGTCATGAGCGAAAAAAGCGGCGATTTTGTTGTGCGATTCGAAAATGTAGGCTTGCGCTATGGCATCGGCCCTGAAGTGGTGCAGGATATCTACTTCGGCCTACGCCCGGGTTCGTTCCATTTCCTGACCGGCGCCAGCGGTGCGGGTAAGTCATCACTAATGAAGCTCATGTATCTTGCCATGCGTCCGACGCGCGGGACTATTTCTTTGTTTGGGCGTGATATTGCAACGACACCACGTCATGATCTGCCAGTCTTGCGTCGCCGTGTCGGCGTGATGTTCCAGGAATTCCGCTTGCTCAATCACCTCAGCGCTTTCGACAACGTTGCCCTGCCATTGAGAATCTCGGGCACGAGGGAATCAGAGTTGCGAAACCATGTGGAGGAACTGCTGACTTGGGTAGGGCTTGAAAATCATATGAAGGCCCGACCGCCGACCTTGTCCGGCGGGCAACAGCAACGTGTCGCTATTGCCCGTGCGGTTATTGCGCGCCCGCGATTGTTGCTGGCGGATGAACCGACGGGAAACGTTGATGACCGTATGGCCTATCGATTGATGCATCTGTTCGAGGAACTGAACAGGTTGGGCACGACTGTTCTGATCGCTACCCATAACCAGCAACTGGTAAAGAGGATGGGGCATCCGGTCATGCATCTGGATAATGGACGGTTGCAGACACCATCGAACACGTCAGAACCGCCAGATGATCTGGTGGTCAAGAAAGCCGAAGCGCCTTTACCATACGACCCGGAAATCCTGAACTACCTATAGTCTGGCCAGCAGGTAAAATGAATAACAAGAGACCTGATTTGAAATGATTCGTAGAACCGATCTTCCCCTTGACCGCGACGCCCACGCCCGATTTTTGCCGTGGTTGATCGCCTTTATGGTCTATCTTGCTGTGCTGGCTCTGGCCGGGGTCCTTGTGGTCAACCGTGCTGTAGAGCGATGGGATACCGGTATCAGTGGCACCCTGACGGTACAGATCATGCCGAGTGCCAGAGATGTAAATACCGTGAAGCAGGCTTTGAATGACGTCATGGAGGTTTTGGATAGCACCCCTGGGGTGGTTCACTCGGTGGCTATGACCGAGGACAGGATTCTGGAGCTATTAGAGCCATGGCTTGGTGATTTGGCTCATGGTGCCGACCTGCCCATTCCGCAACTGATTGATGTGACCATTGATCCTGACGCAGGCCTCGATGTGGCGGCATTGGGCCGCCGTCTAGCGATCGCTGCCCCTGGTGCGACCGTGGATGATCACCGGGTCTGGCTTGACCGCCTAGTTCGCCTGCTCAGGACCATCGAGATGGTGGCAATGTCAATTGTCGGTGTGATTGGTATGGTCACCATTGGGACGGTGGTTTTTACCACGCGCACCGGTCTGGCGATTCACAGTGAAGCCATACAGGTTCTGCACCTAATCGGCGCGCACGATGCTTATGTTGCCAGACAGTTTGCCGGGCGCGCTCTGGTGCTAGGGCTAAAGGGGGGGCTCATTGGCCTTTTTTTCGCGGCACCGACATTGATGGCCATTGGATATTTTGGCGAACGGATGCAGTTAGAGGCCTTGCCGGTCAGTGGTCTGGGGCTTCCACAGGTCGTTGTGTTGGTCATGATGCCGTTGATTGTCGCCCTTATCGCTATGTTGACGGCACGCGTTACGGTGCTTCGCACGTTGGCGCGGATGCCGTAGCAGAGAGAAAACGGATATGTCCTCACCCCTGTCACGCCGCCGCCACGCCCAGCGCATCTATATGCTTCTGGTTTTGCTGTGCTTGATGAGTTTCATTACATGGAGCATCGGTCTGTTTCGTTTTGCTGAATCCATACCCGTTCATCCGGTTGATGAAATCGACAGAACGGACGCAATCGTGGTCCTCACGGGTGGCAGTGGGCGACTGGAGGCAGGTCTGGATTTATTGGTTGATGGCGCCGCGGACCGATTGTTCGTTTCCGGTGTCTATCAGGGTATCGACGTGATCACCCTGCTTGAGATGTTCCGTGATAACCCGGAGGGTCTGGAAACTCGGGTCGAAATCGGCAATGCGACCAATACCCGGGAGAATGCCACCGAGACAGCCGAGTGGGTATCGACAGTTAATGCTCATTCTATCCGACTGGTGACGGCAGGTTATCATATGCCGCGCAGTATGCTGGAATTCCGTTCTGTCATGCCGGATGTTGCAGTGTATCCATACCCTGTGTTCCCTGAACATGTGAAAAGCGACTGGTGGTTATGGCCGGGAACGGCGGGGCTGGTTCTAAAGGAATACAACAAATACCTGTTTGCCTGGGGCCGGATCGCCCTTGCAACCTTGTTTGGCAAGCCGGGAAAATAGATTTCCATGAATACTGTCCGGTCCTTAATTTATGACGCCTTGCAGACCGTTATTACGGTCATGTTCCTGATTGTTTTCATGTTTCTTCTCATTCTACCCGCCGCCTTCATGCAGCGCGCCATTCATATGTGGGCACACATCATCATGTTTCTTTCCGTTCATGTTATGGGCATGAAGCTGCGGGTCATCGGGATAGAAAACATTCCCGACGGGGCGGCACTGATTGCGTCCAAGCATCAGTCCGCATGGGACACGGCGGTGTATTTCATCTTTTTCCCGCGCGCGGTGTATGTCCTGAAAGAAGAGTTGCTTAAACTTCCCCTGTGGGGGCGGTATGCACAAAAATATGGCGCCGTTGCGGTAAACCGTTCCGGCGGCGGTGCGGCGCTCAAGAAAATGTTGTCGGATACAAAGAAGTATCTGGCGGAAGGCCGATCCGTGGTGATTTTCCCCGAGGGCACACGGGTGCCGCCCGGCCAGCACCATCACTTCCATCCCGGCGTGGCGGCTATCTACAAGACGGCAAACGTTCCCACGGTGCCGGTCGCGCTTAATTCCGGATTGTTCTGGGGGCGGCGCAGTATCGGCATGAAACGGCCCGGCACCATTACGCTGGAGTTCCTGCCACCGATCTACCCTGGCCTTGATCGCAAGGAATTCATGGATAGGGTGCAAAACAGTATCAATACGGCGACGGACCGGCTGGAAGCCGAGGCCCTGGCCGAGTTTCCTCATCTGAAGATGCCGGGAACAGGATACGATAATCAAAAATAGCGCCGGATATGCCTGTGGATAACATTGTGCATAACTTAAGGCCCACCCGGTACTGCCCTTGCCTGTGAATAACGGGTAAAACTCTGTTAAACGGGACAGGCAAAGGTCTGTAGCAGAGCAGATTTCGGGAAAACATTGTGGAAACATAACGAGAACAAAATCTTGACCCTAAGCCTGGTCCGGCGTACTCTCCCTGTCCTGTTTTTATTTTAAAAACAGGACAGTATCGGTCATTTTTTGAGACAATTGTGCGGCATACAAGCCATATGTGGGTGTTCAGTGGGCGTTAGATCGGTCTGAGCTCGAGCATGGTGTCTCTGAGACAATCGGAAAGTGGCAGGCAATTCAGGCAGACGAGGACGACGGGAATAAAAATGGCGCAGGTAGCACCTATTTCACAGCAAATATGGGACATGAAATACCGCCTGAAGCGGGCGGATGGCCATCCTGTGGACAAAAGCATCGACGACACATTTCGGCGTGTAGCCCAAGCGTTGAGTGAACCTGAGTCCGATAAGGCATTGTGGGAGAACAAGTTTTTCGAGTTGATGCGGGATTTCAAATTTCTGCCGGCGGGTCGGATCATTTCAGGCGCTGGCTCGGAACGCCGCGTCACTCTGTTCAACTGCTTCGTCATGGGCGACATCCCCGATGATATGGCGGGGATTTTCGATAGCCTGAAGGAAGCCGCGCTGACTATGCAGCAGGGCGGCGGTATCGGTTATGACTTCTCCTCATTGCGTCCCAAGGGGGCCCTGGTAGAAGGTGTCGGTGCCGATGCCTCGGGTCCGTTGTCCTTTATGGACGTCTGGGACGCTATGTGCCGAACCATCATGAGCGCCGGTTCGCGCCGAGGCGCCATGATGGCGGTGATCCGGTGTGACCACCCTGATGTGGCGGCTTTCATTGAGGCCAAGCGGGAGCCGGGACGCCTCCGTATGTTCAACCTCTCGGTTCTGGTGACCGATGCCTTCATGCAAGCGGTAAAGGAAGACGGCGACTGGGATCTTGTTTTCGATGGCACGGTTCACAATACCGTCAAGGCGCGGACGTTGTGGGATACCATCATGCGCTCGACCTATGCCTATGCGGAGCCGGGGGTCATTTTCATTGACCGGATCAACCGGGCCAACAATCTCGGTTACTGCGAAACCATTCACGGCACCAACCCGTGTGGGGAACAACCCCTGCCACCCTATGGCGCCTGTCTGCTGGGCTCAATCAATCTGGCCAAGTTCGTTGAGCAACCGTTTGAAGACGATGCCAATATCTCCATTGATGAACTTTCGGAAGCCGTAACGACAGCGGTTCGCCTGATGGACAATGTTGTGGATGTGTCCCGCTTTCCGCTCGAGCAACAGGAGCACGAGGCCAAATCAAAACGCCGCATCGGGCTCGGTATTACCGGGCTGGCCGATGCTCTGATCATGTGTGGTGTCCGTTACGGTGGTGCACAGGCCGTGCGCCTGACCGAGGCGTGGCTTGGTGCCATCCAGCGCGCCGCCTATATGGCATCCGTCGATTTGGCAAAGGAAAAAGGCGCGTTTCCGCTGTTCGATGCGGAACTCTACGTTAATAACGGCCACGTCGCGACGCTCGACAGCGATATCCGCGATGCCATTGCCGAGCACGGCATTCGCAATGCGCTGCTGACCTCTGTCGCGCCCACCGGCACCATCTCGCTGTTTGCCGATAATGTGTCGTCGGGCCTTGAGCCGGTGTTCAGTTTTAAATATACCCGCAACGTGCTGATGCCTGATGGCGAGCGCCGTTCGGAGGATGTCTCCGATTACGCCTATCGGTTGTATCGTCGCCTCAAGGGTGAGGACACGGCGCTTACCGATGCTTTCGTTGATGCCCAGGTATTGGCGCCCAATGATCATCTGGTCATGCAGGCCACGGTACAGAAGTTCATCGACAGTTCGATCTCCAAGACCATCAACGTGCCGGAGAGTATTTCCTTCACGGATTTCAAAGATATCTACATGCAGGCCTACGACCTTGGCTGCAAGGGGTGCACGACCTACCGGCCCAATGATGTGACCGGGGCGGTGCTGGAAACCACGTCGGATGCCAAAAAGCGGGAGCAGGTGGAGCCGGAACTGCCGTTGTCTGGTGCAAGCGTAACGACGCTGCCCGTTGACGAAGGCGATTCAGGCGCCGTGATCTACATGACCCAGCCGCTCGATAGGCCCGAGGCATTGCCTGGCGCTACCTATAAGGTCAACTGGCCGGAAAGTGATCACGCCATCTATATCACGCTCAATGATATCCTTCAGGGCGGTCGCATCCGCCCGTTTGAGGTCTTCATCAACTCCAAGAACATGGAACACTACGCCTGGACTGTGGGTCTGACGCGGATGATTTCGGCGGTGTTCCGTCGTGGCGGCGATGTGTCGTTCGTGGTGGAAGAACTGAAAGCCGTGTTCGACCCCCGTGGTGGGCAATGGATGGGCGGACGGTATGTGCCGTCCCTGCTGGCGGCCATTGGCGATGTGATCGAGCGCCACATGATTGACATCGGCTTCCTCAGCGCGCCGGGCCAGTTGGCCAACGAAGCGGACAAGGAACTGAACGTGGTCGGTCTCGATACCAATTATGGTGGCGGCAGATCGCTGGACAAATCAGACACAGGCAACAACCGCGCCAACACCATGTTCCGCCAGTGTCCCAAATGCGCCCAGCCCTCCCTGATCAAGCAGGAAGGCTGCGACAACTGCACGTCCTGCGGCTATTCTAAGTGCGGATAGCACGACTTTAACAAGTGCGGATAGCTCGATCTGAACAAGTACGGATGAGGTTACCCCGTTAACGCGGCACGCCGTTTCAGGCTGTCCTCCGGCCAGTAATCATTGCGATCGTAGTAGACCTCAACGATAGGAACGTTATCGGAAAGCTGAACCCAGGGTTGTTTCGACGCCGTATAGATATGAATATCTGGTGGTACGGCATCCGGATCGTCCAGCGTGCCAACGCGGACAAAGGCGATGGCGTCACCGGCGCCACCGTAATGGCTCCACAAGGCGACCTTGCATTCGGGACAGCGCACAAACAATTGCCCCTTGCCACTATTTGACGGGGTCTGCACGGGTTCCGGGTCGCCGCGCACAACGATCACATGGGCGGATTCAACCATGGCGTTGAGGGCGAAGGCGCTACCGGATTCACGCTGGCACCATCGGCAATGGCAACAATGAACGAACATCGGTTTCGCCGCCAGCCGGTAATGTACGGCACCACAGGCACACCCGCCTTCGGCCACAAAATCCGTCTCGGTCGTCATGTCGTTATCACTCCGTTTACTGTTTCGGCAGGTAATCGTTGGACCATTTCAGGATAATATTAAAGCTGATGGAGACGCGTTTGTCATCGACCAGGTTGGGGTGCACAAAATGCATCAGGCTTGCAGGCCACATCATCAATAACCCCGGTTCGGGCAGTACTGTGAACTCCGGCTCCACATAGGGATCATTGCGGATGGACTGCATGTTGAAACCGGTGCGTGGATCGTAGAATGTAATGGCATTGGGTCGCACATCGCCACGCTGACGCGAGCTTGATCGCTTGGTTGGCACTTTCACGTAGTACGTGCCGCTCAGGTAGCAATGGGGATGATTATGCGGGTCGTGATAGTCGCCCCGCCGATTGACGTTGGCCCAGCCATGGATCTGCCAGTTGACCGGGAAATCAATGCCGGTGGCCTTAAGGTATTCAATGACAGTGGTGTTGACCTGCTGGCGAAGCCAGTTGGTGGCAACTGAGTCCACCTCAAAGGGATTGTTATCATGATAATCCGTGGTCAGGTCCTTCAATGCCCGGTCCCAGCCCATGACCAGCTTCAGGAGTTCCTTGTTGGGGGCTTCGAAATCGGCAAGGGTTTTGCGCACCAACTTGGTTGGCCACAGATCGAGAATATCAATACTCACAGCGAAGCTTTCTCCCACAGGTGAGCGCTGATCATAGCCGAAGCTTGAACATTATATCAAAGCTCAAGTGGCACTTCGTGTGGTTTGACTTTTTTAACCCGCTCGCGATGGACCATATATATGCCGCTGACAACAATGATGCCGGCACCAAGCCAGACGTGATTGGCGGGGAAATCACCCCAGATTACAAACCCGAACAGGGTTGACCAAACCAATGCCGTATATTCAAAGGGCACAATGGCGCCGATGGGTGCCTTGGAAAAGGCTGTGGTCATCAAGATGTGTCCAAGCATGGCGACAGCCGCCATGGCAACAAGGATCACGATGTGTTCCATGGCCATGGGCTTCCACACGAAGGGCAGCGCGCAGGTGCCGATAATGGCGGTTCCGGCATTGAAATAAAACACCATCCTGACAGGCGGCTCTGTTGCACTCATCCAGCGGGTCATGATCATGACCAGGGAATAGGCAAGGCAACCTCCAATGGCGTAGAGAGTGCCGGTCTGGAGCGCCCCGCCGCTGGGTTGGACCACGATGACTACACCGATAAATCCGATGAGAATGGCCGCCCAACGATAGGGGCCGACCGTTTCCTTCAGCAATGGAATGGAAAGGATTGTCATGATGAACGGTGCAGCAAAGAAGAGCACCACTGTATCGGCCAAAGGTAACAAACCCAGTGCCGAGAAGAACAGGAATGGAGCAAAAAATCCGATGGCTCCTCGAATGACATAATGATGAATGCGTGTTGTTTTTAAATACCCCAACTGGCCGCGAGCGGCCATCCAGCTTATGAAGCAGGTGGTGATGATCCAGCCCCGTATGGCCAGAATCTGGAAGGGCGAATAGTCTGCCTCGACCAGTAACTTGGCAGCCACATCCATGATGGTGAGGACAAACACGCCCGCCAGCATGAACAAGATGCCCGGTAGATTGCTTTCGGGTGCGTCAGGTAAATTTTGTGACAAGGTGGCCTATCCTTTGGTTCAGACACTGCATCATAATGGCCTGATGCTTTGCAATGTATGAACGTGGGGGAGAAACTGACTCGACAATTACCGGCCAATTTGGCGATAATGAACACGATAATGTTCATTTAGTGCAGGACGCTGGTCGACCAATGCCATCACGCAATTCGATAGATGCCCTGCTTGATCACGACGCGGTGCTGGCGTTGATCGTCAATTCCGGCTTTTACCGCCACCAGAACCTGCGGAAAAGCCTGTACACGATCTTTTGCGAGCACGGGGATGAGCGTGATTGGGACAGCCTGACAAGCACGGCGTGGGACGTCCTTTATTTCCTGATCGAAAATTACATCAGAAATGAAAAAACCAGCGTAATGGACATACCGCACGCAGTGGGACTTTCAGCAAGCACCGCAAGGCGCATGTTGAGAAAGCTCGAACATTTCGGAATGGCGGTTACCCACATGGATGCCACCGACAAGCGCCGGGTGATTTCTGAACTGTCACAGGATTATCATTCCGTGGTTGATACGTTTATCGACGGTTACTCAAACGGATTTGCGGCCCTCATCCAGCAGCATGACATGAACGAAAGACACACTGCACAACAAGCCCTGGATCGGACAAGGGAAGAATTGATGGCAAGCGAGGCTCTGCTCATCCAGGCGCAGAAAATGGCGGCACTTGGGCATTGGGTCTGGAACGATGTCGATAAAAGCTATGACTCGGTTTCTGAAGAGAACGCCCGTATTCATGGCCTGAGCCTGAAGGGTTTTCTTGGTAAAGGTCAGATAAGTTATTTTGACGATCGGTTTATCCACCCCGATGACGTAGAGAACTATCGCGCGCAGGTGCTCGAAGCCGACCAGAATCTCCGTGGATATGATGTACGCCACCGGATTATTACCGCCAACGGCGACTTACGGTATGTCCGTGAAATTTCACACCCTGTCTTCAATGAAAACGGCAAGTTGGTTCGCTCCATTGGCACCACGCAGGATATTACGGAGTATGTGGAGGTCGAAATGGCTTTGAGAGAAAGCGAGCTGCGTTACCGACGGTTGCTGGATCAGTCATCTGACCTTATGGCCGTGTGCAAAGCGAATGGAGCACGGATTTTTGTCAACAAGGCCTATTGTGTATTTACAGGAAAATCAGAACAGGAGCTTCTCAAAGGGAAAGCAGGCGATACATATTCCCCCCGTTATTTTAAGGAATTTAATGCCTCCCTCCATGCGTTGACACCGAAAAATCCCACCGTGGAACGGGAATATCCCATGGTGCGGCATGATGGTGAGCAGCGGATCTTGTTATGGATTGATCATGGGCGGTTTGATGAGAAAGGCATGCTGATCGAAGCCCATGCAACTGGCCGCGAAATATCCGATTGATCGCCATGCCGGGGAGCCGGATCTATGATGGTTCCCCAATGTCAATTGAACTGTAACGACACTTTTATGACCCCCGTCGTTGCGCCGTTCATTTTACCCGGGCTCGGTTATTGGTTCTGGTGGAAACTCTGCCCATCGCCATTCATTGAATTTGTCCAAGTCCTTATCAATGTCACTGCCGGGACTGACCATGGAAAGAAACGTCAGCCGTGCTGCCATGCATTCGGAAATGGAACGCTTGTTCCGTTTGATCGGACATGAATCTGTCTGTCGGCAGATGGTCTTACAGTTTTCCTGATACCGGTTCAGAGCGGCATCGTAATCACCCCAGCGAAAATGCTTCCAGACCTGATCGCAAATTCGCTCAGTCATGGGTCTGTTTCCTGGGTGATGGCCGACTCCTCATTCTTTTATTTCAACCTGATTGGGAGGCCGTGAAACGAACCGTGCGAGCGCGTAGCCGAGCAATATGCCAAGTAGCATGAAGCCATACCGGAGATCGACGGGAGTGCCCCCGACAGAGAATTTTACCAAGGGACCAAGCATCAGACCAGCGAAGGCCCCACCCACAGCGCCAATAACATGAACAAGAAAAATCATAAGGACCCCCAGCTCATATTTTTTTTAAATTAATAGTTGAGTGACAATGGTGGAATTGAAGAGGTGTGTGAAGTGGAATTAGTTCCAAATTGACCGGCAATGCAATATTACCTTCCTTCGCGCCACCACGCCGTGAACAGCAGAGCCATAACCAACGCGGCGCTTGACCACCATGGCAACAGGGCGATCTCGGCAACGCCGGATACAACATAAGCATGGTTGGTCCGCAACCCGATCCATCCTGTTCCGGCGGCCCGGTGATCTGGTTTCACGCGCCTGATTTCCGGGATTTTATCAGACAACCAGAATGTACCACCACCGCTGCGGGCCGATAGGGGCCTCAGGTACTCATCGGTAGCCCGAAGATCCCTGTATTCGATGGGATTAAGGCTGCCCACAGCGGCCAGTGTGCTTAATTCCCCGTCACTGATCCGGTATACGCCGGGTATCGAAACCGGATAACGACCCATGGCCCGGCCCGGAGCAATGCTTTCAAGGATCACGGATCGCGCTAATCCCTCAGGCGGGATAATGTTGACCACCGATGGTGTGGTGCCCAGGCTGCGGCGGGTAATTTCTAGTGCGCCTTCTTTCAGCACGGCACTCAGGCGTTCTTCCTCTAGCGCCGGTTCTTTCATAAGCCAATGCGCCAATCGCCGAACCAGCTCAGCTTGTGGGCCGCCCCCGTCATAACCTCTCGCCCATAGCCAGATATGATCGCTGGTCAAAATACCGATGCGGCCATTTTCAACCCGGTCCAGAATCAACAATGGGCGGCTGGCGACACCTTGCATCAGAACCGTACCGCTTCGGCTGACAGTCTCGATCTGGCGGAACCATCGCCCCCATTCTGGTGATGTGGCGATTCCGTTTTCGGCGCTTGTGGCACCAGTGAGGCCGGACGTCACCGGATGGCGCAGGCCGGCATCTGTCAGGTGCGGCAGGAACCCTTTTTCGATGATGGCACCGGTCGGCTGTACCGGCAGCAATGGCCCGAGTGCCGTTTCGTAGAGGCTTCCTTTTCCGGCAAACTCCGGTCCCGTGGCCAGCAGGATGGCACCGCCGTCGCGCATATAATTGCCGATATTTTTAAAATAACGAGGTGAAAGGACATGACGTACGCTATAGCGATCAAACACAATCAAATCGAATTCCTTGATCTGGATATCAAACAACTCGAGCGTTGGAAAGGTGATCAGAGAAAGCTCCTGAATCGGAGTGAAGTCACTTTTCCCCGGCGGACGTAGAATGGTGAAGTGAATAAGATCAACCGCCGGGTCGGATTTTAGCAAGTTGCGCCACATGCGTTCGCCTGCGTGAGGCTGTCCCGAGATCAACAACACCCGTAGGCGGTCACGCACACCGTTAATCGCAGCCACACCGGTATTGTTAATCAGCGATAACTCGCCCTCTGCGGCTTCGACCGACAGCTCGACAATCGATTTATCCGCATGTTCCAACCTGAATTGAAAGGAGGTTGATCGTCCCGGACGAACGTCGAGGGTGCCAATCAATTTACCATCGACGGCAAGTGTGGCCGTGACAGGTCGGATACTATGGCCTGGTCCTGTGGTCTGCTCAACGCGGAAAGTCACGCTTGTTTCCTGTCCAACCAGCCCGTAAGCGGGAACCTTCTCAATCACGATGCGGCGATCAATGGATTGTTTTTTACCACTCAACAGGATGTGGATGGGGCCTTGGGGGAGCGTCGAAAGAATGGCTTCATCATCACTGTCGTGTACCTGACCATCTGTAATCAAGATGGCACCGGCGAATCGGTTGGCGGGTATATCAGCAGCGGCGAGCGCCAGGGTTTGCATAAGATGCGTGCCACCGCCATCGGAATCTCCCTCTGCTGTGACGATTCGGACTTCGAGATGTTGTTCAGTGCCGAGAATAGTCTCGATCTTGGCAAGAGCGTCGTTTGTCTGGGCTGTACGGTTTTCGACCATCTGGCTGGACGAACGATCAACCACGATGATTGCCACATCATCTTGCGGCGTGTGCTGTTCATGTTGTGTGCGTGGCCCTGCCAGCGTCAGTACAACAACGGCAAACGCGCAAACCCGCAAAAGGCTGCCGCGGGCGTGTCTGAACAGGCCAAAGCCGCCGATGGTGAAAAGAACAATGCCCAGGGCCAGCAACGCCCACCACGGGATCGTGGGAACAAACGTCATTGAGAACAGGCTCTCTGATATCGCCGTATCTATTGCTGTTCCCATTATTGACCCAGCCTGTTCAAGATGATGGGAAGATGAACTTGATCCCCTTTATAATTGCCGGTCAGCACATACATCACTAGATTAATGCCGAAGCGATAGGCATATTCGCGTTGCCGCTCGCCGCCCGGAACCACGGCAAACAGGGGCTGTTGGTTCTGATCAATAGCCCATGCGGCTGCCCAGTGATTGCTGCCCGCAATAACCGGTGACACGCCATCATTCACCCGTTCTTCCGAGGGGACAATCCAGACCGGGTTTCCAGCCCAGCGACCTGGAAAATCGCGCAACAGGTAAAATGCCCGGGTCAGGACGTGATCGTCGGGTACCGTCGTCAGGCGGGGTATATCCAGCACTGTGGCGAACCGGCGCATCTGACGGGGATTTCCTGCGCCACCGGGGGCGAGGGCATCAAATAAAATGGTCCCTCCATTGGCCAGAAACGTATTGATCCGGTGGGCGGCAACGGCGTTGGGGATCGGGCTGCTTTCTGTTATCGGCCAGTAAATCATGGGGTAGACCGCCAATTCGTCAATGGCCGGGTCAACCCCGTCAGGCGGCCCCAGCTCGACGGCTGTGCGTTGTCCCATTATCGTTCCCAACCCGGCGAGGCCCAGGCGGCTCACCGCATCGGTTTGCTCGTTACCACTGATTACGTAGGCGATCCGGGTTAGGTTAGCCGCTTCAATAGTACGGGCCTCATCAGGTTTGATATCCTGAGCACCGACTGAAACGGGGATAGACAACAAACATGCTGTCATCAGTGCAACGCCAATTGTTCGGGCTGTTATAACAGGATTGATCTTGATGCCGCGGAGCCACAGGCTCATCGACATGTCGAGGCCCAGTAGCAAAGCGGCGGCAATAAAGAACCAATGGGTCAACGTGCGTTCGCCGGATCGACCGTATACATCACGTGTAATGATATCTGGAATTTCTGCTGTGGCGCGGAGTGGGCTCAAATATGATGTCAGGTTCAAAGCGCGCTGCGCGTCTCTGGTGCCATAGAAGCCGGGTGGATGGCGTGGTGAAGGAGCGGTCAGGTTGAAATTATCCAGTGTCAGGGGGATGGCAGACGCCGGGGGTGTTGTCAGGTTGCCCATCCCATCGAGTGTTCGTTGTGGGGTCATCAATCTTGATCTGCTGCCACCCCCATTACCGTCTCCGATTGCCGTGCCGACACCGTGACTAATTTCTGTTACCCGTTGCAGCATATCGACAAAGAGCCCCGAAAGCGGCAGGTTGGACCATTCCGCATTGGCAGTGACGTGGAACAGAACGAGCATTCCTCCACCTTGGGGGCGGGCCGTGACAAGGGGGGTGCCATCACTCAGTCGGGCCCATGTTCTCTCGTCGAGCTCAAGTGTTGGTTCTGCGAGAACCTGGCGCTGGATGCGAACATCATTGGGAACAAGCAACCCTCGGAACGGGCTGCCTATCTCAAAAGGCGCAATGGCAGCCGGGCGACGCCATGACATGGTGCCGCCGATGGCACGGTCGCCTGATCGCAGCGTAACAGGTAACAATTGCGCTAAAGCTGTTTTGCTGTCGCCGGATCCAAGAGAGGCAATCCGGGGGCCGGCAAAAACAACCAGCACGCCACCATGATTTATCCATTGGGTGAGATCGACCTGATCAACAGGGTCCAGTGGCGCCGGGTCGGTCAAGATCATGACGGCGGTCTCACGATCCAGTAACGTGTCAATGGAGCCACTCCGGACCTCGGTCAGGGTTTGCAACGCCCTCTCCAGATAGTATTGGCCGCTTAAAAGGGGTTGGTCATCACCAATGCCGTCATCGTTCACCAGACCTACCGGACGTCGTCGCCAGCGTTCGTCCAGCAACACCACCGCCGCGGCAGAATGCTCGCCTTCAATACGGAGCTGTTCGATCCGGTTACGGGCTTCAACAGGCAGCTCCAGCCGCGCTTCGGCCGATAATGAGCCCGTTTCAAACGTGGCAGCGGCGCGACCGACCGACCGATTGGCACTATCGTAGGCAATGATGCTCATGGTAACGGCAGCGCCCGGACGGGCACGCCGGACAGGCACGATCAGTGCTTCGCCATCGCCAAAGGGCGGGAATAGGGCGTTTGCCTCACGTCCCGGTTCCGGCTGAACGATGGTCACCGGGCCCAACCGACTCAGGCTTTCGAGCAGGTTTGAAAAATCATCCCGGGTTACACCATGGATATCGTCGGGTTGCAGGCCATCACCCAACCATATGATACGACCGGCCTTGTCGAGGGCAAGTGCTGGGTCCGCGAGTGCCTGTAAAATTTGCGACCTGTCTGTCTGCCATGGCTTCGGGCGTAGGGCGCGGATGCTTTCCAGCACTTCGGCAGGGGTCTGGATGCCCGGAATGCGAGGCGCTACAGGTGTTGCCGTGGTCAACAGGATGATGTCTCGGTCCTGCCGGTCAGCCTGCGCCACCAGATCTTCAAGATACCCGACGCGGGCTTTCCAATCGGCAGCCGACGCCCAGCCGTCATCGACGATAACCACCATGGGGCCGTTCGACGGCATGGCAGATTGGGGATTGTAAACAGGCGTTGCCGCACCGGTAATCAACATGGCTACCATAACCAGCCTGAGAATTAACAACCACCATGGATAGGAATGGCTGGTCTGGTGGCTGGATGATACTTGCGCCAGCAAACGAATGGCCGGAAATCTGACGCGGCGGGGGCGTGGCGGGGTCAGCCTGACGACCCACCAGACCAATGGCAGAACAAGAAGTCCAGCAAACGCCATAGGCGTGAAAAATGACAGCGCACCGAGGCTGATCATACTCACCACCCTACCTGCTCGGACAGCGCCAGATATAATTGCAGCAGGGCCTGCTCAGCTGGGTTATCTGTATGGTGCGGGATGTATCCCCAACCCGATGACCGTGCCGCGGCCTCCAGTGCGTCGCCGTGGGCGCGCCAGACAGCTGCATAGTCCTTACGGATATTCTCAACGCCATCGAGCAGGATGTCGCCATCATTTTCGCAACCTTCAAACAGGATTCTACCGGCATAGGGCAATCCATCTTCTGCCGGATCGATAATCCGCACCATATGACCACGTACGCCCTTTGCCGTAATGGTATCAAGGCCTGCTCGTATTTGTTCGACGGGATCGAGGAAATCACCGAACAGGACGATCCGGGCATGCCGTGGCAAAGGGTCATTGGTAGGCACAATGGGCGATAAACCAGATTCATTTCTATTCCCATGTGATAAGATGACCGCCATCTCCAGCAATGCCGCCCGACCTGTAGAAGGTGGACGGTTATGGCCGCTCAGCGCCACATGTTCGCCGCCCCTGATCAACAGCGCGGCAAGGGCAAGAGTCAGCAGGGATGCACGTTCAGACTTGGTCGGTAACGTCGGGGACGACCGATAATCCATGGAGCCGGTTTCGTCGCGCCACAACCAGACACTCTCGGCCGCTTCCCACTCGGTTTCACGAACATAGACAGGTTGTGATTTTGCCGATTGCCGCCAATCGATCTGCTGAGCCGAGTCCCCCGGTTGATAACGGCGAAACTGCCAGAAAGTCTCGCCCTGGCCGACACGTCGGCGACCATGAACACCCTGAGATACGTTTGCCGCAACCCGCTCGGCAGCAACAAGCAAGGGCGGCAGGTCAGCGCCCAGCTCCTCAGCCCGGTGATGGATGTCTTCGGCTGTTGGCGTTATGGTCATATGAGATGCCTATAGGGCCATTGTGGTCTTCTCAGGCGATACCGTCGCACAAATGATCAATAACCTGCTCAAGGCTGACACCCTCAGCCCGGGCAGAGAAATTCAACGCCATGCGGTGACGCAAGATGGGATGTGCCAGCGCCAGAACATCATCCACACTAGGCGACAGGCGATTATCCATCACGGCACGGGCGCGAACACCAAGCATCAGCGCCTGGCTTGCCCGCGGGCCCGGCCCCCACGATACGTGCTGGCGGACATCCGCGAAGGGTGAACTTTCCGGCCTGCCGGACCGTACCAGGCGGAGTATTGCATCAACAACACTGTCGCCGACAGGAACATGGCGCACCAGATTCTGGGCCGCCATCAACTCATCGGCTGACATGACGGCGGCGGGGTGCGGCTGTTCGGCGCCGGTGGTATCAAGCAGGACCTGGCGCTCCGCATCATGATCCGGGTAGCCCACATCAATCTGCATGAAGAAGCGATCCAGTTGTGCTTCGGGAAGCGGGTAGGTGCCTTCCTGCTCCAGTGGATTCTGGGTTGCAAGCACATGAAAGGGTCTGGGTAGTTCGTGATATTGGCCGGCGACGGACACGCGGTTTTCCTGCATGGCCTGCAACAGGGCGGATTGGGTGCGGGGGCTGGCGCGATTGATCTCATCGGCCATCAGAAGCTGGCAGAAGACCGGCCCCCGTATGAATCGGAAGGAGCGTTTCCCGGTTTCTGATTCTTCGAGCACTTCGGATCCGAGAATATCGGCAGGCATCAGGTCCGGCGTGCATTGTATACGGCCTTCCAACAGTCCGAATACAACACCCAGTGTTTCCACCAGTTTTGTCTTTCCCAGCCCCGGCACGCCGATCAAAAGTACGTGACCACCGGACAAAAGGGTAATCAGGGTCTCTTCAACCACTCTGTCGACACCAACAATGACACGACTGACGGCAGCCCGCGCCTGACGAAGAGAGTCGCCTATCTGCTCTATTTCTGCGACGATAGCATCTGGGGCAAGCCCCTTTTCGGCGGTTTTATTGCTTGTTTCTTCTGCTGGAACGTCCAACGTCTGTGCTCCCTTTATCTAATTCCTGTATTCTGGATATAAATAGCCATCTCTGCAATCGGTTGAAGTATGACACGTTCAAGAAAAGATGCCGCCAACGATGATACCACAGTGAGCCTGGACGGAAGTCTGGCAGGCGGGCTGGCGGGTGCAAGGGCGGCAACCGCCGGGGCAGCAAACCTCACTATTGATGACCTGCCACCTGATGCGGCTGAGTGGGCGGCTAAGCCGGGTCGGATGTTGTGCGGCGACATTGACATGCGGATTGCTGCCAATGGGACATGGTTCTATCTCAATTCACCCATTGGTCGTAAGGAACTGGTCAAGCTGTTCTCCAGTGTGATCCGGTGTGATGATGCTGGTGATTACTGGTTGGTAACACCGGCGGAGATGGCGCGAATCCGGGTTGATGATGCGCCCTTTATGGCAGTCGAGTTGTTGAGTGAAGGGGAGGGTGAGGATCGGGTTGTTTCGTTCCGCACAAACGTGGATACCGTGATAACGCTTGATGAGGAACACCCTCTCAGAGTGGCTACAGATGTGGCAACGGGTGAGCCACGACCCTATATTACGCTCAAGGATCGGATAGAAGCGTTGATCGTACGCTCGGTTTTCTATCAGTTGATTGAAGAAGGTGAGGCGCTCGCTATAGATGGCGACGATGTCTGGGGCGTGTGGAGCGCCGGATGTTTCTATCCGATTGGCCCTGTCGAACACGCGGAGTGATCCTGTATCGCCGATGATGACAATGGATTTAAACGATATTGAGAATCGCATAGCCGCTTATCGGAATATATCAGACGATAACGGTCATGTGATAAACCCGCATTTCCGGGCGCACGCACCCTTGCGGTCGGCTGCGGTGCTGGTCCCGATCGTAACCCGACAAAATGGCCCGACGGTTCTGTTTACTCAACGCACCGACCATCTGGAACATCATCCGGGACAGGTCAGTTTTCCGGGCGGTCATGTGGAAGAAAGTGATGGTTCACCGGAAGAAACCGCCATACGCGAGACCGAAGAAGAGGTCGGGTTGCATCGACGCCATATTGAAGTGATCGGGCGGATCGACACCTATCTGACCAGCACCGGGTTTTCCGTTGTGCCGGTGGTGGCGCGAATTGATCCGCCGTTTGAGATCATCCCGGATCCTGAAGAAGTTGCCGAGGTCTTCGAGGTTCCACTGGCCTTCCTGCTTGATCCCAGCAACCATATGAGAGAAACGCGGTTGTTTGGTGATCAGGCATGGTATGCCTACGCCATGCCATATAATGGCTACAACATATGGGGCGTCACTGCGGGCATGGTCCGGAATTTTTATGAAATTCTGGCCGGTGCTCCTGTCACGCTGGAAACCGACAGCAAAAGCTGAACAACAAGGTCATCACTCGTCATGTCTCGCATGTTTATTCAGATCATCTTGCCGCTTGTGGCACCGTTAGCCGTCTATTTTTTGTGGCTGTGGTATGCCGGGAAACGAGCCGAAACCAGTGGTGACGAGCCGCCCGCCTTTACCCGTGGCGCGGCGTTTTGGGCCATTCTGATCGGCTTTTCCCTGATGATAGCGTCCCTCGCCTATCTGGCGGTGACCGGCGGGGTATCTCCCGATGCAGGCACGTACCAACCGCCCCGTCTTGAGGACGGCAAGGTTATTGGCCCCAGTTACGAATAGGTCAGGTGGAAATTGCGATGACGTCGGAAAAGGAACGGAACATCCGGCGATACTGTCCCGGCGTAAGACCGGTAGAGCGTTTGAACACCTTTCTGAAGAATGCAGGGTTCTCGTATCCAACCTCGTTTGATATGTCTTCGAATGACCGAGGGCTCGTCTCGAGCGACTGCTTCGCTTCCTCAATGCGAAGGTTTTGTACATAAGCGATAAGAGACGTGCCTGTTGCTTTCTTGAAACGTCGTTTTAGACTCCGCTCGGGGATGCCGGACATGCTGACAGTGCTGACAACAGCGTCGTCCTTGCGGTAATGCGTGGCAAGCCAGTCTTCACAGCGACGGACAACCGAATCGGCATGCGGTTGATGACGTACAAAGCTGACATAAGGAAGCTGGCCCTCATCATGCATCTTCAGGAGATACGCCTTCGCGATACGTAACGCCTCCCCGGGACTGCAATGGCGTGAAATGATATGTAGTGCCAGATCGTGCCACGAACTTGCCCCTCCTGCGGTCACGATTCGGCCTGATGCATCAGCATAGGCGAGGCTTGGTTCTGGAAGAAAGTGGACATCAGGGAATTTCGTTCGAAATAAATTCTCATACCCCCAGTGGGATGTTGCCTCACGTCCGGCGAGCAACCCTGTGGCGGCTAGCATGACGGATCCTGAACATGCTGAGTAAATCGTGCTGCCTGTGGTGTATTTATGGCGTATCCAATCAAGCAGTTCAGGGTACCTCCCTTCCATGTCATCATCTGGGGCAAGCCATAGTTCGGGAAGGATAATTATTTTTGCGGCAGGGTCATTGTTAATACTGAATTCCGGGGTCACCGGAATTCCGTTGCCGCACGTAAATTGTTCGAGAGAATTTGAAACAACGCGCGGTCGGATTAATTGATGTCCGGGGCCGTTTCCAGAAAGCGTCTGCCATAAGTTACCTGTGGCGGCTAGGACATCCACCATCCCATACAACGCTGACCCTGCCGTTTCCGGGACGGCGACAATCAAGGCCTCAATTGCGGGCGTTTCAGCTTGAATCATGGCATGGGTTCCATTTTTTGGCATAAATAGATCTATTTTGTCAAAAATCGATCTTATGAACAGAGATGTCCAACCCTAAATTCCCTCCATCGCCATTCGGGCTGCCTCGAATACGGTTGGCGGAAACATATTCACTCCGAGGCACAGGAGAAAATCTATGACTGTAAATGTTGCAACCACCGAGCAGGTGGTAATGAAGAATGGCCTTAATGTTGACAATCTTTTTGGGACCGTCGACGCCCTCAAGGCCAACACTGAACTGGCCAGATTTCAATTTCGGGCCAAAAACAAGTGGATCGAAGGTGGCGTCAATAAATCGACAATTCGCGATTTCTATGGCGCTGGCCGTGAGGATGATACACGGGCTGTCGCATTCGAGTTCACCAACGGCGAACCCCCTGTTCTGCTTGGAAACAATGAAGGGGGAAACCCGGTCGAATTTCTGTTGCACGCTTTGGCGGGGTGCATAACCACGACTTTCGTGCTGCATGCAACGGCGCGCGGTATTAATATTGAGTCCCTATCGACAGAGCTCAAAGGCGACATGGATTTGCGGGGACTGCTGGGCCTCGACGAGGCTGTCTCCCCCGGCTATGAAAAAATCAACATTCGTCTGAATGTTAAGGCCGATTGTTCGAAAGAAGAACTCAACGATCTGCTCGCCTTTACGCAGGCTCACTCACCGGTTTGCAATACCGTGTGCCGTCCGGTTCCGGTTCAGATCAACTGTGTTGTTAGCTGATCGCAGATCATCTTTCACAACACTGCACTGCCCCATTGCTTCCCGCTGTCTGGTAACGGACGAGCGGGGAGCCGTGCGGTAGAGCGCCAGATTAATGAGCGCCTTATCTTTGCATCAAATGCAGAAAAGGTCCCTGACGTACGTGATGGAGATAAAGTATGTATTCGAAAATTAAAAAAACCATGTATGTCATATGCATGTGGCAACCAGCCATGTTTAGCCGCTCTGAGATACCTACCAAAGCATGCCAGAGTGATGATTTTTTGGACAGCAGGCAATCAACGAATCACGAGATAGACGCATGGGTGCGACACGCTGACGCATCGAATGGATTTGGGGATGTTGGTTCCAGTTACGAATAAAGGGTCTTTGACCTGGGCCATCGTTGACCTAGGTAATCGCGTGAACGCGGTTCCGGCCGCCTTCCTTGGCATGATAAAGAGCCGCGTCAGCCCGAGCGATGGCATCGTCCATGCTGTCGCTGTCCTGAACCTCTGTCACGCCGGCACTGACGGAAACCTGTATTTTATCCGGAAGGGTCATTAGTGTTATTGTCTCAATAGCGTCACGGGACTTTTCCGCAATGATAGTGGCGTCATGAATATTGCAGTTCTGGGCAATCACTATAAATTCGTCGCCGCCCCAGCGACATAAAGTATCTGAATCGCGCATAATACTTTGCATGATCCGGGCGGTTTCTTGCAACGCCAGATCACCATTCAGGTGGCCATATGTATCATTGATGAGTTTGAAGCGGTCAATATCCATCATGATAATTGAAACAGGTGAGCCGTCGCGTTGGCGGCGTTTCATCGCCTGTTGCAGGTTAAGATCGAATACCTGTCTGCTAGCGACGCCGGTTAATTCGTCCGTGGTCGACATAACCTCAAGACGTGCATAGAACAGGTTCACCGTGTACACGACGATCAGGATGGTGATTGCGATAACACCAATGCCGATCAGGGAATTGGTTATTAAGCCTTGTCGGATAGCGCTGAGAGCCTGGCCCTCATTCTGCTCCACAACTACCCACCAGCCAAGTTCAGGGATGCGTCGGGAGGTCAGCAGCAAAGTCTCGCCATCGCGGTCGAATTCAAAAAATCCCTGATCAGAAGCCAGAATACCTTTGGCGGCCTGTGATATGCCCCGGGCAGAGTGAATATTGTCTTCAGAGATGCTGGCCCCGTCGGATCGCCCCATGATCGTTCCCGAATTGTCTATGAAGTACACGTTGCGGCCGAATTGCTCGGCATAACGGTCAATCACCGTTGCCACCGTATCAAAGGCAAGGCCGACACCGGTCACCCCCAAAAGTTTCCCGGCTGTATTATGGATCTGGTGGTTGATGAAGATGGTCAGGGTATTGTTTTGCGCGGCATTGAAATCGACATTAATTTCGTAGACCTCTTTCATGGCGCGCGTACGGAAATACCATGCATCACTCGGGTCTTCTTCGGAGACGATCTGCGTCAGGTCACTGAAGTGATAGTAATTGCGTGTTGATTCCGAAATCAGAAAGCTGGTGAACAGATCATATTTGAGTCGAATTTGATCAAGATAGTTGGTGATTTCGTGAAGATTGTTTTCACCACCTTCGATCCACGCCTTTACAAAAGTGTCGTTCGCCATCAGCGAAGCGACAAATATCGGCTGCAAGAGATCGCGCTGAATTTCCGAATAGATATTATTGCTTGTCAGCGGTAACTCGTTATCGATGAGTGCTGTCCGGAGGCTTTGTTTGGATATCTGATAGCTGATGATGTTGGTCGTCAAGAACCCGACAATCAAAACAAAACTGATCGCTGTAATCAATGGCCCTCGGACAGAAAGAGTATTGCTCCATCGAAACATAATAGTGTTCCCGAATTACTGTAACGAACGTGCATATCCTGTTTATAGCTGCAGGGCAGGACACTCAACCCCAATGCCGGGCGTAGACGCCAACCATAAGTTACCAGAATGGGTTATGTAGAATCAGTGTCTTTCGGTCGCGGTTTTTTGCGCATCAACGGGCTTGAACCCGGTTCGGCATCAGCTGATTTTTTGACTTTGGTTCCGGATTTAACGCCGACCTTGGCAGAAAACTTGGATTTATGGGCCTTCTTGGCCTTCTTTTTTTCCTTTTTCTTTTCCTTGATTCTATCCTTGTCTTTCTTCTTCGGCTTTTTCTCGTCCTTGTTTCCGGCAGAATCCCCTAAGGGGGGGGCAGAGGGCTCTCTGAAGGGCCTGTCATGTGAACCCTGTGGCTTTTTTGTCCGTGTGTTTTCTCGGGGCTTCTCAAACGTCTTTTCAGACGGCGGCTTGGGCGCACCGGCTAGGCGGGTTACGATGACCGTCTTCTCCACGGTGCGGCTGGGCCCAATGGCTTTAAGGAATTTATCAACACAACCGGGGGCCAGTTCAACGTGGGTCTCACTCTGATGGACCTTGATGGCGCCGATATCGGTTTTGGTGATATTTCCCCAACGGCATAGCATGGGCAGAACCCAGCGGGGTTCGGAACTTTGTGCCCGCCCGATCGAGAGTGAGAACCAGACTCCGCCTGTAAAGTCATCGCGGCGTTTTTCCTTGCGCGATCCCCGGTCATTTCGGTCACCCCGATCGCTATGATCATGCAGGGGGATGTCACGCAGTTCTTCCGGCGCGCTTTGTTCCGCCAGATGTTGGCGTACAAAGGCAGCCGCAATATGTTCGGGGCTGTGACGGGCGAGAAGTTCCTGGGCGAAGGTTTGCTCAAATTCGCTCAAGGTCTCGCTTAAAGTGGGGGCTGTCAGAATGCGTTCGCGGTCACGTTGCATGATATCATCGGCAGATGGCGGCTTGCCCCAAGTCGCTTGAATATTGGCGCTATCTAACAGTCGCTCGGTCCGTTTGCGGGCATTGTGCGGCACGATCAGGGTGCACACGCCCTTGCGTCCGGCGCGCCCGGTTCGTCCGCTCCTGTGCAGCAGGGCCTCGCGATTTTTCGGGAGATCAGCGTGGATGACGAGTTCCAGATTGGGCAAATCAATGCCACGCGCGGCAACATCAGTGGCGATGCAAACGCGCGCACGGCCATCGCGCATGGCCTGCAGGGCATGGGTGCGTTCGTTCTGGCTCAATTCACCGGACAGGGCGACAACGGAAAAGCCTCGATTGATAAAGCGGCTGGTCATGTGATTGACGGTGGCACGGGTACTGCAGAACACGAGGGCGTTTTGCGCATCAAAATAACGCAATACATTGACGATGGCGTTTTCCTGATCGTTGGGCGCAATGGTAAGGGCGCGGTATTCGATATCGAGATGCTGGCTATGCTCCGCCGAGGTCGAGACACGGACGGCATCGCGTTGGTAGCGCTTGGCGAGGGTCGCAATGGAACGCGGTACGGTGGCCGAGAACATCAAGGTCCGTCGTTCGCTGGGCGTGGCGTTAAGAATGAATTCAAGTTCCTCGCGAAACCCGAGATCGAGCATTTCATCGGCCTCGTCCAGTACCACCGCCCTGATCTGCGTCGTGTTTAGCGATCCGCGGTCGATATGGTCGCGTAAACGTCCCGGCGTGCCGACGACGATGTGGGCACCGCGAGCAAGGGCCTGTCGTTCGCTGCGCATGTCCATGCCACCGACACACGAGGCAATGGATGCCCCCGTTATTTCATAGAGCCATTGTAACTCGCGCTTGACCTGCATCGCCAGTTCCCGCGTTGGCGCGACAACGAGACCCAGGGGGGCAGGGGCCTTGCCGAAATGATCGGCGCCATTCAGCAGGGTGGGGGCAATCGCCAATCCGAAGGCGACGGTTTTGCCTGAACCGGTCTGGGCTGAGACCAGCACATCGGCGTCCTTGAGTTCAGGCGCAAGAACGGCTTCCTGAACCGGAGTTAGCGCGGTATAGCCACGCTTGTCCAAAGCCTGCCCGAGTGCCGGAATGACACCTTCGAATTCAATCATGCTCTTTGCTTTCAGAGTGCGGCCGGAACAGGAGCTTCGCTCGCCACATTCGGTCAGTTTATCCAACCCGCCCACAGGAGCGGATTATCAGGGTTGGCGGTGTTGTAGTGTGTGCCGGGTGTGGCGTAAAGCACCGCGAATGCATACCTGACTTGTCAGGAAGACGTGGCTTCATCACTTTCGTGTTGCCATTCCTGTGCCTGAGCGAACTGTTCGTGCGGATACGCCATCTGTTCGGTGACAGCGATTTCGGCTTTTGCGGCATGATTTCGACCGCCAACCGGCCCCGTTCCGCCTCGCATGACTATCAGGCTGACGGCTTTAGTTTGACAAATACCGAAAATCGGGGAAAAACCGCACCAATCGTGAACAAACCCCGTAATTCTGACATTTGATGGTGAGGTCAATTATGAGTGACAGTGTCCCTGAAATCTGTGCTTTGGGCGAACGCCCGGAACTCGGCGTGGTGCCGGAAAAAATGCATGCCTTTGTGGTGCGCCAGGACCGCTTTGGTGAGCCCAAGGACGCATGGCAGCGTGAAATCATCAACACACCGGAAATCGGCCCGAAAGATGTGTTGGTTTACGTCATGGCGACCGGCATTAACTACAACAATGTCTGGGCGGCGCGCGGTATCCCCGTTGACGTCATCAAGGATCGTCAGAAGAAGGGCGAGCCGGAAGACTTCCACGCTGGAGGCAGTGACTGTTCCGGGATCGTGTGGGCCGTTGGCTCCGACGTTACCAATACAAAGATTGGCGATGAGGTTGTGGTGCACAGTGGCTGGTGGGAACCCGAAGACCCATGGGTGCTGTCGGGCAAGGATCCTATGCTGGCGGCATCGACGCGGATTTGGGGCTACCAGACTAACTATGGCAGCTATTGCCAGTTTGCCCGTGCCCAGTCGCATCAAATTCAGAAGAAACCAAAACACCTGAACTGGGAAGAGGCCGCCTGCTACATGCTGTGTGCCTCGACGGCGTACCGCATGCTCATGGGTTGGAATCCCAACATCGTTGAAGAAGGTGACGTTGTTCTGGTCTGGGGTGCCGCCGGTGGGTTAGGCAGCATGGCGTTGCAGATCGTCGCTGCACAGGGTGGTAAGCCCGTGGCCGTTATTTCTGACGAAAACAAACGTCAGTTCTGTCTCGATCACGGTGCGGTTGGTGTCATCAACCGCAATGATTTTGATCATTGGGGCATCATGCCCGATACCAACAGCGATGAATGGGGCGCATGGATGCAGGGTGCGCGCGCCTTCGGCAAGGCGATTTGGGATGCTGTTGGTGAGCGAAAGAGCCCGAAAATCGTCTTCGAGCACCCCGGTGAAGCGACACTCCCGACGTCTGACTTCGTTTGTGACACTGGCGGTATGGTTGTTATTTGCGCCGGCACCACGGGTTACAACATCACCATGGATCTGCGCTATCACTGGATGATGCAGAAACGCCTGCAGGGCAGCCACCTTGCCAACGATGATCAGGCAGCAGCCGTCAATGAACTGGTTTTGGCCAAGAAGGTCGATCCGTGCCTGTCGGGAACCTTCAGCTTCGACGAGATTGGCCATGCCCATCAGCTGATGCATGAAAACAAACACCCCTACGGGAATATGGCGTGTCTGGTCAATGCGACCGAGGAAGGTCAGGGTAAATCCTGAATCTGACACAACCCCTCTAGGGGTTGTGTCACAATATGGTTAAAAAAAGAGGGTGAAGCCCGAAAGCTTCACCCTCTATCTAATTTAGGGAAGGGGTGGGATCAGGCCGAAGTGTACTCTTTCGACTTGAAGGATATTGTCTTTGCCGAGGCCGGGGCATCCGAAATCTTGCGAATGTCCGCCCAGGTATGCTTGTAATCCGGTAGCACCAACTCATTCACACCCGGATTGATCACGTTCCCCTGTGAACCAGCCGGTGATCCGAAGACCATGAGAGTTTCCCCCCGCCGGGCGGTCGCCGTCGGGTAGACCATGGCCTGGGTCGCACCGTTGTCGTTGTAAATTTCAACTAGGTCGCCCGGACCTGCACCAATATCGGCCATGTCGGCTGGATTCATTTCGATGAACGGGAACGGGAACCGGTCCTGGATGAAGTCGTTGTCCTGATCAAGGAACTGGTTCTGCCAGAAGATGTTGGCCCGGCCGTTATTGATCCAGTATTTGAACTTCTTCTGTTCGGCTTCCTTGCCCTCAGCTTGCCATCCTCGCCAGCCTGCGGCACAGAACCGGGCCTTCTTGTCGCCGGTTCCGAACTCGCCGTTGGAATACAGGCGTTCGGTCCCAACCAGCTTGCCGTTTTGGTAGCCAACAACCGGCTCGAGCACACCGTTGTTTCCCATGGCGCGCAAACGATCATAGGTCACATCCGGATTGCCCTTGTTATATCCATCCCTGAAGGCATCTTCCTCGGTCTTCCAGTCATACCCCTTGAACTGGTCGGCATAGGTATCCTTGCCCATGGTGCGGAGCACGCGTTCCATGTTCTGGGCAATCCCGGCAGCAATCAGACAATCCGGTTTTGAATTGCCGAAGGGATCCATGTATTTCTCCGAAAGGCGCATACGACGCTCGCCATTCATCGACGTAAGGTTCATCTCGCTGGCTTCACATGCCGCAAGAACCACATGAGCGTTTTGACCGATCTGGCTTTTGATAATGTCGACATCGACAACGAAAAGACCGCCCTTGTTCACGGCACCGACGATTGCATTGATGAGGTCTTCGCGGCTTCCACCTGCGGCGGCGTCCATAGCTTCTTTCACCATGTCGGACCGCTTCTTGTGAACGCGCTTGAATTGCGAAGCGTTGAGGGTCGTTTTGTAGTGATCGCAGGCCCAGATGTGATGAATTTTGCCACCGCCATTGATCAACAACTGGTCAACATAGGTGGCCGGACGACCGACGTGAGCATCAGAAGGACGGTAGTATCCTTCCTGGTGACCCCCAAGGCGACAGACGCCACCGCCTTCCCGTCCAATATTACCGGTCGCCAGAGCGATGTTCACCAGTGCGCCGATGGTGCGGTAGTTGTCGTTGCCCCAGATGATGCCTTTCTCGTAGGCGGTTACGCATTTGCGGCGCTGGCCATTCTTGGGTTTGGCGATCCATTCAGCTGCCTTCAGAATATCACCAGCATCAACACCGCAGATAGCCGCAGCGTCACCCAGCGACGTTCGGCAGGCCTTCATTGCCTCGTCAAGACTGCCAAGAGCTGCCGGATGAGCGGCATCTTCGGCTTGCGCAACACCTTTCTGGAAAGTCGAGTTGGCGATGAATGCCTTGTCGACCCATCCCCTTTCTACAATCTCGGTGAAAATGGCATTGAATAGTGCCATGTCCGTGCCGGTGTTGATCTGCAAATGCAGCACGTTCTCCTTGCCAGCTACCTCTTCGGCGGCATTGATGGAAACTGTGCGACGCGGTTCGACGAAGATCACCTTCGCGCCGTTTCGCATGCCCGGCACCATGTGGTTCAGAAACAGATTGGTCTGGGTTTCCAAGGGGTTGGCACCGACGATCATGATCGTATCGGTTAGTCCATAGTCCTTGTACTGATAATTCAGTTCGCCCACTCCCATGTCGCGGGTGGAGTGAACTTCCGAATTATAGGCTGGGCGGTTGTGGATGCGGCAGTTCTTGACCTTCATTGACTCGAAATAGAGCTTGCCGGTACCCCAGGTGTTTTCGTAGCCACCGGCCGATCCGCCATGATCGAACATGGAGACAACCAGATCGTCTTCGGAGCCTTTTGTCACAACGCGTGCGGTCACCTGAGCGACAAGATCGAGCGCATCATCCCAGCTTGTTGGCTGTAGCACGCCGTATCGCCACACCAACGGATCCGAAAGGCGCTGTTGCTGTGTCCCGGTTACTGTAGAAGGCCTGTTTTCTGCCATTCGCGCACCGCGAATTGAGCCAAGGCCGGAATTCACAACACAATCATGATCCGGCACGACAGCCAGATGCACATCCTTACCGTCCTGCTTCACGATGTTGTACATTGAGGGAGCAACCCAAGTGCCGTCTGCACCCTGTTGCTCACCAAGGTCGATGCCGAATGCGTTGTCCGTCGTCGTGCCTTGAGTGTTTCGTGGCCAAGTATAAGACTTGTAGCCACAGCCGACGATGCAGTAGTGGCACGTCACATTGTGGACCGTCGCATTCTTCGGCGGGATCGGCAGGCGATCGATTTGTCTTTTGTAAGCCATTGTTTTTCCTCCCCTTACAATACGTTAGACGGACGACCGAAAATCAGGTCGCTTGCGCCTTCGGCATAAATGTCACCCTTCGCATCAACGTGCAGCGTGAATTGAGGGAGGTTCTGGGTGGCGTGCCCCCAAACCTGTTGACCACCAGCTTCCGCATCGAAGCGGGAGAAGTGTCCGGGGCAATTGAAGGTGTTGTCACTTGCGTTGTAGGCAAGCGACCATCCCTTGTGCGGGCAGATTGTGGAGAACGCCACAATGTCTCCGTCCGGTCCGACGCCATCTTCAACAGCCTGACCCAACTTGATCAGGGCACCTGGACTGTTAGAGTCCGGATATTCAATGTCCATTGGTTCGTTGACTTTGAGGTCAGCGACATTGGCCAGCTTATTGGACGGATAATCAACTTGCGCATTTGCAGTCGCGGCCTTGGCCTGCTGTGCAGGCAACATCGCAGCGGTTGCTAATCCGGCAACTGTGGCGCCTCTCCGAAGAAATTGGCGCCGGCCGACCTCGACCAGCGTATTGCACCTTTTCATTGTGTGAAACTCCCCGTTTGTTTGTGTTGAATCATATTGCACACAATACTTACGCAATGATGATGCCAATTCAGGGGACGCCGGAATCAGGGCGTTTGATCTGTCAGACGTTTGGAAATCCGAAATTTCTGCAGCGCAATATGTTCAGGTTTCCGAACGTTCGTCATCGCTGTACTGCTCGGAGATTCCAAGCTTCCGCATCTTTTCCCACATGGTTGTACGCGAAATACCGAGAAGTTCAGCCGATGTCTTGATCTGTCCGCCGGTGTGATCGAGCGCCCGCTGGATGTGTCTTTGTTCGGCCAGGTTACGCACTTCCTGCAACGTCGGCATCTCGCTTTCATCGGCGGCACTAAGAGCATCAGGAAACAGGTCCTGTGCGCTGAGGCGTGGGCCATGAGACAAGGCAACCGCTCTCTCGACGCGGTTCCGGAGTTCCCGGACGTTCCCAGGCCAATCGTAGGACATGATCGCATCTTCCGCTGGTCCCGTCAGCGCCCGGACATCACGTTCAAAGCGTTCAGCGTAATGAATTAGGTAAGCATTCACGAGCACGGGAATATCTTCGCTGTGGGCCCGAAGTGGAGGAATAGCAACGGGAATGACGTTGATGCGATAGTACAAATCTTCGCGAAACCGACCTTCCTTGACCAACGTGCCTAGGTTCCGGTTTGTGGCACAGACAACACGAGCCTTGAAGGTCTGAGGAGTTTCGCCGCCAACGCGAAGATATGTAGAATTTTGCAAAAGACGTAACAGCTTAGCCTGCATGGCAAGGGGGAGGTCACCGACTTCGTCAAGGAACAGGGTTCCTTCTGCAGAGCGGGCCGCATAGCCTTCGTGCCGGGTCTGTGCGCCGGTGAAGGCACCTTTTTCATGCCCGAAGAATTCACTTTCCATAAGTTCCGCTGGGATGGCGGCGCAGTTCACGGCGATAAACGGGCGGTCACTACACGGTGACAGGTTGTGGAGATAACGAGCGGCTACTTCTTTTCCGGCACCACTCTCGCCGGTGAATAGGACCGTGCTTTCAACGTCAGCGATGCGTTGTAACAGGTCTTCAATCGCCTTCATGGAGGAGGATACGCCAAGGTGTTCATGAGTGAGGCTGGAAGTTACGGCACGGTTTTCTGCGAGACTTCTTAGGCGCGATAAAAAATCACTCATGTCGAACGGCTTGGTGATGTACTCGTCAGCTCCCTTTCGCATCAGGGATACCGCCTGCTCTATACTGGCAAACGCGGTGATGAACAGAACCGGCGCGTGGTGAATAATCGGTAGTGCCTGGGCAAATACTT